>Ga0209371_1000380_pt1 | contig 47577 bp, 38 predicted proteins | sample AgamicAtAmrz_FD_187165 | JGI IMG/M metagenome (GOLD analysis project Ga0209371, IMG submission 187165) | Agave microbial communities from Guanajuato, Mexico - At.Am.rz (SPAdes) (version 2) | ecosystem: Host-associated > Plants > Roots > Rhizosphere | place: Guanajato, Mexico | collected 2012-06-07
GAGTACTCTCAAGACAAGCTCGATGAGGTAGCAAGACTATTAAATGAGCGACCACGTAAAACACTCGACTTTGCGACTCCTGCCGAGTGCTTTAATCAGTACGTTGCGTCGACCGGTTGAATCCGCCGGCGCAAGTGGCCTTTCGTAGGGTGGACGACGCTTTACCCGTCCACCGCTCTGCGATCGCAATGGTGGACAAAAAGAGCGTTGTCCACCCTACGCTGGGAGCTGCCGCTTCATGCTTATAAAGATCATGAACAGGTGCCAAGGCTGCCGCAAACGTTCAAGCTAACGGCTGCCTAGCGACGGCGCGGATCGACGTAGTAGGTCAGCTGCTGGCGCGGGTTGAGGTATTCGAGGGCCTCGGGCGGTAGCTGCGAGGGGCGAATGCTGGCGGCGATGGCCAGCTTCGGCTCGGCCTCGAGGTTGACGATCAACGCCTCCTCCTTGGGCACTGCCGGATCGTAGATGATCAGTGTCGGCTTCAGGGGCAGCGTCGGGTGCATGCCCAGCACCAGTGCGTAGCGCTCGTCCTCGAGCTGCACCAGGCTGCCGGGCGGGTAAACGCCCATGCAGCGGATAAAGGCTTTCAGGGCGACATCGTCGAAGCGCACCCGATACTGCGGCAGGAACATCCGCGCCAACGCTTCGTGGGGGCTTAGCGCTACCCGCGGGTCGAGCGGGTTGCACAGGTTGTCGAAGTGGTTGGCGATGCACACGATCCGGCTCAGACGGCCGATGGACGCCTCGCGCAACTGCTGTGGATAACCGCTGCCGTCACAGTGCTCATGGTGTTCGTGGATGATGCGCAGCACATCGTCGTCGAGCATCAGCTTCTCGCCCATGCGCTTGCCGTACAGCGTGTGCATTTCCAGCAGCTGTTGCTCGGGACGGGTCAGCGGTGGCGGCTTGAGCAGTACCTTGCTGGGCACCTCCAGCTTGCCGATGTCGTGCAGCAGGGCGCCCATGCCGAGCATATGGCTGGCCTCGGCATCCAGGCCCAGCTGGCGGCCGAGCATCATCGACAGCACGGTGACGTTCAGCGAATGCACATAGGCATCTTCGGCGGCCTTGCCGGTGATGCTGTGCAGGGCGACGCCGTCCTCGCCGAGCATGGTGGTGACCAGTTCATTGACCAGTGCGCCCGCCTGCTTGACCGATTCTTCCGGCTGGTTGCGCAGGCTCTGGTTGAGGGTCTTGACCCGCTGGCTGGCCTGGATGAAGGCGCGATCGACTTCGGACAGGCGCTTGCGCAGCACGCTGAGCTGCTTGACCCGCGTCTGCCGCGCCTGCTCCTGGGGATCGGGCGGCGGTGGCGGGGCGGCGGGCGCCGGCACCGGCGTTTCGGCCAGGGTCAAGGGCTCGCAGTCGCTACGCGCCGGGTCATAGCGCAGGCGCTTGAGGCCCAGCGTACGTAGCTGCTTGAGCTGGCCTTCGTCCTTGATCTTGAAGTTGTTGAACGCGAACGAGTGCTCCCACCAGCTCAGGTCCAGGTGAACATAGAGGCCGATACAGAGTTGATTGGGGGCGATGTAAGGCAGGTTGGCAGGCATGCCGTGCTCGTCGTTTGCAGGCTGATTGCCCACAGTTTAGCCGGCTGTTGCCGTGATGGCAGCAGTTCTTCAGGCCATCACGTCGATGCTGTTGCCCAGGTTTGGCGGATTGGCGGGAGCGCTGACCGGGGCAGCGGCCTGTACCAGGCCGCTGATGCTGGCGCTCTGTAGCTCAAGCGTCTTGCGCAGCAGCAGGAGCGACATCTGCGCGGAAATCTGCGCCGATGCCTGACTCGATACCTGGCTGGCGATGCTGCTCAGCTCCACGTCCGTGCGCTCCTGTTCAGGATTGAGGCGGCAGGCATACGCCGGTGCCGCCCAGGCCGCAATACCCTTCCGGGTTCTTGGCCAGGTACTGCTGATGGTAGGCCTCAGCATAGTAGAAGGTCGGCGCGGGCGCGATCTCGGTGGTGATCTCGCCGAGGCCGGCCTTGCGCAACTCCTCCTGGAACTGCTCCTGGCTGTGCCTGGCGGCAGCGAGTTGCTGCTCGTCAAGGCAGTAGATGGCCGAGCGATACTGGCTGCCGATGTCGTTGCCCTGGCGCATGCCCTGGGTCGGGTTGTGCACCTCCCAGAAGACCTTGAGCAAGTCCTCGTAGCGGGTCAGCTTGGGATCGAACACCACCAGCACGACCTCGGCGTGGCCGGTCAGGCCGGAGCAGGTCTCCTCGTAAGTCGGGTTCGGCGTATGGCCACCGGCATACCCCACCGCCGTGGTCCAGACGCCCGGCTGCTGCCAGAAACGTCGCTCGGCGCCCCAGAAGCAGCCGAGGCCGAACAGCGCGGTCTGCAGGCCGGCGGGGAAGGGGCCCTGCAGCGGGTTGCCATTGACGAAGTGGGCTTCGGGTACCGAGATCGGCGTTTCACGGCCCGGCAAGGCCTGCTCGGCGCTGGGCAGTTCGAGTTTGTGGGCGAGAATTTCCGAGCGTAGGGCCATGGTGACTGTTCTCCGAATCGTTGTGCTGGGGTAGACCGCGCTGGCTGACGGAGGTTGGTTACCGTCTGGCGGTCGGGCGTCGCGAGTAGCGCTTGAGACTTTCTACCAGATCGCGGCCCGGTATGGGGCGATCAAATAGATAGCCCTGACCGATATCGCAATGCTGACGGCGCAGGAACGCCAGCTGCGCGTGGGTCTCGACGCCTTCGGCGACGACCTTGAGCTTGAGGTTGTGGGCCATGGCGATCACCGCGGAGGTGATCTCCATGTCGTCCTCGCTCTCGGGGATGTCCTTGATGAAACTGCGATCGATCTTGATCACGTCGATGGGGAATTTCTTCAGGTAGCTGAGCGACGAGTAGCCGGTGCCGAAGTCGTCCATGGCCAGGGTCAGGCCCAGTTGCTTGAGGGCGTTGAGCTGGCTGCGGGTGCCGTCGGTGGCCTCCAGCAGCAGCCCTTCGGTCAGTTCCAGCTCGAGCAGGTTCGGCGGCAGCTGTTCTTCTTCCAGAATCGCGGCGATCGAGCCGACCAGATCCGGGTCGCTGAACTGCTTGGGCGACAGGTTGATGGCCACCTGCAGGTTGCCCAGCCCGACGGCGGTGAGTTGCTTGCTCATGCGGCAGGCCTGGCGCACCACCCATTTGCCGATCGGCACGATGAGCCCGGTTTCCTCGGCCACGCTGATGAACTGGTCCGGGCGGATCATGCCTTTTTCCGGGTGCTGCCAGCGCAGCAGCGCCTCCATGCCCAGCAACTGGCCGGTCTTCAGGCACAGTTTGGGCTGGTAGAACACCTCGAGCTCGTTCTGCGTCAGGGCGCGGCGCAGGTTGTTCTCGACGAACAGCTTGTAGTTGGCTTCCTCGTTCAGCACATCGGTGAACACCTGCATCTGGTGCTTGCCGTTGGCCTTGGCCTTGTGCAGTGCCAGGCCGGCATGCTTCATCAGGGTCTGCGGGTCGGCGCCATGTTCGGGCGAGCAGGCCAGGCCCACGGAGCCGCTGATGATGATCAGCTGGTTGTCGACGAACAGCGGCTTGTCGAGGGTTTCCAGCACCTGCTGGGCGATCAGTTGGCCGCGCTGGCTCTCGCAGTTGTCGAGCAGGATGGCGAATTCGTTGCTGGCGAAGCGCGCCAGGGTGCCTTCGCCGCTGAAGCTGTTGCGCAGGCGTTTGGCCAGGCTGACCAGCAGCTTGTCGCCGGTCTGGTGGCCGAGGGTGTCGTTGATGCGCTTGAAATTGTCGATGTCCACCAGCAGCAGGCTGACCGGTGCGGTACCGCTGCTGAAGCGCTTTTCCAGCGCGCGGATGAAGGCGTAGCGGTTGCCCAGGCCAGTGAGGTTGTCGCTGTAGGCCAGGCGTTCGATGCGCTGCTGGGACTGCTTGGTCTCGGTGATGTCTTCGTAGATGCCGATGTAGTGGGTCAGGGTGCCGTCGTCGGCATGTACCTTGGAGATCGAGAACTGGCTCCAGTAGGGTTCCAGGTTCTTGCGCCGGCTCTTGAACTCGCCCTGCCAGCTGTTCTGCTCGGCGAGCCCGGATTCACTGTCGAACAGCAGTTCGCTGAGATTTTCCAGGGCCGGCAGCTCGGCAAGCTGACGGCCCTGCACCTCGTCGGCGCTGTACTGGGTGATGGCCGTGAAACTGGGGTTCACGTACTCCACCATGCCGTCACGGTTGAGCAGGATGAAGGCGCTGGCGCTCTGCTCGACGGCGCGTTGGAACAGATACAGGGCGCTGGTCGCGTTGCGCCGCTCCTGATTGCTCAGCACGTTGGCGTACTGGTCGGCCAGCTCGCCGGCAAAGGCGACTTCGTCCGCCTGCCAGGCGCGCGGGCCGCCGGTGTGTTCCAGGCAGAGCACGGCGACCAGCTCGCCGCCGACACGAATGCTGGCGTCAAGCATGGCCGATACCGCCTTGGGCCGCAGGTAGTCGTCGAGCAACTCCCGGGTGCGCGAATCGTTCTCGGCGTCGTGAGCGTCGAGCGCACGGCCCTCCTTGAGGGCGCGCAGGTAGTTCGGGTAGCGCCGGCCGTCGATCGGCTGCGGCATCTGGTGTTGCCCCTGCTCCTGCAGGTAGAGCGCCACAGGTTCTAGGGTATCGCCGTTGAGGTGCCAGATACCGGCGCGCGCCACGCCATAGATCTCGCAGGCGCTGCGGGTGATCAGTTCGGCGGCCTCACGGCAGGGGTCATTGCCCTGATAGCGCTGGCTGGCCAGGCGCACGATGAGCTGCTGCTGGGCGAAGGCGCGCGTCTGGTGTTGTTGCAGCTCGGCCTGGCTGCGTTGCAGGTCCTCCAGCGCCTCCTGCTGGTGGGGCGGCGAGTCCGCGGCTTCGTCGCTGGTGATCAGCAGGTAGCCGCGCAGCAGGGCGCGCCCGCGCTGCTTGAAGGGCTCGCCCAGCTCCATCAGCTGCAATGGGCCGTGCGGCGTGTGCAGGGTATAGCGCACCAGGTAACGCGAGTTTTCCGCGAGTTGCTGCTGGATGGCGTCGTGCAGTTGGTAGCGCGCCTCCGGTTCCATCAGGCTGGCGTAGGGCGTTTCCACGAGGTTGCAGAGATCCCGGGGTGGGATGCCGAACTGCTTCTCGCAGCTCGCGTCGATAAACAGCAGCAGCCAGTTCGCCTCGTTCATCCGCTCGAAACGCATCATGCCGAGCCGCGAGGGCACGGGCAATTGCGTCACGACCTCGGCCATGGCACGGCCTGCGGTATCGGGATGACTCTTCATCGAATGGCTTTATCCATCGGCTGGCACAGCTTACTGACCGGCCACATCACTATAGCGCTAACAAGGGGATTACCGTATCTGCTCCCGCCACCATGGGGCGATAGTGGTCGGCCTAGGTTGCACCATGGTGTGACGGCTGACAAGAAGTCTAATGGCATTGTGATGTCTTTATTTTAACTGCCTGATTTGAAACGGATATTGCACGCAGTAAAAGGCGGATGAACGGCCCGTTTGGCGTCTTGAACGGGTAAAAAAAACCCCGCCGGAACGGGCGGGGTCGAGGATACGAGCGTGGCGCTCGAAATAGGTGCTTACAGCAGCATGGTGCGGATGTCGGTCAGCACATCGCCCAGGCGCTTGGTGAAGCGAGCGGCCGCTGCACCATTGATCACGCGGTGATCGTAGGACAGCGACAGCGGCAGCATCAGCTTGGGCTGGAAGGCTTTGCCATCCCACACCGGCTGGATGGTCGCCTTGCTGACCCCGAGGATCGCCACTTCCGGCGCGTTGACGATCGGCGTGAAGCCGGTGCCGCCAATGTGGCCGAGGCTGGAGATGGTGAAGCAGGCGCCCTGCATGTCGTCAGGCGAGAGCTTCTTGTTGCGCGCTTTCTCGGCCAGTGCAGCGGCTTCGGCGGCCAGTTGCAGCAGGCTCTTCTGGTCGACGTTCTTGATCACCGGCACCAGCAGGCCGTCCGGGGTATCGACGGCGAAGCCGATGTGCACGTACTTCTTGCGGATCACCGCCTTGCCGCTCGGCGCCAGCGAACTGTTGAAGTCCGGCAGCTCCTTGAGCAGGTAGGCACAGGCCTTGAGCAGCAGCGGCAGCACGGTCAGCTTGACGCCGGCTTTCTCGGCGACGGCTTTCTGGGCGACGCGGAAGGCTTCCAGCTCGGTGATGTCGGCCGAGTCGAACTGGGTCACGTGCGGCACGTTCAGCCAGCTGCGGTGCAGGTTGGCAGCGCCGACCTGCATCAGGCGGGTCATCGGCACTTCTTCGACTTCACCGAACTTGCTGAAGTCGACGGTCGGGATCGGCGGGATGCCGGCGCCGCCGGTTGCGCCCGCGGCGGCAGCAGGGGCCGACTTGGCCTTCTGCAGCTCGGATTTGACGTACGCCTGCACGTCTTCCTTGAGGACGCGGCCTTTCGGGCCGCTACCGGGTACCGCGCTCAGCTCGACACCGAACTCGCGGGCCAGCTGACGCACCGCCGGGCCGGCGTGCACCTTGCTGCCATCGCGGCTCGGCGCGGCGGCCGGAGCGGCCTGGGGTGCGGCCTTGGCCGGTGCGCTGCCCTGCACGTTGGCCGGCTTGGCCTGCTCAGGGGTGGCGGCGGGAGCCTGGGCGGCGGCGGCCGGTTTGGCGGCTGCACCCTGGACCCTGAGGGTCAGGATCAGGTCGCCGGTCTTGGCCTGGTCGCCGACCTTGATGGCGATGCTTTCGATCACGCCGGCTTTCGGTGCCGGGATCTCCATGCTCGCCTTGGCCGATTCCAGGGTGATCAGCGATTGCTCGGCTGTCACGCTGTCGCCTTCCTTGACCAGCATCTCGATGACGCTGGCGGCGTCGGCGCCGATGTCCGGGATGCGCACTTCTTCAGTGCTCTCACCGGCCGGCTCTTCGGCTGCGGCAGGCGCTGGCGCTTCAGCCTGGGCCGGGGCGGCCGCAGGAGCTGGCGCGCTGGCGGCCTGCTTCTGGGCACCAGCGGCACCTTTGAGCACCAGGATCAGGTCGCCGGTGCCGACTTCGTCCCCGACCTTGACCGATACGCTTTCCACCACGCCGGCTGCCGGCGACGGGATCTCCATGCTGGCCTTGTCGGACTCGAGGGTGATCAGCGACTGATCGACCTCGATGGTATCGCCCGGCTTGACCGCCACTTCGATGATGCTGGCCTTGGCGCTGGAACCGATGTCCGGCACCTTGACCTCCTGGGGCTCGGCACTGCCGCTCGACTGGGCCTGGGGCTCGGCGGCCGGCTGCTCGGCAGCAGGTGCTGCCTGCTCGGGTGCCTGCTCCTGTTTCTGCTCGGCTGGCGCGGCTTCAGCATCGCCTTCCACGTCTAGTTCGAGCAGCTCGTCACCCTCTTTGAGGGTATCGCCGAGCTTGACCTTCAGGCTCTTGACCACGCCGGCCTTGGGGGCCGGGATTTCCATGCTGGCCTTGTCCGACTCCAGGGTCAGCAGGCTCTGGTCGGCCTCGATGCGGTCGCCGACCTTGACGAACAGCTCGATGATCTCACCCTCACCGCCGCCGATGTCGGGTACGCGAATCAATTCACTCACAATGCGTCTCCTCAGCAGTCCAGTGGGTTGCGTTTTTCGGGGTCGATACCGAACTTGACAATGGCCTCGGCCACCACCTTGCGCTCGATTTCACCGCGATCGGCCAGCGCTTCGAGGGCAGCCAGGGCGACCCAGCGACGGTCCACTTCGAAGAAGTCGCGCAGTTTGCGACGGCTGTCGCTGCGGCCGTAGCCGTCGGTGCCCAGGACCTTGTATTCCTTGACCGGTACCCACTGACGAATCTGCTCGGCGAACAGCTTCATGTAGTCGGTGCTGGCCACGACCGGGCCCTGGCGACCGCTCAGGCACTGCTCGACGTAGCTCTGCTTGGGCTCGTCGCCCGGGTGCAGGCGGTTGCTGCGCTCCACGGCCAGGCCGTTGCGACGCAGTTCGTTGAAGCTGGTGACGCTCCACACGTCGGCCGCGACGTTGTAGTCGTTGCGCAGGATCTTCGCCGCTTCGCGAACTTCGTTGAGGATGGTGCCGCAGCCCAGCAGTTGCACGTGGTGGGCGGCTTCCTTCTTGTCCTCTTCGAGCAGGTACATACCCTTGATGATGCCGTCTTCGACACCTTCGGGCATGGCCGGCTGCTGGTAGTTTTCGTTCATCACGGTGATGTAGTAATAAACGTTTTCCTGCAGGGTCATCATCCGGTGCGTGCCTTCGCGCATGATCACCGCCAGCTCGTAAGCGTAGGTAGGGTCATAGCTGCGCACGTTGGGGATGGTGCTGGCGAGGATGTGGCTGTGGCCGTCCTCGTGCTGCAGGCCTTCGCCGTTCAGGGTGGTGCGGCCGGAGGTGCCGCCCAGCAGGAAACCGCGGGTCTGGCCGTCGCCGGCAGCCCAGGCCAGGTCACCGATACGCTGGAAGCCGAACATCGAATAGAAGATGTAGACCGGCAGCATCGGCGTGTTGTAGTTGCTGTAGGCGGTACCGGCCGCGATGAAGGAGGAGAACGCTCCGGCCTCGTTGAGACCTTCCTGGAGGATCTGGCCGTCCTTCTCTTCGCGGTAGTACATCACCTGGTCGCGGTCGACCGGCTCGTACAGCTGGCCGACTGGGGAGTAGATACCCAGCTGGCGGAACATGCCTTCCATACCGAAGGTACGGGCCTCGTCAGCGAGGATCGGCACGATGCGCTTGCCCAGTTCCTTGTCCTTGACCAGCGAGGCGAGGATGCGCCCGAACGCCATGGTGGTGGAGATTTCGCGGTCGCCCGAGCCGTCCAGAACGGCCTTGAGGGTTTCCAGCGGCGGCGTCGGGATGCTGATGCTGCCGCGGTTACGCTGCGGCAGGTGGCCGCCGAGCTTCTCGCGGCACTTGCGCAGGTACTTCATCTCGGCGCTGTCTTCGGCCGGGCGGTAGAACGGCAGCTCTTCGAGCTGCGAATCGTTCAGCGGAATGTCGAAGCGATCGCGGAATTTCTTCAGCGACTCGATATCGACCTTCTTGGTGTTGTGCGCGGTGTTCTTGGCTTCGCCGGCACCAGTGCCATAACCCTTGATGGTCTTGGCCAGGATGACGGTGGGCTGGCCCTTGTGGTTGACCGCCTGGTGGTAGGCCGCATAGACCTTGTACGGGTCGTGGCCGCCGCGGTTGAGGTTGAAGATCTCCTCGTCCGACAGCTTCTCGACGCGCTTGAGCAACTCCGGGTCGTGGCCGAAGAAATGCTTGCGCACGTAGGCGCCGTCTTTGGCCTTGTAGTTCTGGTACTCGCCGTCGATCGCCTGGTCCATGCGGCGCTGCATGCGGCCGTCTTCGTCCTGGGCGAACAGTGGGTCCCACATGCGGCCCCAGATGACCTTGTTGACGTTCCAGTTGGCGCCGCGGAACACGCCTTCGAGTTCCTGGATAATCTTGCTGTTGCCGCGAACCGGGCCGTCGAGGCGCTGCAGGTTGCAGTTGATGACGAAGATCAGGTTGTCGAGGTTCTCGCGGCCGGCCAGGGAAATGGCGCCCAGGGTTTCCGGCTCGTCGGTCTCGCCGTCACCGATGAAGCACCAGACTTTCTGCTTGCCGGCCGGGATGAAGCCACGGTTTTCCAGGTACTTCATGAAGCGTGCCTGGTAGATCGCGGTGATCGGGCCCAGGCCCATGGAAACGGTCGGGAACTGCCAGAAGTCCGGCATCAGGTGCGGGTGCGGGTACGACGACAGGCCGCCACCGTCCACTTCCTGACGGAACTTGAGCATCTGCTCTTCAGTGAGGCGGCCTTCCAGGAAGGCGCGGGCGTAGATGCCGGGCGATGCGTGGCCCTGGTAGTAGATCAGGTCGCCGCCGTGCTCTTCGGTCGGTGCCTTGAAAAAGTAGTTGAAGCCGATGTCGTAGAGGGTCGCGCTGGAGGCGAAGGTGGAGATGTGACCACCCAGATCCGGGTCCTGCATGTTGGCGCGCATCACCATGGCCAGGGCGTTCCAGCGAACGATCGAGCGGATGCGGCGTTCCATGAACAGGTCGCCCGGCATGCGTGCTTCACGCGTGACCGGAATGGTGTTGCGGTAGGGAGTGGTGATCGAATAGGGCAACTGTGTGCCGCTACGAGTGGCCAACTCACCCAGGCGCGTCATCAGATAGTGGGCACGGTCTTCGCCTTCCTTGTCGAGGACGGATTCCAGTGCGTCCAGCCATTCCTGGGTTTCGATTGGATCGAGGTCTTGCATGGCTTGCTCCAGAGCGGAAAGGCTTCCAGAATCGGAAACCAGATGCGTGGCCGGCTTTTTGAGCGGGCACATTAATTCTTGGATGTACCGGTTGGGTAGATCCGGCTTCCTGTAGTTTTACTACATTTCGTCGGCGATTTCAGCTCTCTCGATCGATTCAGTCGTAGCGAAACTACAATCAAATCAGGCGAGAGCCAGAAGCGGCGAGCCTTCGCAGGGTCTGCGCTGGTTTTCCACCAGGCTCGCAGCCCGCCGAAAAGGATAGACCATGAGCTTGCCCGCGCTCGTCTCTTTGCCTGCCGCGCTTCGCCCCGTCGCCCAGCGTGCCGAGCAGTCGTTCACCCAGGCGTTCAGCGCCTTGTCGGACGAGGCTGCCGCCGATTTTGCCGCCTGGCCTGCGCAACGCAAGGAGCACCTGCAGCGGGTCACGGCCGCCAGTGACTTCGTGACGCAGCAGGGCCTGCGCGATCCGCAGATGCTCCTCGAACTGGCCGCCAGTGGCGAGCTGGAGCGGCCCCTGGGGGCAGGCGGGCTGCGTGGGCAGCTTGCCGAACAGTTGGGCGAGTGCCTGGACGAAAATGCCCTGGCGCGCTGCCTGCGGCGCTTTCGCAACCGCCAGCAGCTGCGCATCATCTGGCGGGACGTCAGCCGCCAGGCGGATCTGGTGGAAACCTGTCGCGACCTTTCCGATCTGGCCGACGCCTGCATCGACCTGGCTTATCACTGGCTCTACCCCCGGCATTGCGAGCAGTTCGGCACGCCGGTCGGGCGACGCAGCGGCGAGCCGCAGCACATGGTCATTCTCGGCATGGGCAAACTCGGTGCCTTCGAGCTCAACCTGTCGTCGGACATCGACCTGATTTTCGGTTACCCGGAAGGCGGCGAAACCCAAGGCGTCAAAAGGCCGCTGGATAACCAGGAGTTCTTCATTCGCCTGGGCCAGAAGCTGATCAAGGCGCTGGACGCCATCACCGTCGACGGTTTCGTGTTTCGCACCGACATGCGCCTGCGCCCCTACGGCTCGTCCGGCGCGCTGGTGTTCAGCTTCAACGCGCTGGAGCAGTACTACCAGGATCAGGGCCGTGACTGGGAGCGCTACGCGATGATCAAGGCGCGGGTGGTCGGCGGTGACCAGCAGGCCGGCGCGCAGCTGCTGGAGATGCTGCGCCCGTTCGTTTACCGGCGTTACCTGGATTTTTCCGCCATCGACGCGCTGCGCACCATGAAGCAGCTTATCCAGCAGGAAGTACGCCGCAAGGGCATGGCCGAGAACATCAAGCTCGGTTCCGGCGGCATCCGTGAGGTGGAGTTCATCGCCCAGGCCTTTCAGCTGATTCACGGCGGGCGTGACCTCAGCCTGCAGCAGCGCTCGTTGCTCAAGGTGCTGCACACCCTCAAGGACCAGGGTTACCTGCCGGCTCAGGCAGTCGACGAGCTGCTCGCCGGCTATGCCTTCCTGCGTTACACCGAGCATGCCCTGCAGGCCATCGACGACCGCCAGACGCAGATGCTGCCGGATAACGATCGGGACCGCGCGCGGGTGGCCTTCATGCTCGGCTTCGATAGCTGGGATGCCTTCCATGAACGGCTGATGCACTGGCGCGGCCGTGTCGACTGGCATTTCCGCCAGGTCATCGCCGACCCCGACGAGGATCAGGACGGCGACGAGGAGGCCATGGTCGGTGCCGAGTGGTTGCCGCTGTGGAACGACGACCAGGATGAAGAGGCGGCCTGTCGGCAACTGGCCGAGGCAGGTTTCATCGATGCGAAGGCCGCCTGGCAGCGGCTGGTGGGGCTGCGCAACGGCAACCAGGTTCGGGCCATGCAACGTATCGGCCGTGAGCGCCTGGATGCGTTCATTCCGCGGCTGCTGGCCGCCACCGTCGAGCAGGAAAAGCCGGACCTGGTGCTGGAACGGGTGCTGCCGCTGATCGAGGCGGTCGCGCGCCGCTCCGCCTATCTGGTGCTGCTGACCGAAAATCCCGGAGCCCTGCAGCGCCTGCTGACGCTATGCGCCGCCAGCCCGTGGATCGCCGAGCAGATCAGCCGCTTCCCGCTGCTGCTCGACGAATTGCTCAACGAAGGGCGCCTGTTCAGCCCCCCCCAAGCACCGGAATTGGCCGCCGAGCTGCAGGAGCGCCTGACGCGCATCCCCGAGGAGGATCTGGAGCAGCAGATGGAGGCACTGCGCCACTTCAAGCTGGCCCACGGCCTGCGCGTGGCCGCCTCGGAAATCGCCGGCAGCCTGCCGCTGATGAAGGTCAGCGACTACCTGACCTGGCTGGCCGAGGCCATTCTCGACCAGGTGCTGGCCCTGGCCTGGCGGCAGATGGTCAGCCGCCACGGCACGCCACTGCGTGCCGATGGCAGCCCCTGTGCGCCGGATTTCATCATCGTCGGCTATGGCAAGGTCGGGGGTATCGAGCTGGGCCACGGCTCCGATCTGGACCTGGTGTTCATCCACGACGGCGACCCCCAGGCCGAGACCGATGGTGCCAAGCCCATCGACGGCGCGCAGTTCTTCACCCGCCTGGGGCAGCGGATCATTCACCTGCTGACCGCGCAGACCAACTCCGGCCAGCTCTATGACGTCGACATGCGCCTGCGCCCATCAGGCGCTGCTGGTCTGCTGGTCAGCTCCCTGGGCGCCTTTCGCCGCTACCAGGAGGGCGAGGCCTGGACCTGGGAGCATCAGGCGCTGGTGCGTGCCCGGGTGCTGGTCGGCTGCGAACGGGTGGCCGGCGCATTCGCCGAAGTGCGCAGCGCCTTGCTGGGTCGCGAGCGCGACCAGGCCAAGCTGCGGGCCGAGGTCAGCGAGATGCGCGCCAAGATGCGCGACAACCTGGGCAGCCGCGTGACCGCGGCCGGTACGGCGGAAAATGCCTTCGACGCGGCCTCGCCCTTCGACCTCAAGCAGGACGCCGGAGGTATCGTCGATATCGAATTTATGGTGCAATACGCGGCCCTGGCGTGGTCGAAGCAGCACCCGGCGTTGCTCGAATTCACCGATAACATCCGCATTCTGGAAGGCCTGGATCGGCTCGGTCTGCTCCGCGATGGCGAGGCGGCCCTGCTGCAGGACGCCTACAAGGCCTATCGCTCGGCGGCCCATCGGCAGGCCTTGCAGAAGCAGCCCGGGGTCGTGGGCGGCGACCAGTTTCACGAGCACCGGCGCAATGTGATGCGCATCTGGCGTGAACTGGGCCTGAGTTGATGGCTGTCGTTCGCCATCGGGCTTCTCTATCGAAACTGAGCTTATGAATATTCTGATCATCGGCCCTTCGTGGGTAGGCGACATGGTGATGGCGCAGACATTGTTCCAGTGTCTGAAACGGCGTCATCCCGATTGCGCCATCGACGTGCTGGCCCCGGACTGGAGCCGGCCGATCCTCGAGCGCATGCCCGAAGTGCGTCAGGCGCTGAGCTTTCCCCTCGGCCATGGTGTGCTGGAGCTGGCCACGCGGCGGCGCATCGGCAAGTCCCTGGCCGGCCGTTACGATCAGGCGATCCTGTTGCCCAATTCCATGAAGTCGGCGCTGGTGCCGTTCTTCGCCGGTATCCCGCTGCGTACCGGCTGGAAGGGCGAGATGCGCTACGGCCTGCTCAATGACGTGCGCAAGCTGGACAAGGATCGCTACCCGCTGATGATCGAGCGCTTCATGGCCCTGGCCTATCCGGCCGGTGCCGAGTTGCCGCAGCCCTACCCGCGACCCTCCCTGCAGATCGACCCCGCCACCCGTGACGCTGCCCTGGCGCATTTCGGCCTGGCCCTGGATCGCCCGGTGCTTGCCCTGTGCCCAGGCGCCGAGTTCGGCGAAGCCAAGCGCTGGCCCAGCGAGCATTACGCCAAGGTCGCCGAGGCGAAGATCCGCGAAGGCTGGCAGGTCTGGCTGTTCGGCTCGAAAAAGGATCATCCGGTGGGCGAGGACATCCGATCGCGTCTGATTCCCGGCCTGCGTGAGGAGGCGGTCAACCTGTCCGGCGAGACCAGCCTGGCCCAGGCCATCGACCTGCTGTCCTGTGCCGCCTCGGTGGTGTCCAACGATTCCGGGCTGATGCACGTGGCCGCGGCGCTCAATCGCCCGCTGGTGGCGGTGTACGGCTCGACCTCGCCGCAGTTCACGCCGCCGTTGGCCGATCAGGTGGAAATCATCCGCCTGGGCATCGAGTGCAGCCCCTGTTTCGAGCGCACCTGTCGCTTCGGTCATTACAACTGCCTGGTGCAGCTCCAGCCAGGGGTCGCCGTCGATGCGCTGCAGCGGCTGGCTGATGAGCCGGTCGAGGTCATGCCCTGAATGCGCGTGCTGGTGATCAAGACCTCATCGCTGGGCGACGTCATTCATACCCTGCCAGCCCTGACCGACGCGGCTCGGGCGATTCCCGGCATCCGTTTCGACTGGGTGGTGGAAGAAGGCTTCGCCGAGATTCCGGCCTGGCATCCAGCGGTGTCCCAGGTGATTGCGGTGGCCATCCGCCGCTGGCGCAAGCATCCGCTGAAAACCCTGCGCAGTGGCGAGTGGTCGCGTTTCAAGCAGCGCCTGCGCGAAAGCCACTACGACCTGGTGATCGACGCCCAGGGGTTGTTCAAGAGCGCCTGGCTGACCCGCTACGTCAAGGCGCCGGTGGCCGGGCTGGACCGCAAATCCGCCCGCGAGCCGATTGCCGCGCGCTTCTATGATCGCCCGTACAGCGTGCCGCGGGCCCAGCACGCGCTGGAGCGCACCCGCCAGTTGTTCGGCCAGGCGCTGGGCTACAGCGTGCCCGCCGGTCTGGGCGACTACGGGTTGAACCGTGCCCAGCTTGCAGATCCGGCCGCGAGCCCTTATCTAGTGTTCCTGCACGGCACCACCTGGGCCAGCAAGCACTGGCCCGAGGCCTACTGGCGCGAGCTGGCCGAGCTGGCTGCTGAACAGGGTTGGGCGATCCGCCTGCCCTGGGGCAACGAAACCGAGAAGGCGCGCGCCGAACGCATCGCCGAGGGCATCGAAAACGCCGCTGTGCTGCCTAAGCTCAACCTGGCGGGCGTGGCCAAGGTGCTCGCCGGTGCCCAGGCCTGCGTGGCCGTGGATACCGGGCTGGGCCACCTGGCGGCGGCGCTGGACGTGCCGACCGTGTCGCTGTACGGCCCGACCCTGCCCGGCCGGGTCGGCGCCTACGGGCGCTCCCAGGTGCACCTGTGCGCCAGCGGCCCGGATGCCGGCAAGGGTGACCGCGACAAGCCCTGTTTCGATGACCTGAAGCCGCAGCGGGTGTTCACCGAATTACATGCCCTGCTGCTGGATCTGGGGCTGGACTGATGCAAGCGAGCGGAGGGCCGATGCGCCTGGCTTTTATCCTCTACAAATACTTCCCCTACGGCGGGCTGCAGCGCGATTTCATGCGCATCGCCCTGGAGTGCCAGCAGCGCGGCCACAGCATTCGCGTCTACACGCCGATCTGGGAAGGCGAGGTGCCGGAGGGCTTCGAGGTGGTGGTGGTACCGGTCAAGGCGCTGTTCAACCATCATCGCAACGAGAAGCTCACCGCCTGGGTGCAGGCCGACCTGCGCGAGCGCCCGGTCGACCGGGTGATCGGCTTCAACAAGATGCCGGGGCTGGACGTGTACTACGCCGCCGACGGCTGCTTCGAAGACAAGGCGCAGACCCTGCGCAACCCGCTGTACCGTCGCTGGGGCCGCTACAAGCATTTTGCCGAATACGAACGGGCGGTGTTCGCGCCGGAGTCGAACACCGAGATCCTGATGATCTCCGAGGTGCAGCAGCCATTGTTCGTCAAGCATTACGGCACGCCGGCCGAGCGCTTCCACCTGCTGCCGCCGGGCATCGCCCTGGACCGCCGCGCGCCGGCCAACGCCGCCGAGGTCCGCGCCGAGTTCCGTCGCGAGTTCGCCCTGACCGACAGCGACCTGCTGCTGGTGCAGATCGGCTCGGGCTTCAAGACCAAGGGGCTGGATCGCAGCCTCAAGGCCCTGGCCGCCCTGCCGCCAGCGTTGAAGAAATGTACCCGGCTGATGGTGATCGGCCAGGACGACCCCAAACCCTTTCTACTGCAGGTCAAGGCGCTCGGCCTGAGTGACCAGGTGCAGATTCTCAAGGGACGCAGCGACATTCCACGCTTCCTGCTCGGCGCCGACCTGCTGATTCACCCGGCCTACAACGAAAATACCGGCACCGTACTGCTCGAGGCGCTGGTCGCCGGCTTGCCGGTGCTGGTCACCGACGTCTGTGGCTACGCCCATTACATCAGCGATGCCGACGCTGGTCGCGTAGTGCCCAGCCCGTTCGAGCAATCCACCCTGAACCACATGCTGGCCGAGATGCTGGCCGACGAGGCCGCGCGTGAAGCTTGGCAGCACAACGCTCTGGCCTACGCCGACACGGCCGATCTGTACAGCATGCCGCAACGGGCTGCGGATGTGATTCTGGCGGCGCAGGCCTGATGCTCGCTCATCAGGGCCTGGCTCGCTCCGGTGGCACGGGGCAGGACCCATGCCGCTGTGTGGCAGCGCATTTCGCCGCAGCGGGCAATGCGCTGAATGACTACGATCTGCCGGCATGCCGGCTTCTGCGAGAGGCGCTATGCAGCTGATTCTTGCTGAACCATTCAAGTCCCTATGGGCCGGCAAGGATGCCTTCAGAGAAGTCGAGGGCCTGCAGGGGCAGGTCTACCGCGAACTCGAGGCGCGGCGCACGCTGCGCACCGAGGTGGCCGGCAAGGGCTATTTCGTGAAGATTCATCGCGGCGTCGGCTGGGGCGAAATCGTCAAGAACCTGGTCACGGCGCGCCTGCCGGTGCTGGGCGCAGGGCAGGAGTGGAAGGCCATCCAGCGTCTGCACGAGGCGGGTGTGTCGACCATGACCGCAGTGGCCTACGGTGAGCGCGGTGGCAACCCGGCGCAGCAGCATTCGTTCATCGTCACCGAGGAGCTGGCGCCGACTACCGATCTCGAGCAACTGACGATGGGCTGGGCCGACCAGCCGCCGGCGCCGGCCGTAAAGTGGGCGCTGATTCGCCGGGTCGCGCAGATGACCGGGGCCATGCATGCCGCCGGCGTGAACCATCGGGACTGCTATATCTGCCACTTTCTGCTGCATACCGACGCGCCTTTCGACGCCAGGGATTTCCGCTTGTCGGTAATCGATCTGCATCGCGCCCAGGTGCGCCAAGTGGTGCCGAAGCGCTGGCGCGACAAGGACCTGGCCGGGCTGTATTTCTCGGCATTGGGCATTGGCCTGACCCGGCGCGATCTGCTGCGCTTTCTCAAGGCGTATTTCGGCGTCGTCGACAGCCGCCCGCTGCGCCAGATCCTGCAGGACGAGGCGGCGTTGCTGCGCTGGCTGCAGGGCAAGGCTGACCGGCTGCGCGTGCGCTATACGCGCAAGTACGAAACGGGAGGTGCAACATGAGTCAGTGGCGTGTCACCGCCTTGGCCACGCCCGAGGCGGCCCGGGCATTCGCGTCCCTGGATGCGGTCTTCGCCTTGCAGGGCGAGCCCATTACCCACGACCCGTTGTCGGATGTGATTCGCGTGGAGTTCGGTGGGCTGCGCTACTACGTCAAGCGCTACCACGGTGCGGGCAAGGGCGCACGGCGCTTCGTCGGCCGGCCGCGGGTCAAGGCCGAGTGGCAGAACCTCAAGCATTTCGCGACCTGGGGCATCCCCACCGCGCCCATCGCCGCCTACGGGCTGGAGCGCAAGGGCGCGGCCTTTCACCGGGGCGCGCTGATTACCCAGGAGTTGGTCGATACCACGGACATGTGGCGACTCGCCTCCTCGGGTGATGAGCGCCTGCGTGATCGGGCCTGGGTCGAGGACGTCAGCTGTCAGCTGGCCCGCGCCACGCGCATTCTTCATGACCATCACTTCGCCCACAACGACCTGAAGTGGCGCAATCTGCTGGTCGACGAGCACCGCCGTCTGTACTTCATCGACTGCCCGACCGGCGCCTTCTGGCGCGGGCCGTTTCTGCGTCGGCGCATCGTCAAGGACCTCGCCTGCCTGGACAAGGTGGCCAAATACCATCTGTCGCGTACCCAACGCCTGCGTTTCTATCTGCAGTACCGGCGCCGCGAGCGGCTCAACGACAGTGACAAGCAGCGCATCGGCCAGATCGTCCGCTTTTTCGAGGGAAGAGAATGAAGGACTTCATCGACAGCGATGACCAGGCGCTGCTCGAACGTCATGGATTGGCCAGTTTCGAGGCGCTCTGGGCGCTCGAACTGCATGCGGTCGACGAGCCCAACAAGGCGCCGCGCGGCGGCTGGAGCACGGTCTATCGGCTTGACCTGGAAGGCCATGGCTATTACCTCAAGCGCCAGAGCAATTACCTGACCCACAGCCTGGAGCGGCCCTGGGGCGAGCCGACCCTGGCACGGGAGTTTCGCAACATTCGCCGCTATCAGCGCCTGGGTATTCCGGCCATGAGCGCGGCGTTCTACGCCGAGCGGCGCGTCGATGGTGAGCGCCGGGCCGTGCTGCTGACCCACGCCCTGGATGGCTGGCGCGACCTCGACAGCTGGCTGCCCGAGTGGCGCCAGCTCGCCGCCGAGCAGCGCCAGGCGATCGTCAGTGCCTGCGGTCGTCTGGCGCGCCGGGTCCATGAACAGGGCCAGGTGCATGGCTGTTTCTACCCCAAGCATATTTTTCTGCAACCACGAGACGAGGGGTTCGCCGCGCAACTGATCGATCTGGAAAAGACCCGGCCTCTGTTTCTCGGCGAGCGTGACAGGGTCAAGGATCTCGAGCCGTTGCTGCGCCGTACCAATCCCTGGAATGACGCGGATCACCTGGGCTTCCTGACTGCCTATCTGGGCAGCGGACGGCAGGTGGATCACTGGTCGCAGCGTCTTACGGCGCGCTTGAAGGACAAGGCCCAACGCCCATGAAACTGGCTTCTCTGACCCAGGTGGGGCGTAGCCCCGAATTGCCGCTGCTGATCGAGATGCCGACAGGCCAGCCGCTCGAGCTGTGCAGCCTGCTGCGGGTATTGCCCGGCCAGCGTTATGTCGGCCAGGCGCAATGGCAGGGGCGTACGGTGCTGGCCAAGCTGCTGGTCGGTGGCAAGGCCGAGCGGCATTATGCGCGGGAGCTGCAAGGCGCCCAGCTGCTGGCGGCCCAGGGGTTGTGCACGCCGGTGCTGCTCGAGCAGGGCGTGGCGGCCGGCGAGGGCGGCTGGCTGCTGTTCGAGTTCCTGGAGGGCGCGCGCAGCCTGGCCGATGACTGGCAGGCCGTCGCCGACGAAGCCTGGCTGAGCGATGCGCAGCAGCAGGTACTGGGCGAGGCGCTCGGGGTTATCGGCCAGTTGCATCGTCGTGGGCTGTGGCAGGAAGACCTGCACCTGGACAACCTGCTGCGCCACGAGGGTCGTCTGCACCTGATCGATGGCGGTGGCATTCGTGCCGAGACGCCCGGTCAGCCGCTGTCGCGTGACAGGGTGCTGGCCAACCTGGGGCTGTTCTTCGCCCAGTTTCCCGGGAACATCGACAGCTTTGTCGAGGAACTGCTGGTGCATTACCTGCTGGTCAATGGCGAGCATGCGCTGCCGCTGGAGGCCCTGCTCAAGGCAGTGGCCAGGGCGCGAGCAACGCGCATGCAGGCGTACATGGCCAAGATCGAGCGTGAGTGCACGGCCTTTCGCGTCTGGCGCGGGCCGTCGCGCCTGCAGGTGGTGAGGCGCGAAGAAGATGCGGCGCTGGCGCCCGTCCTGGCCGATCCCGACGCGGCGATTGCCGCCGGCGAGCCGCTCAAGCTGGGCGGCTCCTCGACCGTTGCGCGCATCGAGCAGGGCGGCCGGCAACTGGTCATCAAACGCTACAACATCAAGGGCTTCGGGCATTGGCTACGGCGCTTCTGGCGGCCGAGCCGGGCCTGGCACAGCTGGTGCGAGGGTAATCGCCTGGAATTCCTCGGGATCGCCACGCCCACGCCGCTGGCCGTGCTCGAGCGACGTACCCTGTGGTTGCGCCGCCAGGCCTATCTGATTACCGAACACACGCCGGGTATGGATATAATCGCCCGTTTCGCGCCCTGCGGGGCGGACGGACTGCCGCCCGAGGCGGATTTGCAGGCGCTGCAGGCCTTGTTCGCCGCCCTGCTGCGCGAGCGCATCAGCCATGGCGACTGCAAGGGTAACAATATCCTCTGGCAGGACGGCCGCTGGGCGCTGATCGATCTGGATGCCATGCAGTACCATGGTCAGGCCGGCAGCTTCAAGGCCGCCTACGCACGTGACCGTGCGCGCCTGCTGCGCAACTGGTCAGCCGACAGCGCCCTGTACCGTGAGCTCGATCGGCGCCTGCCAACACTTATTTGAGCCCTGCGAACGAGGGCTCAGCGAAATCAAACCGTATCGGTTGTCGAGTCAGGCAGCCGCGTTAAGAGGCTTTATCCGTGGCATTGACGATTCTTGGCCTGTCCGGCGCCCTCAGTCATGACCCTTCCGCGGCGTTGTACATCGACGGCAAGTTGATTGCTGCGGCGGAAGAAGAGCGCTTCGTGCGTGACAAGCACGCGAAGAATCGCATGCCCTACGAGTCCGCCAAGTTCTGCCTGGAGCAGGCCGGTATCAAGCCCTCCGATGTCGACGTGGTGGCGATTCCCTTCGCACCCATCAGCCTGTTCGGCAAGGCGCGCTGGCACTATGCCAAGCGCTACTGGTACGCGCCGGATCGCGCCCTCGACGCCATCCTCATGGGTAACCGCCGTTACAAGCGCTATCGCAAGAAGATCGTCTGGTGCCTTGAGCAACTGGGTTTCGACGCCAAGAAGGTCAAGATCGAGCCGGTCGAACATCACCTGGCCCACGCCGCCAGTGCCTATCACTGCTCGGGCTTCACCGAGAAGACCGCCATCCTCGGTATCGACGGCAAGGGCGAGTACGCCACCACCTTCTTCGGCTATGGCGAAAACGGCCGGATCCACAAGATCAAGGAATTCTTCGACCCGGACTCCCTGGGTGGCCTGTATGGCGCGGTCACCGAGTTCCTCGGTTTCGAGATGCTCGACGGCGAGTTCAAGGTCATGGGCATGGCGCCCTACGGCGATGCCAGCAAGTACGATTTTTCCCGCTTGGCCAAGTTCGAGAACGGCGAGCTGGTGATCAACACCGACTACGCCAACGTCATCGGCCTGCGCCGCCACAAGGAAAAGGGCAAGGGCTTCTACTTCTCGCCCAAGCTGATCGAGTGGCTGGGGCCAAAGCGTGAAGGCGACATCGCCGACGATCCCTACATCCACTATGCCGCCAGCATGCAGGCGCTGTTCGAGAAACTGGCGCTGGAAATGATGGATTACTACCTGGGCGACATCATTCGCGAAACCGGCAAGATCGCCTTCGCTGGCGGCTGTGCGCTGAACGTCAAGCTCAACCAGAAGATCATCGCCCGCCCGGAGGTCAAGGAGCTGTTCGTGCAGCCGGCCTCCGGTGACGCCGGCACTTCCGTTGGTGCCGCGGCGTACGTTTCCCACAAGCGCGGCGTGCCGGTGGAGAAGATGGAGCACGTCTACCTCGGCCCGGCCTACTCCAACGAAGACGTCATCGCCGCCTGCGCCCGCCACCCGAATGCGCCGAAATGGCAGAAGATCGACGACATGCCGCAGCGTATCGCGCAGATCATGGTCGATGGCAACCCGGTGGCCTGGTTCCAGGGGCGTATGGAATTCGGTCCGCGCGCCCTGGGCGGTCGTTCGATCATCGGTTGCCCGAGCATCCCCGGCGTGGCCGACCGCATCAACGAACAGATCAAGTTCCGCGAGCGCTGGAGACCCTTCTGCCCGTCGATGCTCGACACCGTTGCCGAGCAGATGCTCAAGGTCGATCACCCGAGCCCGTTCATGACCTTCACCTTCGAGGTCAACGACGAATGGAAAGAGCGGGTCAGCGAGGTCGTCCACGAGGACGGCACCTCCCGCGCCCAGGTGCTCAAGCGCGAATACAACCCGCGCTGGTACGACCTGATGCTGGAGCTGGAAAAGCTCACCGGCAACGGCGTCTCCCTGAACACCTCGCTCAACCGCCGTGGCGAACCGATGATCTGCTCGCCGACCGACGCCCTGAACATGTTCTTCGGCTCGGACCTGCAATACCTGATCATGGAGGACATTCTGGTGGTCAAGGACAGCGTTGTTGCTCCGAACAGTGATCTGTCCGGCAGCGTGGAGTCCTAGGGTTGGCTGGCAGCCAGGCAAGGTTGAAGACGCTGCTGTTCAACGACACGTCTTCGGAGGGGCACCACGGCTGTCATTTGGTGATGCAGCAGATCTACACGCTGGCCGAGCAGGCTGGCATGGAGATTCTGCGCGCCTGTCCGATGCACCATGACTGGCAGACAGACGATCAACTGCAACGTGACATCCGCGCGGCTGATATCTGCCTGGTCAATGGCGAAGGCACCATGCACGACGATGCGCCGCTGGCCCTGCGTTACGGAGCACTGGCGCGGTATTGCCGGGAACACGGCGTGCCCTGTTTTCTGATCAACTCCGTTTGGCAGAATAATGATCGGCTCAACGCCGATGCACCATTGTTCACGCGCATATTCGTGCGTGACGTGCTGAGTCAGGCTGCGCTGGGTGAGATCGGTGTGTCGGCCGAGGTGGTTCCGGATCTGACGCTGTCATATCGATATCAAGGTGACGCGCCCGCTCGGGAGGGCCTGCTGATTAACGGCAGTGTGCTCACGGAGCGGTTGCGCGAGGCATGGCGCATCAGCTGTGCCAATCCACATCTGCGTTATGTCAGTATCCGTACCCTTGCGCCCTTGCAGCTGGGTAAGGGGTTCGATGTCTATCTGCGCAAGAATTTGCGCAAGCGGCTGAAAGCCTGCCGGCGTATCGCTGCGAGTTATCTGCACCGTTATCCGGCCGAGTTGCCCACGTCACGGATCGACAAGTTGCGCTGGCGTTACGCCGTGCTCGCGCCGCGCCGCTTCCTTGCCCTTTTGCGCCGTTCAGAAGGCGTGATCACCGGACGTTTCCATCTGGTGACCCTGTGCCTGGTCACCGGTACCCCGTTCTATGCCATCGCTTCGAATACCCACAAGATCGAAGCCCTGCTGGGGCAGGTCGGGCTAGGCGAGCGCCTGCGCTCCTCGTACGAGGAAGCTGTTGCTGACGCGCAGCGCATTGCGTTCAGCGAAGCGGAGCAGGTGGGCATCGCAAGCTTCCTGCACGAGGCTCGCTGTCAGGCCGACGCAATGTTTGCCGCGATGGCCCAGATAGGCCGCGATCAGCGCGCTGCACGATAGCGCTGCAGCAATAGTTGCAGGCTTTCCTGCATGTGACCAATCGGTCAGAAAATCGGCCTGTAAGCCGGCCATCAAATACATTGAACCTTGCTGATCCACGTATCTCCGACCTCCATGGTCGAGGTTTTCGGCTGCGCGGATTTCAGGCTGGGGTGCCGGATTTCCAACGTTAGCCGACGCGACTTTCATGGGTGCTCATCTGCACCTGAATCGTTGCCGTGATAAGAGTTGGATCAATGAATACTAATAATATGAGCCAGGCATGGGTGCTGCAGATCTGCCATGGCTATGACGGGCCGTTTCTCGATTGTGCTCGACAATATGCCGTGCTCTTTGCCGACACACCCTACAAAGTCATGACCGTCTACCTGAGTGGTAAATATGATGCTCAGGTAGAGGCCGAGTCTGCCTCCGATGAGGTGATCTTTCTCGAATACAGCAGCAAGGCGCTCAGAGGGCTGAAGCTCGGCGCGATCCACGCGATTCGTCGGATCGCTTCTGAACGCAACTTCGCGCTGTGCATTGCCCATCGCTTCAAGCCAACCTATATCGCTTGCCTGGCCACGCGGCTACCTGTCATCGGTGTGAACCATGCCTTCGGTGTCTATCGCAGGCGATTCCGTCAATGTTTCGCCAATGCGTTCAGCAAGCGTTTGATGCTGCTTGGCGTGTCCAATGCAGTGCGCGACGATCTGCGTGCGAGCCTGCCTGCATGGCCTGACTCGCGTATCGAAACCTTGTACAACCGCATCGATATCGAAGCCTTGAAGGCGCAGCAGCTAACGCGCGAGGACGCCAGGCAGCATCTCGGCCTGCCTCAGGATGTCTGGGTCGTCGGTAACGTCGGGCGTTTGCATCCAGACAAGGATCAGGAAACGCTGATTCGCGGCTTCGCCAAGGCCCTGCCGGAACTGCCTGCGGGTAGCCTGCTGGTGATCGCCGGTCGCGGTCGCCTCGAAGCCAGATTGAAAGCGCTGGCTGAAGAATTGGGGGTCGGGCATGCCGTACGTTTGCTCGGACAGGTCCCCAACGCCAAATACTATTTCAAGGCATTCGACGTATTCGCCTTGACCTCGGATCATGAGCCCTTCGGCATGGTGCTCCTGGAGGCAATGGTAGCGGGGGTGCCGCTTATCTGTTCTGATTGTGGGGGCGGGCGTGAGGTGGTCGATAGCGTTGGCATCCTGTTCCCTCAAGGCCAGATTGATGCGCTTTCGCAAAAAGTTGCCGCGGTCTGCGCTTCAGCCGATGGCGAACTCAAGAGCTGCCGATCATCAATGGTCGCCCGCTTGAACGACCACTTTTCGGATCAAGCGGTCGAGTCCCGCTTCTGGGCCCTGCCCTTCCTCGCCCATTTATCCTGACTGATTTGGAAGCCTGTCGATGACATTGTCGCAAACCGCTGAAAACGGATTGCCACGTATCCGTTTTCTGATTCCTTATTTTGGGCGGTGGCCATTCTGGTTTGCGTTTTTTTTGGAAAGCTGCCGACGTAATCCGAGCATCGACTGGCTGTTGTTTACCGATTGCGAAGTGCCTGGAGAAGCACCTGATAACGTGCAGTTCGTTCCGATCTCCTATTCAGACTATTGTGCGAAAGTTTCCGAACGGCTAGGCATCGATTTTCGCCCTAGCAATGCGTACAAATTGTGTGACATAAAGCCTGCCTTGGGTGCCGTGCATCAGGACGCGTTGGAAGGCTACGACTTCTGGGCGTTTGGCGATATCGACGTCGTTTACGGGGATCTGCGGAGCTATTTCACGGCACGACGCTTGGGCGGCAAAGACTTGTTTGCAACTCACCCGCGACGTATTTCAGGTCACCTGTGTTTATTGCGAAATACTCCGCTCATGCGTAACGCCTTTCGGCGAATACCTGATTGGCAGAAACGTTACGAGGACGAGAAACACCAGGCCTTGGACGAAGGCGCGTTCAGCCGCCTGTTCATCCGCCATAAGAACTGGCCTGAGCCGTTGCGTCGGCTCGCATCTCGACTCAATCCCTGGAGCAGACGTAGTGAGTTCATCGAGGCACATAGCACCTATACGCTCCACGCCGATGGCCGTCGCGTTGTTGCAGATAGCTGGTTCTATCGCGGTGGACGTTTGACCAATAGCGAGCAGGGCGAACAGGTTCTTCCGTATCTGCATTTCATGGTGTGGAAGAACGTGGATTGGAAAGGTCAGCTACCGGAAGAACTGCTAGGACCAGCGAACTTGCATCTTGCGAATTCCTGGCGGGTCGATACCCGGGGTTGGCATGCCTGGCCGCAGCAGGAGGCAGGGGCGTGAGTGTCTTGGATCGGCCGCTCGTTTCGGTAATCGTGCCTTGTTATAACTATGCCGCCTATGTCGCCGATGCGCTGCGCAGCGTATTGGCCCAGGATTATGAGAACTTCGAGCTGATCGTCGTTGATGACGGCTCTCGTGATGAGAGCGCCGAGATCATCGAGCAGGTTTTGCAGGCTCATCGACAGTCCAGCAAGGTGAGGCGGATCGAGTTCGTCAGGCAGGAAAACCAGGGGGTAAGTGCCGCGCTGAATACCGGCCTGGCCCTGGCCGGCGGGGTCTTCGTGGCGACCTTCGATGCTGACGATGTGATGCCGGCTGGCCGCTTGGCGCTGCAGGCCGCCTACCTCGCAGGGCATCCAGAAGTAGGGTGCCTGGGAGGCGTGGCGGTGAGGATCGACGAGCACGGTGCGATCCTGCCTAAAAGGGACAAGAAACGGTTGGTTCGTCGCTATGATTTCCACGGGGCGCTAGCCGCCGCGCTTGTCGTAGGCGGCAACATTGCCGTCTATCGACGTGACGTCATGCACGCGGTTGGCGGCTACGATCCGGCGATCAAGGTGCAGGATTTCCAGATGACGCTAAAGATCGCCCATGCGGGATTTTACGTGGATGTACTGCCCGACGTGGTAACGCTCTACCGTAAACATCCCCACAGTCTGTCGAAGCAATACAAGTCCGAATATGACTATGGACTGCAGGTGATAGCGGCATACCGGGACCATCCAGGCTACCCGTCTGCCAAGGCGCGGCTGATTACCAAGGCGTTACGCATGGCCGTCACCGACGACAAGGCATATGCCTGGCAGTTGTTGCGTCAGGTTCCGCTCACGCAGTGGGACCGGCAGTTACTCAAGCGAGTGAGACACCTGCTTTTGAAAAAGGGCAGGCTAGAGAGAAAAGAGCATGTGTGAAGTGCGAGCGCCATCAGATCAAACTGTTGTCATGGACGTGGTAATACTCAGCTTCGCCAAAGACGCGGCTCTGCGCCAGGTCACCGAGCATTGCCTCGATACCCTGGTGGCATCCGAAGACCCGGAGCGGATTCGCCTACGCATCTGGGTGCTCGAGTCCAATGCCCAGACCCCGGCTTATACACAGCCGGGGGTGGCAACGCTCTACCCCGAGGCGCCCTTCAACTACCACGCCTATATGAATATCGGCATTCGCGAGGGGCAGGCGCCCTTCGTGGCCATCTGCAACAACGATCTCTCTTTCCATCCCGGCTGGGCTTCGGAGCTGCTGCGGGTGTTCGAGCAGGATCCGGGCATCAGCAGTGCCAGCCCTGCCTGCTCCCTGCACCATCCGCGTAATGGCTTCGCGCTCAACAGCGGCGTCTACCCGGGCTATGGGGTGCTGAAGGAAATTTCCGGATGGTGCCTGGTTTTTCGCCGTTCCATTCTGGAGGTGATCGGCGCTCTGGATGAGCGGTTCTTCTTCTGGTACGCGGACAATGACTATGCGTTGACGCTCCAGTCCAAGGGGTTGCGGCATGTGTTGGTCACTTCTTCGGTGGTCGACCATCTCGACAGCCGCACGCTGCGTACACACACCTCGGCTCGTCAGTGGTTGATGACCAAGCGCGCCAAGTACACCTTCGAGGAAAAATGGCTGGGTCGCAGCAAGGGCTACCTGATGCGCAAGAAACTCAAGCTGTACCTCAAGTTTCCACTCTATTACCTGGGGCTGAAGCAAGTTAAATGAACGACCGTTTTTCGGGCTGCCGGAGTTGATCTCCGTCGTCATCTGCAGTGCTCAGCCCGCACGCTTACAGGCAGTGGCCCGCAATATCGAGGCCACGATCGGTGTCGAGTACGAGCTGATTGCCGTAGACAACAGCACCGAGGGCCGAGGCATCTGCGCGGTCTACAACGAGGGCGCCTCCAGGGCACGCTACCCGTTCCTGTGCTTCGTGCATGAAGACGTGGAGTTCCTGAGCCAGGATTGGGGTGCGCGGGCGCTCGCTCATTTCTCGCACGACGAGGGCCTTGCCCTCATTGGTCTGGCGGGGAGTCGCTACAAGGCGGCAACACCCTCCGGCTGGCACAGCGGAGATGAAGAGGATCTGTGCATCAACGTGCTGCACGGTGCGTCGAGCGCGCATGCCAGCGCTGCTTTTGCCAAGCCTGCCGACAGTGGATCGACCCCCTGTGTACCGGTCGTGGCGCTGGATGGCGTCTGGTTGTTCGCCCGTCGTTCGGCGTGGGCTGCAACGCGCTTCGATGAGCGGTTAGGGGGCTTTCATTTCTACGATGTCGATTTCAGCCTGCGGGTCGCCCAGCAGGGCAAGGTCGCCGTCGTCTTCGATATCGAGCTTTTGCACTTTTCTCTGGGCAGCTTTGCTGAGGCGTGGGCCAGGCAGGCGCTCGCCTATGCCGCAGCGGCACCCGTGGCGCTGCCGTTTTCTTGCGGCGCAGCCTTGAATCCAGGCCGAGTGCGCCGCAAGGAGGCGGCGGCGGCGCGTTACTGGCTGCGCCTGTTGAGGCGAGCGCAACTGCCATGGGCGTTGCGGGTTCGCTGGCTCCGGGCTGCCGGTATTCTGCGCTACCCCACCCTGTGGCGAGTGGCGCTCAAGTTTCTGTTGCGTTGATGATTTCGGCGTAGCGAAAGCAGGAGGCCCCCAGGATGTAGTCGGCAAGCTGGCACGTGTCGAGGGGGGTATCGGCGAGTTGCGCCAGCTCATCGGCATCGGAAAAGCTGGGTATGCCATCGGTTAGCAGGTTCAGGCTCTTTGCTTGGTACAGGGCGCAAGGTACGCCGAACAGCGTTGCCTCAAACAGGCTGGTGGTATTGAACCCGACTGCCAGGTCGTAATGTTCGGCACGCAGCGCGTGCGCAAGGGTCGGGCTGTCGTCGAGGGAGGCGCCTGATGGCAAGGCAGCCATCAGTGCCGCGTCTTTGGCGAGCAGCGGATGCAGACGCACCGTCAGCCGATAGCGCGGAGCCAGCGAGGCCAGTAGGTGGAGCAGTTCGATGCTGTCACTTAAATAGCGCTTGCCCGGCAGCACGCAAAGAAGGTGTTTGAACATCGGATTCGACGGCCGCGTCCCATGCCGAGGCTCGGGTGGATCGATGTAGCCGGCGACCTGCATGCGGTAGTCGGGCGTGCGGCTGATTTCACGGTGGAATGCAGCAATTTCCGCGCGGCAGAATTCGCTCCAGACCAGCAAGGTGCTGGCCGTGACGTTTTCATAGTTGATGATGTCGATCGGTTGCTCGCCGCGATAACGATGATAAAGCCCGTGCTGCAGCGAGTAGGTCGGCAGGCCGTGGCGCCGGCAGGCGGTGACCAGAAAGCACTCGGGAATGTTGGCGCTGTTGAAGCTGACCAGTGACGTCAGCTGCTGGGGGATCTGCAACCTGTCGATGGCTCTGAAGTGCTTGATGGTATGGCACAGTGCACTGAATACGTAGAGCTGCAGCAGCAGGGGCAACGAACAGCGCCGTGTTATCCTCCAGGCCGCATACATGGCGCGCCAGTCCAGCGATTTGCTGGCGTCCTCCCTAATGGCGGGCATGTAGCTGATGGCCCGGCGTTGCTTTTCGCTGAGCCGGTTGCCGATGCTCAGGGCCAGCCTGGTCTGATCGTCGCGATCGCAGTGCCAGATGTATGCGTCACCCTTCAGCTGATCATGGTGGCGGTAACGTGGGGTCAGGCGAATCAGCTTGAGCGCGCTGCGGATCTTTTTACGGGTCGAGCGTTTGTCGAACAGCAGGTGCGCCAACACGGCTGCCGTTGGGTTGCAGAGGTCGTAGCCGCGGTAGGTGGCGAACCTGAGCTTTTCTTTTGTCTGGGCGTAGAGGCTATACATGAACCGGTCCATGGGGCAGCGGCATGCTGCACTGCAAGCACCTGATGCTCGCGGGGAGGCTTGAGGTGGGCAAGACCCTAGTCTTTCAAAATGAGCGCATCGGGCGCAAACAGATCCGTGCGTTATTGGCGCTTCTTGGTGACCTCGAGGATTTTGCACCCGGGCGTGCGGTTGCCAGGATAGGCCAGGGAGGCGAGGCATTGTTCGTCAAACGCTATCGTCGCTCCATGAAGCCCTGGTGGAAGCGGATCCTGCGCCGGCCCTACCAGTCTCCATTGCGCAATGAGGCGATGTTGCTCGCCAGGCTGCAAACCCTTGGTTTTCCAGCGCCTGAGCCGCTGCTGTACACCGAGTCCCGTCATCCGCGGTGCCATGAAAGCCTGCTGCTCACGCGTTTCTTGCCAGGCGTGCCACTGGCTACCCTGACGGGTGAGGAATTGCTGCGAGGTGCGCACCAGGCGCTGAGCCTGCTTGGCCAGTTGCATGGTCATGGGATCGCGCACGGAGACTGTAATCCGTACAACTTTCTGGTGGCCGAACAGGCCTACCTGTTGGATTTCGAGCGGGCGGATGATTTCAGTCGTGAAGCTGGCATCGACGACTTCAAGAAGATCATGCTGCGCCTGCGTGATCTGGGATTGAGTGACAGCGTGCTCGAAGCGCTTGCCGCACGCTACGCCTCAGCAAGCGATTCGCCTGTGCTCGATGCCCAGGCGATGCTGGCAGAGTTGCAAGGGTTGAGTGTGGTTCGTAAACCCACACGTTGGCGGCCGCCGCAGCAGCTGCAAGGCTCACTCTGAACAGCGAGCCCGGCAGCCAGGCGTTTTGCGTTGCGTGGCTCGCCGGTTTTCAGGCGCATTTGGTTGCGTGGTGCCTGATGGTACAATCGCCGGCTTAATCCTAGAGCCAGCATCTTATGCCTGATTCAAGCGCCAAATCGCCTTCGATCTCCAGCTTCAAGTTGTACATGCGGCTGTTGAGCTACATGAGGCGCTACTGGTTCATGTTCGGCGTCAGCATGATCGGTTACATCATCTTCGCCTCGACCCAGCCAATGCTCGCCGGGCTGCTCAAGTATTTCGTCGACGGCCTTGCCTCCCCCGAAGCCGGCATGGTCGAGCTGCCGCTGCTGGGCAGCATGCAGCTGCTCTACGGCGTGCCGCTGGCGTTGCTGCTGATCACCATCTGGCAAGGGTTGGGCTCCTTTCTCGGCGGTTATTACCTTGCCCGGGTATCGCTGGGCCTGGTGCAGGATTTGCGCATCGCGCTTTTCAACAACCTGCTGACCCTGCCCAACCGCTATTTCGACAACCACTCCACGGGCTACCTGATTTCCCGCATCACCTACAACGTCGGTTCGGTTACCGGCGCGGCGACCGATGCCTTGAAGGTCATGGTGCGTGAAGGCCTGACGGTGGTTTTCCTGTTCGGCTATCTGCTGTGGATGAACTGGAAACTGACCATGGTGATGGTGGCGATCCTGCCGCTCATTGCACTGATGGTTAAGAGTGCGAGCAAGAAATTCCGCAGCCAGAGCCGCAAGATCCAGAGCGCCATGGGCGAGTTGACCCATGTGTCTTCCGAAACCATCCAGAACTACCGCGTGGTGCGCAGTTTCGGCGGCGAGCGCTACGAGCGTGAGCGCTTCTACGAAGCGAGCGAGGACAGCACCCGCAAGCAGCTGCGCATGACCCGCACCAGTGCGATCTACACACCCAGCCTGCAGCTGGTGAACTACGCCGCCATGGCGTTCCTGATGTTCCTGGTGCTGTTCCTGCGCGGCGATGCCAGCGTCGGTGATCTGGTGGCCTACATCACCGCAGCGGGGCTTTTGCCAAGCCGATTTCGCCAGCTTTCGGAAGTCAGCTCGACCATCCAGAAGGGGCTTGCCGGCGCCGAGAGTATCTTCGAGCAGTTGGACGAAGTGACGGAGCCTGATAACGGCACGGTCGAGAAAGAGCGGGTAACAGGCGCACTGGAGGTTAAACACCTGAGTTTTGTTTACCCCGGCACCGAGAAAACCGTCCTGCAGGACATCAGCTTTACCGTCGAGCCAGGGCAGATGGTGGCCCTGGTGGGCCGCTCGGGTAGCGGCAAATCGACCCTGGCCAACCTGATTCCGCGCTTCTACCAGCACGATCAGGGGCAGATCCTGCTCGACGGCACACCGATCGAGGACTATCGCGTCGAGAATCTGAGAAAGCATATCGCGCTGGTCACGCAGCAGGTTTCGCTGTTCAACGACACCGTCATGAACAACATCGCCTATGGCGATCTTCGTAACCTGCCACGTGAGGCGGTCGAGCAGGCAGCCGAGGCGGCCTATGCGCGCGAATTCATCGATCTGCTTCCGCAGGGTTTCGACACCAGGGTGGGCGAGGACGGCGTCATGCTGTCTGGCGGCCAGCGTCAGCGTCTGGCGATTGCCCGGGCGTTGCTCAAGAGCGCGCCCGTGCTGATTCTCGATGAGGCGACCTCGGCTCTCGATACCGAATCCGAGCGCTATATTCAGGCAGCGCTGGACAAGGTCATGGAGGGTCGCACCACGCTGGTCATCGCGCATCGGCTGTCGACCATCGAGAAGGCCGATCTGATCCTGGTCATGGACCAGGGGCGCATCGTCGAGCGCGGCTCTCACGAGTCGCTACTGGCGCAGAATGGTTACTACGCCCGCCTGCACGCCATGGGGCTCGAGGACAAGGATGAGTCGCAAGAGCGACAACAGTCCGAGTCCTGAGTACGGCCTGGGCCTCGAAATAGTAGCTCTGTGGCGTTCCGAATGAGCGGATGCGTCCCGATGAAGGTTTGCAGTATTTGATCAAGGAAGATTACGGATTATGCGGGAGTTCTGATGGCCGAGGTTTTAATGCACGCTGATACCGATCTATCGGTGGTGCCGGCTGACTGTCGAATCGCATTGGTGCCATCCATGGGCCTTGGGGACGGATGCATCTATTTGGTACTGGCCGCCAATCTGGCGCGGGCTGGCTATCAGGTCACCGTGTTGAGCAATCATTTCGGGGCGCTCAATGACTGGCTGCCGCTGTTCGAGGCTCGATTGCTGCCGACGCCGGCGGAAACCTTTGCGGTGCTCGACGATTTCGATCTGGTCATCTCCGATCTGGGCAGCATGTTGACTCGCCATGCCGAGGCAGCCGAGGTGCTGGCTAGGCGCTATGTTTTCGTCGGCACACTCAAAGTCGACTCGCGATTCGTGCAGGAGCCGGCGACCGATACCCTGGCGCGACTGCCTGCAGACAAGGCTCGTCTTCTGGCGCCCCTGGCTGCAGCGTCGGGGCCGCTGCGCTGCCTGCCGGACGATAGCGTCAGCATGGTCGAGCAGGCCGTCGCCTTCTGTCGCATTCGCCTGGGGCTGGCCGAGGCCAGCAGCGATATCGGCTTGCAGATGCCTTCCACGCTCCAGCATCGCCGCCATGCAAAGCGGGTGATGCTGCACCCGCTTTCCTACAACGTGAAGAAGAACTGGCCAGCGCGCAAGTATCTGGCCTTGGCCAGGCGTCTGCGCGCAGCGGGTTATCAGCCGCAGTTCGTGCTGTCACCCAAGGAGCGCTGCGACCATCTCGAGGTGTTCGCGTCCGAGTTCGAGGTTCCCGAATTTCCAGATGCCAAGGCCTTGGCCGCTCACCTGTACGAGTCCGGTTACGTGATTGGCAACGACTCGGGGGTCGGCCATCTTGCTTCGGCGTTGGGCGTGCCGGTTTTAACCCTCTATCGCAAGCGACGTGATGGGTTCTGCTGGCGCCCGGGTTGGGGCGCTGGTGAAATCGTGCGCCCGATCCTCTCGCTGAACTTCATGCGCGATCAGTGGGCAATGTTCATGAGTGTCAATCGGGTCGCCAGAGGCTTCCGAATATTGAGTCAAAAGGTCGGAGGGGACCGATAAATGAGTGGGTCTACCGCGATCACGATCGTCATTCCGGCGTATAACTACGCCAAAACACTGGGGCGCACCGTGCGCTCTGTCGTACCGCAACTGGCTAATGACGACGAATTGCTGATCATTGATGACGGTTCGAAGGATCACACGCCGCACGTCATCGAGGCGCTGAAAGGCGAATTCCCCGGTCGGTTCAATGCCTTGCGCAAGGACAACGGAGGCTTGGCCTCGGTGCGCAATCTCGGTATCGAAATGGCCCGCCACGACTGGCTGATCTTTCTCGATGCAGATGATGAAATGGCCCCAGGCAGCCTAGCCCTGATCCGCGCGCATCTGGCGTCAAATGCTGAATCGCGAATGGTCATCGGTGGGCACTGGTCAGTCGATCAGGCGGGCCGACGTCGCCAGCATTCACCCGACAAGCTGCCGCAAACGGCGCTTCAACGAGTAAAAGCCTATCTGCTCGACAAGACGTTGAGCATTTCCAACGGTGCCTGTGTGATGCACCGTTCGATCTTCCAGGCCGGCAACTATCCCGAGCGTTTTCGCAACGCCGAGGACATTCCGGTATTCGCACAAACCCTTGCTGCCTTCCCGGTTACGCTGCTGCCAGAACCCCTGGCGATGATCCACAAACACAGCGACAGCCTGCGTCATGATTTTGGTTCGAGCCTGGCAGGTGGGGTTGAGCTGGTCGATGAAGTGTTCGGAAGGTTGCCCAAGGAGTTGCAGCAGCTGCGTTCCGCGTTCTATCAGCAGCGTTGCCTGTCGCTGTTTCGCAGTGCCTGCCTGGCGGGTGATCCGGTTGCTGCCAAGCGGTTCTACTGCCAGGCGGTAAAAAGCGACTGGCGCGTGCTGCTCAAACTGTCGTATCTGCGCAAGGCGATCCGCCTGTGGATGGGCCGCCTGGATGGCTAGAACGCTGAAAGTCCTGCAGCTGCAGACCCGTTACAACGCAGCGGACACCAACTCAGACCTGGGTGAACAGATCTTGCAGGGGCTGCCTGCGGAGCGCTTCGAGGTGGTCAATGCCTATCTTGAAGGCCGGCCTGCCGACGATGCCGTTGACCCGCCTGGTCGCCGCCAGGTGTTCTTCGAGTTCAGCGAGAAGGACATGAGCGGTCTGCGCCGTGGCGTGCGGGCGCGCCTGCTGGCGTTCTGCCGTGAGGAGGGCTTCGATGTGGTATTGCTGCATCGTTTCAAGGCCGTCAATCTGTTCATGCACCTCAACAAACGGCTGCGCATCGCCCGTTGTATCGGCGTATCCCACGGCTTTGGCGAGTACGACCGCTTCTATCGACGCTGGCAGGCCAGGCGCCTGATCGACGAACGCTGGCGCTTTGTCGGGGTGTCGCCGGCTGTGGTCGATTACCTGGTGTCGCTGCGCTGTGGTTTCACGAAGACAAACACGGTGGCGATCACCAATGCGTTGGACATCGATCTGGCCGAGTCCCTGCAGCTATCGCGAGAAGAAGCACGTCAGGCGCTGGGCCTGCCGATGACGCCTGTGATCATCGGTGCCATCGGGCGTCTGGTTCCGATCAAGGGGCACGTCCATCTGATTCGTGCCTTCGCTGCCGTGAGCGAGGAATTCCCTCATGCGAACCTGGCCATCATCGGAGGGGGGCGTGAGCAGGACAATCTCGCTGCGCTGATCGCCGAGTCCGGTCTGCAGGGGCGGGTTCATCTGTGTGGCACTCAACCCGACGCCATGCGCTATGTGCGGGCTTTCGATATCTTCGCCATGCCGTCGCTGCAGGAGGGCCTCGGGCTCGCCCTGCTCGAAGGCATGTGCGGCCGCCTGCCGGTGATGGGCTCGGATATTCCGGCCATGCGTCCTCTATTGCAGGGTGCTGGCGGGCGGCTGTTCCGCCCGGGCGATGTGGGTTCACTGACCGAGCAGCTGCGTTCCAGCCTGATCGATAGTGAAGCCGAGCGAGTCGAGCAGGGTGAGCGGGCTTACCGCTACCTGCGGCGCGAGCACGATATCGAGGATTTTCGCCGTAAATACCGTGAGCTGCTCGAAGGTGATCAGCCGCTGACAGGATTGTCTTCATGACCGATAGCGCCACCCCGCTGCCTCTGGTATCGGTACTGATCTCCTCCTATAACCACGCTGACTTCATCGAGGCCAGCATTCGCAGCGTATACGCGCAGAGCTACCCCAATATCGAGCTCCTGGTGGTCGATGATGGTTCCCGCGATGGTAGCGTCGAACTGATCCAACAGCTGCAAGCGGAGCTTGGGTTCGATTTCGTGGCGCAGGCCAACAAGGGGTTGTGCACCACACTCAACGAGATGATCGTCCGAAGCAAAGGCCGCTACATCGCGCCGCTGGGCTCGGATGACGTGATGTTGCCCGAGCGTTTTTCCTTGCAGATTCCGTTCATGGAGCAGCATCCGGAAACCGGCATCTGTGCGGGCGGTATCGTACTCATCGACGGCGATGGCAATCCGTTGCCCGACAAGAAGCAGCGTCATCGCCCGGCCAGGCGTCTCGATTTCGATGATCTGTTCATGGATCGCAAACCGGGTCCGCCGGCACCGACCCTGTTGTTTCGTCGCGAGGCGCTCGAGAAGGTGGGCGGCTTCGATCCGACCATCCGTATCGAGGACTACTTCGTGGAGCTGCGCATCGCTCGGGCCGGCTATTTCATCGACATACTCGAGGAACCGCTGGCCCTTTACCGCGTGCACGGCAGCAACACCTACAAGAACCGTCGGCTGATGATCGAGACCGAGCTGGCGATTTACCAGCGCTTCAGCGACCACCCGGGTTACGAGGCGACGCGCTTGCGTTACCTGAACGCCATGTTTGCCAAGGTGGCCAGTGAGGACCGGGCCCTGGCGGGCGAACTGCTTGCGCAGATCCCATGGCGTTCACGCAACCTGAAGACGCTCAAGGGGCTTTGGCGCTACTGGTTCAGGCGTTAGCGGATGCCGGCCTGAGCAACCAGGGCATGGCGGACTACTGGGGGCGCCCGCAGTTGGCGCTTACCGGGTCTTCAGCCACCTTTTCAGATCGCGCCTGAAACGCTCCGTCTCACGCTGGCTGGCACTGCCTGCGTAGCCCTCCAGCCAGCTCTCCAGATGCTGCTGTGTCAACCAGTCGATATCTTCGTCATAGCGCAGGATATGCTGCAGGTTGCGTCGCCTTTTCCAGGGAGCGAGTGGACGGCTCTCGAGTTTCATGTCCGACAGATCGATCAGCCCGAAGCTGCCGTCAGGCAGTAGCAGCACGTTGCCCAGGTGCAGCGAGCGGAAGTACACCCCGAGCTGGTGCAGTTCGCCGAGAAAGGCCCCGAACTGCCTCACCAATGCCGCGCGCGGCTCTGCATCGAGCTGGCGCAGCTGGTTGCGCAAGGTGTCGCCTGGCAGCGGCTGATAGCGTACTGCGCTCAGGCGTCGTTCACCAATCATCAGCACATCGAGCACGGTAGGCGCGGTAATGCCCAGGCGGAGCAGGCCCCGGGCATTGTCAGCGAAGCGTTGCGCCGGCAAATCCCAGAGGTCGGAAGACAGCAACCGCTTGCGGCGGTACAACTTGAGGAAGTCGCCATCGCCCAGCCGGGCCACCTTGACGCCCAGGCCATCTTCTTCGATGGTTTTGGCACCCTGCAACAGGGCGTCCAGTTGCGCTGCATCGATACGCTTCATGGGTGGTCCTGTCGATACCGGATGGAGAGGGCGCCTAGCAGGGCCAAGGGAATCCAGATCAGAAACCAGCTTTCGTTAGGGCGCGATAGATAGTTGCCACCCTCCGTCAGCCCCGCGCATACCCCGTAGATCAGCAGTGCCGAGGCGATCTGGAATTGCGGCAGTGCGCGCAGGCGCAGGCAGCGAGCCAGGGCGAAGCCGTACATGGCGGCCCAAGCACCAAGGCCGATCATGCCCAGTTCGAGCAGCACGGCCAACTCGACGTTGTGGGGGTCGTGCAGCAGATGGCCGACGCCGGGAATATCGAATTCGAACTTGCTTTCATAACCGGCGCCTAGCCAAGGATGCAGGCCAGCCTGGCGCCAGGCATCGCTCCACAACTCGGGGCGATAAGACATACCGCGCTGCAGAATGACCTCTGGCGCGATGAGATAGGCTGCCAACGCACCGAGCAGCAGCGAAGCGACCAGATACACGGCGCGTCTACCACTCATCAGCAGCATCCAGACACTGGTCAGTGCCAACCCCATTAACGGTGTCCGCGAACCGGTAGCCAGCAATGCCGCTAGCAAGGGAAGTGTCATCAGAATCGGTAGCCAGTCATGACGTTCATTGCGCGACAGCCAGGCCGCTATCCAGTAGGTGCACAGGAATCCGAGAACATGGGAGGTGAGCAGTGGGTTGCGCAGGGCTCCGGCACCGATCATTCGCGCACCCGGCGCCGCAGTGTAGATGAACCAGAAAACGTTGAGCAGGGCGGCCAGCGCGCCGATAGCTGCGCCGATGCGCAGAGTTTTCAAGAGCAACTCTTCATTGCGCAGAGCGATCAGTGCGCAACCAACGAACAGCATGAAAACATACAACGGGCGCTTGGCCAGGCTGCCAAAGCCATCCTCCGTACGGCTCCAGCCCATGCTGATGAGCAGCCAGGCACTCAGTGCCAGAAAGCACAGCACCACCGGTTCCCGCAGCAGCGGTTTGATCTGCTGCGGCATGAGCAACACGCCCACGAGAGCTGGTGCTGCGATCAGTGCGTAATAGAGCTTGGTGTACTGGCTGCCATCGGAGACCCAGAACAGGCCGGTCAGCAGAACCAGATAACCGCCTACCAGCCAGCGTGTGGCGATGAAGTCGTAAAGGCACGTGCGGATGGCGTCGGGCCGAGAAGGGAGTAGCTGCACCAGAGATCCTAGAGGCATCGGTAAAGGGGCGTATCTTAAAGCATCGTTCGGCAGTCGGCAGCGACCGCGTGATAAGCTTGGCCACCTTTTTGCCCGAGCCGAATGCCTGATGTTCAACCCGTTACAACGCTGGCGTGAGCGAGGCTGGCAACCGATAAGCGCCGATCTTTATGCTCAGGTATGGGCACGTTTCGGGGGGAGCGTCATGACCCACCCTGACGTCGTTTCACGGCTATCGGCGCTGGCGCGTGTCCCCGTGCGCTACCTGGGTTGGCCGCAACAGGGAGAGTTGCAGGCTGCAATTCCGGTCTGGGGTAATGCGCTGGCGCTTTCCCGTGACGTGCTCAAGCGTATGGGGCAGCGCGACCTCTTCGATCTTGGCAACGCCGAGGTGATACTGCCGATTGCATCGGGCGCGATGGTGCCGGTTCGGCAGCGTGTACGCTATGTGTCCGCGTTGAATGAAGGGGCAATATCGACGCTGCGCAAGCAGCCAGATGAGCTGGCGCTGGCCCGGCAGCCGGAGGAGTACGGCAAGAAATTTCGCTACAACCAGCGTCGTGAACTGCGCATGCTCGAAGACGCCGGTGGCGAGATCCTGCCGGTTTCCAGTCTGTCAGCCCAGGCCCTGGCCGCCATCTACACGGAGCTGTTCGAAAAGCGCTGGGGCTTCGACGTCCCCGGCAAGCAGCATCTCGTCGAAGTGTTCGAAGCGCTCAAGGAGTTTCTTTGGGGGGTATACCTGCAGCTCGATGGCAAACCCGTAGCCGTTCAGGTTCTGTACAGGGTCGAATCGCCAGACTGGATCAGCATCGAATACATCAACGGTGGAGTCGATCCAGCCTCTCGTGATTTCAGCCCCGGCAGTGTGCTCAGCTTTATCAACACCCAGTCCGCATGGGAAGATGCGCGCCTGCGAGGAAAGCCGTTGCGCTACTCGTTTGGCAGAGCGGATGTTGAATACAAGGATCGTTGGTGTAATCGCCAGCCTGTTTTTCGGGTGTAAGTGAATGGAAGCACGCAAGCAGCAGTTGGTACGCCGGCATCGGCGTAACAAGCGCATTCTCATGGTCGTGGCACTGCCGATTCTGGTGGCGCTTGACTGGTTCGGTTCGTGGGGAACGGCGCCGGTCGTCCTGGTGCTGGCATGGATTGCCCACGAAGCCTGGTTTTCCGATCACCTTTTCTACTCACCCCGTGACGATTATCGGCACGTCTTTGCGCCAGAGAGCCTCAGCCTCTCGGTGCTGCTCGACCGTAGCGGGCGAATGACCCCACACGCGGGCTCGTGGCCCGAGAGTGCCGACACGCTGGTACTGGCCGTGCATGTTCGCAGCAGTTGGCTGGGTCGCTGTCTCGATCCTCATGTATTTATCGGCGAGGGCGAGGATCTCGATAGACAGGATTTCGAACGGGGCGTTGACGGTGTGCGCTTTCTCAACCTCTCGGGGTTGCTGCCATCACTGCGCAGTGGGCAACTGAAGCTGAAGGGCCGCTTCTGCAAGCTCGGGCGCGAGGCAACCCTGTATTGCTTCAGCAATCCGGACTACTCGCGCAAGCGCGTGATGGTGCTTGCCCCGCATGCGGACGATGCCGAACTCGCCGCATTTGGCCTGTACAGCCGCAGCCGCGAGGTCTCTATCGTCACCCTGACCCAGGGCGAGATCGAGGCAGATTTCTATCGCCGACTTGGCCTCAGCGACGCCGCTGCCGCTCGCCTGAAGGGACGCTTGCGCAGCTGGAGCAGCCAGACGGTACCCCTGTGGGGTGGAGTCGAGCCCAGCCGTTGCGTGCAGCTTGGCTATTACTGCATGCAACTGCGGCAGATGGAGGCCGAGCCGGCCGTGGCGTTTGCCTCGCGTGAGTCTGGTGACTCGGATATCCGCAGTGTTCGACGTTTCAATGCGTTAGAACTGCCGGGCGACGTGGATGGCGCGCCGACCTGGAACAACCTGACCGCCGATCTCGCCGCGCTGCTGATGCATTTCAAGCCTGAGGTCGTTGTGCTTCCACACCCCGAACTCGACCCGCATCCCGACCATAATCAGACGGGTCGCGCGTTGCGCCAGGCCATCGAACAAAGTGGCTGGCAGCCCGATGTACAGCTGCTCTACGCCAACCATCTGGCTGACAATGATCGTTGGCCAATGGGACCGGCAGGCAATGGCGTGGCATTGCCGCCATGCATCGAGCCCTTGCCGGCCGACCAGCTGTGGTGTCTGCAACTTGATGACAACGTTTTGCTGGACAAGAGTCAGGCGCTGGCGATGCAGCACGATCTGCAAACGCCGCTACCCTTCAAGAAGCGCCTACGGCGTTTCATTCAGTGGTGCCTGGCCGCGCGCCGCTGGCCGCAGGCGGGTGAAGATGAGTTCTTCCGCAAGGCCGTGCGACGCCATGAGTTGTTCTGGGTTCGCCCCTTCGAAGGTCGAGAGCCCTGAAGCGCACAGCGGCGGTGCGCAATAGCTGATGTGCTATTCTCCGCGGCGATTTTGCAAATCCGGAGTTTCCGCATGAAGTTATCCATGCCCCGTTTCGATCAGGCACCCGTCTTGGTGGTGGGTGATGTCATGCTTGATCGGTATTGGCACGGCGCTACCTCGCGTATATCGCCCGAGGCTCCGGTGCCGGTGGTCAAGGTCGAGCAGATCGAGGATCGCCCCGGCGGTGCAGCCAATGTCGCGCTGAATATCGCGGCGCTGGGCGCGCCTGCGGTGCTGGTGGGCGTTACCGGTGAAGACGAGGCTGCGCAGAGTCTGCAGCAGAGTCTGGAAGCCATCGGCGTGAAGACCTATTTCCAGCGTATCGAAGACCAGCCGACCATCGTCAAGCTGCGGGTCATGAGCCGTCACCAGCAGTTGCTGCGCATGGATTTCGAAGAGCCGTTCCACACCGACGCCGAGGCCCTGGCACGGCAGGTCGAGCAGTTGCTCGATCAGGTCAAGGTGCTGGTGCTGTCCGATTACGGCAAAGGGGCCCTGCAGAACCATCAGGCGCTGATCAAGGCGGCCCGGGCCCGCGGCATTCCGGTGCTGGCCGACCCGAAAGGCAAGGATTTCTCCATCTACCGTGGCGCCAGCCTGATCACCCCGAACCTCAGCGAATTCGAGCTGATCGTCGGCCGTTGCGAGGATGAAGCCGAGCTGGTCAGCCGCGGCGCTCGCCTGATGCGCGAGCTCGACCTGGGCGCGTTGCTGGTCACCCGTGGCGAGCACGGCATGACGCTGCTGCGCCCGGACCATGCCCCCCTGCATCTGCCGGCGCGGGCGCGCGAGGTGTTCGATGTGACCGGCGCAGGGGATACGGTGATCTCCACGCTGGCCGCCTCCATCGCTGCGGGTGAAGACCTGCCCCAGGCCGTGGCGCTGGCCAACCTGGCGGCCGGGATCGTGGTGGGCAAGCTGGGGACGGCAGCCATCAGCACGCCGGAGCTGCGCCGTGCCGTGCAGCGCGAAGAGGGTTCGGAGCGCGGCGTGCTGAGCCTGGAGCAATTGCTGCTGGCCACCGAGGATGCCCGTGCCCATGGCGAGAAGATCGTCTTTACCAATGGCTGCTTCGACATCCTGCATGCCGGCCACGTGACCTACCTCGAGCAGGCGCGTGCACAGGGCGACCGCTTGATCGTGGCGATCAATGACGACGCTTCGGTCAGCCGCCTTAAGGGCCCGGGCCGGCCGATCAATGCCGTGGACCGCCGCATGGCGGTGCTGGCCGGCCTCGGCGCCGTGGATTGGGTGGTGAGCTTCAGCGAGGACACGCCCGAGCGCCTGCTCAAGCAGGTGCAGCCCGACGTGCTGGTCAAGGGCGGTGATTACGGCATCGACCAGGTGGTCGGCGCCGACATCGTGCTGGCTTACGGTGGCGAAGTGCGGGTGCTGGGGCTGGTCGAGAACAGCTCGACCACGGCCATCGTCGAGAAGATTCGCAGTCGCTGACAGCACAAGCACAACCCCGCCACTTGGCGGGGTTGTGCTTTTTGGCGCACGCCGCGTTCAGACCGCTGTCGCGGTATCCAGGCGAACCTGCGGCGCGGGTGCGGGGGCGCTGCTGAACACGGTACCCTCGGCTTTTTCGGCTTTTGGCGTCAGGTTCTGCAGCGCCAGCCAGTCCTTCCAGCGAATGCGTTCATCGCGTACCAGCCAACCGTCCTGGGCGGCGAAGCTTTCCGCCAGCCACAGGCCGCGGGTGCTGGCCGATACCAGCTGGCCCTGGCGCAGGGTCAGCAACTCGGCGCTGGGGCGGCCGCCGTCGAGCGGGATCAGGTAAAGATCCGGGCGGCTGTGGTCCAGGCGCGCGATCAGCTTGCCGTTCTCCAGGTACTCGTCGACATGCAGCAGGCTGGGGAGCTTGGCTTCCTTGGGCAGGTCCAGGCACAGGTCGTAGACCAGCTGCAGCGAGGCGGTAGGCACGTGCACGTAGGCCCGCGGACGTTCCAGAAGGGTCAGGTTGCCACACTGCACCGGGCGCGCTGCGCCGGACCGCGGGCTGAGTCGGAAATGGATGTTCTCCCGGTACCTGAGCGCGCCCTCGTAGGGCGCCGGTAGCCAGGTGTCGCCGAAGCGGCCGTACAGCCAGCCCTCGCTGGTTTCCAGCAGGCACTCTTCGGCCACTTCCTGGATGGCGGTCAACAGCGGCAGGTTGAGCTCGTGAGCCGGCACGTAGCCGGAGATCAGCTTGAGCACCACGTCGCCGCGGTCGTGGCGACGCTGGCGCACCAGCACCCAGTACTCGCGGCCTTGCCAGTTCAGGGTCAGGCGTACCGAGACGCCCAGGTTGGCCAGCTCCACGGCGAAGCGCTGGCTGTCGGGGAGTTCGACGGGCTTGCGCCGTTCGAGCATCTCGCTGAAGTTCAGCGGACGACCGAGGCTCTGGTAGGCGATGCCCTCAGGCGTTGCCTCGACATAAAGCGGCAGGGTCTTGAAGGTGGCGGGGTCCTTGCGGGAGATGATGCGCGGCATGTCGGCTCCTTCTTGCGTCGGGGTCGGCCGCCTGGGCGGCGTCAAAAGGCGTAATCGCAACGCCTGTCCATCACTCTGCTGATCCTGTGTTACCACTTTTAGTGCCGGCAATAACCTCGGCAGCCACGGCCACGTTGTGCGCCAGGTGCAGGGGGTTGATGGTGCCGACGATGGCGCTGCCTACGCCGGGATGCGCGAAGATCAGCTCGAAGCTGGCGCGTACCGGGTCGACACCGCTGTCCAGGCACAGGTGGCCGCTGGCCAGGGCCTTCTTGATCAGCACGCCTTTGGCGTGACTGGCAGCATAGTCCAATACTGGGCGTTCCTGCTGCTCGCCCAGGTTGTAGGTGACCATGGCGCAGTCGCCGCGCTCGAGGGCCAACAGGCCGCCTTCGACCGTCTTGCCGGAAAAGCCGAAGCCGCGGATCAGCCCGGCCTGCTTGAGCGCGGCCAGGGTGTCGTAGACGCCTTCGTCGCGCAGAATCGCCAGGTCATCACCGTTGGAATGCACCAGGACCAGATCGATATAGTCCGTTTCCAGACGTTTCAGGCTGCGCTCCACCGAGCGCCGGGTGTGCGCAGCGGAAAAGTCGAAGTGCGACAGGCCGTTGTCGAACTCCTCGCCGACCTTGCTGACGATCACCCAGTCGTGACGCTGACCGCGCAGCAGCGGGCCGAGGCGCTGTTCGCTGCTGCCGTAGGCGGGTGCGGTATCGAGCAGGTTGATGCCCAGCTCCCGAGCCAGGCCAAGCAGCTGCAGCGCCTGCGGGTCATCGGGGATGGTGAAGCCGCTGGGGTATTTGACGCCCTGGTCGCGGCCCAGCTTGACCGTGCCCAGGCCCAGGGGCGAGACGCTCAGGCCCGTGGAGCCCAGCGGGCGATGCAGTTCGTGCAAATCGCGCATCAGAACGCCGCCTCCCACGCGGTACGGCCGATGACCGGGCGTGGCAGTTCGGGCAGAACCCCATGAGTCGCCGGACGAATGCCGTCGCGTTCGAGATGGCTCAGCACGCGATCGGCGAAGTCCGGCGCCAGGGCCAGCTTGGTCGGCCAGCCGACCAGCAGGGCGCCCTGGTCGCTGAGAAAGGCATTGTCGGGGCGCACCAGACCGCTTTGCGCCGGTTCCGCGCGCTCGACGCGCAGGGTCGCCCACTGGGCTGTGGACAAGTCGATCCAGGGCAGCAGTTGGGTGAGTTCCTTGCGCGCCGCGTCGATCTGCGCCGCTTGGTCGCGCGCCACGCCATCGGCTTCCGCCAGGTCGCCACCCAGGTACCAGACCCATTCACCGTCGGCGCTCGGGTGGCTGGTCACGGTGATGCGCGGCTTGGGGCCGCCGCCCAGGCAGTGGGCGTACAGCGGTTTCAGGCTCGGGCCCTTGACCATCACCATATGCAGCGGGCGCAGCTGCTGGGCCGGCTGGGGAACGTCGAGACTGGCGAGCAGGTCGGCATTGCCACGGCCGGCGCTGAGCACGATGCGCTGGGCACGGATCTCGCGACCGTCGACGCGCAAACCGACCAACTGGCCGTTGTCGTGCAGCGGTTGGATGTCATCGGCGGCGAGCAAGCTGTCGCCAGCGAGTTCGGCCAGGCGGGCAATCAGGCTGGGTACGTCGACCACCAGCTCCGCCAGGCGGTAGACCTTGCCCTTGAATTTCGGGTTTTGCAGGGCCGGCGGTAGTTGCTCGCCTTTTACCTGATCGACGCGGCCGCGCACCGCCTTGCTGGCGAAGAAGCTGGTCAGGTTGCCGGCCAGGGTGCCCGGCGACCACAGGTAATGGGCATCGGAAAGCAGGCGCACGCCGGACAGGTCCAGCTCGCCGCTGCCGTCCAGGGCCTCGCGCCAGCGCCGCGGCATATCGGCGATAGCTTCCGAGGCGCCGCTGAGGGCACCATGCAGGGCATATTTGGCGCCGCCATGGATGATGCCCTGGGCCTTGACGCTCTGACCGCCGCCCAGGCTCTCGCGCTCCACCAGCAAGGTGGCGTAGCCCTTGGCGCGCAGCCGCGCGTTCAGCCACAGGCCGGCGACACCGCCGCCGACGATCAGGACGTCTGTGCTCAGAGTTTGGGACATGCGGGCGCCTCGCAGAAAAACAGGTGCGCAGTATAACGCTCAGTGGCCGGTGACGCGGGAGAACAGCTGGATCACCACCACGCCGCTGACGATCAGGCCCATGCCCAGCACGGCCGGCAGGTCGGGCTTCTGGTCGTAGACGAACATCGCCGCGATGCTGACCAGCACGATGCCCAGCCCGGCCCAGATGGCATAGGCGATGCCCACCGGAATGGTGCGTACCACCAGGATCAGCATCCAGAACGCGATGCTGTACCCCGCGATCACCAGCAACAGCGGCAGTGGTTTGTTAAGCCCGTCGACAGCCTTCATGGAGGTGGTGGCGACAACTTCGGCAGCAATCGCCAGCGCGAGATAGAGATAACCATTCATCGGCAGCACTCCTCTAAACAGGCTGTCAATTTTACCGACGTCGACTGTTAGGTAAACTGATTACCTATCTATGAGGGAGATAGGTCATGCGCTGGAGTCTTGAGCAGCTGGCGGTCTTCGTGGCGGTAGCCGAGGGCAATTCTTTTTCTGCCGTGGCGCGGCGGCTCGGGCGCGTGCAGTCTGCGGTCAGCACTGCAGTGGCAACGCTGGAAGATGACCTCGGCGTACGTCTGTTCGAGCGCAGCAGCGGTCGCCAGCCGCGGTTGACGGACGCCGGTCTGGCGTTACTGGAAGAGGCCCGCGAGCTACTGCGCCAGTGCGAGCGGCTGGAGGGACGGGCCCTGGGTCTGGCCCAGGGCGAAGAAGCCTGCCTGCGGCTGGCGCAGGACGAAGCTCTGCCGCTGCCCCCCGTACTCGACAGCCTCGAGGCGCTGGCGCGGGCCTTTCCAGGCGTGGAAGTGCAGATGACCAGCGGCGGGCAGGGCGTGGTCGCGCGCCAGCTTATCGAACGGCGGGCCGACCTGGGTCTGTTGTTTCACCACGAAGGCATGCCGGCGGAGCTCGAGCGCCGGCGCCTGGGCATGGTGGAGATGGTCATGGTTTGCGGCGCCGGTCATCCGTTGGCCCAGGCCGGCCCGGTCGGGCGCCGTGAGCTGGCGCGCCATCGGCAACTGCTGATCACCCTCCAGGACACCCAGTACCCCGGTAACGAACGGATCAGCCCGGCGGCCTGGCATGCGGACAGCTTCTACTCGATGGCCGAGCTGCTGATGCGCAACCTGGGCTGGGCCTGCCTGCCGCGGCACGTAGCCCAGTACCCGACCTACCAGGGCCATCTGGTGGAGCTGCGCAGCGACTGGATCGCCCCGCCGCTGCCGCTGGAGTTGGTGTTCCGCCGCGATGAAGCGTTGGGGCCGGCGGCCCAATGGTTGGCCGGCTCGCTGGCCGAGCGCTTGCAGGTGCTCAAGGCATGAGCCCGTGGCGCGACTTGTGCTGCCCCGCCCGCATCCCTAAGCTTCGCCGCCATGAACCGACATCTCTATAGCCTGCTGTTTCACCTGTGCCTGCCGCTGATCGGCCTGCGCCTGGCCTGGCGTGCCTGGCGGGCGCGGGCCTATACCAAGCGCGTTGGCGAGCGCTTTGCGTTGCTGCCGCCACTGCGCCCCGGCGGTATCTGGGTGCATGCCGTGTCGGTGGGTGAAAGCATCGCCGCCGCGCCGCTGGTGCGCGAGCTGCTGGCGCGCTACCCGGATCTGCCGATCACCCTGACCTGCATGACGCCCACCGGCTCCGAACGTATCCGCGCGCTGTTTCCCGAGGCGCAGTTCGCCGGGCGGGTGCAGCATTGCTACCTGCCCTATGACCTGCCCTGGGCCGCGGCGCGCTTCCTCGAGCAGGTACGGCCGAGGCTGGCGGTGATCATGGAGACCGAGCTGTGGCCCAACTACATCCACCAGTGCGCCCGTCGCGGGGTTCCGGTGGCGCTGGCCAATGGGCGCTTGTCCGCGCGCTCGGCCAGGGGTTATGGGCGTTTCGCCAAGCTCACCGCGCCGATGCTCGCTGAATTGAACCTGCTCGCGGTGCAGACCGAGGTGGAGGCCGAGCGTTTTATCGGCCTTGGTGCGCGCCCCGAGGCCGTTGAAGTGACCGGTTCGATCAAGTTCGACCAGCAGGTGGATGCCGAGGTGTCGGCACGCGCCACTGCGCTGCGTGAGCAATGGCAGGCGCGCCAGCGACCGGTGTGGATCGCCGCCAGCACCCGTGAAGGCGAGGACGCACTGGTAATCCAGGCGCACCGGCAGATGCTCGCCAGCCAGCCGGATGCCTTGCTGATTCTGGTGCCGCGCCATCTGGAGCGCTTCGACACGGCCGCGGCGCAGTTGCGTGAAGCAGGGCTGGCCTTCGTACGACGCTCGTCAGGCGAGGCGG
>Ga0209371_1000382_pt1 | contig 47344 bp, 41 predicted proteins | sample AgamicAtAmrz_FD_187165 | JGI IMG/M metagenome (GOLD analysis project Ga0209371, IMG submission 187165) | Agave microbial communities from Guanajuato, Mexico - At.Am.rz (SPAdes) (version 2) | ecosystem: Host-associated > Plants > Roots > Rhizosphere | place: Guanajato, Mexico | collected 2012-06-07
GCTCCTGATAATAGGCAAGATTGTGCCAGGAGAGCAGCATGCCGCCCAGCGCCTCGTTGGCGCGGGTGAGATGGTGCAGATAGGCGCGGGAATAATCGCGCGAGGCCGGGCAGTTGGACTGCTCGTCAAGCGGGCGCATATCCTCGGCATGGCGGGCATTGCGGATATTGACCTTGCCGCGACGGGTAAAGGCAAGCCCGTGACGGCCGGAGCGGGTCGGCATCACGCAGTCGAACATATCGATACCGCGCGCCACCGATTTCAGGATATCATCGGGCGTGCCGACGCCCATCAGGTAACGCGGTTTTTCGGTGGGCAGCACCGGCAGGGTGATATCGAGCATGCCGAGCATCACATCCTGCGGCTCGCCAACGGCAAGGCCGCCGACCGCATAACCCTTGAGATCGAGCTGCTTCAGCCCTTCGGCGGAACGGACGCGCAGATCCGGCTGGTCGCCGCCCTGCACGATGCCGAACATGGCCTTGCCGGGTTGCTCGCCAAAGGCCACGCGGCAGCGCTCGGCCCAGCGCAGCGACATTTCCATGGCGCGCTCGATTTCCTTGCGCTCGGCCGGCAACGCGATGCATTCATCGAGCTGCATCTGGATATCCGAATCTAGCATGCCCTGAATTTCGATGGAGCGTTCCGGCGACATGTGGTGAAGCGAACCGTCCACATGGCTCTTGAAGGTCACGCCCTGCTCGTCCAGCTTGCGCAGGCCGGAAAGCGACATCACCTGAAAACCGCCGCTGTCGGTGAGGATCGGATGCGGCCAGCGGATCAACTCGTGCAGGCCGCCGAGGCGGGCAACACGCTCCGGACCCGGCCGCAGCATCAGGTGATAGGTATTGCCGAGAATGATATCGGCCCCCAGCTCGCGCACCTGATCGAGATACATGGCCTTGACGGTGCCGACCGTGCCGACCGGCATGAAGGCGGGCGTGCGGATGACGCCGCGCGGCATGGCAACTTCGCCGAGGCGCGCGCCGCCGCTCGTGGCTTTCAGGGTGAAGGTGAATTTGTCGTGCATCAGTTTTTCCGGAACAACAGGCTGGAATCGCCATAGGAATAGAAGCGATATCCGGTTTCGATGGCGTGCTTATAAGCGTCACGCATCGTTTCGAGACCGCAGAAAGCCGAAACCAGCATGAACAGCGTCGATTTCGGCAGGTGGAAATTCGTCATCAGAATATCGACCGCACGGAAGCGGTATCCCGGCGTGATGAAAATGCCGGTGGCATCGGACCATGGGTGGATAACGCCATTCTCGTCGGCGGCACTTTCGATGAGCCGCAGCGAGGTCGTACCGACACAAACAATCCGTCCGCCGCGCGCCTTTACGGCATTCAGCCGGTCGGCGGTTTCCTGCGAAACATGGCCGATCTCGAAATGCATCTTGTGGTCGTCGGTATCGTCGGACTTCACCGGAAGGAAGGTGCCTGCCCCAACGTGAAGCGTCACGAAATGCCGCTCGATACCCACCTTATCAAGAGCTTCGAACAGGTCGGGCGTGAAATGCAGCCCGGCGGTGGGGGCGGCAACGGCTCCCTTTTCGCGGGCGTAGATGGTCTGGTAATCGGTCTGGTCCCGCGCATCTTCCGGGCGCTTGGCGGCGATATAGGGCGGCAGGGGAATATGGCCGACGGAGGCAATCGCCTCGTCCAGTACCGGGCCGGAAACGTCGAACAGCAGCGTGATTTCGCCATCCTCGCCCTTTTCCTCGACGGTGGCCTCCAGATGGGCAAGGCCGCAGGCATTGTCGCACTCATAACCGAACCGGATGCGGTCGCCCTGCTTGATGCGCTTGCCGGGACGCGCGAAGGCCTTCCAGCGGGATTGATCGGTACGCATGTGCAGCGTGGCCGAAACCGCCGTCTCCGGCGCGCCTTCGCGCAGCCTGACACCCTCGAGCTGGGCGGGAATGACGCGGGTGTCGTTGAAGACAAGCGCATCGCCGGGCTTCAGGAAGGACGGCAGGTCGAAGACGCGATGGTCTTCCATACGGTTTTCATTCGGATCGATCACCAGCAGGCGCGCGCTGTCGCGCGGGTTCGCCGGGCGAAGGGCGATATTCTCCTCGGGCAGATCGAAATCGAACAGGTCTACACGCATTGCAAAGGCTCTCGAAAATATCAAAACCCGCCCTGCATTGCATGGGGCGGGTGGAAGGTGGTGACAAGACTTCCTCTAACGAGGCGTCATCCTCGGGCTTGTCCCGAGGATCTAACGATCCACAACGTCAACGTGGTTAGATCCTCGGGACAAGCCCGAGGATGACGACGGAGAGGTTCTGACAACCTTCTCAACATTCGAACCGCCCCGCAGTTGCCTGCGGGGCGGCGTGATTCATTATCCCTCAGGCCGCAGAAGCGAGCTTGATGGAAACGATCGAATCCGGGTCCTTCACCGGCTCGCCGCGCTTGACCTTGTCGATGGCTTCCATGCCTTCGATGACCTGGCCCCAGACGGTGTACTGCTTGTTGAGCCACGGCGAATCCGTGAAGCAGATGAAGAACTGCGAGTTGGCAGAGTTCGGGTTCTGCGAACGGGCCATGGAGCAGGTGCCGCGCACGTGCGGAATGGCGGAGAACTCGGCCTTCAGGTCCGGCTTGTCGGAGCCGCCCATGCCGGCGCGGGCCGGGTTGAAGCTTTCCGCACCCTTCTTGCCGAACTTCACGTCGCCCGTCTGGGCCATGAAGTCTTCGATGACGCGGTGGAAAACGACGCCATCATAAGCGCCTTCCGAGACGAGTTCCTTGATGCGGGCGACGTGACCCGGAGCAACTTCCGGCAGCAGCTGGATCACGACCTTGCCGGTCGTCGTTTCCATGATGATGGTGTTTTCCGGATCCTTGATCTCGGCCATGATTATTCTCCTCTGTTCGGGCTCTATTGCCCTACCTTACTTCTTGCCGACGGTGACCTTGATCATCCGGTCGGGGTTGGAAACTTCGCCGTTACCGCCGGCGCCGCGCTTGATCTTGTCCACGGCTTCCATGCCGGACACGACCTTGCCGACCACGGTATATTGACCGTTCAGGAACGGACCGTCGGCAAACATGATGAAGAACTGCGAATTGGCGGAATTCGGATCCTGGGAGCGGGCCATGCCGACCACGCCGCGCGTGAAGGGAACCTTGGAGAATTCGGCCGGAATATCCGGCAGGTCGGAACCGCCGGTGCCCGCACGCTGGGCGTTGAAGCTCTTTTCCATGTTGCCATACTGCACGTCGCCGGTCTGCGCCATGAAACCGTCGATGACGCGGTGGAAGGCGACATTGTCATAAGCGCCCTTCTTGGCCAGCGCCTCGATCTGCGCCACGTGCTTGGGCGCGACATCCGGCATCAGCTCGATGACGACGGGGCCGTCCTTCAGCTGGACGGTGAGAAGTTCGGCGGCGGAAGCAATGGTGCTGGCGGCAAGCGCGCCTGCAAACATGGCGCCGGCAAAGGCAAATCGAACGAGTTTCATCGGATTGGCTCCAGAATGTGGGGCTGAAGTCAGCGCTTCAGCTTGGCGTTGAGGGCTTCAAGCACGGCTTTCGGCACGAAGGCGTCGACATTGCCGCCCATGGCGGCGATCTGCCGGACCAATGTGGCTGTAATGGGTCGCGACGAGGTGCCGGCGGGCAGGAATACGGTCTGGATATCGGGCGCCATCTGGCGGTTCATCCCGGCCATCTGCATTTCATAATCGAGATCGGTGCCGTCGCGCAGGCCGCGCAGCAGAAGGCGCGCGCCGTGCTCCCGGGCGGCATCGACGACCAGATTGTCGAAGGAGACGACTTCCATGCGCGCCGCTTCGCCCGGCAGATGTTCGGCAAGCGCCCGCTTTATCAGCCCTGCCCGCTCCTCGAAGCTGAACAGCGGCGCTTTTCCGGGATGAATGCCGACGGCGACGATGACTTTCGACGCCACGTTCAGCGCCTGAATAAGCACATCCAGATGTCCGTTGGTCATCGGATCGAAGGATCCTGGATAAAAGGCAATCGTCATATCGCTCTCAGATGGTGGGCGCGTCTCGACGCTTCAGCATATGTGCCGCCTTTTGTCATGGAGAAGCACGCGGCGCAAGACTTTATAACCACCCCTCACAAGCGCGGCCGTGCCGTGAACCCCCGATGAACGGGCCGTTCAGTGCGGTTTCAGAGCCATTTTGTTTAAATGCACAGCATCGGGAAACCGAAACGCCTTTCGCCCGTTAAGCAACCGGAGAATCGAAAATGCTGGCCTTCATGATCGTCGTTTCGGTCATCTCGTCATTCGCAGCCGAGTATCTTTTCCTCGAATGACGGCCTCAGCCAGTTTCCTGAACGCCAGATGAACGAGCCATTCAAGGAAGTTTCACCGGGGCGATGCTAATCGATTTTTATGATTGACGCGGAACATGATCGGACATGGTGCGTTAACAAGAAACCAAAGGAACAGACAAATGTTTGTAAGAGAAAAACAGTCTACTTCGGCGAAAATCAGCGTCATCAGCACCGCCTGGACAGTTCTGGTTATCGCAATGGTAGCAACGACGTTTAGCCTTTATGAACAGAAGCCTGAAAAGCTTGGACCTGACTATCCGCAACTGACCGCCCGCTACCAGTATATGAATTATTACTGATAACGGGGAGAAACTCTCGAAACTCCGGAGACGACATCATGTTCACATTTCTGACGATGCTTCTTGCCCTGATCAGCGTAATGTTCGTGATGTCAATGATCTCTGTCGTTGCCGAGATGCGACGCGAGGACGAGGAGTTCAAGGCGATGATCCGGCGCGACCGCGCTTTCTGAGTGCGGCAGGCTGGCATAAATCCGCTTTAAAAATGATTGTTCTCAGCCGCCCTGGAGCCTCCGGGCGGTTTTGTTTTGAAAGGCCTGCGATGGCCGCCTTCGTTCCTGTGCTTGTCACGGGAATCCAGTCAACACACGTCTGTGCGACGGAAAGACTCTTTTCAGCCCAAGGACTTGGGCGGGCTCGATTCCTGTCACAAGCACAGGAATGACGGTGTGGACGCCGCTGATATCCATCCGTTGCCTCCATTTCGGCGCCTCCAATCACACAACCGTTTTCAAAACCCCGTTTTTCCAAGGGAAATTCCCTTCAATTTCCGAATGGATTGATTTAAGGAACGCCGATACGTTGCGGGCCGGACAGCCGGCGACCGCGATGACGTTCCTGTGAGGTTTGCATAACGATGCTCGATTCCCTGAGAAATGCTTCTCGAACCATGGCAGCCAAGCTGCTGCTTCTCCTGCTTGTTGTCTCTTTTGGCATCTGGGGCGTTTCCGCATCGCTTGTCACCGCCAATTCCCACGCCGTCATGACGGTGGGCGACCAGACGGTCAGCCCCGAGGAATTCCGCCTCGCCTATCAGCGCCAGATTTCCGATCTCAGCCGCCAGTTCGGCACAAGGCTGACGACCGAACAGGCCAAGGCCTTCGGCATCGACCGTCAGGTCTTCAGCCAGCTTGCGGCCGGTGCAGCGCTTGATGAGCTGGCCTCGAAGATGAATCTCGGCCTTTCGGAAAACCGCCTCGCCAACCTCATTGCCGAAGACCCGGCCTTCAAGTCGGTCAACGGCCAGTTCGACCGCAATCTCTTCAGCGAGCGCCTGCGCAATTCCGGCTTCCGCGAGGATGACTATATCAAGGAACGCAGCAAGGTCGCCGTCCGCAGCCAGATCGTCGAAGCCGTTTCCGACGGTTTTGCCGCACCGCAGGTGCTGGTGGAAGCGCTCAAGCAATATCGCAACGAGCAGCGCGCCGTCGATTACGTCATTCTTTCGAACGCCGTCATTCCGCCGGTCAAGGCGCCGGGCGACGACGTGCTTGCCCCCTGGTTCGAAACCAACAAGACGAAATATCGCGCGCCCGAGTTCCGCAAGTTCACCTATGTGAAGCTTGAGCCGTCCGATATCGCCGATCAGGCCGCCGTCACCGACGCCCAGATCGCCGACTATTATAACAGCCACAAGGACAGCTTCCGCACCGCCGGCCGCCGCACGGTGGAGCAGCTGACCTTCCCTGAAAAGGAAATGGCAGAGGCCGCCGCCGAGCAGATCCGCCTCGGCAACACCACCTATGACCAGGTGGTGAAGGATCAGGGCAAGACCGCTTCCGACGTGACCCTCGGCGAATTCACCAGGGATACCATCCCCGACCAGTCGATTGCCGACGCCGCTTTCGCCATCCAGAAGGATGGCGGCGTATCGCCGGTGGTCCAGGGTTCCTTCGGCCCGGTTCTCCTGCGCGTCACCGGCATCAAGCCGGAAACGACCCGCACGCTGGAGGAGGCGAAGGAAGATATCCGCAAGGACCTCGCAACCGCCGCCGCTGCGGAAGAAATCACCAATGTTCATGACCGTTACGAGGATCTGCGCGCCGGCGGTTCTTCGCTCGCCGATGCGGCAACGCAGCTGAACCTGAAACCCGTCACCATCGCCGCCATCGACGCTTCCGGCCTCGATGAAAAGGGCGATGCGGTAGAGGGCCTGCCCTCCCCGCAGCTGGCGCAGGAGGTCTTCAAGACCGAACCCGGCACGGAAGCGCTGCCGATCAATCTCGGCCGTGAAGGCTACATCTGGTTCGATGTCGACCAGATCATCGCCGCCCGCGACCGCACGCTTGCCGAAGTTCGCGACGATGTCGTGGCCGACTGGACGGCGGAGCAGCAGCGCAACGCGCTTGCCGCAAAGGCCGAGGAACTGAAGGCGCGCGTCGAAAAGGGCGACACGCTGGAAGCCGTAGCCGGTGAGCTCAGCCTTGCCGTCGAACAGAAATCCGGCCTGCGCCGCAACAGCGAAGACGCTATTTTCGGCCAGCAGACGATCGCGGCGGTCTTCTCCGGCGCGGAGGGCAAGGTGGGTACGGCGGCTGATGCCGACGGTTCCAGCCGTATCCTCTTCAAGGTCACCTCGGTCGACACCAATGCGCCTGCCGACGCGCTCGCCAATGACGACCAGCAGTTCGCCGCCATTGCCCGCGCGGCCGGCGACGACATGCTGGACCAGATGGTCAACCGCCTGCAGAATGACTATGGTGTCACCATCAATCAGGCCCTCGCCGATCAGGCGATGGTCGGCTTCTAACCCGGGGGGCGACAAGATGGCCGAACTGAAGCCGCTGATCGCCAAGGTCGCCAATGGAGAAAGCCTGAACCGCGAGGAATCGCGCGCGGCTTTCGACATTCTGATGTCGGGCGAAGCCACGCCGTCGCAGATCGGCGGTTTCCTGATGGCGCTGCGCGTGCGCGGCGAGACGGTGGACGAAATCGTCGGCGCCGTCTCCTCCATGCGTTCCCGCATGCTGCCGGTTTCGGCCCCCGCCAATGCCATCGATATCGTCGGCACCGGCGGTGACGGCATCGGCACCTATAATATCTCGACGCTCGCCTCGATCATCGTCGCCGGCACCGGCCTGCCGGTCGCCAAGCATGGCAACCGGGCGCTGAGCTCCAAATCCGGCACGGCGGATGCGCTCTCGGCGCTCGGCGTGAAGCTCGATATCGGCCCGGAACTCATCGCCCGCTGCATCAGCGAGGCGGGTCTCGGTTTCATGTTCGCGCAGCTGCACCATTCGGCCATGCGCCATGTCGGCCCAAGCCGCGTCGAACTCGGCACGCGCACCATCTTCAACCTGCTCGGCCCCCTCTCCAACCCGGCCGGCGCCAAACGGCAATTGCTCGGCGTCTTTTCGCCGCGCTGGCTGGTGCCGCTTGCCGAAGTGCTGCGCGATCTGGGTTCGGAAAGCATCTGGGTCGTGCATGGCGACGGCATGGACGAGGTGACGACCACGGGCGTTACCCATGTCGCGGCACTGGAAAATGGCAAGATTCGCACCTTCGACCTGACGCCGAAGGATTTCGGTGTCGAGCCCGCTTCCATGGAAGATCTGAAGGGCGGAGACGGCATTGCCAATGCGGCGGCGCTGCGCGAGGTTCTGTCCGGCAAGCGCAACGCCTATCGCGACGTGTCGCTGTGCAACGCGGCCGCAGCGCTGGTTATCGCCGGCAAGGCCGAGACACTGTCTCAGGCGATGGCGATCGTCAGCGAGGCGCTGGACAGCGGCAAGGCCGCAGCCGCGCTCGACCGTCTGGTTGCCGTGTCCAACGAGGATCAGGAATGAGAGCGAGATCATGAGCGACATTCTGAAAAAGATCGAGATTTACAAGCGCGAAGAAATCGCCGCCGCCAAGGCGAAGGTTTCGCTGGCCGATCTGAAGGCCATGGCCGCAGGCCAGAGCGCGCCGCGCGGTTTCTACAGGGCTCTCCGGGCAAAGCAGGCCGAAGGCAAGTTCGGCCTGATCGCCGAAATCAAGAAGGCCAGCCCCTCCAAGGGCCTCATCCGTCCGGATTTCGATCCGCCGGCGCTGGCCGCCGCCTATGAAGCCGGTGGCGCCGCCTGTCTTTCGGTGCTGACGGATAGCCCAAGCTTTCAGGGCGCCCCGGAATTCCTGACCGCCGCCCGCAATGCCTGCGCCCTGCCGGCGCTGCGCAAGGATTTCATGTTCGAGACCTATCAGGTGCACGAGGCCCGCGCCTGGGGCGCGGACTGCATTCTCCTCATCATGGCCTCGCTTTCCGACGACGAGGCGAAACGCCTTGAAGACGAGGCTTTCGCGCTCGGCATGGATGTGCTGGTGGAGGTGCACGATGAGGAAGAGACGGAACGGGCGCTGAAGCTTTCCTCGCCGCTTCTCGGCATCAACAACCGCAACCTGCGCACCTTCGAAGTCAGCCTCGAAACCAGCGAGAAACTGGCGGGCCTCGTGCCGGCCGAAAAGCTGCTGGTCGGCGAAAGCGGCATCTTCACCTTCGAGGATTGTAAGCGTCTCGAAAAAAGCGGCATCGGCACCTTCCTCGTCGGCGAAAGCCTGATGCGCAAGGACGATGTGACGGCGGCCACCAAAGCCCTTCTGACCGGCCAATCCGGCATTCTGGCAGCGGAATGATGCACCGATGAGCGAGGCGGGAAAGCTCACCCATATCGATGCCGGCGGCGAAGCGCATATGGTCGATGTCGGCGACAAGGCCGAGACCGTCCGTGTTGCAGTCGCCGAAGGCTTCGTGAAAATGAAGCCGGAAACGCTGGCGCTTATCCGCGAGGGCAACGCCAAGAAGGGCGATGTCATCGGCACTGCACGCCTCGCCGGCATCATGGCCGCCAAGCAGACGGCAAATCTCATCCCGCTCTGCCATCCGCTGATGCTGACAAAGGTGGCGGTGGATATTACCGAAGACGCCGCCCTGCCCGGCCTGCGGGTCGAAGCGCTGGTGAAACTGTCCGGCAAGACCGGCGTGGAGATGGAAGCGCTGACCGCCGTATCCATTGCCTGCCTGACGATCTACGACATGGCCAAGGCCGCCGACAAGGCGATGGAAATCGTCAATATCCGCCTTCTGGAAAAGAGCGGCGGCAAATCCGGCGATTTCCGGCGACAGGAGACTTGAATGAAACCGCTGCTGCCCGTGGATGAGGCCATGAGACGCCTTCTGGAAGCAGCGGTTCCGGTGACCGAAAGCGAAACCCTGCCGCTCGCCGAATGCGATGGCCGGGTTCTCTCGGTCGATCTCACCGCGCGCCTCACCCAGCCCCCCTTCGATGCCTCGGCCATGGACGGTTATGCGCTGCGCAGCGCCGATGCGGCGGAGATCGGCTCGGTCCTCACCGTCATCGGTCAGGCCGCCGCCGGCCATGCCTTTACCGGCACGGTGGGTGAAGGCCAGGCCGTGCGCATCTTCACCGGCGCGCCCGTGCCGCAGGGTGCGGATACCATTCTCATTCAGGAAGATGCCGAAGTGCTGGAGGGCGGAAAAATCCGCACCGCCTTCGACGTCACCGCGGGGCGACATATCCGCCCGCGCGGACAGGACTTTACCGAAGGCGAAGCGGCCCTGAAGGCCGGGCGGGAACTCGGTTTCACCGACCTGACGCTCGCGGCAGCGATGAACCATGCCGCGCTCACTGTCTATCGCAGGCCGCGCATCGCCATCCTCGCCACCGGCGACGAGTTGCTGCCGCCGGGAAGCGCGCCGCAGCCCGCGCAGATCATCGCCTCCAACACCTTCGGCGTCGCAGCCCTCGCCCGTCAGGCGGGTGCAGACGTTCTCGATCTCGGCATCATCGCCGATGATGACAGGCTGATCCGCGCCGCCATCGGCAAGGCGGTCGCGGCGAAGGTCGATGTGCTGGTGACGCTCGGCGGCGCCTCCGTCGGCGACCACGACCTCGTGCAGGCTGCCTTGAAGGCGGAGGGCATGCAGCTCGATTTCTGGCGCATCGCCATGCGTCCGGGGAAACCGCTGATGGTCGGGTCCATCGGCGCCATGCAGGTTCTGGGCCTGCCCGGAAACCCGGTTGCCAGCCTCGTCTGCGGCCTGCTGTTCCTCGAACCGCTGCTCCGCAGCATCGCCCGCCGCGCGCCGCTGCAACGCACGGCCACCGCCCGCACCGCCACGCTGTTGAAAGCGAATGATCACCGGCAGGATTATCTGCGCGCCCGTTTCAGCACGGACGAAAACGGCCTGCTGGTGGCGGAAGCCCATGCGAAGCAGGATTCATCGATGATGAAGATATTGGCCCATTCCGACGGGCTGATCGTGCGCCCGCCAAATGCGCCGGCGGCGGCGGCCGGGGCGGAATGCCCGGTCATCAGGCTGAAACCCTGACACGCAGGCGATGCGGCCGGCAGCATAACTGACCTCTTCCTGAACCCCACCGAATGGTTGCCGCGCCGTCACAAAATGGCGCTGCCGCGTGCCGCATGGCACAGAAACCGAAGATAAGACTGTAACATTCCTGTATCCCGGCACGAATGACAAAAAAAACTGCCTATAGGCAGGATTTCCACGAATTCAAAAACCACCACGCCTTTCCGCCGCGGGATTATTTCTCCATATTGTTGTGCCAAAATAAATCACACGAATCCCGTTATTGGGATTGACAGAATAAATGCGATGCTGTCACCAAGGCGAATAGTAGAGGGAAAAAATTCCGGAATTCTTCAAAATGAAAATTACTTATATTTATCAATTAAATAAAATAAAAAGTGACAAAAATGAAGTTTCCGGGCACAAAAATTAGTTTCCCATAAATTAAGCTTTCCAAAACGAGCTTCATAATAATAATCATAGTCGATAAGCAGACTCACTGGAGTTTCTTGATGAACACGGCATCCACGCCCAAAACCACGGGGCCCGACATTGCCGGGCAGATTGCCTATGCCATGCGGAGCATGGGTGTTTCGCCGATCCCGCGTAACTACAGCCTCTTTTACGAAGCCTATATCGGTTCGAACCCTGCCCTGACGAAGGATCTGGCCGCGCTTGGAAACCGGGTCACGCAGGAGGATCTGGACGAGCTGTCCTCACGTTACGGGGAAGGCAATCCCGCCCGGTCCATCGATGATGCGCATGAGAAGCTCAGGCGCGAACTGGAGGGTCTTCTGGGCACGCTGAGGCGCGAACAATCCTCCATCGAAAACTACAACAGGATTCTCGGCGAAACGCGCCAGCGCATCGATGACAAGAACGCCGCCAGCAGCAATATTCTGAGGAATGCGATTTTGCTGCTGGCCGAGGCCACCGGCTCGAAGATCATCGACGGCGAAAAGGCCTTCAACGATGTCAACCGCCATGCCGAGGAAATGCATCAGGTGCGCCTGGAGCTGGATGAATACAAGCGCATCGCCAATACGGATTCACTGACGCGCCTGTCCAACCGGCGCGCCTTCGACGACCGGCTGGCATCCGTCTATGACAGTTCCATCGGCCTGCAATATACCACGCTCGTCCTGCTCGATATCGATCATTTCAAGCGCATCAACGACACTTTCGGCCATCCGGTCGGCGACAAGATTCTTGCCACCGTCGCCTCGGTCATCCGCGCCAATGTCCGCAAGGATGGTTTTGTCGCCAGAAGCGGCGGCGAGGAATTCGCCATCATTCTGGACGGCAATACGCCGGAAGAGGTGATGGTGATGTGCGAGCGCATCCGCCTGTCGCTGGAAAGCACACCCTTCCGCAATTCGAGATCGGGCGCCGACTACGGCACGGTGACGATCTCCCTCGGCTTCGCTTCCGCCGCGCAGGCCGCCAACCCGAGCGAGCTTTACGGCCATGCCGACACCGCGCTCTACCATGCCAAGGAAACCGGCCGAAACCGCTCCGTCTATTACGAGGACGGCATGCAGAAGAACTATACCGGCAAGAACTGGCTGATTTATCGGACGTGAGGATGGTGGTGTGCGCGCCACTATCTCCCCCGTCATGCCGGACTTGATCCGGCATCCAGTCACGGCGCGTCTGCGCTGTGAAAAAGTCCCTCGCGATCAAGGACTTGATCGCGCTAGACCCCGGATCCAGTCCGGGGTGACGGAGTGAGACGCTCCGCTTTTGCCAATGGCGCAAGCCTTGCGAGGCTTGCCTCAGCGGCCCGATGGTCGCGTCGTTACTGCGCCTCACCACATGGTCTTCGCCGCCCGCGCCGCCCATTCCCTGTCATAGGTCTCCTGATCGAATTCAGCCTTGGCCGCCTTGAGCAGAAGACCGGGTGTCGGAAGCGAGGCCGGATCGACGAAATTATCGGGGTTCCACAGTTCCGAGCGCATCAGCGCCCGGGCGCACTGGAAATAAACTTCATCGATTGTCACCACGATGACGGTGCGCGGATGTTTACCATCCATCTCGAAGCTTTCCAGCAGGTCGGGATCGACGGAGACCACGGCGCGGCCATTGATGCGCATCGTCGTATTCGAGCCGGGTATCAGGAACATCAGCGCCAAGCGCGGATCGCGCACGATGTTCAAAAGCGAATCGACGCGGTTATTGCCGCGCCAGTCCGGCAGAAGCACGGTCCTCTCATCGGCCACCCGAACCACGCCGCCCTTGTCGCCGCGCGGCGAACAGTCCATGCCTTCCGGCCCGACCGTCGCCAGCGCCAGGAAGGGCGAAGTCTCGATCATCAGGCGGTATTCGGCCGTCAGCGTGGCTGTCACCTTGGCGATCGATGCCTCGCTCGTGCTGTCATAGATGGCCTTCAATTCCTCAACCGTGCGAATGATCGTCATGTCCGTTCCTATCCCTGCCAATTCCCTCTGTCGCCGCCGAAAGACCGGGGCGTCCTATTCCTCTGCGGCTTCCGCCTTTTCCCGCTCGGCCCGCTCGCGCGCGGTGCGGGCGGCAACGAGGTCGGCAGGCTGGGCGTTGCCACGGATCAGCGAACGGCCGGCATAAATGCCGCCGACGACTTCCATGGCGAAACGTTCCTCGTCGCGGTCGCGGAATTCTTCCACCAGACGCGCGGCGTCTTCCCGCTCCTCGCCCATGGCGCCAAGCACTTCCTCGCTGAAATTCAGCGCCGATTCCAGTGTCTCGCGGATCTGGTAATCGACGCCGGCCTTCAGCAGATCGATCGCGTGGCCGCGGTCGTAAGCGCGGGCGAGAACCGGAACCAGTGGGAATTCGTGCTTGACGATTTCCGCGATCCTGACGGCCGCCTCCTTGTCATCGACGCAGATAAGCACGGCACGCGCCGTGCTCGCGCCGGCGGCATGCAGGATTTCCGCCCGCGAACCGTCGCCATAATAGACCTTGAAACCGAATTCCGCCGCATCGCGCACGAAGTCGGCATCCTTGTCGATCAGCGACAGCGTGTAGCCCCGCGCCAGAAGCGGCTGGCTGACGATCTGGCCGAAACGCCCGAAGCCGATCAGGAGAATGCTGCCCTCGACATTTTCAGGCACGTCGAGATCGTCGGTATTGGGAACCGCCGCCGGCACCAGCCGGTCATGCAGAATGACCATCAGCGGCGTCAGCACCATGGAGATGATGATGGTCGCCGTCAGGATGGCGTTCGCCTCCCGGTCGAGAATGCCGGCGCTGACGGCGGCCGAATAAAGCACGAAGGCGAATTCGCCGCCCTGCGCCATCAGCACCGCCCGCTCCAGGCTTTCGCGCCGGGTGGTGCCGAGCGCCCGCGCCACGCCATAGATCAGGAAGGCCTTGAGCAGCATGTAGCCCGCGACGCTGATGACCACGAGCTGCCAGTTGGAGGCGATGACGGCAAGATCGATCGCCATGCCGACACCGAGGAAAAACAGGCCGAGCAGAATGCCGCGAAACGGCTCGATATCCGCTTCCAGCTGATGGCGGAAGGAGGATTCCGACAGCAGCACGCCGGCAAGAAAGGCGCCCATGGCCATGGAAAGGCCGCTGACCTGCATCAGAAGCGCCGAACCCAGCACCACCAGCAGCGCCGCGGCCGTCATCACCTCCCGCGCGCCGGAAGCCGCGAGCAGGCGAAAGAACGGGTTGAGAAGATAACGCCCGGCAAGGATGAGCGCACCGACGGCGGCAAGCGCAATACCGACGGAAGCCCAGCGCTCCGACGCCGTCACATGTTCGCCGCCCGAACCGAGGAAGGCGACAAGCGCCAGCAACGGCACGATGGCCAGATCCTCGAACAGCAGGATGGCGATGATGCGCTGGCCTTTCAGGCTCGACATGCTGTTGCGCTCCTGCAGCATCTGCATGACGATCGCCGTCGACGTCAGCACGAAACCGGTGCCGGCGACGAAGGACATGATGACGGGAAAACCGAGGCCGACCCCGATCAATGTCAGGCCCGCCATGCAGACCAGCACCTGCAGCGCACCCAGCCCGAAAATATCCTGCCGCATCGACCACAGCCGCGACGGCTGCATTTCAAGGCCGATGATGAACAGGAACATCACCACGCCGAGTTCCGCTATATGCAGAATGGCCTGCGAATCGGAGAAAAAACCGAGACCGTAAGGCCCGATCACCAGACCGGCGGCCAGATAGCCGAGCACCGAACCGAGGCCGATGCGCTTGAAGATCGGCGCGGCGACAACGCCCGCCGCCAGCAACACGACCACCTGGGCCAGATCATTTCCGTTCGCTTCTACAGCCACACGCCACCCCGTTTAAATAGTGAGACAAGAGCTTTGCCCTCATCCGATTATCGGCAACGCGCAAGAACATTTCCTCCGTCATGCCGGACTGGATCCGGCATCCAGCCACGGCGCGTCTGCGCCGTGAAAGGACTCTCCCGCGATCAAGGACTTGATCGCGCTGGACCCCGGATCAAGTCCGGGGTGACGAAGCGCGAATGCAACAACGTTGCCAAACGCAGCAGTTCTTCAACCCCTTTGCCATCATTCTCACGAGGGCGTCTCCCTCGCTGTTTTCTCTACCGGTATCGCGGTTCCCTGCTCAAGCCCTTTTCGGCGAGCTGCCGCTCATAATCCGCAAACAGCGCATCCCCGGTCTCACCCAGTTCCCTCAGATATTTCCAGGTGTAGATGCCGCTATCGTGGCCATCGTCGAAAACGATGCGAACCGCATAATTGCCGGTGGCGACCATGGAACGGATGGTAACATCACGTTTGCCGGGCACCGTGACCTTTTGTCCCGGCCCATGGCCCTGCACCTCGGCCGAGGGCGAAAGCACGCGCAGCATCTCGGCCTGAAGCCGGTAAACGCTTCCATCGTCGAAGGAAACGGTCAATTCGCGCCGGTCTTTCGACACAAGCAGCTCGGTCGGCCAGGCATCGCTCATTTTTCACTTCCGTAAGCTTATGATATGCGTCAGAATTACGGACTTGCCTCACGATAGGCAAGCCACTACATCATTTGAAAGGCGCATCGCGCAATGAGGATGGAGACGTGAACAGTTTCCCCGGATCGCTTGAAAAAGCGCAATTCCTGACGGAAAACAACGCACCGATGATTGATCCCTTCGGCCGCGCTATCACCTATCTGCGCGTTTCCGTCACCGACCGTTGCGATTTCCGCTGCACCTATTGCATGTCCGAACACATGACCTTCCTGCCGAAGAAAGACCTTCTGACGCTGGAAGAGCTCGACCGGCTCTGTTCCGTCTTCATAACGCGCGGCGTGCGCAAGCTCAGGCTCACCGGCGGCGAGCCGCTGGTGCGCAAGAACATCATGTCGCTCGTGAGGAACCTCGGCCGCCATATTCGCACCGGCGCGCTGGAAGAACTGACGCTGACCACCAATGGCTCGCAACTTGCCAAATATGCCGATGAGCTGGCCGATTGCGGTGTCAAGCGCATCAACGTCTCGCTGGACACGCTCGACCGCGACAAATTCCGCCATATCACCCGCTGGGGCGATATCGACCGCGTCATGGAGGGGCTCGACGCCGCCCAGGCCGCGGGTATCAGGGTCAAGCTCAACGCGGTGGCGCTGAAGGACTTCAACGACGCCGAAATTCCCGATCTCATGCGTTTCGCCCATGGTCGCGGCATGGACCTGACGGTGATCGAAACCATGCCGATGGGCGAGATCGAGGAAGACCGGACCGACCGCTACCTGCCGCTTTCGCAGTTGCGCGCCGATCTGGAAAAGAGCTTCACGCTCATCGACAGCGATTACCAGACCGGCGGCCCCGCCCGTTACGTGACGGTGAAGGAAACCGGCGGCCGGCTCGGCTTCATCACGCCCATGACGCATAATTTCTGTGAAAGCTGCAACCGCGTCCGCCTCACTTGCACCGGCACGCTTTATATGTGCCTGGGCCAGGATGACGCCGCCGATCTGCGCACCGCGCTGCGCGCCTCCGACAGCGACGCCTATCTTTCCAGCGCCATCGATGAAGCCCTTCTGCGCAAGCCGAAGGGGCATGATTTCATCATCGATCGCACCCACAACCGGCCTGCCGTCTCCCGCCATATGAGCGTGACCGGCGGCTGAGACTGTTTCTCGTCCACCCACCCATATAAACGGTTGAAATGCCGGCTGTGCCGTGCCACGTCTCTTTACATGGAGGAATGCGCGGTGACGCCGGAAAGGCGGCCCAAATCGCCCCGAAGGGGCGGCCGGGAAAACCGCGCATGGTCTGGGATATTTTGGAATGGCATTGACGGACAATACGCGCGGCGCCCTGTTGATGGCGCTCGCCATGGCAAGCTTCACGGCCAATGACGCCCTGACGAAATCCGTCACCCCCTATATCAACACCGGCCAGATCATGTTCGTCCGCGGCATCATGACGGTGGTGCTGATCTACATCGCCGCCCGCCATTTCGGCGCGCTCCGGCCGCTGAAAACCCTCATGCGCCCCATCATCATCCTGCGCTGTCTCTGTGAGGTGACTGCGGCCGTGCTCTACCTGACGGCGCTCGGCCTCATCGAATTTTCCAATGCCTCGGCCATATTGCAGTCCCTGCCCCTGGTGGTGACGCTGGGTGCGGCGCTGTTTCTGCGCGAACCCGTGGGCTGGCGGCGCTGGGTGGCGATCATCGTCGGTTTTATCGGCGTGCTCGTCATCATCAGGCCCGGCCCGGAAGGCTTCACGCCGGGTGCGCTTCTGGTCGTCGCATCGCTCGCCGTCACCGCCGCGCGCGATCTGCTGACCCGGAAAATGTATGCCGATGTGCCCTCGCTCGCCATCACCGTCATCACCGCCTTCGTCAACATGGCGGTGGGCGGCCTGCTGATCGTGCCCTTCGGCGGCTGGCAACCGATGAACTTCATGATCGTATCGCATCTGGCCGCTTCGGCCATTCTGGTGCTCGTCGGCTATCAGGCGATCATACTGTCGATGCGATCAGGCGAAATCTCCTTCGTCGCGCCGTTCCGTTATACCGGCCTGCTCTGGGGCTTCATGATCGGCGTGTTCTTCTTCAACGAAAAGATCGACAATTACACCATCGTCGGCGCCATGATCGTCATCGGTTCGGGCCTTTATACCTTCTATCGCGAAAGCCTGCGCAAGCGCTCGCAGATGGCCAAGCGCGCAGCCGCCACACCCACCGCCGCGACCACGGTACGGCCGGCTTCCGTAACGAAAACTGCCGTTACGGAAGAGGCGGGAGAATGACATGAACAGCGGCCGTTTTCTGGACAGGACCACCCCGCCCCACATCATCACGCTGGTGGTCATCGCCGGCGTGGCGGCGCTGTGCATGAATGTGTTCCTGCCCTCGCTTGCGGCCATGGCGGTTTATTTCGAGACCGACTACGCGGTGATGCAATTTGCCGTTTCGGGTTATCTTGCCGCCACCGCCTGCCTGCAGCTCATCATCGGCCCGCTTTCCGATCTCTTCGGACGCCGCCCGGTCATGCTGGCCAGCATCGCCATCATGATCGTCGCAACGCTCGTCTGCATGCTCGCGCCCAATATCACCGTCTTCATGATGGGGCGCGTTGCGCAGGCAGCCGTCGTTTCCGGCTTCGTGCTGGCGCGCGCCATCGTGCGCGACATGGTGCCGATGGAACAGGCGGCCTCGATGATCGGCTACGTGACCATGGGCATGTCCGTGGTGCCAATGGTGGGGCCGACGGTTGGCGGCCTGCTTAACGACATTTCCGGCTGGCAGTCGAGCTTCGCCCTCCTCTCCCTGCTCGGCGTCGGCATTCTGGTGCTCGCCTGGTTCGATCTCGGCGAAACCAACCATAATAAATCGGCGAGCTTTTCGCAGCAGTTTCACGCCTGGCCGGAACTTCTGCGCTCGCCGCTGTTCTGGGGTTACGCGCTGACCTCGACCTTCTCATCGGGCATGTTCTTCTCCTTCCTCGGCGGTGCGCCCTTTGTCGGCAGCGTGCTTTACGGGCTTGCGCCGGCCATGCTCGGCCTGCAATTCTTCTTCATGGCCAGCGGTTACATGCTCGGCAACTTCATCTCCGGCCGTTATGCCAGCGAAATCGGCATTACCCGCATGATGCTGTCGGGCAATGTCATCGCCATTGCGGGCATCGCCACGACCATGCTGCTGATCTCCGCCGGGGCGGAAAGCGCCTATGCGTTTTTCGTCCCGCTTGCCCTGATCGGCGTCGGCAACGGCGTGACGCTGCCAAGCGCCAATGCCGGCATGGTCAGCGTCCAGCCGCATCTGGCCGGTTCCGCCTCCGGCCTCGGCGGCGCGATGACCATCGGCGGCGGCGCAGCGCTCTCGGTGCTCGCCTCCTCGGTCCTGTCCAGGGAGGACGGAACCTGGCCGCTTCTTCTGGTGATGCTGGCGACCGGCCTTGTCGCCCTCCTCACCACCTATGTCGTAAGGCTGCAGGAAAAGCGGGAATGACGGCCCCTTTCGAAATACCCGGTCTCGTGCTCGCCGGCGGGCTTTCGCGGCGCATGGGCAGCAATAAGGCGATGGTGCAATTGGGCGATGCGCCCCTCATCTCCCATGTCATCAGCCGCATCACCCCGCAGGTCTCAGATGTCACCATCAATGCGGCCATTGGCTGGGCGGAGGGTTTCGGCCTGCCGCTACTGCCCGATACGCTGAACGGCCATGCCGGACCGCTCGCGGGTATTCTGGCCGGCATGCGCCATTTCCAGCACCGCGGGGATGCGGTGAGCCACTTCCTGACGGCGCCTGCGGACAGCCCGTTTTTCCCGGACGATCTCGTGGCGCGGCTTTACGAACACCTGTCGGACAACGCAATCGTCATCGCCGCCTCCAGCGGCCAGCTTCACCCGGTTTTTGCGCTGTGGCCGCTGGCGCTGGCTGACGATCTCGAGGCGTGGCTGAAGAACGATGCGAACCGGCGCATCCGTGCCTATCTCGCCCGCCATGTCACCATCGGCGTGGCCTTCCCGCCGCTGGAAACGGCAAAGGGCAGCCTCGATCCGTTCTTCAACATCAACACGCCGGATGAACTGGCGCTGGCGCGCAGCTATCTGGAGAACCTGGAATCATGACAGCACAAAAGGTCTTCGGCATCGCCGGCTGGAAAAACTCGGGCAAGACCGGCCTTGCGGTCCGTATCGTCACCGAGCTGACGGCGCGCGGCTACCGCGTCTCCACCATCAAGCACGCCCATCATGATTTCGATATCGACAAGGTCGGGGCGGATAGCTGGCGTCACCGGCAGGCCGGCGCACATGAGGTCACCATCGTTTCCGGCACCCGTTTCGCCATCATGCATGAATTGCGCGGCGAACCGGAACCCTCCTTCGAGGATATTCTCGCCCGCCTCGCCCCCTGCGATCTGGTGCTGATCGAAGGTTACAAATACGAGCCCGTGCCGAAGATCGAAGCACGCCGGCTGGAGGCCGCCAAGACCGAACCGCTTGCGCCGCTCGATCCGCATATCGTCGCAATCGCCGCCGACCACGCGGTGACGGACACGGCGCTGCCGGTTTTCGATCTCGACGATACCGGCGCGATTGCCGATTTCATCGAGACGACGGTGGGTCTGGTCAGGGGTTAGACACGTAGCGGCTCGACGTGACTTGGGCTGCATCCCCACATCCGTCATACCGGCCTTGAACCGGTATCCAGCCAGCCCAAGTCCTTGGGCTGAGGAGACTCATTCCGCCGCGCGGACGCGCGTCGACTGGATGCCGGATCGGGTCCGGCATGACGGAGGAGAAAACCGCGAGAAACCAATACCCACTAAGCCCGAGGCACCCATTCCAGAACTTTTTCCGCACGCATCACCCCAAAAATGAAAAAGCCGGGCTCTTCACCCGGCTTCATCATTCCTTGAGACGCAATACCTATTCAAGGAAACTGGAGGGGTTCACCGGCGTCGCATCCTTGCGAACTTCGAAGTGAACCTGCGGACGCTTGGCGCTGCCGGTCATGCCCGATGTGGCGATGGTCTGGCCGCGCTGGACCTTCTGGCCGCGCTGCACGTCGAGATTGGCGGCATTGCCGTAAACGGTGACCTTGCCGTCGTCATGGCGGACGAGAACCGTGTTGCCGAGCTGCTTCAGGCCGTTGCCTGCATAGATGACCACGCCGTTTTCAGCGGCCTTGATCGGCGTGCCCTCGGGGACGGAGATGTTGATGCCATCGTTGCGGCTGCCTTCGACATTGTCGCCGAAATTGTTGATGACCGCGCCACGAACCGGCCAGCGATATTTGCCGATGCCCGTGGATTCCGGTGCGACGGAAGCCATGTCGGCCTTCTTCTCGATGTCGCTGACACTGGCCGTGGCCGGTGTGGCAGGCGCAGCCGGAGCCGCGGCAGCAGCCGGTGCCTTGTAGGGCTCAGGCTTGGCCGATGCGGTTTCGACCGGCTTGGCCGCTTCCTTGGCGGGAACGGAAGCCGTCTTGATGGCATCCGTCGAAGCGCCCGGCATGTTGAGCGTCTGGCCCACGCGGATGCTTTCGTTGCTGAGACCGTTCGCCGCCTTGAGGGCAGCGACCGACACGCCGTTTTCGCGGGCGATCTTCGCCAGGCTGTCGCCCGGCTGAACCTTGTAACCACCGGTCGGCGGCAGCGGCTTGCCGCCGGGAGGCGTCAGCTTGCCGGCCTCGGAGGAAACCTTGTCACGGGCGGCGGCCTGCGACGGCAGCACGGCCACATTCCCCTCGGGGCTACGCAGCGGTGTCGGCTGGTCGCCGTTGCGGTTAAGGGCGATATCGCCGGCCGCGTCCTTGGCGGCGTTGCGGATCTGACCGAACTTCGGAATGAGGATCGACTGGCCGGCCTGCGCCGAGGATGCGCTCTTCAGACCGTTGACGCGCAGCAGTTCCTTTTCCGGAACGCCGTAGCGGTTGGAGAGGGTCGCGATGCTTTCACCGGGACGCAGGGTCACGGAGGAAGCGCCATCGGTGTGCCAGCCGTTCTTGTCGGAACGAACGGTTGCGGTCGTCAGATTGTCGGTAACGGGAGCGGCAGCCTGCCGGGCGGGCGCTGCAAGAGATGGCGCGGCCTTGGGCTGAGCGGACGGGAAAGGCTGGGCCATGGCTTCGTTGCGGGTCGACGGATCGCGGCTTGCCACCGCCGTCGGCGCCGACAGCTCGGAACGCTGCACCGGAGAGGCCGAAGCCGAGCGGGCCGTGGAAGGCTGGACGCCGCCATAACCACCCGATTGCGGATAGGAATTGCCCGCCATGTTCTGGTTGGCATAACCGCCCTGCGGTGCGGCAGAGGCGTAACCGCCATTCATGTCGCCCTGCGGAACCGGGGCCTGCCCGTAAGCACCGCCGCCCTGACGGGCAGGAATTGACGCCGTGGTCATCTGGTCCGGTCCACTGGAAAAGAGGCCGCTGAACCGCGTTGCATCCGAGCTACAGCCCGTTGCGACGCTTGCCAGCAATGCCGCTGCGAACATTTTTGCGACTGATTTTCCGATTTTAGACGAATGTCTCATACGCATGACTCGATCTACACTGACGCCAACCCGCCGCATCGAGACCGATCCGGCACAAATTTCACTTCTTGCAAGGCCCATTTCCCGAGGTGGGGAAAACCATGCGTCGATGTTTATGATTAAAGCGCGTTAGTGTTACCACGCCGTTAAAACGTTAAGCCGTTCGGCGCTTTTTTGACACTTCGATAACCATGACGAAAACCGGATGCGTCATGTTGATACAATAATGATATTGAAAATCAGATAGTTGCGGCAATTCAGAACATTAGGAGACAAAAATAGAATGTCTCCAAAATTTTCATTTTGTCACAAATGACGCGCAATATGGGTGCTGAGCGGCAGATAAGGCGCCTCGAACAGCTCTTCCTTCTCGAAGCGGCTGCCGGTCTTGGAGAAGCGCGTCATCACGCAACGCTCGTCTTCGAGAATGATCGGCGCGATCATCATGCCGCCCGAAACGATCTGTTCGGCAAAGAAGCGGGGCATGGTGGTGAAGGCGGCGGTGGAGACGATTCGGTCGAAGGTGCCCTCGCCCACGAGGCCGTTGCTGCCATCCGCCTGGCGGATGACGACATTGCGGATGGAAAGATCGTCGAGACAGTTCTGCGCCTGCTGCACCAGCGTCTTGTAACGCTCCAGCGAAAAAACGCGCTCCACCCGGCGCGCGATGATAGCGGTCATGAAACCGCTGCCCGTGCCGATTTCCAGCACGCGCTGGCCGGGTTTCAGCTGCAGGCGGGCAAGGATCTTCACCGCCATGTCGGCGCCTTCCATGAAGGCGCCGCAGTCGATCGGGATCGTGCGGCTGGAATAGGCGTCCGCCGCAAATTGCGGCGGCACGAATTTGGAGCGCGGCGTCTGCTCAACCGCCGTCAGAAGGTCGAGATCGGAAATCCCCTCGCCCCTTAAGCGGAGAACGAGAGCGGCAAAACCTTCCTTTTCGACCATTGCGGATTTCAATCGGCGACTCCGAATCCAAGTGCTTGCGCAACCCGATCCTTCACCGTGTAGTCCGTCAGGTCAAGCTTAAGCGGTGTGACGGAAATCTTGCCATGTTTCAAAGCGTGGATATCGGTGCCTTCGCGGAAGGTGCCGAGACGCTCGCCGAAGCGCAGCCAGTAATAGGGAAAACCGCGGCCGTCCTGTCGTTCTTCCACGGTCAGGCCGAAATCGAGCTTGCCTTGCCCGGTCACGGAAATGCCCTGCACATCCTTGGGCGCGCAATTGGGGAAATTGAGATTGAGGAACGTGCCATCAGGCAGATCGACATTCATCAGCTTGCGCAGGAGGTCCGGCGCATAGGTCTCGGCGACTTCCCACGGCACGACGCGGCCATCGGCGTGGCTGAACGCCTGGCTGAGCGCAAAGGAGCGCACGCCCTGCAGCGTGCCTTCGATGGCGCCGGCAATGGTGCCGGAATAGGTCACGTCATCGGCCATGTTGGCGCCGGCATTGACGCCGGAGAGCACGATATCCGGCTTTTCCGGCAGGACTTCGCGAATGCCCATGATGACGCAATCGGTCGGCGTGCCGCGCAGCGCGAAATGCTTGTCGGAAACTTTTCGCAGACGCAGCGGTTCAGACAGGGTCAGCGAATGCGCGAGACCGCTCTGGTCGGTCTCCGGCGCGACGATCCAGACATCGTCGGACAGCGTGCGGGCGATACGCTCCAGCACGGCCAGACCTTCGGCGTGGATACCGTCGTCATTCGTCAGCAAAATCCGCATGTTTTCCTCCGCTGCTGTATCCCACTATGAGGACACAATGATTTCTCTCACAGAAGCACCCCCACGACCGTCATTCCGGCCTTGAGCCGGAATCCAGTCGACGCGCGTCTGCGCGGCGGGAAGAGTCTTTTTCAGCCCAAGGACTTGGGCTGGCTGGCTTCCGGCTCAAGGCCGGAATGACGGCCGCGTCTTTAGCAGACGGACAATCAGGCCGCCTTCTCGATGCGCTTCAGACCGCCCATATAGGGCAGCAGCACCTCTGGAATTGTGACGGAACCGTCCTCGTTCAGATAATTTTCGAGAACCGCGATCAGGCAGCGGCCGACGGCCGTGCCGGAGCCGTTCAGCGTGTGCACGAACTTCGTCGCCTTGTCGTCCTTGCCGCGATAACGCGCATTCATGCGCCGCGCCTGGAAATCGCCGCAGACCGAGCAGGACGAAATTTCGCGATAGGTGTTCTGGCCGGGCAGCCACACTTCCAGATCGTAGGTCTTGCGGGCGCTGAAGCCCATGTCGCCGGTGCAGAGCGTCATGGTGCGGAAATGCAGGCCAAGGCGCTTCAGCACCTCTTCGGCGCAGGCCGTCATGCGCTCATGTTCGGCAACGGCGCTTTCCGCATCGGTGATGGAGACAAGTTCGCACTTCCAGAACTGGTGCTGGCGCAGCATGCCGCGCGTGTCGCGGCCGGCCGAGCCCGCTTCCGAACGGAAGGACGGCGTCAGCGCCGTGAAGCGCAGCGGCAGCTTCTCCTGATCGAGAATTTCACCGGAGACAAGGTTGGTCAGCGTCACTTCCGCCGTCGGGATCAGCCAGCGGCCATCCGTGGTCCTGAACAGGTCCTCGGTAAATTTCGGCAATTGGCCGGTGCCGAACATCGCCTCGTCGCGCACCATCAGCGGCGAAGACACTTCGGTATAACCGTGTTCGCCGGTGTGCAGGTCGATCATGAACTGGCCGAGCGCCCGTTCCAGACGCGCGAGCTGGCTGGTCAGCACGGTGAAGCGCGCACCGGAAAGCTTGGCGGCGCGCTCGAAATCCATATAGCCGAGCGCTTCGCCGATATCGAAGTGTTCCCTCGCCTCATGGTTCCAGCCGGGCTTCTGGCCGACCACGCGGGCCACCACATTGTCATGCTCGTCATTGCCGTCGGGCACGTCGTCAAAGGGCATGTTGGGCAGGCGCGACAGGGCGTCGTTCAGCTCGGCGGTGACCTGACGGTCCTCCTCCTCCGCACGCGGCATGTTGTCCTTGAGATCGGCGACTTCGGCTTTAAGCTTTTCGGCAAGCTCCATGTTCTTCTGCGCCATGGCGGCGCCGATTTCCTTGGAGGCGGCATTGCGGCGCGACTGCATGTCCTGCAGGGACTGGATGACGGAACGGCGCTTTTCATCCAGCGCGATCAGGCCGCTGGCGGCAGGCTCCGCACCTCGGCGTGCAAGCGCCGCATCGAAAGCTTCGGGGTTTTCGCGTATCCATTTAATGTCGTGCATCGTCGTTCCAGACCGTTGTTGCATCGTCCGTGTTTTACAGCAAAACGCCGGGCATCAGCCCGGCGCGAGGAAATGTCGTGAGCGGCGAGACCTTCAAGAATATCAGGTCTCCTCCAGCTCCGTGCTTGCGGATTCTGCCGCACGTTTCCTCTCCACGAGTCGAGCCATGTAGATGGAAATCTCGTAGAGAATGATCGCAGGCAGCGCAAGACCGATCTGGGACATGGGGTCCGGCGGCGTCAGGACGGCGGCGACCACGAAGGCCATGACGATCGCGAACTTGCGCTTTTCCCGCAGCCAGTCGCTGGTCAGAAGCCCGACACGCGCCAGAAGCGTGGTCACGACGGGCAACTGAAATACCAGACCGAAGGAAAGAACCAGCGTCATGATGAGGCTGAGATATTCCGACACCTTCGGCATCAGCGAAATCGCCACCTCGCCATCCTCGGGCAATTGCTGCATGGCGAGGAAGAACCACATGACCATGGGCGTGAAGAAGAAATAGACGAGCGCCGCACCGATGAGGAAAAGGATCGGCGAAGCGATGAGGAACGGCAGGAAGGCTGCCCGTTCGTTCTTGTAAAGCCCGGGCGCGACGAATTTATAGAGCTGCGAGGCGACCACCGGAAACGAGATCACCATCGCGCCGAACATGGCGACCTTGATCTGGGTGAAGAAGAATTCCTGCGGCGCGGTATAGATCAGCGACGATTTCGTGACATCGAGGCCCGCCCAGAGAACCGCCCATTTGTAAGGAATGACGAGCAGGTTGAACAGGTGCTTGGCAACGGCGAAACAGGCGATGAAGGCGACGAAGAACGCGCCGAGCGCCCAGATCAGCCGCGTGCGCAACTCCATGAGGTGCTCGATAAGCGGCTGCGGCTTATCCTCGATATCCCCGCTCATGCTTCATCCTTTTTGGGCTTTGCGGCCTTGGTTTTTGCCGTTTTCGCCGGCTTGGTCTCGGCCACGACCGCCTTGTCTGCGGCAGACTTCCTGACGGTCGCCTTTTTGGCGACGGCCTTCACGGCGGGATTGGAAACAGCGGGCTTCGAAACGGCGGGCTCACTGGTTTTCGCGGCAGTTTTCACGACCGGGGCGGTGTCAGGCGTTGCCGCTGCGGCCTTGCTGCGGGCGGCGCGTTTGGGCTTGGCGGCAACCGCTTCGGCCTCCACGGTCGCAATCGATTTCGCCCGCGCGCGCTTCGGCTTCTCCTCCGCAGCGACGGCTGCGGCAACCGGCGCGGCGGATGCGGCGACAGCAGGCGGCGCATCCGGCAGCTTCATCTCCGGCTCGGGCACGCTGACCAGCGGCGCAACCGGCTCGCTTGTGACGGGCGCAGGGGTGGAAGACAGGCCGTCCGGCGGGGTGGTCGCCTTCTGCAGATCGGACTTGATCTCGTTGCCAAGCTGGCGAAGCGGGTTCATCGCATCGCGCAGCGAGTTGGTGGGGTTAAGATTGCGGACATCGGAGATGGTCTGGCGCACATCGTCCATGTCGGCCTCTTTGAGGGCCTCATCGAACTGGGTGCGGAAATCCCCCGCCATCTTGCGAAGGCCGGCCATCGTCTTGCCGAAAGCGCGGATCATGGGCGGCAAGTCCTTCGGCCCGACGACCACGATCAATACGACCGCAATCACCAGAAGCTCGCTCCAGCCGATATCTAACATCAATATGCTCCCGAGACCCTAGCGCATCGGCCCCAAAAATCGGAATCGATTTTCGACCGGAACGATGCGCAACATACAAGTGGTAGAGCGTCCTTGTGCGTCCGAAAGAACGCACGGCGCTCTAGCGCCAGTCCCACACCAAGCGGCGACAGGCCGCTTACTTGATCTCGTCAGCCTTGTGGTCGACGGTCTTCGTGTTGGCATCGGCCGGCGGCGGCGTCTGGTCTTCGTCAGCCATGCCCTTCTTGAAGCTCTTGATGCCCTTTGCGACATCGCCCATCAATTCCGGGATCTTGCCGCGTCCGAAGAGGACGAGAACGATCACCAGCACGATGAGCCAATGCCACACACTAAAAGAACCCATAACTGAAACTCCTGAATTTCGCTTTCAGACGATGTAAGACGTTTGAAAGGCTTTTTCAAACGACAAATCGTCGCTTCAACAGCGAGTGCGCATAAAGTTTTCGTGGCCCCGCCAACAGGATGGCGATATCAGTCGTCGCCATCGCCGCCGCCCGGCGCAAGCAGGCCCAGTTCCTCGAGATCGAGCTGCGTGATCGGGTCTTCGTCCTCACGCAATTCGTCGCTCATCATCGGCAGAGGAACGCCGAAATTGGAGGGAATGCGGCCGGAAAGCAGCCCTGCCCCCTTAAGCTCCTCGAGGCCCGGCAGATCGCGCAATTCCTCAAGGCCGAAATGGTCGAGAAACTCCACCGTGGTGCCGATCGTCACCGGCCTGCCGGGTGTACGCCTGCGGCCACGGAACCTGACCCAGCCCGCCTCCATCAGCACGTCAAGCGTGCCGCGCGAGGTCTGCACGCCGCGGATTTCCTCGATTTCGGCGCGTGTCACCGGTTGATGATATGCGATAATCGCCAGAACTTCCAGCGCCGCGCGCGACAGCTTCTTCGGCTCCTTTTCCTCGGCGCGGATGACGAAGGAGAGATCGCCGGCGGTGCGGAAGGCCCATTGCCCGCCCACCTGCACGAGATTGACACCCCGCTCCGCGTAAAGAACCTTGAGATGCTGCAGAATGGCGACGACATCCATGCCGCGCGGCAGGCGCTCGGCGATGAAAGCCACGGAAACCGGCTCGGACGAGGCAAAGACCAGGGCCTCGGCGATCCGCTCGGCCTCCCTCAGCTGGCGCTCGGAAAATACCGTGGTTTCGGGCTCTGCCCCTTCGGCCGCGATGGTGGCCTCGGCGGTCTCATCGTCATTCATCATTGTCAGTCCTTTCGGCATTCACCGCACGGTCGTCTCGTCCACCCTTACGCATATAAATGGGCTGGAAAGCGCCCTCCTGCCGGATTTGCAGCGAGCCCTCGCGCACCAGCTCCAGCGAAGCGGCAAAGGCGCTGGCAATCGCCGTCACCCGCATGGCGGGATCTGGCACATATTGCAGCAGATACTGATCGAGCACGGTCCATTCACCGACATCGCCGAGGAGATGGGTCAGAAGCTCACGCGCCTCGACAAGCGACCAGACCTGCCGTTTTTCAATCGTGACCTGGGTAATCGCCTGCCGCTGCCGCAGATTGGCATAGGCGCTCAGGAGATCGTAAAGATTGGCCTCATAGGCCGAGCGGTTGATATGGGGAATATGCTCCGGCGCGCCACGGGCAAAAACATCGCGGCCGAGCTGGGCGCGGTTGACGAGCCGTTCCGCCGCCTCGCGCATCGCTTCCAGGCGTTTCAGCCGGAAGGCCAGCGTCGCGGCCATTTCCTCGCCCGAGGGACCGTCATCCTTCGATTGCTGCGGAATGAGGAGCTTGGATTTGAGAAAGGCAAGCCACGCCGCCATGACGAGATAATCGGCAGCAAGCTCGATGCGTACGCGGCGCGCGTTTTCCACGAATTGCAGATATTGTTCGGCGAGCGCCAGCACCGAAATGCGCGACAGATCGACCTTCTGCGTGCGGGCAAGATGCAGCAGCAGATCGAGCGGGCCTTCGAAACCCGCGACATCGATGACCAGCCCGGCCTCGCCCGTCAGCCGCTCCGGCGTCACATCCTGCCAGAGCTTGTCCATCGGTGTCGAATTGCGAGACTTGTCTGCGGCCATTGTTCCATCCGCCGGGCGTCCGGCCTGTCGTCCCGAGTAACGGGCCGCCGCCCGACTGTCAGGAAACGGCCCACATGGCGTTGAATTCGGCTCTCAGCTCCGCTTCGTCGGAAGGGTCCGCAACGGGGAAACCCGCTTCCACGGCCCGCACCCGCTCCAGCGAACGGCCGGAAAGAACGGGAACCTCCTTCACGACCTCAAGCATTTCACCCATCACACCGTTGCAATGCAAGACTATATCGCAGCCGCCCGCAACAATATTCGCAGCTCTTTCACCGAGCGTGCCCTTCAGCGCATTCATGGAACTGTCGTCGGACATCAGCAGGCCGTCAAAGCCGATCCGGCCGCGAATGATTTCCTCGATCACCTTCGGCGAGGTCGTCGCCGGCCGCTCGCGGTCGACGGCGTTGAATACCAGATGCGCGCTCATCGCCATCAATTCGCGGTTCAGCGCCCGGAACGGCACGAAATCATGGGCGTCCAGCTCATCGAGCGGTACATCGACGACCGGCAGTTCATGATGCGAATCCACCATGCCGCGGCCATGGCCCGGCATATGTTTCATGACAGGCAGCATGCCGCCCGCCTTCAGCCCGTCGGCCGCCGCCTGCCCCATCTCGGCCACCATGGTCGGGGTATAGCCATAGGCGCGGTTCCCGATGACATTGCTGGCGCCTTCCACCGGCACATCGAGCACCGGCAGGCAATCGACATTGATGCCGAATTTCATGAGGTCGAAAGCATGCAGGCGCGACATCAACCAGGCGGCGCGCAGACCCGCCCCCCGGTCGCGCTCATAGATTTCGCCGAGAATGCGGGCGTTCGGATAGGCCTGCAGGATCGGCGGCTTGATACGCTGCACACGCCCGCCCTCCTGATCGATCAGCACCGGCGCATCTGGCCGCCCGACGGCATCGCGCATGGCGGCGACGAGATCGGCGATCTGCTGCGGCTCGCCAATATTGCGCCCGAACAGGATGAAGCCCCAGGGCTGCTCATCGCGGTAAAGGGCAATCTCGTCGGCAGTCAGCGAAAGCCCGCTGCATCCGAGGATCATAGCTTTGCAATCGGTCATGGTGTCACGCTCGCAGGAAATGGAATGGGAAATGGCCTTGTACCGAAAGGCGTGGGGAGGAGTGTCAAACTCTCCGCCGTCATGCTCGGGCCTGTCCCGAGCATCTGCAACCGACCGGCTGGCGAAACGTTGGCAGATCCTCGGCACAAGGCCGAGGATGACGTCGCGTGTGGGGAAAACCCTTCCCCACCAAAAGAAGGGTTGCCTTAGACGGCAACCCCAATCTTGCGAGCCGTATTGGCCTCTATCACCGCGCCACGAGGCAGCTACCGCCGGCCGAGCGGAACTTTTCGCACAGCGCCACGGCTTCGTTCTTGTCGCCCGCCGGGATGCGGACGCGGTAGAACGTGCCCTTGCCGGCGATTTCGGCGGCCTTGATGTCGACGCCGCGTCCACCGATGACCGAGCCGAACTTGGCCGACATGTTCTGGTAGGACTTCTGGGCTTCCGCCTGGCTCGGCAGCGAGGCGATCTGGATGTAGTAGCCACCGGCGGAAGGTGTGCTGGTCGCTGCCGGCGTCGCGGCTGCCGTCTGCTGCTGCGCGGCCTGCGGCTGCGCCGGAGCGGTCGCGGGGCGGACATTGCCCTGGTTGGTCACCGTTGCCACCACATTGGCGGGCTGCGAGGACGGACGCGCCGCAGGAAGCGGTGCTGCCGACTGCGCTGCCGGCTTGGCAGCGGCGGCAGGCGTATTTGCCTGCGGCTGAGCCTGTTCCGGCGCGACCGGAACCCGCGATGCGGCGATGACGGCGGGAGCGCCCTCACCGGGCTTGGCGGTCTGCGGGGCTGCAAGCTCCTCGACCTTGTCGGCCTTCGGCGGCTGGGCTGCCGGCACCTCGACTTCCTGGGCAACCAGCGTGCCGTCAGGCTTGACGATCATGGTGCGGACCTTGCGCGGCGAAACGCCGGTTGCAGCCGAACCTTCGCTCTGTGCGGCCTTTTCTTCCGGCGAAAGCAGGCGCGGATCCTCGGTCTCGCCAACCGGCGTGCCGGCGGCTTCCATATCCGCGTCGTTTTCGCCTTCCAGCGGCAACTGTTCGGGGATCAGCGTGCGCTGAACCACATCCACCGGCTGCTCGTTGCTGGAAATCAGCGCCGGCTGCTTCGGATCGGCAGCGCTGCCACCGGCCACGCGGTCATAAACCGCCTTGTCCTGGTTCGGCACAACGCGACCGCCCGGATTTTCCGGAACGACCTTCATCGGATCGTTATCGGCGGAGATGATGACCGGCGCGCCATTGGAACCGGTGCTGGACGAACCGCCGGAGACCAGCGCGTAAACGCCGCCACCGATCAGCACCAGACCGATTGCGGCGGCAACCGGCATGATCCAGCGGCGACCGCCGCGTTCATCTTCCTCACGATAGGCCGCCTGATGGTCGACATAGGTGTTTTCGGCATCGCGCGGGGCGCTGCCGCGGGAAGCCGCAGCCTCCTGCATGGAGCGGCGGAAATCCTCTTCCAGCGCCCGTTCGAATTCGTCGGCCTCTTCCGGAGCCGGCGCGGGACGCGCCTGGGCGGCGCCACGGTTTTCCGCATGTTTATGACGGTCGAGACCGCCGGCAACCGCAGGCGCAAACAGCGTCGCAAGCTCGGTATCGATATCGAGATCTTCCTCATGACGGCGCGCGGCAGGCTTGGGTTCGAAAACCCCGACCGGCAGTTCCGGCACGTCCATCTCGACGATGTTTTCCGGATGTTCTTCCGTCTCGCCGATCTGCGAAGGATCGAAAGGCAGGCTTTCCAGCGTCTGCGGCGCGGCCGGCTGCGGTGCTGCGGCGGCCGGACGCGGCTGAACCGCAGCAGCGGCCACCGGTGCCACGGCGGCAACGGGGGCCGGGCGCGGCTGAGGTGCCGGCTGTTCCCTCACCGGCTGCGGCGCAACGGCAGCAGCGGCGACCGGAGCGGCCGGCGGCTGGCGAACGGGCTGAGGTGCGGGCGCAGGCGCAACTTCCGCCTCGGCAATTTCAGACAGGTCCAGATCAAGATCGAGATCGTCGAGCGCAAGCTCGAAATCATCGTCGTTGAAGCCGGCGAAATCCGTGAAATCAAGTTCTTCAGCGGGTGCTGCGGGCGCAGCAGCGACAATCGGCGCTGCCTTCACCGGCGCGGCGGCAACCACGGGCGGCTCCACCTTCGCAGCCTGCGCAGCGGGAACGTCCTGCACCAGCGGTGTTTCGCCGCGACCGGGAATGGAATATTTCGCGACGTCGTAGATCAGCTCGTCCATCGGCGAGAGATGTTTCGCTGCCGGCTTCTCGGCAACCTCGAACGCCAGAGGCTCTGCGGCAGGCGCAAAGGTCTCGGCGACCGGAGGCGTAAAGGACGGCGCGGTCTCTTCCGCCCGCACGACGGCAGGCGCGGGAGCGGGAGCGGGCTCGACCTGCGGCTCGATACGGACTGCGGCAGGCTGCTGTTCGGAACGCGGCTCGACCCGCTTCGGATCGGCGGCAGACACATCCCGGCGCGCGCCGAAATTGGCGAGCGGCAGCCGCAGGCTGGAAAATTCCAGCGAGGAACGGCCGCCATGCGACGGCGGACGCACGGAAACCGGTGCGGGCGCCTCCTCGGCGACAGCTATTTCCACCTCATCGGCGAGATCGAAAGCCTGCGGCTCTGGCGCATAGGAATGAACATCGGCGTGAATGTTGCTCGAAACATCGGCCGGAAGCTCCGGCATCGTGTGCCATTCTGGCTCGACGGGTTCTGCGGCCTGCGGTTCTTCCCATGCGACCTGCTGGGCGGCGGGCTGGTAAACCATCGGCTCGGCGGGACGCGGCTGGCGCGAATGCACATCGAAAACTTCCGCCACCGCGGAGGCATCGTCGCGGAAATCCGCGCGAATATCCTGGGTGGTCGTTTCGACGTAGTTGTGAATATAGGCCTGATCGACTTCCGGAAGCGGCTCTTCCCTCACCTCCGGTGCGGATGCGGCCACGGGCGCGGGTTCGTCCGCCGGCGCAAGCTCAGGCTCGCGGCGGGCGAAAACCGATTCGACACGCTGCATGAAATCGTTGGGGTGGATGCCCGCACGAACATCGTTTGCCGGGTCAAGAACGACCGGATCGGCGTGCGGCGCATCGTAAACCTCGAACTCCCTCAGAAGCTCATCTTCGAGGTTGAATTCCGGTTCGCGGCGGGTCGCCGGCGAAGCGGCGCGCGGCGCAGCCTCGGAACCCGCATGCGAAGGACGATCTTCGAAGCCGACGATACGCGCCAGTTCTGCCAGAGGATCGTTGTCAGCGAACCCTTCGGACCGGGCGTCCCGGTTATACGCGACATTTTTTTCGACCATTACGTGTTCCACCATCTACGCATTGCAGCTCTTGCCAGCGTATTGTGAGCAAATAATGGTGATATGTTATCGCATTTCAGCAGGTGCGTCCGCTCCTAAAAGCGTAAGGCCGGACCTCAAAACATTTGCGACAGCATTCACCAGCCCAAGTCTGGCAATGCTCAATTCTCGGTTTTTATCGTTAATAAAACGTAATTCCGGCTGGTCTTTACCCTTGTTCCAGTGTCCATGGAAGGAACTGGCGAGATCGTAGAGGTAAAAAGCAAGCCGGTGCGGCTCGTGCGAAAGGGCCGCAGATTCGATCAGGCGCGGATATTCAGCAAGCTTTGCAACCAGCTGCAACTCATTGATATCGCTAATCAAAGCAACAGAGGCCGCCATCTCCTCAGCCGAAGGAGAAAGCCCCGGAAACGCTTCCTGCGCCTGCCGGAAGATCGACATCGAGCGGGCATGCGCATATTGCACGTAAAAAACCGGATTATCCTTCGATTGTTCGGTCACTTTCGCGAAATCGAAGTCCAGCGGCTCGGAATTCTTCCGATAAAGCATCATGAATCGCACCGGATCGCGACCCACTTCGTCGACAACATCGCGCAGCGTGACGAAGTCGCCAGAGCGCTTAGACATCTTCACCGGCTCGCCATCGCGGAACAGCTTGACGAGCTGGCACAGAAGCACCGTCAGTTTCGACTTGCCTTCGGAGACGGCGCGCGCAACCGCTTCCAGCCGCTTCACGTAACCGCCATGGTCAGCCCCGAGCACATAGATCATCTCGGAAAAACCACGGTCGAACTTGTTCTTGAAATAAGCGACGTCGGCGGCGAAATAGGTGTAGGAACCGTCCGACTTCATCAGCGCGCGGTCCATATCGTCGCCCACCTCGGTGGAGCGGAACAGCGTCTGTTCACGGTCTTCCCAGTCTTCCGGCAATTCGCCCTTCGGCGGCGGCAAGGTGCCCTTGTAGACATGGCCCTTGAAGGTGAGATCATTGATGGCCGAGAGGATCGGGCCGCCATTGCCCTCATGCAGCGTGCGCTCCGAGAAGAACACGTCGTGCCGTACGTTGAGCAGCGCCAGATCCTCGCGGATCATCGCCATCATCGCGTCGATCGCCTTGTCCTTGACGATCGGCATCCACTTTTCCTCGGGCATGGCGCGCAGCTTGATGCCATATTCATCTGCCAGCGCCTGGCCGACGGGAACGAGATAGTCGCCGGGATAAAGACCGGACGGAATGGTGCCGATATCTTCGCCAAGCGCCTCGCGGTAACGCAGGAACACAGAACGGGCCAGCACATCGATCTGCGAGCCGGCATCGTTGATGTAATATTCCTTGGTAACGCCATAACCGGCAAAAGCGAGCAGGTTCGCCAGCGTGTCGCCGACGACGGCGCCACGGCAATGGCCGACATGCATCGGGCCTGTCGGATTGGCGGAAACATACTCGACGTTGATCTTTTGGCCGGAACCGATGGTGGAGCGGCCGAAATCGACGCCCTGCCCGATCATGTCGGCGAGAAGACGCTGCCAGTAACCGACGGAAACCTTGAGATTGATGAAGCCCGGGCCCGCGACATTGACGCTGTCCACATCGCCATCGGCCTGAAGGGCCGGCACGATGAGTTCAGCAAGCGCGCGCGGATTGGTGCCGAGCGGCTTCGCCAGCACCATGGCGGCATTGGTTGCGACGTCGCCGTGGCTGAGATCGCGCGGGGATTCGACGGTAATTCGACTGAAATCGACCTTTTCGCGGTTCTCTTTCACGAGATCGAGGGTCTCGAGCGCGTTTTTGATCCTGGTATCGAAATCAGCAAAAATGTTCATCGTTCCAACCTGCGCGAAGGGCTTCTGTTTATATCCGGCCTTTTAACCGGGTCGGCTTCGCGATCGCCCGCTGCCCTATCGCAAATCGGGGGTGTGGTCAAACAGCCGCTGGTGGGCGCGCAGTGCATAACTGTCGGTCATGCCGGCCAGATAGTCGCCCACATGCCGGGCTTTTGCGGCCACGCTCATGCCGGAAATGCTGTCCACCCAGTAATGGCTCTGCATTTCCGCCGGCGTTTCCATATAACGGTGGAAAAGATCGGTGACGATCTGTGTCGCGCCGGCGCGGATGCGCATGATTTCCGGATGCCGGTAGATATGGCCGAACAGCAGTTTCTTGATCTGCCGGTCGGTCTCGGCCATTTCCGGCGAGAACGTCGCGACGGTGAAATCGGCAGCGCGGATATCCGCCGCACTCTTCGGCTTCAGACGGGCCAGATTTTGCTGCGCAACGCCGATCACGTCTTCCACCATATGGGTGATCTGCCGACGCATGATCTCATTGGCGAAACGCTCCTTGTCGAGCACGGGATATTTCGCCCGCACCTCGGTCATCAGGCCGCCGAGGAATGGCACTTCCTCCAGCATCTCGAAGGTGAGATAACCGGCGCGCAACCCGTCATCGATGTCGTGGGTATTATAGGCGATGTCATCGGCAATCGCCGCCACCTGCGCCTCGAGGCTGGCATAGCTGCCGATTTCCAGATCCTGCAGCTCGCAATATTCGAGGATGGGCAGCGGAACCGGTCCCTTGATCCCCTCGCCCCTCGCATTCACCAGCGGGCCATTGTGCTTGACGAGACCTTCGAGCGTCTCCCAGGTCAGGTTGATGCCGTCATATTCGGCGTAACGGCGCTCCAGCTTGGTGACGATGCGCAGCGACTGTGCATTGTGGTCGAAGCCGCCATAGGGCAACAGCACCGCATCCAGCGCATCCTCGCCGGTATGGCCGAAGGGCGTATGGCCGAAATCATGCACCAGCGCCACGCCTTCAGCCAGATCCTCGTCGAGCTTCAGCGCCCGGGCGAGCGCCCGAGCGATCTGCGCCACCTCGATGGTATGGGTGAGACGCGTGCGATAATGGTCGCCGTCAGGGCTGATAAACACCTGCGTCTTGTGCTTCAGGCGGCGAAAGGCCGTCGTGTGGACGATACGGTCGCGGTCGCGCTGGAACTCCGAGCGCGTCAGGCTTCCGGTTTCGGGAAAAAGACGCCCGCGCGTGGTCCATGGATCCGAGGCGAAAACCGCCCTCTCGCCGCTTCCGAAACCCAATGCGCGCTGGTCTATGATCATGCATCCACCTGTTGTCTTCTCCAGCCGGGACTTCCTTTTGGTCTCGGCCATTGACCTTTTCATTCACCCTTCATACCTATCGCAGAGGTCGGCGCAAAGCATCATCGCCGCGCTGACCGCCTTCACACAGGCTATAGACCGTTAATTTGACCGGTTTATAATGGTGACAACGAGATTATTGCTCTCCGGTTCTTGACCCCGGCAGGAGAAACGACATGGAAAACAGCGACATTACCCTTTCTGAAGCTGCGGCGAAGCGAATCGCCCAGATCGTCGCGGCTGAAGCCGGCAAACAGGCGCTGCGCGTCTCTGTGGAAGGCGGCGGCTGCTCGGGCTTCTCCTACAAGTTCGATCTGGCCGAAGACAAAGCCGATGACGACATCGTGATTGCCCGCGGCGACGCGAAAGTGCTGATCGACAGCCTCTCGGTCGTCTATATGGCCGGCTCCGAAATCGACTTCGTCGACAATCTGCTCGGCCAGTCCTTCCAGATCAAGAACCCGAATGCGGTGGCAAGCTGCGGCTGTGGCACCAGCTTCTCGATCTGACATCATCTTTCCACCACATCCACAGGGCCGTTTTCCAAAAACGGTGGCAATCGCTTTTGCATCGGGTAAAAGTACCCTCGCAAAAGGGAAACTCCGATGAAGATTGCCACCTGGAACATCAACGGCGTCAAGGCGCGTATCGAAAACCTCTGCCAGTGGCTGAAGGATTCATCGCCCGATATCGTCTGCCTTCAGGAAATCAAATCGGTCGACGAAGGTTTTCCCCGGCTGGAGCTAGAGGCGATCGGCTATCATGTCGAGACCCATGGCCAGAAGGGCTTCAACGGTGTCGCCCTGCTCTCGAAGGTCAAGCCCGACGAGGTCAATCGCGGCCTGCCGGGTGACGATGCCGACGAACAGGCGCGTTTCATCGAAGGCGTATTTTCCGTCGATGGCGGCGCGATCCGCGTCTGCTCGCTTTACCTGCCGAACGGCAATCCGCCGGACGATCCGGTGAAATATCCCTACAAGCTTGCCTGGATGGAACGGCTGCGGCATTTTGCAGAGGATCGCCTCGCGCTCGAGGAGCCGCTGATCCTCGCGGGCGACTACAATGTCATCCCGGAGCCGTTCGATTGCCACGACCCACGCGTGTGGGAAGGCGACGCATTATTCCTGCCGAAGACCCGTGCAGCCTTCCGCAAGCTGGAAAATCTGGGCTTCACCGATGCGGCGCGTGCAACCACGGATGAAGCAGGACTTTATTCCTTCTGGGATTATCAGGCCGGGGCATGGCCGAAAAACAATGGCATCCGCATCGATCATCTGATGCTGTCGGCCGAAGCTGCCGACAGGCTGCAATCCGTCAGCATCGAAAAACATGTGCGGGCCTGGGAAAAACCGTCCGACCATGTGCCGGTCTGCGGTTATTTCGATTTCAGTCCGGTCAGCTGACCGGCTTCCATCAGACGGAAGAAGCCGCCTCGATCGCCATTCTCAGTTAGGCCAATTCTCAGTTAGGCCAATTCTCAGTCCGGCCCGTTCTCAATCCGGATCATTGAACTGCATGTTCTGCGCCATGGCGATGGCGGCGCGGCGATCGTTCTCACCGGCGAGCGAAAAAGCCTGCTCCTGCAGGTTCTGAATCCAGGTGCAGTCCGCCGCCGTGCATTTGTCGAGCGCCGCCGTCATGAAGGCCAGCCCCTGCGTCGTCTGGCCTTCCTGGAAGATCAGGTTGCCGAAGATCGACATGGCGCCGGCATGGCCGTGCTTGCGGGCCTGGTTAAGCCACTTCTTGGCCTGCTGCACATCGGCGCGGCCGCCCTCGCCGGCGAGAATCATCTCCGCCAGACGGAACTGCGCCTCGGCGACGCCAAAGGTGGAAGCAACCTGGAAATAGAGCTGGCGGGCCTGCGACAGGTCCATTTTCACCGGGCTGCCGGGAATGCCGTGACGGTAATAATCGGCAAGGGAAAGCAGCGCATTGACGAAGAAACCCGTATCTTCCGAACCCGGCTCCACGCCCTGATTGGCGATTTCGCTGTAGATCTTGAAAGCTTCGAAGTCATTCTTGGCGACGCCATCGCCATAGGCATACATATTGGCAAGCGCCCAGCGCGAGCCGGTATGGCCCTTTTCAGCCGCGTAGCGATAGGCCTCGACGGCTTCACCCTTGTTGCCGTTCTTGTAGGCCTTGAAGCCGAACTTGAACAGGTCGAAGGGGCCGGATTCCTTGGTCACGCCCGCATTGATGTCAAAAGCCGCAGCAGGCATTGCGAGCGACGCAAGCAACATGCCCATGAGGAGCGGCTTTAAAACGTTGGCTTCACATTTCAGCATTTCAGCGAACTTCTCTCAACTCTTCCCGGCATATAGCCAATACTTGCGGAATACTGCAAAGCCGAACCCCGCCGGGTCGCGATTTTTCGAACACACTGCGTCTTTCCGGCAGCACTTTCCAGCGCACCACCGGTGGTCTTTTGCGGCAATTGCCCTAATTTTCCAGTGAGACAGATATAGGCATAATTTCCGGCAATATAACGGCATTTCACCGTCCACCGGTCAGCGCCAAACAAGAAAGCCGGATGAAATTCCCGTATTACTTGCTTAAACCCTGAATCCAAACCCGTTTTCACTTTCCGGCCTTGCGCACCACCACATCAAACGCCTGCATGTTCTTTCATTCCCGCGTCCCTAAACATAAGCCAAGCACCCTGTTTGTGGCGGGAAATGGACAGATATGCTCACATTCCAACGCGACCACACGCTTGCAGAAAAGTGTTGCCAAATCGTCACAAAACTTTCGGGCTAGAAAATTTTATCGAGCAGGAATCATAGTCGCGCATGAAAAAAGGCCCGGTTGGTAAACCGGACCTTTATTTTAGCATCTACGGAAGGATGATGTCAGAACTTGACCTTCACGCCGGTCGAGATCGCCGCCACGACATCGCTGCCGAAGCTATAGCCAGCCTCGTCGCCGCAGGTCGCGGTGCCGACGTTGCTGCAGCGGCCGCCGCTGATCGAGGATTCACCCGAGGTCAGCAGGCCGACAGCGCCGGCGATCTTGAACTCGACGTTCGGCGTGGGCGAATAAACGAGCTGGGTGCCAACCATCCAGGTATCGGTCTGCGTGCCGATAACCGTCGATGTGCCACGATCCCAGGTCAGGCTGACGGCGCCGCTCCACTGGTCGTTGAACTTGTGGCCGATACCGCCGGTAACCGTCCAGCCGTCACGATAATAAAGATCGAGCGTGGTGAGCGAGGTGACGCCCGCAATACAGGACGGGACACCGACCTGGCAGAAAGGCACGACCTGGATCTGGCTCCAGTCCGTCCACTTGACCGAACCGAAAGCGAGCCAGTTCGGCGCAATACCGGACTGCACCTTGAGTTCAAGGCTGTCAGGCATGGAAACGGAACCGTAAACCGGGGTAACCTTGCCGCCGTAAGCGATGAGAGCCGGGCTACCGGCTGCCGGAAGGCTTCTGAGATCGACCGTACCGTTCAGATCGTGATCGACCGCGCTGTTATAAACGAGGCTCGTGCGGAAAGCGATTTCCGGTATCTCATAGGCGACACCTGCGCGCCATCCCCAGCCGTCGCCTTCCATATCGAGCTTGCCGACACCGGAATAAAGGGAAGGATAAGCCGGACCGAGAGCCGTCGGGGAAACCACCTGGCGGTATTTATAACCGCTGACTTCCTGATAGAAGCCGCCACCGATGATCGAGAAATCGCCCTTGCCGAGATCGAACTTCACGCGGCAGGTGGTGGCGTAGTTATGCGACTTGACCTTGGTTTCGATATTGTAGCTCGATCCCTGCCAGATGCCGGGGTTCAGATCCGCGCCCCAGGGCTGCGAATAGTCGAACATGCAGTCGCCGAAATCGCCGATGGCCGCCTTGGCGCCAACGCGCGTCGACCAGTAGTTTTCAGAATCGTCGGCGGTAGTCGACCAGGAACCGGGCAGCGGACCGCCGCTCTTCAGCGGATTGTCGCGCGCATTCTCCACCTTGCGCTGCGGCGCGACGAAAGTGGCGGAACTGTCGAGAACGTAGTCGGACGGATCGAACAGCAGATCGATATTATAGCCGCCGCGCTCAAGGCCACTCGCCAGTGAGGGCGTTACCGCCGCGATGCTGACTGCGAAACATACCGCGCCGCGAAAAATTGCAGTTTTTGCCATCTCTCTCCCCAATCAAGGCAATGTGATCATCAAAAGAGTGAAGCGCTTCGCAGCAAATGACAATCTGCCGCACTCTGGCACAGTTCTGCGACACTTCTCCATTTTTTACGTAAGAATTTCATGTCGATCCCCTTGCATAATCATTTTAGGTTATTTTTCTAATCCAATTGAAGCAATCAGACATAAAATGAAACAAATTCCCACTTGAGACAGGAATTGTCGCCAAATAACCACACTCACGAGTTTCCCGAGGAAACACGCTTATCAGGCCGTTTTTGTTGGATTTTTCGGCTGTTTGAGAGATTTTTGGCCGGGCATGGCGTGAAATAATCGCTCTTTCGGGCGTTCATGATTCGCCATCGCACTGCAGCAATCAATCGAGACGAATTATTACACAGAAACAAAAACGCCCCGTTTCGAACGGGGCGTTTTGTTTTCATAAAAGAGCCGGAGGCAGCTATTACCCTGCTTCGCTGACCCGTGTGAGCGCCGTTCTCAGGCTTGCAAGCTGCACTTCCAGCTCCGCCTTGCGCTCGCGCTCGGCGGCGACCACTTCCGGATCGGCATTGGCCACGAATTTTTCGTTCGACAGCTTCTTGTCGATGCGTTCCATTTCCGCATCCACCTTGCCGATCGCCTTTTCGAGACGGGCTTCCTCGGCGGCCAGATCGATGAGCTTGCCGAGCGGCAGGCAGACCGTGGCCTCACCGACGATGATCTGCGCGGAGCCCTTCGGTGCGACATCGGCGGCGCGGATTTCATCCGCCCGCGCCAGGCGCCGGATGGCGGCGGCGTGGCGGTCGAGCCGTGCTTCGGTGGAGGTATTGGCGCCGACAACCACCAGCGAGGCGGTGGCGCCCGGCGGCACGTTCATCTCGGCGCGCGCGGAGCGAATGCCGGAGACGAGATCGATCAGCCAGTTGATTTCGGCCGCCGCGGCATCGTCGCGGAATTCCGGCACCGGCCAGTCGGTCAGGCAAAGCAGATTATCCCGCTCCTCGCCCTCGCCCGCCGTATGCGCCCACAGCTCTTCCGTCATGAAGGGCATGAATGGATGCAGGAGCTTGTAGATCTCGTCCAGAACATAGGCCGCGCAGGCCTGCGATTCCCTCTTGGCCTTTTCGTCTTCGCCGCTGAAGACGGGCTTCAGCAATTCCAGATACCAGTCGCAGAACTGGTTCCAGACGAAACGGTAGAGAATGCCGGAGGCGTCGTTGAAACGGAAGTTCTCAAGCGCCGCCGTCACGTCGCGCGCCGTATTGGCAAGCTCGGTCAGGATCCAGCGGTTGATGGTCAGCGACGCGGTTTCGGCAAGGAAATGCGGATCGCGCTTCACGCCGTTCATCTCGGCAAAACGGGTCGCGTTCCAGAGCTTGGTGCCGAAGTTGCGATAACCGGCAATACGCGCCGGGTCGAGCTTCACGTCACGGCCCTGCGCCGCCATGATGGCAAGCGTGAAACGCAGCGCATCCGCACCATATTCGTCGATCAGTTCCAGCGGATCGATGACGTTGCCCTTGGACTTCGACATCTTCTGGCCGTTCTTGTCGCGAACCAGCGCGTGGATATAGACCGTGCTGAAAGGCTCGACCGGGTTGCCGGCATCGTCCTTCATGAAATGCAGGCCCATCTGCATCATCCGCACCACCCAGAAGGGGATGATGTCGAAACCGGTCACCAGCACGTTGGTCGGATAATAGCGCGCCAGTTCCGGTGTCTGCTCGGGCCAGCCAAGCGTCGAGAACGGCCAGAGCGCCGACGAGAACCACGTGTCGAGCACGTCTTCGTCGCGGGTCAGGATTTCGCCCGGCTTGAAGTTCTCAAGCTTCTCCTCGACCCAGGCCTTCCACGGACCTTCATGGGCAATATAATGCTGGATGGCTGCCTGAAGCGCCTCTTCTTCAGTCTTCTCAACGAAGACCTGTCCGTCCGGGCCATACCATGCGGGGATCTGGTGACCCCACCACAATTGCCGCGAAATGCACCAGGGCTGGATGTTTTCCATCCACTGGAAGTAGGTGTTTTCCCAGTTCTTCGGCACGAAATTGGTGCGGCCTTCGCGAACCGAGGCAATCGCCGGCTGGGCCAGCGTCTTGTTGTCCACCCACCACTGGTCGGTCAGGCGCGGTTCGATCGGCACGCCGCCACGGTCGCCATGCGGCACCACATGCTTGTGCGGCTCGATCTTGTCGAGCAGGCCGGCTTCCTCGAAGATTTCGACGATGACCTTGCGGGCGAAGAAGCGATCCTGTCCTTCCAGACGATCCCATGCGCCATGCAGCGCCGCGGGATGGCTGAGACCTTCGAGGAAATCCTCGTTCTCCTTGATGGAGATCGTGCCGTCGATATTCATGATGTTGATGGCGCGCAGGCCGCAGCGCTTGCCGACTTCGAAATCGTTGAAGTCATGCGCAGGCGTGATCTTCACAGCGCCCGTGCCGGCCGTCGGGTCGGCATAGTCATCGGCAACGATCGGGATCTTGCGGCCGACGATCGGCAGGATGACATGCTTGCCGATGATGCCCTTATACCGTTCATCCTTCGGGTTCACCGCAACGCCGGTATCGCCGAGCATGGTTTCGGGCCGCGTCGTGGCGACGACGATATAGTCGCGCGTTTCGAACTCGGTGGGCTTGCCCTCCTCGTCGAAAGCGACCGGATATTGATAGGTGACACCCTTTTCCAGCGGATAACGGAAGTGCCAAAGGTTGCCCTTCACCTCGATCTGTTCGACTTCCATGTCGGAAATCGCAGTCTGCAGCTTCGGATCCCAGTTGACGAGGCGCTTGTCCTTGTAAATCAGGTTCTGCTTGTAAAGGGTGACGAAGACCTCGAGAACGGCCTCGGAAAGCCCCTCATCCATGGTGAAGCGCTCACGCGACCAGTCGCAGGAGGCGCCGAGACGTTTCAGCTGGTTGAAGATCAGGCCACCGGATTCGGCCTTCCATTCCCAGACCTTCTCCACGAAGGCCTCGCGGCCCATCTCGCGACGGCCCGGAAGCTGCTGCTCCATCAGCTTGCGCTCGACGACCATCTGCGTGGCGATGCCGGCATGGTCCATGCCCGGCTGCCACAGCACGTCCTTGCCGCGCATACGCTCGAAGCGGACCAGAATATCCTGCAGCGTGTTGTTGAGCGCGTGGCCCATATGCAGGGAGCCGGTCACATTCGGCGGCGGGATGACGATGGTGAAGGTTTCCGCGCCCGGCTTGGCGTTGGCGCCGGCACGAAAAGCGTTCGCCTCGTCCCAGGCTTTGGCGATCTTCGGTTCGACGGATGCGGAATCGTAGGTCTTTTCGAGCATTTCCTGACCTGAATTTTAGAGTTCTTGTGTGGATTTTTTTAAATAAGGATGGACGGGAGAGAGTCAACAGAAACCCGCCCGCGAGCCAACCATTGAGCGGACCCGTGGGTGACTATGCCCCCATAACACCTTCATCTTCAACAAAAAAGCCGCCCCGATGCCGGAGCGGCCCCTGTTTCGTCGCATCCGCAGCAATCGCACATGCGGCCGGAGCAGACCTTAGCGGCGCGAACCGCGCGCCACGCGCTCGATTTCCTCGCGCACCAGACGCTCCACGAGCGTCGGCAGATTGTCTTCCAGCCAGTCCTGCAGCATCGGGCGCAGCATTTCTGCGGCCATATCCTCGATCGAGCGCCGCTCGACGCCGTCGAAAACCTCTGCAAGCTCGCTGAACGAACGGGCGATCTGCGCACCGGCAGCGGCGGAAAGAAGATTGAGCGACAGACCGCCCTCACCATCCGCCACGTCTTTTGCCTGTGGCTCGGCCAGATCGAATGCCGGTTTCTCAACGGCAGGTTCCAGCACCGCTATGTCGAAACGCTCCGCCGTCAGCGGCGTTTCGAGGGCGCCGCGCAGCGAAAGCTGATCAAAGCGGTTTTCGGCCGAAGGCGCGCTTTCGATGGCGGCAGCAGCGGCGCGATCCTCAGCGGCAAAAGATACCGGCTGCTCGCTCACGCTGGACGCCGGCTGCTCGCTCACGCTCGCGGCGGCCGCAGCCGCCATCAGCGGCCGAACATCTGTCGGGCGCTGCGGTGCGGCGCGTTCGGAAGACGGCGCGGACGAAGGTTGCGATACAGTCGGCGCAGCAGCCTGCGGCGCGGTCTCGGCCGCGCTGCGCTGGGCCTGCGCGGCGAAAGCCTGCGCTCCCATGGCGGCGTTACGGTCTGCGGCGGCACGCACACGGGCGGCAACATCGGCAAGAGACATGGTCTTCTCGGCGAAGCTTTCCTGCCGTTCGGCCACCGACCCCTCAGAAACCGGCGAAAAATCCGGTGCAGGCCGTGCGCCAAAAGCCTGGTTTGCGGCGGGGGGAACGCGCGCCGGCGGGCTGATCGGCTCCGCCACGAAGGCCGCTTCGCTCGCAGCCTCGTCTTCATCGTCATAGACCGGCGGCAACTGCCCGGAAAACGCACCGGCAGGTCCGGTCTCGTTGCTTTCGATGATCCGGCGGATAGACGCCAGAATCTCTTCCATGGACGGTTCACGCGCTACGCTTGGCTGAGCCATATCAATCCCCGGTTTCCACTCTTCGAGCGCCCTTGCCGCATCCCTCGGACACCGGATGAGCGCTCCTTGACCTGTTCAATTTTCACATCGCGTTTTCGACAACCGAAATCGATCGTCACACCGATGCTCTGAAACATGGCCGGCCAAGCGCCTGAGCATTTCGCCGTCCCTGTCGCAGGATCATGCGGGGCAGAAATACGCACACCCCGAATCACCCTTAGTTTAGGTCAGCATAGCGAGGAACTAAATCACTGATTCGACAAGTTTCGTGATGATGCACAGCTTTGTGAGAAGGGCTTGAAAGGATGCGCTCCGCCGGCAAACCGAACATAAAAACGCCGGGGCGGAAACTCCACCCCGGCGTCAAAAAAGAAGATGATCGTTTGCCGATCAGAAAACGAATTCGGCCGCCTTGGCAAAGCCCGGCAGCGGCTTGACCGAAGCATTGAAGAAAGTGGCGGCCGATGTGCTGTTGCCATCGCGGCGATAGACGGTGGCCTTCGCGGCGCCGCCATATCCGACGACGACAACCAGACGGCCGCCGTCACGCAGCTGGTCGGTCAGTGCCGCCGGCACTTCCTCCACCGAGCCGTTGATGAAAACGAGGTCATAGGGTGCTTCGCCCGCATAGCCCTTTTCGAGATCGCCGGTCACGACCGCGACATTGTCATATCCGAGCGAGGCGAGCGTCTCGGTCGCCTGTGCGGCCAGCGCCTCATCGTTTTCAAGCGAAACCACCGAACCGGCAAGCTGCGAAAGGATGGCGGCCGCATAACCTGCGCCGCCGCCGACTTCCAGCACCACGTCCTCCTTCGACACGGCCGAAAGCTGCAGCAGCTTCGCCAGCGGCGAGGTCTTCATGACATAACGGGCCGGACGGCCATCGCGGGCGGGACAGATCTGCAGGTCCTCATCCACATAGGCAATCTGCCGCACGCCCGCCGGCACGAATGCCTCGCGCGGCACGCTCAAAAACGCCTTCAGCACGGAATGCGACGTCACGTCGGTCGTGCGCAACTGGCTGTCGACCATATTGGCGCGTGCGGTTTCGAAATCCATCATATCGTATCGCCTCAATTTCACGGATGCCGGTCGGGAAGCCTCGGCTCCAAAAGCTCAAAACGGCAGGGTCTCACCCTCGCCTTTGGATAATCTCATAATTGCCCAAGCGCACGCTTTCAAGCGTGGTGAGTGGGATGTGTGGGAAAAAGCGAAACGCCTCTGAAATAAGGATGCAATTTTGGAGACATTGCAAACGGCGCGACACGTTTTTACCTGAGAGGTCATCGTCAGATGAAAAACAGCAGTTTAGTTCGCCAAGTAAGAGCCACCCGTAATGAGGCCCGTTGCCAGATCAATCTCAAACGGAAGCCATCGATCATCCAATGGATCATAAGCTTTGCCAAACAACGTATCGTTTTCAATGGAAACATACTCGATTCCATCCCAAGAAACGCGTTCGCTCCGCCAAAATACTCCAGCTCTATTATACGCTACGACCTCGAGATCGTCACAGACAACCATAATTTCCAGGGGGGCGAAGTATCCCATCCAGACAACATATCTGGAGATTTCTTCAATCAATTCTTTGGTTACGGCATTGATTTTATAGGCGCGCCCATCTGCAAGAACAAAAACCGCTCCTGCTCCCAACTCAGCGTAAACACCGGTTGCTACAGATGACGTTCGATACCCGGGATCGAAATTGCCGACCCAGCTATTGCCGTCTGACGTTGTAAATTCGAAAACAACGCCTTCCCGAAAACTGCCAGGTTTTGGGAAGCTGATTGCCATCTCACCATAGGCAGGCAAACCGCAGAGTCGTTTGAAAGTAACCATACAAACTTACTCAACAGTTTATTTGGAACGAGCTTAGAATAAAGCACAGAAAGGCGTGTAATATTACACACGATTCTGAGTATCAGGTTGGGAAAATAAATTTGGAGGCCTCGCCCGGAATTGAACCGGGGTACAAGGATTTGCAGTCCTCTGCGTCACCACTCCGCCACGAGGCCTCACACGCTCATCAATCAAGCGATGGCGGGCATTTAGAACGAATCCATTATGGGCGCAAGAGGGTTCGTTCCGAATGTGGTGTTTTTTCGGATCG
>Ga0209371_1000385_pt1 | contig 46739 bp, 42 predicted proteins | sample AgamicAtAmrz_FD_187165 | JGI IMG/M metagenome (GOLD analysis project Ga0209371, IMG submission 187165) | Agave microbial communities from Guanajuato, Mexico - At.Am.rz (SPAdes) (version 2) | ecosystem: Host-associated > Plants > Roots > Rhizosphere | place: Guanajato, Mexico | collected 2012-06-07
GAAGGGCACGCCGCAAACCCGCTTGGCAACGCGCTGCCCGGCTGCGTGTGCCTGCCGCTTGCCTCCTTGCCTGACTGCGTGCCGGTACTGACGTTGCTGTTCGCGGAGGCACAGGCAACCCATTGTGGGCGTCAGGCGATGCTGGACCGTCTGTTCGAGGTGATACTCATCCAGTTGTTGCGGCATCTGATGGAGCACGGCGGCACCCAGGCAGGGTTGCTGACCGGCCTCGCCCACCCGCAGCTGCGCCATGCGCTCGCAGCGATGCACCAGGCTCCCGCCAAGGCCTGGTCTGTCGAGTCGCTGGCCAGCGTGGCGGGCATGTCGCGCAGCGTCTTTGCCAACCAGTTCCGCGATGTGGTCGGTGAAACGCCGGCGGGTTATCTGCAGCGTTGGCGCATCGGGCTGGTGCAGAAATGGCTGAAGAATGGCCAGCCGCTCAGGCTGATTGCCGAGGAAGCCGGTTACAGCAGCGAGCCTGCCCTGTCGCGGGCGTTCAAATCCCAATGTGGCTTGTCGCCGAAGGCCTGGCTCGCTCAGGAACAGCAGCGTTCGCGTGAGGCGCGGCTGTAGCTGCGCCCCCCGTGCAGCCGCGCTGTGGCGTATTGGTACCCGGGCTTTCACAGGGGCACGCGAGCGTTTTACCGCTTGTTCAAGCGCTGCGCCAACCGATCCCCGCCAAACTGGATAAAGCTGACCATCACCACCAGCACGACGATCACGGTCAGCATCACCTGGGTGTCGAAGCGCTGGTAGCCGTAGCGGTAGGCCAGATCGCCCAGGCCGCCTGCGCCGATGGCGCCGGCCATGGCGGATGAGTTGATCATGGTGACCAGGGTGATGGTGAAGCCGCCGACGATGCCGGGCAGGGCTTCGGGCAGCAGCACGTGCCAGACGATATGTCGGCGACGGCAGCCCATGGCCTGGGCGGCTTCGATCAGGCCGTGGTCGACCTCGCGCAGGCTGACTTCGGCGATGCGCGCGAAGAATGGCGTGGCGGCGATGGTCAGGGGTACCACGGCGGCCCAGACGCCGTAGGTGGTGCCGACCACCAGGCGGGTGAAGGGAATCAGCGCGACCATCAGGATCAGGAAGGGGATGGAGCGGAACAGGTTGACGATGGCGCCCAGCACCCGGTTCAGCCGTGGTGCCTCGAAGATGCCGCCCTTGCTGCTGGTGACCAGAAATACCGCCAGCGGAATGCCGGCCAGCAGGGCGAGCAGGGACGACACGCCGACCATCAGCAGGGTATCGAGCAGGCCTTGCCACAGGCGTTCAAACAGCAGCGACATAACCCAGTACCTCCACATGGTCGGCCAGCGCGCGGGCGTTCTCGATGAGTACGTCATGACCGAGGGCGGATGGGCCGACGGACAGGATCAGGTGGCCCACGGCGTGGCCCTGGATCTGTTCCAGGCTGGCGTCGAGCAGCGTGGCGCGGCCGCCCAGGGCGGCACCGAGCGCCGGCAAATCCGGTTCCAGGCCGCTGCCGGAAAAGCGCAGGCGCAACACCAGGTCATCCGAGCTGCTGCCGCGTTCTACTTGCAGGCGCTGTTGCAGGCTTGCCGGCAGGGCATGTTGCAGCGGCGCGAGCAGGGTGCGGGTGACTTCATGGCGCGGCGCGCCGAATACCTGCCAGACCGGCCCTTGCTCGACCACCTCACCGCGTTCCAGCACCACCACGCGGTCGCAGATCTCGCGGATCACCGCCATCTCGTGGGTGATCAGCACCACGGTCAGGCCCAGGCGTCGGTTGATCTCGCGCAGCAGGCCGAGGATCGATTGGGTGGTTTCCGGATCAAGGGCGCTGGTAGCTTCGTCGCAGAGCAGAATCTGCGGGTCGTGCACCAGGGCGCGGGCGATGCCCACGCGCTGCTTCTGGCCGCCGGAGAGCTGCGCCGGGTAGGCGCCGTGCTTGTCCTGCAGGCCGACCAGTTCGAGCAGCTCGCGCACCTTGCGCTGGCGAGCTTCACGCGGTACGCCGGCGACCTTGAGGGGCAGCTCGACGTTCTGCCACACGGTCTTGGCGGACATCAGGTTGAAGTGCTGGAAGATCATGCCGATGCGCCGGCGCAGGGCTACCAGGGCGTCATCGTCATAGCCGGCGATATCGCTGCCGTCGATCAGCACGCGGCCGCTGCTGGGCCGCTCCAGGCGGTTGATGGTGCGCAGCAGCGAGGATTTACCCGCGCCGCTGCGGCCGATGATGCCGAACACTTCGCCGCGGCTGATCGACAGGTCGATATCGACCAGCGCCTGCACCGGGCCCTCGGCGCCCTCATAGGCTTTGCCGAGCTTGTCGAAATGCAGGTGAACGCTGGCCGCCAGGCTGGCCTGGGCGGCTTGCTGCAGATGGGGATCGAAGCCGCTCATATCAGCTCTCCCAACCTGCCTGGTAGAGGTTGCCGTGGGCCTTGTCGAGGGCGGCGCGCACCGCCGGGGAGTGCTGGTAGATGTCGATGAACTTGAGCAGGCGTGGGTCCTGCGCCTTTGCCGGCTGGGCCACGAACTGGATGATGTATTCGGGATGGTCGACGCCGTCGAACAGCAGGGCCGAGGCCGGATCGAAGGTCTTGGCCAGGCGGATGTAGGCCGGGTAGCCCTGCACCAGGTCGACCTCGTCATAGGCGCGCACCAGCTGCACGGCTTCCAGCTCGATGATGCGGATGTGCTTCGGGTTGGCGGTGATGTCCTGCTGGGTCGCCTTGTAGCCGACGCCCGGCTTGAGTTCGATCAGCCCGGCCTTTTGCAGCAGCTGCAGGCCGCGCCCGCCGTTGACCGGGTCGTTGGCGATGGCCACCTTGGCGCCGTCCGGCAGGCTGGCGAGATCCTTGTGCGTCTTGGAGTAGAGGCCGACGTTGTTGATCACCCCGCGCGCCACCGGCACCAGGTCGTAACCACCCTCGGCCTTGGCATTCTCCAGAAAGGGAATGTGCTGGAAGTAGTTCACGTCGATGTCGCCATTGGCGAGGCTGACGTTGGGGGCGATCCAGTCGGTGAACTCGACCAGTTCCACATCCAGCCCCTGCTTTTTGGCTTCGGCCACGGCCACTTCCAGCGGCGGTGCGAAGGCCGCGGTGGTGCCCAGCTTGAGGGTGGGATCGGCCTGGGCCAGGGTGCTGGCGCTGAACAGGGCGGCGAGGGTCAGGGCTTTAAACGGTTTGAGCATGACGGCGTCCTTGTGGGGTCAGAGCAGGTTCAGCGCATTGGCGCTGAGGTTTCGCAGTTCATGGGGGATGGCGTTGGTGTGTTGCAGGCGGGCAGGGTCGCGCCAGGCGGCAGCCGGGTGATCCGCCGGCAGCCTGGGGCCCTGGCCGAACAGCTTGTGGCGCAGGGTGCCGTCTGCGTAGGCGGTCTTGTAGCGCCCGCGCTGTTGCAGCTCGGGGATCACCAGGTCGATGAAGTCGGCGTAGCTCTCCGGGGTGACGATGCGCGTAAGGTTGAAACCATCCAGGCCGGTGGCGTCGATCCAGGCGATCAGCTGTTCGGCCACCTGGCCTGGCGAGCCGATCAGCACCGGGTAGCGGCCGCCCAGGGCGTGCTGTTCCAGCAGGCGGCGCTTGGTCCAGCCGGTGAAGGTCTTGACCACCGATTCGATGGCGTTGGTCTTGCGCGCCAGGATCGGCTCGTCGAGGCCGCAGGCCGCCAGGTCGATCCCGGTGGAGCTGGAAAAGTGGGCGATGCCGGCTTCCGGGCTGGCGTAGCGCAGGTACTCGGCGTGTTTTTTGCGGGCCTCGGCTTCGCTGGGCGCGACGATCACGGCGATACCCATGAACACCTTGATCGCATCGGCCGTACGCCCAGCCGCCACCGCGCTGGCGCGCACCTGCTCGACCTGGGCGCGTACCGCCTCGATGTCATTGCCGCCGATAAACACGCATTCGGCGTGCTGCCCGGCGAAGCGAGAACCGCGCGCCGACGAGCCGGCCTGGAACAGCAGCGGCGTGCGCTGTGGCGAGGGCTGGCTGAGGTGGTAACCCTCTACCTGATAGAACTCGCCGTGGTGGCGCACCTTGTGCACCTTGCCGGGCTGGGCGTAGACGCGCCGTTCACGGTCGGCGAGCACGGCGTCGTCCTGCCAGCTGCCTTCGAGCAGCTTGTAGAGCACTTCCAGGTATTCGTCGGCCTGGTCGTAGCGGCGATCGTGCTCGACCTGCTGGCTCAGGCCCATGGCCTTGGCTGCGCTTTCCAGGTAACCGGTGACGATGTTCCAGCCGATGCGGCCACCAGTCAGGTGATCGAGGGTGGAGAGGCGCCGGGCGAAGGTGTAGGGCGCCTCGTAGCTGAGGTTGGCGGTCACCCCGAAGCCCAGGTGCCGGGTGACGCCGGCCATGGCCGAGACCAGCAGCAGCGGGTCGTTGACCGGCAGCTGGATGGCTTCCTGCAGGGGCAGGTCGATGCCGCTGCCGTACACGTCATAGACGCCGAGGATGTCGGCGATAAACAGCCCGTCGAACAGCCCGCGCTCCAGTAGCTGGGCCAGGTCGGTCCAGTAGCTCAGCTGGTTGAAATTCACCGACTGGTCATCGGGGTGCGTCCACAAGCCGTGATGGATATGCCCGACGCAGTTCATGTTGAAGGCGTTGAGGAGGATCTGTTTGCTCATCAGATCGTCCCCCGGCGCGGTGGCAGGCGGTCGTTGAGGTAGAAGTCGCCAATGGCGTGGTACTTCCAGCGCACCGGGTCGTGCAGGGTGTGGGTGCGGGCGTTGCGCCAGTGACGGTCGAGGCCATGTTCGGCCAGGGTGGCGCGGCTGCCGGCCAGCTCCAGCAATTTGCTGCCCAGCAGCAGCGAGGTTTGCGTGCTGATCGCCCGGGCCTCGGCGACCGCAATCGAGGCGGCGGCCACGCTGTCGGCATCCGGGGCGGCCTGGGCGCGGTCGACGAATTGGCCGGCGCGCTCCAGCAGCGCCTCGCTGGCGGCCAGGCGCACGCGCAGCTTGCCGATGTCCTGCTGGGTCAGCGGATCGTCGCTGGCCTTGTCGATGCCGGCGTCGATCCATGGGCGCGACTTGTGGCGCACGAAGTGCAGCAGGTCTTCATAGGCGCCCCGGGCGATGCCGGTGTCGATGGCCGCATGCAGCAACTGGGCGAACGGGCCGACGGTGGTCGGGCGTTCGAAGGCGCTCTGGAACGGCACCACGTCATCGGCCGCCACCGCCACGCCGTCGAACACCACGCTGCCACTGCCGGTGGTGCGCTGGCCGAAGCCGCTCCAGTCGTCGATCACCTGCACGCCACTGGCCTGGCGCGGCACGAAGGCCAGAAAGCCGACGCCGTCTTCATCGATCGCCAGGGTCGGGATGCGTTGGGCGAAGAGGGCGCCGGTGCAGTAGAACTTGCGCCCATCGATGCGATAGCCGTCGGCCGTGCGGGTCAGGCGGGTGGTGCGATCCAGCGCCGTCCTGGTGCCCAGCTCGGCCAAGGCGTTGCCAAAGCGCTGGCCGGCCAGCACCTCGGCATACAAGCGGTGCTGCTGCGCCTCGCTGCCATTCACCCGCAGCACTTCCAGGGCGTAGAAATGGTTTTGCGGGATTTGCCCCAGCGAGCCGTCCGCCTGGGCGATGCGGGCGATGACCTTGGCGACGGTAACGCTGGACAGACCCGGGCCGCCAAAGGCGGTGGGCACGCTGATGCCCCACAGGCCGGAGTGGGAAAACGCCGTCAGTTCGGCATGGGGCAACCGCCGCTCGCGGTCACGCTCGGCCGCGTCGGCGGCGAAGCGTTCGGCCAGGCGCTCGGCGACGGCAAGGGCATGGGCGTCGTCGCGCAGCAGCGGCACGCCAGGTTGGGTATGGGCGTTCATGGGCTCAGATCCAGGAATGGCGGTTAGGGCGGGTGCCGTTGAGGTGCCAGGCGCCGATGGCGTGGTACTTCCAGCGCACCGGGTCGTGCAGGGTGTGGGTGCGGGCATTGCGCCAATGGCGGTCGAGGCCGAATTCGGCCAGGGTGGCGCGGCTGCCGGCCAGCTCCAGCAGCTTTTCGCTGGCCTGCAGGCTGATTTCGGTGGTGAGCGCCTTGGCTTCGGCCACGGCAATCGAGGCCCGCGCGGCGCCGTCCGCATCGATGGGGGCCGCGGTCACTTCGTCGAGCACGCGGGCGGCCCTGTGCAACAGGGCCTCGGCGGCGTGCCGTTCGATCTGCAGGCGGCCGACATCGGCGATCACGTACGGGTCGTCACCGGCGCGCTCGACCTTGGCGTCGATCCATGGCCGGGATTTCTCGCGCACGAAGGCGATGGCGTCACGCACCGCGCCGTCGGCGATGCCCAGGTCGATGGCCGCCTGGACCAATTGGGAAAACGCGCCCTGGATGCTTGGCTTGCCGGCCAATGGCCACAGCGGCACGAGGTTGCTCTCGTCGACTTCCACCTCGTTGAGCAGCACGGTGCCGCTGGCGGTGGTGCGCTGGCCGAAGCCGGACCAGTCATTGACGATGCGCAATCCGGCGCGGCCGCGTTGGATAAAGGCCAGCCACGGGCGGCCCTGGTCGTCCAGCGCCTTGGCGGTCACCCAGTGGGCGAACAGGGCGCCGGTGGAGTAGAACTTCTCGCCACTGAGCAACCAGCGGCCGTCGCGCTCGATCAGCCGCGCCTTGATATCCAGGGTGTGCTTGCTGCCGCGCTCGGGACCGCCGTTGCCGATGCGCCAGCCGGCCAGCACGCTGGCGAACAGGCGCTGCTGTTGCTCCGTGTTGGCGGTGGCGTGCAGCAGGCCGATCAGGCCGAACTGGTTTTGCGGAATCTGCCCCAGCGCCGGGTCGACGGCACTGATGATGCGAAACACCTCGGCGATGGTCAGGTACGACAGCTGCGGGCCGCCAAAGGCGCGCGGCACGGCGATGCTGCCCAGGCCGCTTGCGGTGAAACGCTCCACCAGCTCCCACGGCAGGCGCCGTTCGCGGTCGCGCTGGATGGCGCCTGCTTCGGCGGCGCGGGCCAGGGTATGAGCGGCCTCCAGCGCGTCGGCGTCGTTGGTCAGAATGGCGGCGGGGTGCAGGGGCGGTGCGACGTCCTGGTCGGATGCGCTGTCCTCAAGGGTAATCGGACGGGTCATATGAACCTCATCGTGTGGATGATCGCGCTGCGGCACCGGGGGTAAGGTGCGCGCAGCAGCGGGGAATCGAGGCGCCGGTGGTTCGGTGGCGGGGTTGAGTCGGTGATCGGCGGGCTGCTGCCGGGTGGTGGTGTCGGCTCAGCTGTACAGCGAGGCTTGCGGGCCCTGGCCGCTGAGCAGCCAGTGACCGAGGTCGCGCACCTTGTAGTCGATGGGGTCGTGCAGGCTGTGCACCCGCACGTTGCGCCAGAAGCGATCGAAGCCGTAGCGTGAGCTGGTGGCGCGGGCGCCCATGTTCTCGAAGATCTGGCTGGTGATTTCCAGGGCAGCACGCACCGCCACCACCTTGGCCTCGCTGATGGCCAGAGCGACCTCGGCGCGTTCGGCTGCGGTGAGTGCGGATTTTTCCCAGGCGCTCTGCAGGCGCTGCGCGGCGTGCTCGGCCAGGGGCAGCGCGGCGCGATAACGCAGCCACAGCTCGCCGTAGCGGTACTGGATGAACGGGTCGTCACCCGCCTGGGCCACCCCGGAGGCCTGCCACGGGCGGCTCTGTTCGCGGGTGTAGCGCAGTGCGGCGTCCAGCGCGCCCTGGGCGTTGCCCAGGTAGAGCTGGGTGAGGATCAACTGCGACAGGCACGCGCGCAGGGTGGTACGCGGGCTGGGGGCGACCGGACCGAGCAGCTCGCTGCTGTCGACGAACACCTGCTCGAACTGCACGGTGCCGCTGTCGGTCTGGCGCTGGCCGAAGCCGTCCCAGTCCTGATTCACCGCCAGGCCTTCGCGCCCGCTGGGCAGTACGATGAATACCCGGTCGTCGGGCTTCTTGCTGCGCTGCACGCCGATCACCAGGGCATCGGCGCCCAGGGCACCGGAGCAGAACGACTTGCTGCCGTTGAGCTCGAAGTGCTCCTCGCGCTGGCTGAGGTGCAACCCGACGTCGCGGCCGTTGGTGGCGTTGCCCCAGAACCAGCGTTTCTGCACCGTGGTGGTCAGCCAGTGGCGCTGTTGCTCGGGGCTGGCGAACAGCAGGATGGTCGCCACCTGCAGGTGCTGGAAGGCGAACAGGTGGGCGAGCGAGCTGTCGGCGGCGGCAAGGTAGCGCACGATGCGGTAGATCTCCGGCCAGGCCACACCCTGGCCGCCGTATTGCTGCGGCACGGCGAGGGTCAGCAGGCCGCTGTCGCGTAGGCGCTCGCGTTCGGCCGGTGCACTGCCGCCGGCGCGGTCACGCTCGACGGCGCTGGCGGCCAACTGGCGGGCCAGGTGTTCGACCGTGGCGGTGCGGCTGCCGAAATCGGCCGGGAACAGGTGGGCGGCGAACGGCGGTTCCTGCGGCAGGCTGGAACGGGCCAGGGCTTCGCTGCTCATGGTGCGGGGTTCCAGATGTTCACCTGGCGGGCGTCCACGGCCTCTGGCAGCAGGCCGGCGGCCAGGAAGGCGTCGGCGATCTTCTGCTGCTCGACGAGGCTGTCAGGCTCGACCAGGCGTACCTGATAGCTGCGCTTGGCGTTGGCCTCCTCGACGATGGCCGGGTCCAGGTTGCCCCACAGCGGGCCGAGCACCTCGGCGCCCTCGCGGGGGTTGGCGCGCAGCCAGTCACCGGTCTTCACCAGCTCGGCGAAGACGATCTGCAGCACCTGCGGGTGGTTCCTGGCGAAGGTGGCGCTGGTCAGGTAATAGCGCTGGTAGTCGGCCAGGCCTTCGCCGTCGGCGAGGATGCGGGTAGGCAGTTGCTGCTGGGCGCCACTGAGGAACGGCTCCCAGGTCACCCAGGCGTCGACCTTGCGGTTCTCGAAGGCGGCGCGGCCGTCGGCGGGCGTCAGATAGGCCGGTTCGATGTCGCTGAATTTCAGCCCCGCCTTGGCCAGTGCGGCGATCAGCAGGTAGTGCACGCCGGCCGCTTTGGTGACGGCGACCTTCTTGCCCTTGAGGTCGGCCAGGGTGGTGATCGACGAGTCCTCGCGCACGACGATGGCCTGGGCGTGAGGCGAGGGCGCTTCCTGGGCGAAGTAGGCGAGGTCGGCGCCGGCTGCCTGGGCGAATACCGGCACGGTGTCGGCGACATCCGCCGACAGGTCGATATTGCCGACATTGAGCGATTCCAGCAGCGGCTGGCCGCTGGGGAATTCGTGCCAGCTGATGCTGACGCCCTGATCCGCCAGCGCCTGTTCCAGGGTGCCCTGGCGCTTCAGCAGGCTGATCAGGGTCGAGGATTTCTGGTAGCCGATGCGCAGCTGTTCGGCGGCATGGGCAAGCGGTGCCGTGGTCAGGCCGAGGGCCAGTAGCAAGGCGATAACGGGACGATGCAGGGAATGCGGCAGTGACATGGCAGGGCCTCGACGGAAACGCGTGGCGGCCATGCTGGGGACGATCACACGTACTTCATGAATGAGCGAAGAAGTCCGGTGGTCCGGTGTCGAGAAGCTAGTCGATATAAAAAATGGTTAACAAATAATTTTTTGGCATTAGCTTAGGCCGACAACTCCATTGGCCTCATATGCAAAATAGTTACTATAAAGTGAAAAATAATTCTTTTTAGGGATTACCAATGCTCTCGTAGATTAGCCACCAGCCGACAGCGGACCACCGCACCGGGCCCGAATCAGGGGCTCTCTGCCAACGTCTTCCTGCCGGCGATGTCGAGCCCCTGTGCCGTGCCCGTTCATAACAGCACACCCCCTGCACTGGAGCATCGAGCATGAACAAGTCCACCCTGGCACTGGCCGTCGCCCTGGCCGCTCTGGCCAGCGAAGCGAGCGCCGCCGGTTTCATCGAAGACAGCAAGGCCAGCATCGGCCTGCGCAATTTCTATTACGACCTCAATACCAAGAACACCGCCAACAACAATGGCGAGGCGCAGGAGTGGGGGCAGGGCTTCATTTTCAACTACGCCTCCGGGTTCACCCAGGGCACCGTCGGCTTTGGCGTCGATGCCATCGGCCTGCTTGGCGTGAAGCTCGACTCCGGCGGCCGGGCTGGCAAGGCCGGCCGTGATCGCACCCCAGGCCAGCTGTTCCCGCTCGACAGCGATGGCAGCGCGGTGGATGACTACAGCAAGGCCGGGGTGACCGCCAAATTACGCCTGTCCAAGACCGAAGCGCGCATCGGCACCCTGCAGCCCAAGCTGCCGGTGGTGATCTTCAACGATGGCCGCCTGCTGCCGCAGACCTTCGAAGGCGGGCAGATCACTTCCAATGAAATCGACGGCCTGACGCTGACCGCCGGCCAGCTGGAAAGCACCAAGACCCGCAGTTCCACCGACGACATCGCCCTGCGCATCGCCGGTGCCTCGGGCGAGGCCGACACCAACACGTTCTACTTCGCCGGCGGCGACTGGAAGGCCGCCCCGGACCTGACGCTGCAGTACTACTACGGCAACCTGGAAGACTTCTACAAACAGCACTTCCTTGGCCTGGTCCATAACTGGGCGATCGGGCCGGGGTCGCTGAAGAGCGACCTGCGCTACTTCGACAGCAATTCCGATGGCAAGAACGGCAGCGCGGCGGGCCGTGCCCAGGGCTACACCAGCAACGGCTACTACGGTAATGGCCTGACCACCGGCGAGGTCGACAACCAGACCTGGAGCGCCTTGTTCACCTACATCCTGGGCGGTCACTCCGCAGGCCTGGGCTACCAGCAGGTCGAAGGCGACAGCGCCTTTCCGTTCCTCAACCAGGGGGGCGGCTCGTCGTCCTACCTGATCACCGACCGGCAGATCGGCAAGTTCGCCAGTGCTGGCGAGCGCACCTGGGTGGCCGAATACGCCTACGACTTCGCCAAGCTCGGCGTGCCGGGCCTGAAGGCCAGCGTCGCCTACCTCAAGGGGGACAACGTCGATTCCGCCAGCGGTGACCTCAAGGAGTGGGAGCGTGACCTGCGCCTGGATTACACCCTGCTCGACGGCCCGCTCAAGGGGCTGGGCGTGTCCTGGCGCAACGCCACCCAGCGCGGCAACGTCGCCACCGATGCCGACGAGAACCGCCTGATTCTGAGCTACACCCTGACGCTGCTGTAAGGCCCGTTATCGCCATGAGCCGGCGGCCCGCAACGGGGCTGCCAGCGTAGTTCATAAGGAATAGAGTCATGAACAGAACCGCTTTGCGTGTCGGGCTCGCCGCCCTGCTTGCCGCCTGGCTGCCGGTTGCCGCGCATGCCGCGCCGCTCAAGGAAATTCGCCTGGATTACGCCTTCTATTCCCCGGAAAGCCTGGTGATCAAACACAACGGCTGGCTGGAAAAAGACTTCGCGCCCTCTGGTACCGAGGTGCGCTGGGTGCTGTCCCGGGGCAGCAACAACTCGCTGGAATTTCTCAACAGCGGCGCGTCGAATTTCGCGCTTACCTCCAGTATCTCGGCCTTTGTCAGCCGTGCCAACGGCCAGCCGGTCAAGGCCGTCTACAGTTACCTCTGGTACGTGCCCAGTGCCATCCTGGTACAGGCCGATTCACCCTACCGAACATTGCATGACCTGCGTGGCAAGCAGATCGCCGCCACCAAGGGCACCGACCCGCACTTCTTCCTGTTGCGCGCCCTGGCGGCTGAAAAGCTCGAGCCTGGCGACGTGAAAATCGTTCACCTGCAGCACCCCGAGGGGCGCACCGCTCTTGAGCAAGGCAGGGTGGATGGCTGGGCAGGGCTCGACCCACACATGGCCGGCGCGCAACTGGCGGGCGCGCGCTTCATCTACGAAAACCCCGCGTTCGGGCTCGGCGCCTTTCTCAATACCCAGGAGCGCTTTCTTAGCGAACAGCCGGAAGCGGTGACTACGGTGGTCAAGGCCTATGAGCGCGCACGTCGCTGGATCGTCGCCAATCCGCAAGAAGCGGCTCAGTTGATCGCAGAGGAAACCCAGCTGCCGGTCGAAGTGATTCGCCTGCAGCTGGGCCGTTACGATTTCAGCAAGCCGCTGCCAGGCCAGCTTCATCTGGATGCGATCAAGCCAGTCATCCCGCTGCTGATTGCCGATGGGGTGCTGCGCCGCAATGCCGACACCGAGACGGCACTGGCCAGCCTGATCGACGCCCGGATCGCCAAGCAAGTCGTCGAGGCCAGCGATGAGCCGCGCTGAGCGTCTGCCACAGGCCCAGCCGGGCGTCTTATGGCGCCGCCGGCTGCCTGGCTTTTCGAGCCTGCGCGGCTGGTTGCTGCCATTGACGCTACTGGCCGTGCTCGAATCGGTGGTGCGTATCGGTTGGATACCTGCCTATCTGATGCCCGCGCCCAGCGAGCTGGCGATCACCCTTTGGGAGCTGGCCGACGGCCCGCTGTGGATGCATATCCTGGCCAGCACCCTGCGCGTGCTGGCGGGGTTCGCCATTGGCGCTTCGCTGGCCCTGATACTCGGTTCGCTGGTCGGGTTGAGCCGCCGGCTGGAGGCCTACCTCGATCCGACCTTCCAGGCGCTGCGGGCCGTTCCGGGCCTGGCCTGGGTACCGCTCCTGCTGATCTGGCTGGGCATCGACGAGTCGTCGAAAGTCACCCTGATCGCCATTGGCTCGTTCTTCCCGGTCTATCTCAACCTGGTGGCCGGCATCCGTAACGTCGACCGCAAACTGGTCGAGGTCGGCGCGCTATGCAATCTGTCGCGCCTGGCGACAATCCGCCGGATTTTCGTGCCGGCCGCGCAGCCGTACCTGTTCACCGGCTTGCGTGCGGGCCTGTCGATGGCCTGGCTGTGTGTGGTTGCTGCGGAGTTGCTGGCCGCGACCGAAGGCATCGGCTACCTGCTGACCGATGGCCGTGAGGTCTCGCGCCCTGATCTCGTGCTGGTGGCCATCGCCAGCCTGGCCGTGATGGGCAAGCTGAGCGACAGCCTGCTCAAGGCGCTGGAAACCCGGGCGCTGATCTGGCGCGACAACTACGGTGGAGACAAGTGATGGGTGCATTGATCGAACTCCGACGGGTCAGCAAATCGTTCGGTGCCACCCTGGTGCTCGATGAGGTCAGCTGTGGGCTGGCCGCTGGCGAGATCGTCAGCCTGCTTGGCCCCAGCGGTTGCGGCAAGAGCACCTTGTTGCGCATCGCCGCGGGGCTGGATCGCGACTACCAGGGCGGCTTGCAGCTGGGTACACAGCTGCAGCGCGGGCGGGGTAATGGCATTGGCGTGGTGTTCCAGGAGCCACGGTTGATGCCCTGGCTGAGCGTGGCGCAGAACGTCGGTTTCGCCGACGGTTGGATCGCCGACGACAAGTGGGTGCAGCAATTGCTGCGCGACGTCGGCCTGCCGGGGCGCGGCGATGCCTTGCCCAAGCAGTTGTCCGGTGGCCAGGCGCAGCGCGCGGCCATTGCCCGGGCGTTATACGGCAAACCTCGGGTGCTGCTGCTCGACGAGCCGTTCAGTGCGGTGGATGCGTTCACACGGATGAAGCTGCAGGATCTGGTCGCCGATCTGGCGGCACGCTACGGGATCGCCGTACTGCTGGTCACCCATGATCTGGACGAGGCGTTCTACCTGAGTGATCGGGTGCTGATTCTCGGCGGTACGCCCAGCCGTTTGCAGCGTGAACTGGCGGTGCCGCTGGCGCGCCCGCGGGATCGTCGCTCGCCACAGCTGGCGCAGCTGCGAAGCGAAGCATTGACCGAGTTGTACCAGTCCCACGCGCTGTAAGAGCGCGCCTGTTCATGATCTTTCTGGGCATGCGTATGTGCAACTACAAGGCAAAAGCGGCCGGTCGTGCTGCGATTTCAAACCTGCTCATATTGGTGGGCTGAAGCGGATCGCCGCCCGGCCCAACCTACGAGGCTGGCACGATCTGTAGGGTGGGCTTTAGCCCACCACTGCAAATGGCCGCTAACGGCACGTCGCAGTCAAATAGAAGGCCCGGCATGAAAATCACAAGGAGGCGCTAAGCGCCCGCCGTTGCAGGCGGGCGCTTAGGCGTCACACCACGCCAGTGGCCTTGGGCGTATCGGTGCGGCTGCCCCATTCGGTCCAGGAGCCATCGTACAGGGCGCCTTCCGGCAGCCCGGCCACTTCCAGGCCCAGCAGCAATACTGCTGCGGTAACGCCGCTGCCGCAGCTGGTGATGACCGGCTTCTTGCCATCGACACCGGCTGCGCTGAACAAGGTACGCAGGGTCTCCGCAGGTTGCAGGGTGTGATCGCTGCGCAAAAGCCGGCTGTAGGGCAGGTTCTGGCTGCCGGGAATGTGCCCGGAGGCGACCCCCGGACGCGCCTCGGCGGTGCTGCCGTCGAAGCGGTTGGCGGCGCGGGCGTCGAGAATCAGCGTGTCGTCGCGCTCGATGGCCTCCAGCACGTCGCCCAGGCCACGTACCTTGCGGCTGTGCACATTGACCTGAAAGCTGCGTTCGCTGGCGGTAGCCGGCTCGCCCGCTTCGGTGGGGCGTTGCTCGGCCAGCCACTTGGGCAGACCGCCATCGAGTACCGCGACATTCTGGTGGCCGAAATAACGGAACAGCCACCAGGCGCGGGCCGCGGAGAACAGCCCCTTCTGGTCGTACACCACCACACGGCTGTCGTTGCCCACGCCTTCGGCGCCGGCCAGCCGCGCGAAGCGGCCCTGGGACGGCAGGGTATGGGGCAAAGGGGTGTCGGGATCGGAGAAGGCGTCGATATCGAAGAAGCGGGCGCCGGGAATATGCGCCTTGAGGTATTGCTCGCGGCCATTTTTCGCTTCGTTGGGCAGGTAGGTGCTGGCGTCGAACAGCACCAGGTCCGCGGCATTGGCTTCGCCGGCCAGCCAGTCGGTGGTTACCAGAGGTCCAAAAGTCATGCTTGATCTCCTTTCGCAGCGTTGGCGTTCATCCTGCCAGCTTGAGGAGCCCGGCGCAGCCCTTGGCGACCGGCTGTAGCAGACCGCTTTCGCCTATGCATAGAACGCCTTCAGTCGCGAAAGAACACCTGCACCAGGTGATAGCCGAACTGGCTCTTGATTGGCCCGTGCACTTCACGCAGCGGCTTCTTGAAGATCACCTGGTCGATCACCCGTACCATCTGGCCGGGCCGTACCTCGCCCAGGTCGCCGCCTTTCTTGCCGGACGGGCAGGTGGAGTGCTTGCGCGCCAGCACGTCGAAGGCTTCGCCGCCAGCGATGCGCTTTTTCAGGGCAGCGGCTTCCGCTTCGGTCTTGACCAGGATGTGGCGGGCCATTGCCTTTGCCATGACAGGTTCCTCATTTATCGGGCGCCTATTGTGCCAGTATTTGCGGCGCCAGCTAAATGGCGTCATTTATGTGGCCTGTGCGGGCCTTTGTCTTTTGTGAATCTTGGCTAACGTAATAGCTTCAGTCGACAGGAACGCTGCTCATGGATCTCCACGCAATGCTGAAAATCCTCTCCAGCCAGGATGGCTCGGATCTCTACCTGTCGACCGGTGCGCCACCCTGCGCCAAGTTCAACGGCGTGCTCAAGGCCCTGAGCAGCGAGCCGCTCAAGGCCGGCGCGGTGGCGGAAATCGCCGACGGGGTGATGGATGCCGCCCAGCGCGAGGAATTCGAGCGCGAGCTGGAAATGAACCTGGCGATTTCCCTCAATGGCGTCGGGCGCTTTCGCATCAACATCTTCAAGCAGCGCAACGAGGTGTCCATCGTCGCGCGCAACATCAAGCTGGATATCCCGCGTTTCGAGGACCTGAAGCTGCCCGAAGTACTGCTCAAGACGGTGATGGAAAAGCGCGGCCTGGTGCTGTTCGTCGGCGGTACCGGCTCGGGCAAGTCGACCTCGCTGGCCGCGCTGATCGACTACCGCAATCGCAACAGCGGCGGTCACATCATCACCATCGAAGACCCGGTGGAATACGTGCACCGGCACAAGAAGTCGATCATCAACCAGCGCGAGGTCGGCGTGGATACGCGCAGCTTCCACGCCGCGCTGAAGAACACCCTGCGCCAGGCGCCGGACGTGATCCTGATCGGCGAGATCCGCGACCGGGAAACCATGGAGCATGCCCTGGCGTTCGCCGATACCGGGCACCTGGCGATTTCCACCCTGCACGCCAACAACGCCAACCAGGCGCTGGACCGCATCATCAACTTCTTCCCCGAAGACCGCCGCCCGCAGCTGCTCAACGACCTGGGTAACAACCTCAAGGCGTTCGTGTCCCAGCGCCTGGCCAAGACCGTCGATGGCAAGCGCCGCGCGGCGGTCGAGGTGCTGCTCGGCACGCCGACCATCCGCGACCTGATCAAGCGCAACGAGTTTGCCGAGATCAAGGAGATCATGGAAAAGTCCAGGAACCTCGGCATGCAGACTTTCGATCAGGCGCTGATCGATCTGGTCAACGAAGGCGCCATCGACGAAGAAGAAGCGGTGAAGAACGCCGACTCGGCCAACAATGTGCGCCTCAAGCTCAAACTCTATCGGGACAATCCCGCTGTTCCGGCGCCCGCAATGCAGCCAGCGGCTGCGCCAGCCGAGGTTCGCCCGGTAGCGCCTGGCGAGCCTGCAGACTGGGGGCTGGAACTGAAGCTGGAAGAGATCGAGGAGGAGGCGCCACCCGAGGACCCGGGGCGTCACGGTATCTGATACACGCCGGCACTGTATGGGCAAAATTGTGCAGCGCTGTGCGTGGTACGCATGCCTCGATGACCGTAGATTGCAGGACGGATCGGACTTCTGGAGCAGGGCATGCGCGTAGCCGTACTGACATTCGATGGTTTCAACGAGCTCGACTCGTTTATCGCCAGTGCCTTGTTCAACCGCCTGCGCGAGCGGGGCTGGCAGGCGCAGATCACCTGCCCGAGCCAGCAGGTGACTTCCATGAACGGCGTGCTGGTGCAGGCTCAGCAGCCGCTGGAGTTCGCCCGGGAAGCGGATGTGGTGCTTTTCGGCAGCGGCATCAAGACCCGCGAGGTCGCCCAGGACGCCAGCATCCTCGAGCGTCTGCGGCTCGATCCGGGCAGGCAGTTGATCGGCGCGCAGTGCTCGGGGACGCTACTTATGGCCAAGCTGGGCTTGTTGCAGGCGCTGCCGGCCTGCACCGATCTGACCACCAAGCCCTGGGTGATAGAAGCGGGGGTCGAGGTGCTCAACCAACCCTTCTTCGCCCGTGGCAACCTGGCCACCGCGGGCGGCTGTCTGGCTGCGCCGTACCTTGCCGCCTGGGCCATCACCCGGCTCGCGGGCGAGCAGGTGAGTGCAGAGGTGCTGCACTACGTGGCGCCAGTTGGAGAGAAGGAGGCATTCGTCGAGCGGGCAATGAAGGTGATCCGTCCTTACCTGCCGGCGAGCACTGGTTAAATTCGCTCGCGTTTCTCGTGGGCTTCGATGATCGCCAGTAGATCATCAATCGTATTTTCCAGATAACGACCTGCGCGGTAGTCAGCCTGGGCTGCTTCGCCGCCGTCGACGACCGCCCGCGGTTGCTCGACGAAACGGCCGATTGGCTCGAACTGATCGTTCAGCACCAGTACCAGCGGAATCGAGATGCGCTCCAGCCCCAACTGCGCCTTTAATCCATGTTCGGCGCGGGCCTTGGAGACGATCGCCAGGCCCACCTGTGGTTGCAACTGCTGCAGGTGAGCCATCGCCGCCAGGTTGAGCTGGCAGTCCGGGCACCACATCTCGCCGGCGGCCAGCAGGTAATAGTGGCCCTGCACGGCGGCCAGGCGCTGGTGAGTCTCGGCGCTCAGGGCGTCGGTGCGGCCAAGCTGCGCCTGGGCGGTTCGGACCGTCTCGATCTCGGCGGGCAGGCCACGGCTGGCGAAGGCGTCGAATGACTCGCCGATGGTGAACAAGTCCTGGTAACTGGGCATTGGCGTGCTCCTGTGGGCGGTGGCGCAGTCCAGCAGAAAAGGTCGGGTGCGGCAACTAGCGGGCTGGTAAATAGCGCTCGGTGATGCGCTGCAGGCTGCCATCGCGGCGCATGCCTTCGAGGGCGTCGTGGACGGATTCGACCAGCTGCGGGTCGCACTGCAGTGAGCAGGCGATGTACATGTCCAGCGGTGCCAATAGAGCACTCATGGCCAGGTCCGGCCCGCTGTCCCAGAGGTGACGGCCTTCCAGGTCGGTGGTGAACCAGGCATCGACGCGGCCGCGCCTGACCAGCTGGATCGGCTGGTCGCCGAGTTTCAGGGCGTAGAGCTGGTCATTGGTGAAGCCGGCACGCCGGAGGATCTCTTCCTGTGCGGTGCCCAGGCCGACGGCCACCAGGCGATAGCGCTGGCGTGCTTCCTCCAGGCTGGAAACCGGATCGTCGAGGGTGAAGAAGGCGCGGTATAGCGGCTGGATATTGGCGACCCAGGTGAAGTGCGCTTCGCGCCCCGGGGTGCGTGAGAGGGGCACGATCATCACGTCGCGCGCTTCCTGGGTGCGCTTCTGGGCACGCGCCCAGGGGGCGTTTTTGACCACGGCGCGATAGCCCGCCCGTTGCAGCGCCATGATGGCGATGTCACCGGTAATGCCATGGCCGTCGTCGCCGTGCAGCGCCAATGGCGCGGCATCCGGCATGTACAGCTGGATCGGGCGTGGCTCGGCAGCCAGGTAGCAGGGCAGCAGCAGTGACAGCAGGCAGGCGATAAGGCGCAACGCGAACATTCCTTGACGGTATGTCGCGAGTATAGGAGCTGCCGGGCCGGATAGCTGTGAACCACCCGCGCGATGGACAGAAGGTGGTTCACATACCGGTATGCGCAGGGCAGTCACCCGGCCGTGTGCCGGGTCACAACCCTGGTCAGCTTTGCAGTGCGGGCAGGTCGCGATACAGGTCCAGCGCCTGGGGGTTGGCGAGGGCATCGGTGTTTTTCACCGGTTTGCCATGCACCACGTTGCGCACCGCCAGCTCGACGATCTTGCCGCTGATGGTGCGCGGAATATCGGCCACGGCGATGATGCGCGCCGGCACATGGCGCGGCGTGGTGTTGGCGCGGATCACCTGGCAGATCTGTTTGTGCAGCGCCTCGTCGAGCGTCACGCCGTCGCGCAGGCGCACGAACAGCACCACGCGCACGTCACCGTCCCACTCCTGGCCGATGGCGATGGACTCGAGCACCTGCTCGACCTTTTCCACCTGGCGGTAGATCTCGGCGGTGCCGATGCGCACGCCACCGGGGTTGAGCACGGCGTCCGAGCGGCCATGGATGATCAGCCCGCCATGGGGCGTTTCTTCGGCGTAGTCGCCATGGGCCCAGATGCCCGGGAAGGTCTCGAAGTAGGCGCTGCGAAATTTCTCGCCGTCGGCATCGTTCCAGAAGCCCACCGGCATCGACGTGAAGTGCTGCGCGCAGACCAGTTCGCCTTTCTCGCCGATCACCGCGTTACCGGCGTCGTCCCACACCTGTACGTCCATGCCCAGGCCCTTGCACTGGATCTCGCCGCGGTACACCGGCGCCACCGGGTTGCCAAGGGCGAAGCACGACACGATATCGGTGCCGCCGGAAATCGATGACAGGCAGACGTCGGCCTTGATGTCGCGGTACACGTAATCGAAGCTCTCGTGGGCCAGGGGCGAGCCGGTGGAGAGAATCGCCTTGAGGCGGCTCAGTCTGTGGGTTTCGCGCGGCTTGGCGGCGGCCTTTTCCAGGGCGGCGATGAACTTGGCGCTGGTGCCGAACACACTGATGTCTTCGGCGTCGATCAGGTCGATCAGCCGCGTCGGCTCGGGGTGGAACGGCGAGCCGTCGTACAGCACCAGCGTCGCGCCCAGGGCCAGGCCGGAGACCAGCCAGTTCCACATCATCCAGCCGCAGGTGGTGTAGTAGAACAGGGTGTCGTCGGCGCTCACGTCACTGTGCAGGCCCAGCTCCTTGACGTGCTGCAGCAGCGTGCCGCCGGCACCATGGACGATGCACTTGGGCACGCCGGTGGTGCCGCTGGAGTAGAGGATGTACAGCGGCTGCTCGAAGGGCACGGCAGTGAACTGCGGCTCGCCCTCGGCCTGGTAGAAGTCGTCCCAGCAGGCGACCGTCGCCTGGGTCCTGAAATCGTCGGCTTTGCAGCCGGTATTGGCGTAAGGCACCACCACCAGCTGCTGCAGCGTCGGCAGGTGGGTGAGGATCTCGTTGAGCTTGCCGGTCAGGTCGAGGTTCTTGCCGGCGTAGCGGTAACCGGCGCAGGCGATCAGTACCTTGGGTTCGATCTGCCCGAAACGGTCGATCACGCCCTGGGTGCCGAAATCCGGCGAGCAGCTCGACCAGGTGGCGCCCAGGCTCGCGGTGGCGAGCATGCCGACCAGGGTTTGCCAGGTGTTGGGCATAAAGGCCGCGACCCGGTCGCCAACACCCACGCCGGCCGCCTGCAGGCTGCGCTGCAGGCCGGCGACATGGGTGGCCAGTTGCGCATAGGTGAGTTGCTCACGGCTGCCGTCCTCGCCCACGGCAACGATGGCTGGGTGCTCGTCGCGGCGACGCAGCAGATGTTCGGCGAAGTTCAGGGTGGCGCCGGGGAACCAGTGAGCGCTGGGCATCGCCGGGCCTTCTTCGAGCACCGCCCGCGGCGCTTGCTGAAAGCGAATATCGAAGACCTCGACGACGGCCTGCCAGAACGCCTCCCGCTCAGCCACGCTCCAGGCGTGCAGCGCCGGATAGTCAGCCAGCTGCTGGCCGTGACGCTCGTTTACGAAGCGGCGGAAGGCGTCCATCCGGGTGCGGCCGATACGTTCTGCCGTGGGCGTCCAAAGCGCTTGCTGCATGCTGTTACCTCACTACGTTCTTATTCGTTGGCAGCGTCGTTAGACCCTGCCGATTTCTGTTCACTGCGCCAGCCAGCCGCCGTCCATGTTCCAGGCCGCGCCGCGCACTTGAGCAGCCGCGTCGCTGCACAGGAACAGCGCCAGCTCACCGAGCTGTTTGGGCGTGACGAACTCCAGCGACGGCTGTTTCTCTGCCAGCAGATTACGCCGTTCGCCGTCGCTGTCACCGCTTTCGGCGGCACGCGCGTCGATCTGCGCCTGCACCAGGGGCGTCAGCACCCAGCCAGGGCAGATGGCGTTGCAGGTGATGCCGGTGGTGGCGGTTTCCAGCGCCACGGATTTGCTCAGCCCGATCAGCCCGTGCTTGGCCGCCACGTAGGCGCTCTTGCCGGCGGACGCCGCCAGGCCGTGGGCCGAGGCGATATTGATGATGCGCCCCCAGTTGCGCTGGCGCATACCGGGCAGCGTCAGCCGGGTGGTGTGGAAGGCCGAGGACAGGTTGATGGCGATGATCGCGTCCCAGCGCTCCGGGGCGAAGGTTTCCACGGGCGAGACGTGCTGGATGCCGGCGTTGTTGACCAAGATGTCGATGGCGCCGAACTCGCGCTCGGCGTAGGCGACCATCGCCTCGATCTGCTGCGGGTCACTCATGTCCGCGGGGTGATGAAGCACCTTGCCGCCAAAGGCCGCAACGGCGTCGATGGCCGCCCCGGCGTCGCCGAAACCGTTGAGCAGCAGATCGGCGCCGGCTTCGGCCAGCACCTGGGCGATACCCAGGCCGATGCCACTGGTGGAGCCGGTGACCAGTGCGGTCTTGCCTTTGAGGTTCATAGCAACTCCTTGTGCGCGCAGCGAGGCGCGCTTTTCACGAAAACTAGACGATGCCGGTGGTGTAGAACACGCCGATCACGAAAAACACCGCCAGGGTCTTGATGATCGTGATGCCGAAAATATCCTTGTAGGCTTCGCGGTGGGTCAGCCCGGTGACCGCCAGCAGGGTGATCACCGCGCCGTTGTGGGGCAGGGTGTCCATGCCGCCGCTGGCCATGGAGGCGACGCGGTGCATGACTTCCAGGGGGATATTGGCGGCGTTGGCGGCAGCGATGAAACTGTCGGACATGGCCGCCAGGGCGATGCTCATGCCACCCGAGGCCGAGCCGGTGATGCCGGCCAGCAGGGTCACGGTCACCGCCTCGTTGACCAGTGGGTTGGGGATGCCCTTGAGTGCATCGGCGAGGATCAGGAAGCCTGGCAGTGAGGCGATCACCGCACCGAAACCATATTCCGACGCCGTGTTCATCGCCGCCAGCAGTGAGCCGCCCACGGCGCTCTTGGTGCCCTCGGCGAGTTTTTCGCGAATCACCCCGAAGGCACTGATCAGCACCAGCAGGATGCCCAGCAGCAGCGCTGCCTGCACCGCCCAGATGGCGGTCAGCTTGCTGACGTCGGTCTGCAGCGGCGCGGCCATGCCGGCCAGCTGCAGGCTATGGGTCTTGCCGTAGAACTCGGGAATCCAGTGGGTGAACAGCAGGTTGGCGACGCCCACCAGGATCAGCGGCGCGATGGCCAGCCACGGGCTGGGCAGCTTGATGTCGTCCGGGGTTTCCGGTTCGTTGCGCAGCTCGGTGCCGTAGCCTTCGCCGGCGCGCAGCGCCTTGTTCAACTGGCGGCGCAGGTAAAGCATGCCCACACCGAGCACGAACAGGCTGCCGATCAGCCCCAGCCAGGGCGCGGCCCAGGCGGTGGTATTGAAGAAGGTGGTGGGGATGATGTTCTGGATCTGCGGCGTGCCGGGCAGGGCGTCCATGGTGAAGCTGAACGCGCCGAGGGCGATGGTTGCCGGAATCAGCCGCTTGGGAATGTTGCTCTGGCGGAACATCTCGGCGGCGAAGGGGTAGACCGCGAACACCACCACGAACAGCGATACGCCGCCGTAGGTGAGCAGGGCGCAGACCAGCACGATTACCAGCATCGCCTGGCCGGTGCCGAACACGCGGATGGCCGCGGCGACGATGGAGCGCGAGAAACCGGACAGCTCGATCAGCTTGCCGAACACGGCACCGAGCAGAAATACCGGAAAATAGAGCTTGATGAAGCCGACCATCTTCTCCATGAACACCCCGGTGAAGGCGGGCGCCACGGCGCTGGGATCGGTGAGCAGTACCGCGCCGAGGGCGGCGATGGGAGCGAAGAGGATGACGCTGTAGCCACGGTAGGCGGCCAGCATCAGCAGAGCGAGTGCAGCGAGGGCGATGATGACACTCATCGACGATCTCCTGACCCTGCAACGCGGCGAATCGACAGGCTGCCGTAGCCATTCGAGTAACTCGCACAGGCGCTGTGGGCGCTTTTGTTTTTGTTGTCGGCGGCGGGTGGGCCCGCAGCCCGGTTATAGCGAGTTCTATGCCAGGTTCTTAAGTTTATGAATTTAAAGGGTTTTATTTGTCTCGTGGCAATGCATTGCTTCGCTTGTCCCAACTTCGGGACGAAAACGCTAGGTTGACCAGATCAGCCGGGTATTTACGCTAGTCCCGCAAATGGGATGAGTCCCGAAATCAGGACGAAAGACCCAGTTCGAGCATCTTTCGATACAGGGTGGAACGCCCCAAGCCCAGGCGCTGCGCGGCTTGTGGTACATCGCCCGCGGTGGCAGCCAGCGCTTTGCGGATCAGCTCGCGTTCGAAGTTGGCGCGGGCCTGATGGAAGTCTTCGACTTCACCGGTTTGCACAGCCATGCCCGGGGTTTCGGGCAAGGGGTGCAGCGTGCCGATCGCGGTAGCCACCGACGCGGCGTCGAGCACGCTGTCGTCGCTGAGCAGGCAGGCCCGCTCCAGCACGTTGTGCAGCTCGCGTACGTTACCCGGCCAGGCGTGGCGGGCGAGCAGCGCCATGGAGTCCGGGTGCAATTCGTGGCGACCCTGCAGCGCATCGAAGATCGCCTCGCAGAGCGCCGGCAGGTCTTCCAGGCGCTCGCGCAACGGCGGTACGGCGAGGGTCAGCACGTTGAGCCGGTAGTACAGGTCGGCGCGGAAGGTACCTTTGCGCACTGCTGCTTCCAGGTCGATGGAGGTGGCGGCGATCAGCCGAACATCGCTGCGCAGCACTTCGTTGGAGCCCACCGGCTCGAACTCCTTCTCCTGCAGCACGCGCAGCAACTTGCTCTGCAGCGGTAACGGCATGTCGCCGATCTCGTCGAGAAACAGCGTGCCGCCGTGGGCGATCTGCAGCTTGCCGGCGCGGCCCTTGCGGTCCGCGCCGGTAAAGGCGCCAGGCGCGGTGCCGAAGAACTCCGCTTCGAGCAGTGTCTCGGGGATCGCCGCGGTGTTCAGGCTGACGAAGGGCTTGCTGGCCCGTGGCGAGGCATTGTGGATGGCGTGGGCGAGCAGCTCCTTGCCGGTACCGGTCTCGCCCAGCAGCAATACCGCCGAATCGCTGGTCGCGCTGCGCCGCGCCAGGCGCTTGACCTCCAGGCTGCGGGGGCTGGTGCCGATGAACTGGGCGAAGCTGTATTTGGCCTGGCGCGACTTCAGCTGCGAGCGGGTCGACGCCAGCTCCTGCTGCATGCGCTGGTAGCGGGCCAGCAGCGGTGACAGCGATTGCAGTTCGTCGAACAGGGCGAAGCCGATGGCGCCGATCACCTGGCCGGCGTCGTCATGGATGGGCAGGCGCATCACCACCAGCGGCTCGCGGGGCGTGTCCATCATGTCCAAGAGGATCGGCCGGCCGCTGTTCACCACATCGCGCAACAGGCTGCCGGGAATCACGCTTTCGCAGGGTCTGCCAATCGCTTCGCTGGCGCTGTGCAGCCCGAAGCGCTGGGCGTAGCGCTCGTTCATCCAGACGATATGGGCGTCGCGGTCGACGATAATGGTGCCTTCGCTGGATTGCTCGAAGATCTCGAACAGCGAACGGATGGCTGACTGGCGAATGTGGGGGTAGTTGCCGAGGTCCTGCATGGCGCGCTCGTCTGCGGGGGGAGCGGCGATCATAACGCGGCGCGGCACCCTTGCGGTGCCGCACCGTGGCGGTCAGCCTGCTTCGCTGGCCTTGCGCGGCGTTTTCGCGGCAGGCGCTTCGATCAGCCCGTCGGCACGGAACATCGACTTGATGCCGCGCACCGCCTGGCGGATGCGGTCCTGGTTCTCGATCAGCGCGAAGCGCACGTGATCGTCGCCATAGTCACCGAAGCCGATGCCCGGCGATACGCAGACCTTGGCTTCGGCCAGCAGCTTCTTGGCGAACTCCAGGGAGCCGAGGTGGGCGTAGGCCTCGGGAATCTTCGCCCACACGTACATCGAGGCCTTGGGGTTCTCGACCATCCAGCCCAACTCGTGCAGGCCCTTGACCAGCACGTTGCGGCGCTGGCGATACTGCTCGGCGATGTCGCGCACGCATTGCTGGTCGCCTTCCAGGGCAGCGATGGCCGCGACCTGCAGCGGGGTGAAGGTGCCGTAGTCGTGGTAGCTCTTGATCCGCGCCAGGGCGCCGACCAGTTCCGGGTTGCCGACCATGAAGCCGATCCGCCAGCCGGCCATGTTGTAGCTCTTGGACAGGGTAAAGAACTCCACGGCGATGTCCTTGGCGCCCGGCACCTGCATGATCGACGGGGCTTTCCAGCCGTCGTAGACGATATCGGCGTAGGCCAGGTCGTGGATCACCAGCACGTTGTACTGCTTGGCCAGGGCCACCACACGTTCGAAGAAGTCCAGCTCCACGCACTGCGCGGTGGGGTTGGAGGGAAAGCCGAGGATCATCATCTTCGGCTTGGGAATGCTCTCGCGGATCGCCCGTTCCAGCTCGATGAAGAAATCCACGCCTGGCACCAGCGGCACCGAGCGCACCTGGGCGCCGGCGATCACCGCACCGTAGATGTGGATCGGGTAGCTGGGGTTGGGCACCAGCACGGTGTCGCCATGATCCAGGGTGGCCAGCATCAGGTGCGCCAGGCCTTCCTTGGAGCCGATGGTGACGATGGCTTCGCTTTCCGGGTCGATATCGACCTGATAGCGATCCTGATACCAGCGCGAGATCGCCCGGCGCAGGCGCGGAATGCCGCGGGAGGTGGAGTAGCCATGGGTGTCTTCACGCTGGGCGACCTGCACCAGCTTTTCCACGATGTGCGGCGGGGTGGCGCCATCGGGGTTGCCCATGCTCAGGTCGATGATGTCCTCGCCACGGCGGCGGGCGGCCATCTTCAGTTCAGCGGTGATGTTGAAAACGTAAGGGGGGAGACGATCGATGCGCGCAAAGCGGCGCGAAGCCTGTTCAGACATGCTTTCCTCGAAGAACGTAAGCGCCCGGAACCGTCCGAGCGACGTAGGCCACTGCGGTGGCCTGGGCGGACAATAAGGCCCGCCACGGGCTTTGTCGAGAGGCTCTATAGGCAAGGCAAGCGTTTTTGTGGATTGCCTGCTGGGTGCCACGAAACGATATCCTTGGCGGTGACTCGAACACCCACGCACCATGCAGGCACCGGGCAGACCGGTGTCGCATTACAACAAGACAGAGAGCTTATTCGATGACTCACCGCACTATCGCCATGGGCCTGTTCACGGCAAGCCTTGCCGTGACGCTGCCGGCCGCTGCCATGACCGAGCAGCAATTCCAGGCCCAGGCCGACAAGCTGTTCGCGCCGCTGATGAGCGAATACGACGTGCCGGGCCTGGCGGTCGGTGTCACCTGGCAGGGCAGGCATTACCTGTACACCAGGGGCCTGGCGAATCGCGAGGCCGACATCGCGGTATCCCGGCAGACGCTGTTCGAGCTGGGCTCGCTGAGCAAGACCTTCAACGTCACCCTGGCCGCATTGGCCCAGGAGCGTGGCTTGCTGTCGCTGGATGATCAGGTCGGCGAACGCCTTCCGGTGTTGAAGGCCACGCCGGTCGGCGCGTTGAGCCTGATGGATCTGGCTACCCATCAAAGCAATGGCCTGCCGTTGCAGGTACCGGATGACATCAAGAGCGACAGCGCCCTGATGACCTGGCTGCGCCAATGGCAGCCGGCGGCCGGCGTGGGCCATGAGCGCGCCTACTCCAATGTCAGCATTGGCATCTTGGGGCGTATCGCCGCCAGCGCGTTCGGGCAGCCCTATGCCCAGGCGTTGCAGGAACAGGTATTGGTGCCGCTGGCGCTGGGCAGTACCTATGTCCAGGTGCCCGCCACGCAGATGCAGCGCTACGCCTACGGCTATGGGCGACAGGACGACAAGGCCATCCGGGTGAGCCCCGGCATGCTGGATGCGGAGGCCTACGGCTTGAAGTCGAACATCGACGACATGCTGCGTTTCGTCGATATCAACCTGGGCTCAACGGCGGTGCCCGAACCACTCGCCGCCGCCGTCGCGACTACCCACCAAGGGGTGACGCGAACCGCGCCGTTCACCCAGGCGATGATCTGGGAGCGTTACCCCTGGCCGGTTTCCCGGGAGCAACTGCTGGCCGGCAACGCGCCGTCCATGGCCCTGCAAGCGCAGCCGGCTTCTCGCTTGGGCAAGCGGGAAGCCGGTGAGCAGGGCGTGCTGTTCAGCAAGACCGGCTCGACCAATGGCTTTGGCGGCTACGCAGCCTTCGTGCCCGATGAGCGCATCGGCGTGGTGATGCTGGCCAACCGCAACGTGCCCCTCGAGGCTCGCGTCGAAGCGTCCTACAAGCTGCTGCAGCAGGTGTTGGAAGCGGGGCGCTAAGCTCAGGGGTTTTTCAGGCGCAGGAGCAGGGCGATCAGGACGTCGATATCGGCATCCGTGGTGCGCCAGGAGCTGACGCTCAGGCGGAAGGCCGGTCGGCCCTGCCAGACGGTCGAGCCGAACCAGACGTCGCCCGAGTCCTGGGCGGCCTTGAGAATGGCCATGGTCTGCTCGTCCGAATCGGCGCGTACCAATACCTGATTGAGGCGCACGCGGTTGAGCACCTGATATCCGCCGTTGCGCAGTGCGTCGGCCAGCTGCCCGGCCTGGCGGATATGCCGATCGATCATGGCGCGCAGGCCATCGCGCCCCAGATTCGCCAGTGCCGCCCAGATCGCCACGCCCCGTGCGCGCCGCGAGAACTCCAGGGTCAGGTTCTTCTGCGAGTCCTTCGAGGCCATGGCGTAGGCGGCATCACTGTTCATTGCCGCAGCCAGGGCATCGCCGTCCCGGCAGATGGCCATGGCGCTGTCGTAGGGGGTGTTCAGCCACTTGTGGCCATCGGTGGTCCAGCTGTCCGCCAGCTCCACGCCCTCGGCCAGCCCGGCCGATGACGAAGCCCGTGCCCACAGGCCGAAAGCCCCGTCGACATGCACCCAGGCGCCAGCGGCCCTGGCCCTGGGTACCAGTTCGGCGAAGCGGTCGAATTCGCCGGTGTTGACCTCGCCAGCCTGCAGGATCAGCACGGTACGGTCATCCAGCTCGGGGAGCCTGGTCGGATCGATGCGGCCGTGTTCGTCGACCGGCGCCTGCTGCAGGCGGCGCATGCCGAAGCCGAGCACGCGCAGCGCCTTCTTCACGGTGATATGGGCGGTTTCGGCGATCACCACGCGAATCTCCGGTGCGCCGATCAGACCGTCCTGATCGAAATCCCAGCCATGCCTGGCGAGCAATGTGCGGCGTGCTGCCGACAGGCAGGCGAGGGTGCACGCCGTGGCGCTGGTGCCGAAGCCCACGGCGCTTTCACCTGGCAAGCCCAGTGCTTCGCAGACCCAGCGGGCGGCGACTTTTCCAGCTTGTCGGCGATGGGCGAGCCGTCGAAGGATGACGCACACTGATCCCAGGCCAGCACCATGCGCTCGGCGGCTGCAGCGGCAGGCAGCGTGGCGCCGATCACGAAACCGAAATAGCGCGGGCCGTTGCTGGTGACGGTGGCGGGCGAGCCGAGCTCATCGAGTGTGTGCAATACCTGCCCGGCCTCTTGCCCGGTGCCTGGCAGGGGCCGGTCGAAGGCATCCAGGGCGGCGATGGCACTTTCACTTGGATAGACCCGGCGTTGCTCGAGCGAGTCGTTATAGACGATGGCGCGACGGTCGGCGTCGGTCAGCAGGGCGTGTTCGGCGTTTCGCATGGGGCGGCTCTAGGTAGTAGGCGGCGATATGCAACCCTAACCGAGGGCCATGGCGGCCTGTCAGATACACCCTGTGGCCGCTTTCCCGCTACAGCAGGGCGGCCAGCACAGCTGTATCCGGTACAGTTAGCGCTAAGTCTCAGGCGAGTGGTGTCACTGCGGGGCGGTCGCCCGGCGATCCGCTTTAGCGGCGACAGCCAGTGAAGGGCTCGCGGCTGAAGCCGCTCCTGCGTATTCGGTGCCAGCGTATCGGCCCGGCGAACATATGAAGAGCCATAAAAAAGCCCCGCACGAGGCGGGGCTTTTTCTGACGCGGGTGACGCTTAGGCCTGAACGACCGGGATGTTCGCGTTGGCCGCGGCTTCGCGGAACTCGGCGATCTGGTCGAAGCTCAGGTAGCGGTAAACGTCGGCAGCCATGCTGTCGATGTTCTTCGCGTACTCCATGTACTCCTCGACGGTCGGCAGCTTGCCGATGATCGAAGCGACAGCGGCCAGTTCGGCCGATGCCAGGTACACGTTGGCGCCATCGCCCAGACGGTTCGGGAAGTTGCGCGTCGAGGTCGACACCACGGTGGAGTTCGCCGCCACGCGTGCCTGGTTACCCATGCACAGCGAGCAACCCGGCATTTCCATGCGGGCACCGGCCTTGCCGTAGATGCCGTAGTAGCCTTCTTCGGTCAGCTGGTGAGCATCCATCTTGGTCGGTGGCGACAGCCACAGACGGGTCGGGATGGAACCCTTGACCTTGTCGAGCAGCTTGCCGGCAGCGCGGAAGTGGCCGATGTTGGTCATGCACGAACCGATGAACACTTCATCGATCTTCTCGCCCTGAACGCTCGACAGCAGGCGTGCGTCGTCCGGGTCGTTCGGCGCGCAGAGCACAGGCTCCTTGACGTCGGCCAGGTCGATTTCGATGATTTCGGCGTACTCGGCATCGGCGTCGGCGGACAGCAGTTCCGGCTTGGCCAGCCAGGCTTCCATGGCCTGCGCGCGACGTTCCATGGTGCGGGCATCGCCGTAGCCTTCGCTGATCATCCAGCGCAGCAGGGTGATGTTCGACTTCAGGTACTCGGCGATGGCCTTTTCCGGCAGCTTGATGGTGCAGCCGGCAGCGGAGCGCTCGGCCGAGGCGTCGGACAGCTCGAACGCCTGCTCGACGGTCAGCTCGTCAAGGCCTTCGATCTCGAGGATGCGACCGGAGAAGATGTTCTTCTTGCCTTTCTTCTCGACGGTCAGCAGGCCCTTCTGGATGGCGTAGTAGGGGATGGCATGGACCAGGTCACGCAGGGTGATGCCCGGTTGCAGCTTGCCCTTGAAACGCACCAGAACGGATTCCGGCATGTCCAGCGGCATCACGCCGGTGGCCGCGGCGAAGGCCACCAGGCCGGAGCCGGCCGGGAAGCTGATGCCGATCGGGAAGCGGGTGTGCGAGTCGCCGCCGGTGCCGACGGTGTCGGGCAGCAGCATGCGGTTCAGCCAGCTGTGGATGATGCCGTCGCCAGGCCGCAGGGACACGCCGCCACGGGTGCGGATGAAATCCGGCAGGGTGTGGTGGGTGGTGACGTCGATCGGCTTCGGATAGGCCGCGGTGTGGCAGAACGACTGCATGACCAGGTCAGCGGAGAAGCCCAGGCAGGCCAGGTCCTTCAGCTCGTCGCGGGTCATCGGGCCGGTGGTGTCCTGGGAGCCGACGGTGGTCATCTTCGGTTCGCAGTAAGTGCCCGGGCGAACGCCTTTGCCTTCCGGCAGGCCGCAGGCCTTGCCGACCATCTTCTGGGCCAGGGTGTAGCCCTTGCCGGTGTCGACCGGGGCTTCCGGCAGCTTGAACAGGTCGGTCGGGCCCAGGCCCAGCTCGGCGCGAGCCTTGTCGGTCAGACCACGGCCGACGATCAGCGGGATACGGCCGCCCGCGCGAACTTCGTCGAGCAGCACCGGGGTCTTCAGTTCGAAGGTGGTGATGACCTCGTCGGTGCCGTGCTTGCAGACCTTGCCAGCATGGGGATAGACGTCGATCACGTCGCCCATCTCGATGTTCGACACGTCGAACTCGATCGGCAGGGCGCCGGCATCTTCCATGGTGTTGTAGAAGATCGGGGCGATCTTGGAGCCGAAGCAGAAGCCGCCGGCGCGCTTGTTCGGCACGTACGGGATGTCGTCACCGAAGAACCACAGCACCGAGTTGGTGGCGGATTTACGCGAGGAACCGGTACCGACCACGTCACCGACGTAGGCGACCGGGAAGCCCTTGGCGCGTACTTCCTCGATTTGCTTCAGCGGGCCGATGGAGCCTGGCTGCTCGGGAACGATGCCGTCGCGGGCCATTTTCAGCATGGCCAGGGCGTGCAGCGGGATGTCAGGGCGCGACCAGGCGTCCGGAGCCGGCGACAGGTCGTCGGTGTTGGTTTCGCCGGGCACCTTGAAAACGCTCAGGCTGTACTTCTCGGCGATCGCCGGGCGCTTGGTGAACCACTCACCGGCAGCCCAGGATTCCAGCACGGCCTTGGCATTGGCATTGCCCGCCTTGGCTTTTTCGGCAACGTCGTGGAAGGCGTCGAACATCAGCAGGGTGTGCTTGAGCTGTTCGGCGGCAACGGTGCCCAGTTCGGCACTGTCGAGCAGCTCGACCAGGGTGGCGATGTTGTAGCCGCCCTGCATGGTGCCGAGCAGTTCGGTGGCGCGTTTCTTGTCGAGCAGCGGGGAGGTGGCTTCACCCTTGGCAACGGCGGACAGGAAGCCGGCCTTCACGTAGGCCGCTTCGTCGACGCCTGGCGGCACGCGATTGGTGATCAGATCGAGGAGGAATTCTTCTTCGCCGGCCGGCGGGTTCTTCAGCAGGTCGACGAGACCGGCGGTTTGTTCGGCGTTTAGCGGCTGGGGCACGATACCCTGGGCGGCACGCTCTGCTACGTGTTTGCGGTAGGCTTCAAGCACAGTTATTACCCTCATCAGTGGTCCCAAATGGGAAGTCCGGGACGCATGCAGGAAAGCATCAAACACATCCGTCGCGCAGCCTCATGGGCTGAGCACGATGGTTTCGATGCTTCCATCCGGAAGCTGCTTTCAAAGTTTTACGCCTGCAGAGCGGGGCTGATGAGGGGCTGGCATGGCCTGAGGGTGGCCACGCCAACATCGCGCTGCAGGATCGACTGTGCTCGTGACGCTTTGAAAACAGCTTCCAACGGACATTGGCGCCTTTGGCAAGGCGCGCTGATTCTAGCGGAATCTTTGCACGAAGTTAAGTGAAAGACCCATCGCCCTCTGGGGTGATCCCCATTAGACAAAGGGCTAAGATGCACCCCTTATTGTCCGATGTATCGATTCAAGGCATGCCCAATCAACGTATCAAGACACCCTGCATAGGCTTGTGCTCCACGGTATTCGGGGATTCCGTATGCCGCGGCTGCAAGCGTTTTCACCACGAGGTGATCAACTGGAACGGCTACAGCGACGAGGAAAAGCAGTCGGTGTGGTTGCGCCTGGAGATGTTGCTGGTGCAGGTGATGACCGCCAAGCTGGAGGTCTTCGACGAGGCGTTGCTGCTCAAACAGCTGCAGCAGCGGCAGATTCGCTTCGTCCCCCAGCAGTCGGCCTATTGCTGGGCCTATCAGCTGCTGGCTCGCGGCGCCCGGGTGATCACCCAGCTGGAGGCCTACGGTATCGTGTTGCTGCCCGAATTTCGCGATTGGGAGCTGCCCGACCTGCGCGATGCCATCGACCGCGAGTTCTTTCTGCTCTCCGAGGCGCATTTCGAGCGCTATATCGCACCGCGCTTTCTCAAGGAAGGCATGGAGCTGCGCGTCTGATTCGCACGCGGTTCTTGAATGCAAAAAGCCCGGCACCTGGCCGGGCTTTTTCTGGCTGCGAGACCTGTCAGCGGTATTCGCACAGGTAGGCGGTGTCCTGTTCGACCTTGAGCTGGAACTTGCTGTCGGCCGGCACGGTGAAGCGGCTGCCGGCGGTGAAGGTTTCCCAGTTGTCGCTGCCCGGCAGCTTGACGGTGAGGGCGCCGGCGATCACGTGCATGATCTCCAGCTGGCCGGTGCCGAATTCGTATTCGCCTGCCGCCATCACGCCAATCGTGGCCGGGCCTTCTGCCATGCCGAACGCGATGGATTTGACGGTACCGTCGAAATACTCGTTGACCTTGAACATGTGCATCCTCGTGAGCGGCAGAATAAGTGGCTGGCAAGTATGCCCAAGGCGTTTGATGGCGTCACGTGCTGCGCGTACCGCTTCGCTCGACCACCATCAGCGGCAGCAGTCGGGCGGTGTTGCGCGCGTCGTTCAGTGCACGATGTTGCTGGCCGCTGAAGCTGAAACCCGCCAGCTGTAGCGCGGCGTTCAGGCCGACGGGGCGGGGCAGTTGCCGGTCCTTGGCGAAGCGGCGCTTGAGATTGAGGTGCGGCAGCGTCTGCAAATGGCTGGTGAGTGCATGGCGCTGCCAGTCCTGCTCCAGCTGCTGGCGGTCGTAATCGCCCCAGCTGCACCAGCCCTGCAGGCGCGGGTGATGGGGCTGCAGCCAACGCTCGAATTGCGGCCACAGCACCGGCAGCGTGGCGGCCTGATCCACCTCCGCCTGGCTGATATGGGTCAGTTGCCGACAGAAGCGGGTCAGCATGGGGCGGCGCAGGGGGCGCACGAAACGCTGGAAATGGTCGACCTCATGGCCACCGGCATCGACCAGGCTGGCACCGATCTCGATGATCTCCATGTGTTCCACTGGCCAGCCACCTTCTTCGGTGGTGGCTTCCAGGTCGATGACCAGCCAATACCCCATTGCCTCTCCTTGTCTGCCGCCGTCGTGCCAGGGTCGCTCAAGGCTCAGACCGACGAGTGGTGTGATTCGTGCCATATATGAAATGCCATCATGGGCATTGTGTCTTTACGGCGCTGGCTATACTTGCGCACGGAAGGTCGTGGTTCTCTATTCCCGCGTGAAAGGTGAGTGTGTTTCATGGATGACTCCGTGGTGTTTGCAGATGACGAGGCGATTGGTGACGGCACCCACCAGGCTTGGCGCATCCTGACCGTTGATGACGACCCTGACTTTCAGCGCGCAACCGCCTTTGCGATCAGCGAGATGGACATTCTCGGCCGGCGTGTCGAGATCCAGCAGGCATTCAGCAACCGCGAGGCCGCCATGCTGCTGGCCGAGCAGCAGGACTTCGCCCTGGTGCTGCTCGATGTGGTGATGGAGACCGAAGACGCCGGTCTGCGCCTGGTCAAGACCCTGCGCGAAGTCATCGGCAACGCCGAGATTCGCATCGTGCTGCTGACCGGCGAGCCCGGCATGGCGCCCGTGCAGAGCGTGATGCGTGACTACGACATCAACGACTATTGGTCCAAGAGCGAGCTGAGCGCCGAGCGCCTGCGCACGGTGCTCACCGCCGGGCTGCGCAGTTACTCGCAGCTCAAGGCCACGGCCCGCGCACGCCGCGGCCTGCAGATGATCGTCGAGTCAAGCAACGCACTGTTCTGCTCGAAGAACACCCGGGAACTGTCGGCCAAGATTCTCTCCGAGATCGCCTCGCTGCTCGACCTGCAGGCCGAGGGCATCGTCTGCGTGAAAGCCCACGATGCTGGGCCCGGCGAGCTGCCCGACGCCTACGTGATCAGTGCCAGCGGCCGCTTCTACAGCTCCATCGACGGCAATCTCAATGGGTTGGGCGATGACGCAGTAGCCAGCGCGTTGCGCTGTAGCCTGCAAAAACAGGCGACGCTGCGGTTTGACGATTGTACCGTGCTGTTCTTTCCGCGCTTTCAGGCCGGTGCGGACTACGCCTGCTACGTGGCCACCGAGCGTACGCTGGACGATACCGAGCTGGAGCTGCTCGAGGTGTTCAGTGCCAGCATCAGCCGAGGCCTCTATAACGTGGCGCTGTTCAGCCGCCTGGAGGAGATGGCCTACCAGGACGACCTGCTGAAGATTCCCAACCGCAATGCGTTGATCCGCATGCTGGACATGACCCTGAGCAGCCCCAACAAGGACGACCGGGTACTGGTGCTGCTCGACATCGACAACTTCTCGGGTGCCAACACCGCCTTCGGGACCGGCTACGGGGATTTCATCCTCGGGCTGGTGGCCAACCGTCTGCGCGATGCCTTCGATGGCAACGTGCTGATCGCCCGGGTCCGCGACGATCTGTTCGCCGTGCTGGGCCCGCAGGATCAGGTGCGCGCCGAGGACATCGTGGCCTTGTTCCGCCGCCCCAACCGGCCCTACGAGCTGGGCCAGGTGCACAGCCTGAGCAGCGTCACCCTGTATCTGCGCGATTTCGAAGACAGCGCCAGCGTGGCGCTACAGGATGCAAGGCTGACCCTCAAGCAGGCCAAGCAGCTGGGTCACGACCAGCACGTGGTACACGACCGCCGGCTGCAGAGCGCCCATGCCGAGTCGTTTCGCCTGTTGCTGGCGCTGCGTGATGCGGTGGCCAGCGACCTGATCAGCATCGAGCTGCAACCCCAGGTCGATCTGCGCAGCGGTACGGTCACCGGGGTCGAGGCCCTGGCACGCTGGTACCAGGCTGACGGCAAGGCCGTCCCGCCGCTGGAGTTCATTCCGCTGGCCGAGGCCACCGGCTATATCCTGCCGCTCGGCGATCTGCTCATGCGCCTGGCGCTGCAGGCAGCGCGGCGCCTGGCCGAAGCGGGTTACCGCGACATCCGCGTGGCGATCAACGTGTCGGCCACCCAGCTGCTGCAGCGCGACTTCATCGAGCGATTCACCCTGCACCTGGAGGCGGCCGGGGTAAGCGCTGACCAGGTCGAACTGGAGATCACCGAGTCGGTGGCCATGCGTTCGTTCGAGCAGGTCTGCGAGCAACTGCTGGCGCTGCGCGCGATGGGCGTCAAGGTGGCCATCGACGACTTCGGCACCGGTTTCTCGTCGCTCAGCTACCTGCGCCAGCTGCCGGCCGACCGCTTGAAGATCGACCGCAGCTTCGTCGAGGAGCTGAGTGCGCAGGACGATGGCCAGGCAATCGCCGAAGCGATCATCCAGATCGCACGTCGTGTCGGCATGACGGTGATCGCCGAGGGCGTGGAGAACCAGCAACAGGTCGAGTGGTTGAAGCAGCATGATTGCCTGGAAGCCCAGGGCTATCTGTATGCCAGGCCCATGCCCCTGGAGCGCCTGCTGAGTTGGCTGGGCGAGCGTTCGCTGCGGTGATGAGGCGCCGCATCGCCGGCTGGCGAAAGGCGCTTGCCAGGCCGCTGCCGCGTAACCTGCTGGTGCTGTTTCTGCCCTGGTCGCTGCTGATCGTGGTGCTCAGCCTGCTGCTCTACGATCGCATGCTCAATGACCGCCTGGAGCCGCTGCTCGAGGCGCAGACCGACAGCCTCAACGAGGGCGTGGCGGTGCTGGAGCGGCACCTGTCGAGCCTGCGTGGTGACCTGCAGTTTCTCAGCCAGCAGCCCTTGCTCAATCGCGCCGTGAGGCAGGATGCCGACGACAGCGACGCTGCGCTGAGTGAGCTGTTCGCCGAGTTTTCCAATAGCCGGGCGACCTACCAGCACATCCGCTGGCTCGACGAAAGCGGCATGGAGCGGGTACGCATCGACAGCATTGCGGGAAAGGCGCAGCGGGTTGCCGGAGCGGATTTGCAGAATGATTCGGCCGCCTATTACTTCGTCGAGACCATGCACCTCTACAAGGGCGAGTCATACCTGTCGCGCTTCGATCTCGAACGCAAGTACCGGCCCGACGGCTCCGTCGAGTCCCTGGTACCGATCCTGCGCGCGGCGGTGCCGGTTTTCAGCGAGCGCGGCGAGCGGCGCGGCATCCTGATCCTCGACTATCGCGCCGAACGCTTGCTGGAGCGGCTGCGTGAAACCTCCGTGGCCTATGGTGGCTCGCTGCAACTGCTCGATCATGAAGGTTACTGGATGCTCGGCGAGCGCCCCGAACATGCCTGGGGCTTCCTGCTGGGCAAGCCCGAGCTGACCCTGGCCAACCACCAGCCGTCGAGCTGGCGACGCCTGCAGAACGAGCAGCGTGGCTCGTTCATCGATTCGGCAGGCTTCTGGGCCTACAGCCATTTCCGGCCGAGCGATGCCGCTTCGGCAACGTCCAATGCCGCCGATCACTGGCTGTTGCTGTCTCACCTGCCTGCCCGGAACCTGAGCGAATTGCGTTGGGACGTGGTCTGGCGCGTGCTGCTGTTCTTCAGCGTCCTGCAGGGCGTGGGGCTGTTGATCAGCGTGCGCCGCGCCATCGACGAGGCCGAGCGGCTGCGGGCCGAGCACGGCCTGCACGTGAGCAGTCGCGCGCTGGCCACCAGCAACGAGCAGCTGCAGCGTACCGTCGAGCAATTGCAGCGCACGCGCCGCGCCTTGTTGCAGGCTGAAAAGCTGTCGTCCCTCGGCACCATGGTGGCCGGCGTCGCCCATGAATTGAATACTCCAATTGGCGCCGCCAGCGTGGCGGCGTCGACCTTGGAGCGGGCCAGTCAGGAATTTCAGACGGCGATGCGCGAAGGCCTGAAACGCACCACCCTGGAGCGTTTCGTGCAGCGCACCGACGATGGCCTGAGCATCATCCTGATCAGCCTGGAGCGCATGTCGCAATTGACCCGCGCCTTCAAGCAACTGGCTACCGACCGTGCCAGCACGGAACGGCGGCGCTTCGACCTGCGCGAACTGGTGGAGGAGGTGGTGCTGCTGTTGCAGCCGAAACTGCGCCAGAACGATCATCGGATCCTGGTTGAGGTGGCGCCGAACCTGATACTGGACAGCTACCCGGGGCCGCTCGGGCAAATCGTGCAGAACCTCGTCGACAATGCGCTGGTTCATGCATTCGATCCCGGGGTGAAAGGGGTGATCACCGTTCGTGGCCAGGTCGATGAGGCGCAAGGCCAGTGCGTGATCGAGGTCATCGACGATGGCCGCGGCATGGACGAGGAACTGATGGGCAAGATATTCGACCCGTTCTTCACCACCCGGCGCGGCCAGGGCGGAACCGGCCTGGGCTTGCATATCACCCACCAGCTGGCGGTGGATGTGCTTGGCGCCGAACTGGAGGTCGACAGCACACCGGGCGCAGGATCGCGCTTCAGCATTCGCCTCGATTTGACCTGACCGAGGGGGCTGCCGGCCGATGAAACGGCAGGATAGAATCGCCGCCGTCTGCCGCATGCCCCTGTTCGAGGTCCGTTTCATGCAATGCCGTCCTGGTTGTGGCGCCTGCTGTATTTCCCCGTCGATCAGCTCCTTCATCCCCGGTATGCCCAATGGCAAGGCTGCCGGCGAGCGCTGCGTGAATCTGGCCGAGGACAATCGCTGTTCGATCTTCGGGCGCGAGGATCGACCCGCCGTGTGCGCCGCATTTTCAGCCGATTCCGCTGTCTGCGGTAATAGCCGTGAAGAAGCCATCCGCCTGCTGACGTGGCTGGAAAGTGCCACGGCAATCGCTGTCTGACGCTCTACAGACAACCCCCCGGAGAATAAAGATGTCGCTGACCCGTTTGTTGCTAGCAAGTACGGCGCTGTGTCTCGCCTCCGCCGCCCATGCCGAGGACTGGCGCCTGGCCAAGGACGAGGAGGGTATCAAGGTCTACCTCAGCGAGGTGGCCGGCTCCCCCTACAAGGCTTATCGCGGCGTTACCCTGATCAAGACCGATGTGGCCAAGCTCCGGGCGCTGCAGGAGGATGTGGTGGCGTCCTGTGCCTGGATTCACGAGTGCCAGGAGCAGCGGCTGCTCAAGCACCAAGGCGACAAGAGCTGGACTTACACCCGCTTCAATACGCCATGGCCGGTGACGCCCCGGGACTCGATCATCGAGGTCACCACCGAGCAGGGCGCCGATGGCAGCGTGACGCGCACCCTGCACGGCGTGCCTGACTACCGCCCCGAGGAGAAGGGCTACGTGCGCGTTGCCAGCGTCGAGGGCCACTGGACGATGACGCCCAAGCCCGACGGCATGGTCGAGGTGGTGTACGAAGCGCATACCGATCCCGGTGGCAGCGTGCCGTCCTGGCTATCCAACAAGTTCGTGGTCGAGGCGCCGTTCAATACGCTCAGGGGCATGCGCGAAAAAGCCCAGCAGTAATTTTTCCAGGCCATAAAAAACCCGCCACTGAGGCGGTTTTTTTGTTTCCGGTGACGATCAGTCGTCGCCGCCCATGATGCCGAAGATCTGCAGCAGGCTGACGAACAGGTTGTAGATCGACACGTACAGGCTGATGGTCGCCATGATGTAGTTGCGCTCACCACCATGGATGATCGCGCTGGTCTGGAACAGGATACAGGCCGACGAGAACAGTACGAAGCCAGCGCTGATCGCCAGTTGCAGGCCGCTGATCTGGAAGAAGAAGCTGGCCAGTACCGCGCCCAGCAGGACGAAGAAGCCGGCGGTGATGAAACCGCTCAGGAAGCTCATGTCCTTGCGGGTGGTCAGCACGTAGGCCGACAGGCCGCAGAAAACCACGGCCGTCATCATGAACGCGGAACTGACGACTTCGGCGCCGTTGGCCATGCCCAGGTAACGATTGAGAATCGGGCCCAGGGTGTAACCCATGAAACCGGTGAGGGCGAAGGTCGACAGCAGGCCCCAGCCGGAATCACGCAGTTTGGCGGTCAGGAAGAACAGGCCATAGAAGCCGATCAGCACCACGAAGATGTTCGGGTAGGGGACGTTGGCACGCTGCGCCATGAAGGCCACGATGCCGCTGAATGCCAGGGTGAGAGCCAGCAAACCGTAGGTGTTGCGCAGAACGCTGCTGACTGCGGTTTGTTCAACCCGTGTAGGGCTATGTGCGTAATCTTGTTCGCGCATGGCGACACTCCTAGTAAATGCTGTTGGTCCGTGACCAAGGTCGAGAAGCATCTTAACAGAGCCTTGGGTACTGCCAAGTCAGAGTGTTTGACAGTGTGTTGCGTTCCGGTAAGATGCCGCCCGCAGCCTGCGAGGTTGCAAAGGAATGTTTCGGCGAACCGAGCATTTCACGTCGACCTGGAGGGTTGGCAGAGCGGTTGAATGCACCGGTCTTGAAAACCGGCGAACGTTAATAGCGTTCCCAGGGTTCGAATCCCTGGCCCTCCACCACCTTTGAAGAAGCCTGGCATTGGCCGGGCTTTTTTTCGCCCGTCGATTGTCCATGACGGCGCTAACCGCCTGACCGTGCGCCGGGCTACAGGTGGGGGCGGGTGCCCCGCCTGGGTTCGCTGTCGACGGTCAGTGGGTCATCCATCAGCCCTGACTGAATTCACCGAGGATTTGCAAGAGCGAATAAATGCCGGCGCCCAGAAGCGAGGCGAGTGACAGGGCGACGCCGAGTGCTATCCAGATCATGGTCGGGTTCTTCTAATCGATGTTTACGGGCTGCCTGCCTGCTCTACACGCAGGGCTGGCTGGCATGATCGAAATAGAATGTGCGCTGTGCGGGTTCGTTCAGGAAATTTGTGCGACCGATCGGTCATGTTCGCGTGGTCAGCGGATAACCCGTTTTCGCGCAGCGCCGATGGCTTGCGGGCAGAGGTCCAGAAGCGCTGCTGCTAGTGGTGACTATCAGCTAGGGCCGGTGTGAAGGAGAAAGACGCCCAAGGTCGCTAGATGGTTGGCAGGTGCCATGAGCGCCTGGGCTTCTCAGCGCGGCTCTGGCGTATCGAAGCCGCGCTGCGAGGGAGCAATGAACCAACGCCGGGCGATCCAGGCTCGATCAATAGCCCAGCGTGCCCTTGAGGTCGGCATATACGGCGGTCATCAGGATCTTGTTCTGCAATTGGGCCGCGGTCAGGCGTCGGGTGGCCACCAGGTTGCATTGCAGATCGAGGCAGTCGACCTGCAGGCCTTCGGCAGAGGTCTCCGTGATGATGTGGTAACGCCCGGCTGTCACGGTTTTGAGCTGCTTGATGAGCATGTCCATGGAAAATCCCTCGGTATGGTTCGCGGTCTGTAAATTCAGAGCCATGCCTCGGGTGGGGCGTTCCGAATATATTAATTGCCAGGCAGCCCCTGGCGGCGCGGCAGCTTTCGACTGCCTGGTCATGAAAGTGCGGCCCATGGCCCGTGCGTGTCGCAATGGCACCAGCATGTCCATGGCAGGTCTGCAAGAATGCATCCAGGTGAATCCGTCCATCGTTCTCGGCATGTTTGGCGCTTGTAAATTGACGCGTATCACTAACTCATCCGTCAGGTTTTTTGTTATGGTGCGGTTCTCTCAGGTTGTCGCCGTGCGGCGCTCGCGCAGGTACGAGGTGTTCGTTTGATTAAGGTATTGGTTGTTGATGATCACGACCTCGTTCGTACGGGTATCTCGCGCATGCTGGCCGATATCGACGGCTTGCAGGTCATCGGCCAGGCATGTTCCGGCGAAGAGGCGCTGAAGAAGGTTCGCGAACTCAAGCCCGACGTCGTGCTGATGGACGTGAAAATGCCCGGCATCGGAGGGCTCGAGGCCACTCGCAAACTGATGCGCAGCCACCCCGACCTGAAGGTCGTTGCGGTTACCGTATGCGAGGAGGATCCGTTTCCCACCCGGTTGCTGCAGGCCGGCGCCGCTGGCTACCTGACCAAGGGGGCCGGCCTGGAGGAAATGGTGCAGGCCATTCGCATGGTGTTTGCCGGCCAGCGTTTCATCAGCCCACAGATTGCCCAGCAACTGGCCCTGAAATCCTTCCAGCCACAGAGCAGCAATTCGCCGTTCGACCTGCTTTCCGAGCGGGAAATCCAGATCGCCCTGATGATTGCCGGCTGCCAGAAGGTGCAGAGCATTTCCGACAAGCTGTGCCTGTCGCCGAAAACCGTGAATACCTACCGCTACCGGATATTCGAGAAGCTTTCGATCACCAGCGATGTGGAGCTGGCGCTGCTCGCCGTGCGCCACGGCATGGTCGATGCCACCAGCTGACGTGAGCCCAGTGTTCGACTCCAGTGCCTTTCTCGCCACCTGCAGTGGACGCCCGGGCGTCTACCGCATGTTCGACGCGAGCGGCAACCTGCTGTACGTCGGCAAGGCGAAGAACCTCAAGAAGCGGCTTGCCAGCTACTTTCGCAGGACCGGGCTGGCGACCAAGACCATGGCGCTGGTGGGCAAGATCGCCCAGGTGGAAACCACCATCACCGGCAACGAAACCGAAGCGCTATTGCTCGAGCAGACCCTGATCAAGGAATGGCGCCCGCCGTACAACATCCTGCTGCGTGACGACAAATCCTACCCCTACGTGTTCCTGTCCGATGGCGATTACCCGCGCCTGGACATCCACCGCGGTGCTAAGAATCGCAAGGGGCGCTATTTCGGGCCCTATCCCAGTGCGGGGGCGATTCGCGAAAGCCTGGCGCTGTTGCAGAAGGCCTTTCTGGTTCGCCAGTGCGAGGACAGTTACTACCGCAATCGCACACGGCCGTGCCTGCAGTACCAGATCAAGCGCTGCAAGGCGCCGTGCGTCGGCCTGGTTGAGCCGGCCGAGTACGCCGAGGACGTGCGTCATTCGGTGATGTTCCTGGAAGGGCGCAGCAACGCCCTGAATGCCGAGCTGTCCGCCAACATGCAGCAGGCCTCCGCCGCGCTGGATTTCGAGAAGGCAGCCGAACTGCGTGATCAGATGGCCTTGCTGCGCCGCGTCCAGGACCAGCAGAGCATGGAGGGGGGCACCGGCGACGTCGACATCATTGCGGCAATGGTCAATCCCGGGGGCGCCTGCGTGCATTTGATCAGCGTGCGTGGCGGTCGGGTGCTGGGCAGCAAGAATTTCTTTCCCCAGGTGGCGATCGAGGAAGAGACCCAGGATGTGCTCGTGGCCTTCCTCGGCCAATATTACCTGGGCAGTCACGAGCGGGATCTGCCCGGCGAGTTGATCGTCAATGCCCCGCACGAGGACTATCCGGTGCTGATTGCGGCCATTCAGGAGCTGCGTGGGCGCGAGTTGGCCATCAGCTACCGGGTGCGCGGTACGCGTGCGCGCTGGCAGGCGCTGGCGGTCACCAATGCCGAGCAGGCCCTGGGCGCCCGGCTGGCCAATCGTGAGCACATGGCCGGGCGTTTCGATGCGCTGGCCGAGGCACTGGAGATGGACGAGGTGCCGCAACGCCTGGAGTGCTTCGATATCAGCCACTCCAGTGGTGAGGCGACGGTGGCCTCCTGTGTGGTATTCGGCCCCGAAGGCCCGATCAAGTCGGACTATCGGCGCTACAACATCGAGGGGGTGACCGGCGGCGACGATTATGCGGCCATGCATCAGGCGCTGACCCGGCGTTTCAGCAAGGTCAGGCAGAACGAGGGCAAGTTGCCGGACATCCTGCTGGTCGACGGCGGCAAGGGGCAACTGGCGATGGCGCGCGAGGTGCTGACCGAGCTCGAGGTCCCGCCGTTGATCCTGCTCGGCGTGGCCAAGGGCACCACCCGCAAGCCCGGCCTGGAAACCCTGTACCTGAATGATGCCGCCCATGAATTCACCCTGCCGGGCAATTCGCCAGCCCTGCACCTGATTCAGCAGATTCGCGACGAATCCCACCGTTTCGCCATTACCGGCCACCGTGCGCGCCGCGGCAAGGCACGGCGCACCTCGAGCCTTGAGGAGGTGGCGGGCGTCGGGCCGAAGCGGCGTCGTGAACTGCTCAACCACTTCGGCGGTCTGCAGGAGTTGTCCCGTGCCAGTACGGAAGAAATCGCCAAAGCGCCCGGCATCAGTAAAAAGCTCGCCGGTTTGATTTATGCGGCACTGCACAGCGAGTAGAATGCCGCCTCACCTAACCGTCCAGTCGAGCCGATGAATATCCCCAACCTCCTCACGGTGCTCCGCGTTCTGCTGATCCCGATCTTCATCCTGTTGTTCTACATGCCATTTTCCTGGAGCTATTGGGCTGCCAGTGCGGTGTTCGCCTTCGCCGCAGTAACCGACTGGCTGGATGGTTATCTGGCTCGGCGCTGGGAGCAGAGCACGCCATTCGGTGCATTTCTGGATCCGGTTGCCGACAAGCTGATGGTCGCCACGGCACTGGTGCTGCTGGTGGCCGAGCACGCCAACCTGTGGCTGACGCTGCCGGCGACCATCATCATCGGCCGCGAGATCGTCGTATCGGCCCTGCGCGAGTGGATGGCCGAACTGGGCGCCAGGGCCCACGTGGCGGTATCCAACCTGGGTAAATGGAAGACTGCTGCGCAGATGGTCGCCTTGGTGATCCTGCTCGGCAATCCGCCGCTGTTCGGTTTCTGGGTGCTGATGGGCTACGTGCTGCTGATCGTGGCGGCAGCGCTCACGCTGTGGTCGATGGTGCAGTACCTGCTCGCCGCGTGGCCACATCTGAGCGTAACCGCCGAAAAGAAATAACTTTTTTGAATCAAGGGCTTGACTGGGCGTTGTGAAGATATAGAATGGCGCCCGTCGACAAGACAAGCGGGAATAGCTCAGTTGGTAGAGCACGACCTTGCCAAGGTCGGGGTCGCGAGTTCGAGTCTCGTTTCCCGCTCCAGTTTCAACGGGCCGTCACGTACGGCCCGTTCAGTTTAAGGCTGAGTAGCAGAGTGGTTATGCACCGGATTGCAAATCCGTGAACGCCGGTTCGATTCCGACCTCAGCCTCCAAACCAGATGCCCCGTAGTTACTGACTACGGGGCTTTTTTTGTGGCTGAAGAAAAGCCGAGGCGCATCGTTTGTTTTGGGACGCGTCCTAAAACCTTTCTATTTCGTGGGCTTGGCGACGCTGCCAATTCGACGATAGACGCGCTCTGTAATTTCCTCCTTTGAGTGCCCGAGCAAGGCGCTTGCCTCTGCGATATCGTCGATCTCGCTGGCCGCCTTTGGCCGGATATCTTTGAATTGGAACTGGCTGATGCGCTTGGCCAAGTTCTGGTCGCCTGCCTGAGCTGCCTCATTTACAGCTTTCTTCCTTGCTTCATCCCATCTATTGCGCAGCATCTGTCTAGAAACCTTCAGCCCGCTTCGGTTGAGAATGAGGTAGAGAGACGGGTATTCGGCGTTGCCCCGGGCAATACGCTCAAGCAGCAGGCCTAGAGAGTTCATCCCGCTATCGCTCGAAACCGTAATCCGTAGCCGTTTGGAAGTTTTATTTTGCTGCACCCTGAGATAGCCCTCTGCAACATCATCACGCCGCATCTGCAGAACGTCCGCCGGGCGCTGACCTGTGAGGTAGGCCAGGTCCATAGCATCTCTGAGTTCGTGACATGCTTGGTTGTAAACTGCGTTCCAGACGATATCGTCTGCGTAGTAATCGCGTGGCTTCTCTTTATTCTTTCTTACGCCCTGGCAGGGGTTGGCCTGCTGCCACAGCCCCCATTCCCGCGCGGTGTTGATTATGTGGGAGAGCAGGGCGATTTCTCGATTGGCCCTGGTTTTGGCAGTTCGCGCATCGCGATACTGGGCGATCATTGCAGGGCTGATCCCGTCTATCGGCGCATCGTCAAAGACTAACCGGAGCTGCTTCAGCTCACCCTTGTTGTCGACTTGGGTTCGGGGAGCTTTCTTCGGGATGATGTCTCGTTCATATCGGTCGAAGATGACCCTCATGATCTTTAGATCATTCGGGGCGGACTTCGCTTCCAGTTCCGCCCACTTGAGTTTTGCTGCAACCAAGTCGCCGCCTAGGCTGATCTCGTGTTTATTGGGATCCAAGTAGTAATAGCTGATCCATACTTTGCCGTTTTTTCGCTTTCTGGTTCGTTGATACATGTTCATCGGCAGGTGCCGATTCTCCGGCTTGCGTGGGCGCATCTATCTCACTCGTGAAAAGTCTGGTCTCCAGCCGGATGCGGCCGGGGGCTGGCTTGATGAACCCTGCATCGGAACACCCAGCTTCATGCGGATGTATTGCCGAGCAACAAGCGGCCTGCTGCCGCGGCTTTCGACAAAGTGCCAGCCGTTAGCTACCAGCCAGCGCTTCTGCCAGGCTCGCGCTTTGTAGCCGGTGATCTACGCGAGCTCTTTGTCGCTCAGAATTTCGGGTTCCACAGCGATACCTCGCCGCCGGCGCGGCCGGCAGTTTGATGGTTGATATTCCGGGGGGAAGAGCGAGAGCCTGTTAGGCCTGCTTAGGAGGTGTCACTGGTGTGCAGCGCAAGCAGCGGCATAGGCCGATGCGCTGGCCGATGCGCTGGCCGGTGGTGCGGCATAGGGTAGGGGCGTTCATTGTTCTTAAGTGCTTACGTCGATGGCGTACACCTCAACCGGGTCAGGGCCGAAGTGCGGGTGAGTGATTGTGGTGATCCGGTACCCCTTCCAGGGAAGCATCAGTCGGCGGTCGCCGTCGTTGCGCAGCGGATAGCCGCGGGTGAGCTCGATGCGATCATAGGTCCGACCTTCGAGTCGCCTGCGCCAGAAGGGTGTGACCAAGCGGAATTCCTCCGGCTTCGTGCCGGCCTTGATCTGGTCGAAGTACTGGCCTTTCAACGGTAGGGTCAGCGTGCTGAGCATAGGCCACCTCGCCGCGCAGGCGGCAATAGATGGTGTGGGATACTGAAACCGCTGCAGGCCGGCGTGTGCAGCTGGCAGGTGCTGTCGGTCAGCCTGTAGCAATTTGGAAAGAGTTGGGCTGGCGCGCCGGGTCGGCCCGGCTACGCTTGGGGCAGGATCCACAACGAGAAGGAGCTCGCTATGCCCGCACAACGTGCGCTCGCGCCTGCATTTGCAGTTATCAACGACCCGATCACCCCCACCAAGATCTCCCGCGACATTGGGCTGCCTGAGAGCCTGATGCGTGAGTGGGTGACCCACGCCGAAACCTATGAGGACGGCAGTGGTTACAGGATCTTCTTCAAGCCGGACACGCCGGCCGAGGTGAGGGCGCTGTATCCGCGCCTGGCGCCGAACAACATGCTGATCGTGCTGGCTGCCTGACGCGCACCGCTACAGCAGCTCGTCCAGCGGGCCGCGCGGGCAGAGCGTCCAGGGCACCTGGATCTTGTCTTCAGGTAGCCGACAGTGCCAAGCCTGCTGGCGCTGTTGATGCTACATGGGGCGGTTTCAACGATCGCACGATCCTGGATTTCCGCCTGTCGGCAACTGTGACTGACAATGCCAACTGGGTTGGCCCTTTCATGGCGTGCCCGGAAGGTGAGGTTGTAGACCGAATTGATGGGACGTCTTTTTCCCTGGCGGTCTACAGCACACGACTTA
>Ga0209371_1000387_pt1 | contig 46537 bp, 47 predicted proteins | sample AgamicAtAmrz_FD_187165 | JGI IMG/M metagenome (GOLD analysis project Ga0209371, IMG submission 187165) | Agave microbial communities from Guanajuato, Mexico - At.Am.rz (SPAdes) (version 2) | ecosystem: Host-associated > Plants > Roots > Rhizosphere | place: Guanajato, Mexico | collected 2012-06-07
AACCAGCGCAGCGCAAGCGCGTTTACGCCGGCCTTCGCAAAAAGCGTGGCTCTGTCGACATCGACCCGCCCGCTGGAGCCGCTCAAGACAATCACGCCCGTCCCACTACCATGCCTTGCTGCAATGAATGCCCCATTTACCTGGCCATCGATCTGCTCGATTTCAGGCATAGACATAGAATGGTCTCTCCTGACGGTTCATCTTGGACCTCGCGACTTTTCAAACCGCCTCAAACACTTCCGGCCGCAGTTTCCCGGTCTTCATGAGGTATTGCAGAGTATACGAAACCGAGAGCGCGTCATCGAGGGCATCGTGACCTCTCAAGGGTGGATGCTCGACATTGTAGTAGTCGACAAGCTTGTTGCTGGGGGTCTTTGCCAGATCCTCGATCGGCATTCCCGCTGCGAGCAGAAGTTTGACGGCGTTATCGAAACGACGGGCCGGAATTGGAGCGTCGACGCCGGCGATATAACAGCTGATCGCCATCATGTTCAGTTCGTCTTTGCCCCATGACCAGAACCCAGCGCCGCCGGAGAAGCTGTCGAGACTCGACAATGCATCCCGCAACATCACGCCTTCCGTTTCGATAACCGCGTTGGTGATACCTGTCAGGTCGGTGAAATAGTGATCAAGCACATATCGATTTCCGAGCCGGTCGATCGGCCGGACATACTCCTTGTAAGTGTCAATGATCGGAAATTCATTCTCCAACCCAAGTTTCACTGCGCCGATCTGAGCAATGACCGGATCGGGATCGTGGGCCGCACACCAGAACCGTCACTGCGACCCTTCAACGTAAAGAAATTCACAGTCGAAGATGATTGCAGTTTTCAAAGGCATGCTCCTTTGCAAAGTGGGAGGCTTCCTCGTCGGAACGCACCATTCGATCTTTAGGTGCAGCTGTACACTGTTGAAATCACCAGCTTCGAAATAAAAGCGTCGGAAACCCGATTGCGATAGAACCCAGCCGTATCCGGTGCGGAGTGCACGAGAAGCTCTCTGATCCCAAGTGAAGAAGGCGACAAGCAATTTTATCCCCTCTATCGTTACTTCACCCCTGAGTTCTCCTTCAGCGCAACAGGATCTCCCAACACCGGATCGGAAAAGCCCTCCTGATCCGAACCCTCAGTTCCATCGAACACTTCTGCCTTTAAAGATTTGTGCCACGTCAGTCGTGGCTTGAACGCCGGATACAGCGTGTTTAGATCATCAAGCATTCGATTAAGCACCTTTGCGACATCAACCAAAGTCGATGGCATTGCCGGAGCAAGCACGCCCGGTATCCGGTGGAATCTGTGAAGCGGATTGAAGCAGTTGATAAAGACTGTGCTACGAGCGCTTGCCCATTGTGCGTGAACGTAGCCGGAGGCCCAGTCATAATACTTATCGTAAAGGTCCTTGAGCCCGGCAACCTCTGCCATCTTTCGCAAGTTCAAGTTGGCCCAATTACCTAACTCGATGTCTGCGAGTTCCATCCAACGGTCTTCATTGGCGAACTCTTCCAATTCGTCCAGGTCGAGGAAGCTCGGAATCTCCTCTTCGCGGATATTTTTTAGGAAGGCCAGTTTTGTTTGTCCTTGGCCGTACTTCCGGTATTGGAGCCAGATGGTAGCGTCATCTTTTACCGTGAGATAGTGCAAGGTGATATACGCTTCCAAGATTGACCGAAGAATGATCCGGCCTTCAGCCAATGTGTGGGTCGGTGTAATCGCGGTCGTTGTTGCCAGATGGCAAGCGTATAGGACCAAGCCAAAAGCGCCCTCATGACGAGGATCAGTGCTTGTCGTCGTCGCCGTGGTATGAAAATGCGCTCCGACAAAATTCGCGATATCCAAAAACTCTCGCCTTGCTTCTTTTGGCCCGACGTCAGCACGCTTGATCTTGTTGGGAACGAGGCAGCCAGTCTTGCGGTGCATTTCATGCCAGAATTGCTCTGCATCGTATTGTGGGAGCCAAGCCCTATCTTCCGGCCAGTTTTTGGCTGTATCACCGGTCCCGAACTCCGTCATGCGCGTCATCAATTCCATAGCCCTGATCGAGGGTCTGACCTTTCTCATGTTGCCTTTGTTGGGGTACTCGGCGATCTCATTTATCCTTTCCTCGAACTTCACATCGAACCGCATTCGATCTTGCGCAAAAATCAGGCTGAGCAATTTCACCCAACGCATGTCGGTCGCGGGCTGTGACTGATGCCCATGTGTTGCGGCCACCGCTGACATCAGGATGTTGACAGCGTCTGCATCATCGATCGCCTCATAGTGACGCTGCCAATGTTGACGATCCGGGAGCCAGTCAACATAGAGCAGCGCAGGCATGACGGTCTTCAGCGCGCCGTTCGCCAGAACCGGAGCCATCGTCTGATCGAACTCCTCTGGCGTTGCGACGGATAGGTAATTGTGTGTGATGAAGAGTTCGGCTCTTTTCGCCATATCCATTTCAATTGCCACTACGCGTCGAAATATTTCCAATGCCACGTCGCGCTCCAAAGCGGTAACAACAATCGCCGCCCACAGCAGATTTGGGATACATTCATCGAACCATGAAGTAGTTTGCATATTCACGCCGAGTTTCGTGAAGGCATTTTGGACTGTATTCTTGTCGCGTTTCAAAGCATCCAACATCGTCAGGTTGCGGTCTTTGAATGCCGCCTGCTTAATCTCATCCCGCTTCTCTGGCCGTTTTGTCATGAATTGCTTGCTCTCGTTCATCCCGATTATCCGCAACTATACGTCGCGCATTGGTTTCTGAAAGGACAAACCTGTGCTGGCCACCAAGCCATTGACCCGGTCCACGGTTTCTTTCAATCTCGCGGCAAGCGAAACAAAGAGAAACATGATGGGTCTGGTTAAAAGGCTGCTTGATGAACCCGCCGGCTTGAAGATCACCTTCGTCTGCCCGAACGAAGCGTGCGAAGCGGAAATCGAAGACCATGTCGAAGACACGGTCTTTGATTGGACCGCTGACCGCACGTCGGACGGGATTTCTCAAGTCACTTCATATGTTACGTGCCAAGAATGCGATTCCGATTATACGATCGAGGTGGTTGCAACGGGTGGCGAAAAGCAAGTTTCTATCGATGGTCACCCAGACGTGCCAGTTGAGTTTGTCGATGATACCTTCGAGCCATACGATATGGATTACGAGGACTATCTCGCGCAATTCGAACCTGTTGATCCGGAGGATGTCTTCGAAAGGTCGCTCTATGATATCGAGCAAATCCTGCTTTCGAATTCGTCAGGGAGCCCATCTCGCCAAGCCTTGCTTCGAATGCTGTATTTGCAATACGTCGTAGCCCTCGAAGCGTATCTCAGCGACCGGATGATCAGCATTATCATCAGCGACGAATATAAATTGGTAGCGCTGGTTGGATCCCTTCCCGGCCTTCGTGACCAGGACACCAAGTTCATAGACGTAGCTAAGAAGCGAACCTACGCCTTGGACACGACGAAAGCGTATCTACAGGCCTTCTCTTTTCATGCCATCGACAAGGTCGAGAAGATGTTTAAGGCGGTCTTGGGCGTAAGCCTGTTCGAAAATGGCGATATCGAGAAAGAAGTTGTTACGATGATCAACACGCGCCATGATCTCGTCCACCGCAATGGTCGCAATCCTGCTGGGAAGCACACATCACTAACGGGTGAAGATTTGACGCGCGCCAAGGAACTCGTGCGATCGGTATTCACGCGTGTTGAAGCGGCGTACGCGGACTATGTCAAAAACCGCAAAGACCTACCGTTCTAGTTTCGCCAGATCTTTCATCTCGATGAAAACTTGGCTATCTGGTTGACGGCCCCCACGCGTTTGACGGGCCGTGCTGATGCCCTACGGTGACGATCATGCCGACATTGCCTCCTTAAAGGCTGTCTTCATGTCAGGGAGCGCTGCGAAAAACTTGCCTCCGGGCTAGTCAGACGCCTCGGGGTCGCTTGTTGTGTCAGCCGCCGCCGAGTACTACCTTACTGACCTTTGGCTGAATTTGGTAATAATGAGTTGGGCACCTGATGAGCGTTCGCAGGATCTTTATCGACGCCAACATTTTTATCGAGATGAGAGATCTGGACGCGCTCGACTGGCAAACATTGTTTCCCGGCCTCGGAGAGATTTGCATTGTAGTATCGATGCACGTCATAAAGGAACTCGACAAGCTGAAAAATGACCGCACCGAGCGTCGACGAAAGCGCGCGCGGGCGGCACTTCACATAATCGACCGCGTTCCACAAAGGGGTCGATCTATCCTCCGCGAGCAACCGTACTCGGTCACGCTGGAAATAGCGTTTCCACGTTTACATCGATGGCAAGAGTATCACCTGCTCGATGAGAACGATCCCGACGATCGCCTAGTCGCTCATCTCATCGAAGATGGTGGCGGAGTGCTGGTTTCCGACGACACCGGAATTCGGATTAAAGCTTCAGAATACGGCGTCTCGGTCGTTGAGCCGCCGGCTTCGTTTCGTCTTCCGCCCGAGGAATCGGCTGATCGGAAAAAAGTCCGCGAACTTACGCAAATCATCCAAGATCTCGAAGATAAACGGCCCCGCATGATGCTGAAGCTCGGATGCCCGAGTGATCCTATCGTTTTGGTCCGGCCGCTTCTAAAGCCAATGCCGGACGACTTACAGGACGAGCTTGTGCGCCGTATCCTCGCAGCAAATCCCAAGTTGAGGAAGCCGCAGAACGATAGCGGCATTCATTCCCTATCGCGGCGGCCGACCCCAGTTGACTGGGTAAAATACGAGCTTAACTACGCGTCGTTCACCGAAAGAGTGAAACAGCATGTTGCCGGTTTTCATGACAAACTGAACTCGGTTCCGATGGCGCTGGAAATTCCATTTGAGGTTATCAATACTGGTCGCGTTACCCTGGAGAACGCAGACGTGGCTATTCGTTTAGAGGGTGATGCGCGTCTTTACGTCGATGAAGGCGAAAATTCTGAAGAAGAGAGTGACCACCTGCAAAATTTGGAGTTGGAGTTCCCGAGGGCGCCAATCGTTGAACCATCATACGCACTCTCGGGGGTTCGCTTCGGTGCGATTTCATCACTGCAAATACCTCGGATACGGTTTCCCGGCGTGGTGTCGTTTGAATGGGACGTCGTACCCGACGACAAGAACACACGGAGAGCCAATCTGTCGAACAAAGAGTTTCGCGTGGGAAAGCGCCACTCTGACATCATCTCCATCATACCTGAGGGACCGCTTCCGCTTGAAGTTGTGATTTCCTTCGAGCTGGAAGCCAAAGATTTAGACGAGGCTTACCGGCGCAACTATTGCGTCAGGATTGAACCGGCCGAGAGAGATTGGACGCTAGGTGATTGGGAGCGCGTGGAGGCGGCGCTTCCAGACGAAGTGCGCAAAATCGGATGATGGCCACGTCTGCGGGAGCTCATACCGTTGTGCCTGGTTTCGCTGCCTTAGGCTTTAACGTTGTGGTCGGGTATCCGAAAGAAAAAAAGAAGTGGGACACTCGGATAGTTCCATGCGTCGGGCCTAGGGACGGATCGCGCTCATGCTCGGTATCGAAATCGGCCGCGGTAAAAAGGCTCGAAGGTTTAATGAAGGGTTCCCCGGTGTGAGCGGGCTTCAATCGCAATATCGACGCAAGTGTCTTTTCCTCTAATGCCTTTCTGATTGGCGGGACAACTTCTGGCTCGGCATCAAGAAGGATGCCGACCATCGCCGCCACCGCTTGCTTGCGACTATAGATTCCCGTGACAAAGCGCCCGAGCCCTCGATCCATGAGATAATGGTCACGGTGCTTCTTTTGACGGCCGAGCCGTTTGAATTCGAAGACCAACTTCATACTGCTAACATCGTCGTTCCAGCCATAAACGATGTCAGTTCGCCGCTCTTCTATCAATGCGCCGGTGGCGGGGTCGATATCTCCAATGATATCCTCTGCAGCCCACATGCCGAGTAACCCCCGCTCGCGAGCGACATGATTTTCAACATAGATCTTCAGCCGCTTGGTCAGGCCATCTTCTTTTGTTTTAGGATTAAAATCTGGTCTGGGCCGGGAAGCGAGTTCCAACCAGCCCTGTCGAAGCGCCTCAACAGCCTCAGTGGCCGGCTGGATGGGGAAGGCGGCAAGCCAATCGGCCGACGCTGTCATGCACTCACCATCCTGCCGACCCCTGTCTGCTTAGATTGAACTCCACGTACAATTCGCTCCGCATCCCGGGTCGCCTGCCGCACGGTCCAACTTCTCCGTGTTAGGGGGCGAACGATATAAAGCGAGCCGCCCCTCCATATTTGAACGTCCGGGACAAGCTCAAGAAAATCGCCGGACGCAATGATCTGAAGTCCTAGACTTCTTAGTTGCGCGAGGGTTTCGATTGCCAGTTCGTCATCGATCGAGGAGATTGCTTCAGGGGCGCTGGTTTCATCTTTGGAATAGGCCACCCGCACGATACCAGACGGGCCGGCGCGACTCGGATCACCTGCCACAACCTCGACGAGGAAGCGGCCTTGGCCGCCCGTCTTCCGCCTCCAGGCCGTCAGTTCATCTGCAAGGGCATTCGAATAAATACTGAAATCCTCTATTCGTGCGCGATGCTGTGCCTTGGTGTCCAGGCTCTTGAAGCTGCGTGGACGGATTGACGGCATCAAAACGTCAACTGTTTCACGCACAAGGGTCTGCTCCTCCGACGTGAGCCCGAAGTAGCAGAAGATGGCATCGTCAAGTTCGTCGCGAAGCTCCTCGAAGCGTCGTCCTTGATCAAGCTCAGGAAGCTTAGTCAGCGCCTCCATGTGAGCTTGGATATTGTGCAGAGCCGACGCCGCGGCATCTGGATCTGGCCCATCTTCTGGCGCGAAGAAAGGAAATGCCTCAACATCAGCAAGATGGACGCCATTACGCTCGCACAACATCTTCCAGCCCCGCATCATCAGGAAGTACCGGGCAAGTGTCGACCGCAGATAGACCGCTGCCAGCTGCAACAGAGCCGCGTCCTCCCTCGGGCCAGCGATGACCCCGATGCTGTGAGTAAAGCTTGCTGGGCCGTCGTAATAGACAGCGCGGACATTTTGCTCGTCTTTTGAAAAGCCATCTGGGAAAACCACACGGGGTCCGTCAAAAACCGCCAGTATGGAATCGTTTAAGCCCACGACGGTATCCTGTCCGTCTGGCCATTTTTTTAGCAGGGTAGGATGAAGAACGGGCGAGCGCGCTTTCAGTGCGGCAATGGGGATGAAGGGCTTCTCTCGCAGGCTCCCCGCATCGACGGGATCCCTGCTTTTATCGTTGAGATGGATGCCTTTGCGATATACCCACCGACGGAACTCGCGCGGCCCTCGCCAAAAATCTGCGAAGGTCCCACGTAGGGAGAGGCGGGTCCAAATAGCCAGGTCGTTGGCATCGCCCCACATCATCGTCACCAGAAGCTGGGGATCTTGTGAAACCGACTGGGTCTGCAACGTGTGGCGATCGGCAGATTGCATGGTCAGTCTGCCAAGGCTCAAGCTGAGGTCCGCTTTCGGGACGAGATATTCGAATGTTTCCCCGAAAGGGATCGCCTGCGTGTCGCCCGATCGCCTATCCCCAAGAAAGACGTGGCAGGTATTTTCAGCGGTAGGAAAGAGCAGACCCTGCAGGTCGCCGAAATTTATTAAACGCGTCGGGCGATAAAGGTTCAAAATCTGCGAGACAAAAGCCGTGCTTGACCCACCGAGGAATTGGCCGATGGGCAAAATCAAGCATACACGCCCACCCTCAGAAAGAAACTCCCGCGCACGAAGCGCGTATGCACCTGCGATCTGGCGACGCGCAAAAGGCATTTTCGCCCGCTCGGCCCATTCGTCCGCTGTCGTCCGATCCTCACCTTCCGGTTCTGCCCACGGAGGATTCGAGACGATCAAAGAAAATCGTCTGCCATAGAAGCTATGCGAATCTTCAAAGAAGTCGCCATTGTCGCGGCCATGGACCAGGTTTCGTCCATTTAGCGTCGGGAGCTTTGTTCCGTCGCGTTCTTGTGCTACCAGAATATCCGAGGGGTCAAGCCCTTCCAGCAGCGACAAGTAGAGGCTGAACGCCGTTACGCGACATGCCATAAAGTTGATATCGCCCCCAAAAATGCTGCGCTGAAGTAGCCGGCTACGCTCGGCAAAGCCAAGTTTACGGGCTTCCTTTGCTTCGGATAACGCAATGAGCCGACGATAGGCCGTGGTCAGCAAAATGCCTGACCCGCATGCCCCGTCAAAGATAGTCTCGGATAGTGGGTCTGGCGAGGCCAACAGTGCTTGATCGACCGCAAGCATGGCAAGGTTGCGCGGTGTATAGTAAGCGCCTTCCTTTGCCTGCTCCTCAGGGGTCAGGAATTTCTCGTAAAGGCCTGACAGCAACTCCACGGGGATATAGCTAAAATCATAGTTCCAAAAATCGGCTTGACCGGTTCGCATGTCGGTGCGGTTAAGGAACTGGCTCAGCAGATCGAAACCTTTATCCGATAGCCCCGTCCACGGGTCGTGACGATCGTCTCCAAGAAAGTCGCCGTTAAAGTCTTTCCGCAACCGGTCAATCAATTCGCGAATACCGTCACGACGATATTGCGCCACCAGACCGTGAAGTTCGGCAACGCCCCGGCGTTCACGATAGATTGGACCGACGATCTCCCGGTGTTCAAGATAGGAAATAAAAAGCACTTGACCCATGAGCAATTCGGCAAGATGCCTGCGCGTCTTTTCCAACGTCACATTGGGATATCCAACGTCGGTGAGCTTCGCGACGGCGGTAGAGAGATTGGCAAGCAGTTTACGATCGACGCGAGCTTTTACGTCGAACCATTTTGGCAACCTGCGTGATAAATTCGCCGTAGCCACATCAAGCGCAGAAAAGGGTCCGTCCGGCCGCGCGCCATCTAAACTTAACCGCTCGCCGGCGTCCTTGAGTTTACGTGCTGGAAGCGCAAGAGCTTCATCGCCTTTCACCTCGATTACGATCGTCGCCAGGTTTTGGTTCCAGATACGTTTGCGAGCCTGATCTAGGGCTTCTCGCGACAAAGGTTTATCGTCGTTGCCAACAAAAACGACGGTGGGAACCCCTTCTACCTCAAACACTGCCAACGCGCGGATAGCACCGTCGCCACTAAGCAGCGTCATTATCTCTAAGGCATATGGATGTTCTTGGGCCACCGACGCGCCGCGAACGTGCACGGCGTCAGGCTCAGCTGAGTAGCCAAGTTTTTCTAGCCAACGCTCAATACCAGCGGTCACGACGAAAAATCCTTGGTGAATTGGTACATAGCGAATGGACCGCTACGCTGAAATACAAGGCAGTTGGTCATGCTGACCGCCGCCGGGAGCCCTTAAGGGTCTTAGTGCTTGCTGCCTCCGATTTTTTGTGCAGGGCCGGAAGAGAAAACAAGTCAAATTGGCCAGGAACCGCGGCTGGATCTTTTAGCGCAAAGCCGTCGCGTATGACCGTGAGATGCGGGTCGAGATGCACTACCAGTGCGTCCATCTCCAACTGCTGAGCTTTCTCGTTCATGACGAAGCACTTGCCGTAGGGCCCAAGCGCAACGCTGCAGCCCCAGAGGCGAACAAACGATGTCGCGCGCAGTTCCTTACGCAGGTTTGCAAAGGTCAACTTATAGGATTGAAGCTCGACTGCAAACTGGTCGCGTAACAGGACAGCTATGCGAAGGATAAGCGTCGTCTGCCAGGTAAACTGAGCAGGCGACCCCTTCTGCTTGGGACGAACATCTGCGGGAACCAAGGCGCGCCGGCTGGTCCACTCGCGAAGCTTGTCCGTCGAGAGCCCTGTAAGCTGTGTCGCCACCGGCGTAGGAATCAAGCGCACAATATCAGCCCTCACAGGTCGGGTATAATACCCCATCTTCTTGCCAAGAAGGGTTATCATACCCGATCTTTTTCGTAAAGGTTCCGGACGAAAATCGGCTATGAAAAGCTCAAGGATTATCAGCATCCAAGAAGCGTTACGATCCAAAATTTAGGATGAAATGGGAGCTCGCCGATAATGCGTCGCCGCCTGCGGCGACCTCAAGCATCGGCACCAACTCCTGGGTGCGAAAATGTTAAAGCTCAGACCAAGCACGACATCGGGACCGGGACCATCATAGCGAGTTTCACTTGGACTTAATGTCCCTGCAATAGGCTGGTTTTGTTACATAACTAACCGGCGAAAAATGGGGATATAAATCAACCGGCCGTAGGTTCGTATTGGTTCAAGGCGATCAACGGAGCGCCTTCCTCGATTCTGACCCATTGATTGCAGATTCTATCGGGAGCGGAACCTGCGGCGCTCGGAGACAGCATAGGCTAAGGCAAAAATAGCCAGAGCCGCGCCTATTGTGATCGGACCGGCGGCGAGGGAATATTCGCTCATAACTGCACCAACAACCGTCGAGCCCGATCCACTACCCGCCGCATAGGCGAGTGAGAATGCAGCGCTTCCGGTCATCAGCCTATCGCCGGCGTATCGTTCGCCAAGAAGAGTAAGGGCGCAGGTGTAAAGCGCGAAACTGGCCGCACCCAAGATCGCAAATGCGACGAGGAAAGCCGCCCCACTTTCGATGAAGGGGATCGTCAAGAACGATGCGCTCGTAAGAACAGAGGCGGCGACGGCGATCGCCGGACGATTGACCCGGTCGAGCAGCCAGCCGACGATCGGCTGCGACACTGCGGTGGGCAGCGCAACCATAGTCACCGCGGTCGCGGCAAACGCCTGAGAGAAGCCCATGTGCACCAGATATGCCGGCATCGCCGAGATCGCCGCGATATCGGCAAAGCCGTACATGAAGACCATTCCGGTCAGCAGAGGCGCATTTGTCATGAACCTGATCAGCCCCTTCGAGCGCGAGGGCTGCGGCAGCGTTGTTGCACGCCTTGTTAGCAAAGCTGAAAAGAACGCGATTGCCGCTACATAGATCGCGGTGATTGCGAAGCTGAGACCGGACTGCGTTCCAAAAAGCGGAATAGCCAGCGGGCCAACAGCGAATCCGCCGCAAAGGCCAGCGCCATAAAGACCGGACACGCGGCCCCGCACATCCTCTGAGCAAGCGGTGTTCAACCACGCTTCGCTAACGGTGAATACCGAGCTGGCGCACAGGCCGAGCAGGAAGCGCAGCGCGCACCACACCCAGAAGCCATCGAACGCGCTCATCGTCAGCAATGACAATGCGCAGCCTGAAAGGCCGGCGATGATGAGAATGTCGCCGCGTAGGAGACGCATAAGTCGGTCTATGGTCAGGGTGGCGAATGCGAAACCAGCCGCATAGAAGAATGCGTTGAGCCCGATATGGGCGTCCGCTTCTCCACGCTGCTGCAGCACCAGGGTGATCAGCGGATAGGTCAGCCCTTGAGCGACGGCAAAAGCCGTGACGCCAAGCACGACCGCGGTCACCGCCGCGCGATCGGTGCGAATGCAGTGAGAGGCCGCAATCTCCATTGTTACCCCTCCTGATCATAGCGGTTATGCTAACGATAACAGGAGTGTGCGCCATTGCGAAGCTCTTTGAGCCAAGCATCCCACCAGTTTTGCCATCGATAAGCGATCGTGAACGGGGCGTACCGAAGGGCGGGCGAAACAGAAATAGACCCGGATTGAGAACACTCCGCTTCTTCCCAGTGTACTGCTGGCTGGGCGACTGACCGGATGGTCCGACGTTGCTCAGAGCCTTCGAAGGCCCGCGTTCACTCGAAAATTAGCTGAACCTTCAGCGTCTGTTCCGGATGTTGTTCCACAAGGTCGAAGGCGGCGCGTGCATCGCTGGCATCGAAACTCTGGGTAATCATTGTTTCCGGCTTGAGAGCGCCGGATTCGAGCCAACCGACGACCTCGGGAATGAAACGGCGATTGAGGCGCGAACCGACGAGGGTCAGTTCCTTGCTGACAATCTTCTGCTGGCTGATGTTGCAGGGCGCAGGCGAAAAACCCAGCAGGCCGATGCGGCCGGCGGGTGCCGCCACCTGGCAGGCCTCTTCGAGCAGGCTCGTAATGCCCGCGCCGTCGATGACGACCGACGGGCCGAGGCCGTCCAGTTCGGAGGCCACCATCTCGGCGACCGACTGCTGGCGCGAATGGATGACGACGTCCGCACCGAACTCCCTGGCACGTTCCAGCCGGTCGGCGTCGATATCGGCGATGATGCAGCGGGCGCCGCGCATTTTTGCAACCTGCAGAACCGTGATGCCGACGGTTCCGGCGCCATAGATCAGCACAACGTCTTCCTTTGTGCATTCCGTGCGCCAGAGCACGTTTGCGGCCACGGCAAGCGGTTCGGCGAGCGCTGCAACATCAAGTCCGAGCTTTGGGGAAACCTTGACGGCATTGGCTTCCGGCACGACGGCGATCGAACGAAAGCCGCCGTCGCGATGCACGCCGATGACCTGCAGCTTGGCGCAGACATTCGAACGGCCGATGCGGCAGGGATAGCAGGTGCCGCAGGAAACCACCGGATCGGCGACGACATGGTCGCCGATCGCCAGCGACGAGACGCCGGATCCGAGCGCTTCCACGACGCCGGCGAATTCATGGCCGATGACGCGGGGATAGGTGACGAAAGGGTTGGAGCCATGCAGGATGTGCATGTCCGAACCACAGATGCCGGCGCGCTTGACGCGGATGGCCACTTCGCCGGGACCGGGTTGCGGCGGCTGCTTGTCGTCGACAACGAGGTCACGGGGTTCGCGAATAGAAATCGTCACCATAGTCTTTATCCTCTTGCAAACCTTGGCATGGGCTTGAACGGTTGCGGCATGGAGGGCAAGGCGGGGCCTCAGGCGGCTCGCAAGGCCGCCACCCCGACATCGACACGCGCACGCCACGCAACGTCGTTGGCGAGTTGGGCCGGAAACAGGCCGGCTATAGAGAAGAAGGGCGCTGTCGAGCCCGTCGAAGCTGCGAGTGCCGCCGCTGTCTTGAGCTCGGTCGCGCGCGGGTCGTCGAGACGTTCGGCCGCCATCACATAGGCGAGCCACAGAGCGACGACATCGGCGAAATCAGCAGCGTCGCCGCCGACCGCTAGCCGCTCCATTGCTGGCGCAAAAATGCGCTGCGGCATTTTCTGGGTCCCGTCCATGGCAATCTGGGCGGTCCGGTGAGCAATGGCGGGGTTGGAGAAACGCGCAACCAGCTCTTCGCGATAGGCCGCGAGATCGATCTGCGGCACCGGATCAAGCGTCGGCAGGACCGCCTGCATGTGCTGTCGCACCCGCTCGACATGGGCGGGGACGCCCATCACGTCGCGGACATAGTCCAGTTTGTTCAGCTGGCCGAGATAGGCGATCAGCGAATGGGAACCGTTGAGCAGACGGAGTTTCATCTTCTCGTAGGCATGAACATCCCTGACGAAGATCGCACCACCGGCCTCCCAGGCCGGGCGGCCCGCAGCGAAATCGTCCTCGATCACCCATTGGGCGAAGGGTTCGGTTTCGAGCGCCAGCCGGTCCTCCGCGCCGATTAGCGATGCAGCGAGGGCGCGGGTCGTTTCCGTCGCCGCCGGCACGATGCGATCGACCATGCTGGAGGGAAAGCGGATTTCGCGCTCGATCCAGCGGGCAAGTTCGCGGTCGCGGCGCTCGGCCATATCAAGCACGAGGCGGCGGACGATATGGCCATTGCCGGGAAGATTGTCGCAGCAGAGAACGGTCAGCGGATCGCGGCGGAGCGTCATGCGGCGCGCAAGCGCCTCGACTAGAATGCCGATCGCGCCAACGGGTGCTTGCGGATGGGAAAGGTCGTGGGCAATGGCAGCATGGGAGAGGTCGAGCCCGCCCGAGACCGGGTCGATCCCGTAGGCCTTTTCGCTGACCGTCAGGGTGACGATCCGGGTGCCGGTATCGGCGAGGCGGTCAAGCAGGTGTTCTCGCTCTTCCGTCGCGGCGATCGCATCGATGATGGAACCGACGATCCAGGCCCGATCGCCATCTGCGCCGCGGGTGACGACGCTATAGCGAAAATCCTGCGCCTTGAGGTCGGAGACGATATCGACCGACCGCAGGCTTGCGCCGGCAATGCCCCATTCGGTACCGAAAGCGGCATCGATCGCCTTGTCGGTATAGACGGCCTGATGGGCGCGGTGAAAGGCACCTACGCCGATATGGACGATGCCGACCTTGAGCGCCGCAGGATCGAAGGACGGGTGTTCGACGCCTGAAGGAAGGCTTGTGTTCTTGCCGAGGCGGTTCATCGTCTATTTCATTCCGAAAGCGGGATGGGAGAGGGTCTGCTCGATACCACGCAGTTCAGCAAGGCCCTTGAGGCGACCGATGGCCGGATAACCGGGCTGGGCGCCGCGTGAAAGGTCGTCGAGGATTTCCTGGCCGTGATCGGGGCGCATGAAGATCTGCCGGTCGGCCCGGCCTTCCTTCTCGCGACGACGTTCCTCGCCGACCAAGGCGGCAATCACCGCAACCATGTCGGTATTACCGTCGAGATGCTGGTCCTCGAAGAAGGAGCAGGGGAAACCTTCGGTCTCGCGGCGGACGTTGCGCAGATGGGCGAAATGAATGCGCGGCGCGAGCCGCTTGACCATGGCCGGCAGGTCGTTGTCCGGGCGGGCGCCAAGCGATCCCGTGCAGAAGGTCACGCCATTGGCATTGCAGTCGACGGCATCGAGAACCTTCACATAGTCCTGATCGGTCGAAAGGATGCGCGGCAGGCCGAGCAGCGGCCATGGCGGATCGTCCCCGTGGGCGCAGAGACGCATGTCCAGTTCCTCGGCCACCGGAACCACTTCGGAGAGGAAGTCGATGAGGTTGCTGCGTAGCGCATCCGCACCGATACCGTTGTAACGCGCCAGTGCGGTCCGCAGTTCGACAATGCTGTAGCCGTCGGCGGAGCCCGGAAGGCCGGCGCCGATATTGCGGGACAGCGCGGCGATCTTTTCCGGCTGCATGGTGGCGAAGCGTTCCTTTGCAGCCTCGATCAGCTGCGCCGGATAATCTTCCGCTGCGCCGGGCCGCTGCAGGACATGAATGTCGAAGGCGACGAAATCGACGAGGTCGAAACGCATGGCGCGCGCCCCGTCACGGGTTTCCCAGCGCAAATCGGTACGGGTCCAGTCGAGAACCGGCATGAAATTGTAGCAGACCGTGGAAATGCCGGCCTGGGCGAGATGCCGCAGGCTTTCCTTCCAGGCCTCGACATGCGCCTTCCAGTCGCCGGTCATCGTCTTGATGCTCTCGGAGACGGGGATGCTTTCGACGAGTTCCCATTCCAGGCCGCCGGCGCGAACCTCGTCCTGGCGTTTGCGGATTTCCTCGTTCGTCCAGGCCGTGCCAGTTGGCACGTGATGCAGCGCGCTGACAATCCCCTGGGCACCGGCCTGTGCGGCATCACGCACCCTCACCTTGTCGATCGGGCCGAACCATCGCCAAATATGTCTCATGCTTGTCTTCCTTGTAAGGATCCGGCCTAAGGCTTGACCGTAAGGGAGTTCGATTGGCCGTCTGCGGAAAAGGCTGCCACGGCGCGAAGAGGGGAACCCGAGCCGTCGACAATCGGTAGCGGCAGACTGATCAGGAACGAAAAGGCCGGCACATCGCCCAGACGTGCGAAATTCTCGCCGATCAGGACGCCCTCGCCGAGCAAAAGATTATGAGCCGGAAAATCCGTGCTGCCGAAGCAGTCGAGCGACAGGCAGTCCGAACCGGCGATCCGGATGCCGCGGTCGAGCAGGTATTCGGTGGCCTCGAGCGACAGGCCCGGCCAGTCGCTGAGGAAACGCTGGTGGTCTGCCGGGTCGTGCCAGAAGCGATCCCAGCCGAAATGGAAGAAGACGGCGTCTCCGGCGCGGATCTCGCCATGCTCCGCTTCGAAGCGCTCGATCCGGTCGATATCGACCGGTTCGCGCGGCGCGCAATCGCGGGCATCGATCTTGGCCATGCGGCCGAAGAACGTCTGCAGGTGAATGGCATCGATCCCGGCGGCACCCTTTAGGAAATGCAGCGGCGCATCGAAATGCGTGCCGGTATGTTCGCTCATGCTAAGCGAATGATTGCAGGCCAGGTCGCCGCGATCGTAGCTCTCGATCACTTCCCTGCAAAAGAAGGGGTGTGTCGGCCATACAGGTACCTGCGGCGTCAACGCGTGGGTGAGGTCCACGAGCGTCATGTCGTCGCCGAATGTTTTTGTCAGAGTGGCGATATCCATATCAGGCCGCCTTCGGTTTTGGCACCAGCGCGACGATCAGAATGATCAGCGCGCCGGTCAGCACGAAGCGCACGCCGGCCTGCATCTGGAATGTGTTCAGCATGGTCGCCATGAGATTGAAGAAGAGTGCCGCGCCCCAGATGCCGATTGCGTTGGCCTGGCCGCCGGCGACGCTGGTGCCGCCAAGGACCACGACTGCGATCGCCTCCAGCAGATAGGTGTCACCCATGTTGAGCGCTGCACCACCCGAGAAGCCGGCCAGCAGAAATCCGGTCAGGGCTGCCGCGACGCCACAGAAGACATAGGCGATCAGCCGGACCCGCATGACCGGCACGCCGGCAAGGCGTGCGGCCCTTTCGCTCTGACCGACGGCCAGCAGCCGGCGGCCCCAGACGCTGCGGGCGAGAATGATGGCGACGACGACCGTCAGGAGAATGACCGCGACCGGCATGATCCTGAAACCGCCGACCGACCAGAGTGTGAAGGTCGAAAGCCCTGCGGGCGGTTTCAAGGTTGCCTCGCCGCCGAGATTGAAGGCGAGCGACTGGAAAACGAAACTCCAGGCCAGCGTCGCGATGATCGGCGGCAGACGCAGCATCGTGATCGCCAGGAAATTCGCCGCGCCGGCCAGCGCGCCGACCAGCAGCGCGACGAGCAGGCCGGCCAAGATCATGTCATTGCTGCCGCTCATGACCGACATTGACATATAGGCCGCAAGCGTCAGCACGGAGGGCATCGACAGATCGATGTTTCCGGGGCCGGACGCGATCACCATCATCTGGCCGGTGCCTACCACGACGCTGAAGGCGGCGAAGGCGAGCGCCGAGGACAGGGTCGGCACGGCGCTAGCGAAGCCGGAATAGGCGATCGTGGCGATCCACATGATGAGCGCGACGATGAAGCCATAGGTCCAGGGTTTAAGAGAAAGACGGATCACGACTTTTTCTCCGAAAGGAGGATGCGTCCGGCGAGTACGAGGAAAAGAATGCCGCCCTGAGCGCCGATCTGCCAGGTCGGCGGCACCTGCAGGAAGCTTAAGAGCGAGCCAGCGAGTGCGAGCGTCAGCGCGCCGATCACCGTTCCGACCGGAGAGACGACCCCGCCGGTAAAGGAACCGCCGCCGAGAATGACGGCGCCAACGCCGAGAAGCGTGTAGGCCGGTGCGACATTCGGATCGCCGGAAGTCGTCAGGCCCGTAAGGGTGATGCCGGCGACGAGGCCGAGCAGCCCGGCAGCGGCATAGACCGCGGCGCGGATGCCGGTGATTGACCAGCCGGCGCGCTGGATGGCCCGCGTATTGCCGCCGGCACCTCGCAAGATTGCGCCGTAGGACGAGCGGCTTATGATGAGGTGCCCGACAAGCGCCGCGAGGATGGCAAGCAGCACCGGCAGCGGCACGAGCGGCGGCCGCCATCCCATGAAGCCCGTCAGCCAGGCCGGAGCCGAACCTCCCGGCGCCGGGAGGATGATGATCGCGACGCCGAGCCAAATGAAGGACATGCCGAGCGTCACGATGATCGACGGCAGCTGGCGTATGTGGATGATGAGGCCGACGCCTGCATAAACAACGACGCTTCCGATATAGATGGCGATTGCCAGAGCCGGCGCCGTATCGAGATAAAGCGCCGTGACGCAGGTGACGAAACCGACAAAGGAACCGATCGACAGATCGATGTCACCGAGCATGATGACGAGCATCTGCGCCAGCGATGCGAACATCAGCGGTACGGCGAGCTTGAACAGCAGAGTGAAGCCGAAATAGCTCATTGCCGCCGGGCGGATCCAGAAAATCACCGCGAGCATGACGACGAGCGCGATGGCCGGCAGTCCAACCTGTAGGGCCGGCGCGAGACGCTTGCCGAGCTCATGCTTCCAATGCGGGTCGCGCTTCTGCTGCGGAATGGCGACGTCAGCCATTGGCGCCTCCGAAGGATGCTTCGAGAATCCGATTATGATCGATCTCGTCGCCGGGTACTTCGGCGACGGCGCGATTTTCGCGGAAGACGTAGAGGCGGTCGCAGTTCTTCAGTTCTTCGAATTCGGTCGTGTACCAGATGAAGATGCGGCCACGTTCCGCTTCGTCGCGGATCAGCTGGTAGACTTCCTGCTTGGTGCCGACATCGACGCCGCGCATCGGATCGTCGAGCAGGATGACTTCGCCGTCCGAAGCGAGCGCTCGGGCGAAGAGGACCTTCTGCTGGTTGCCGCCGCTGAGCGAGAGGATCGGTGTATCGATCGACGGCGCCTTGACCTTGAGGCGCTGCGACCAGGTCTCGACGAGCTTGCGCGCTGCGGATGGCGAGACGAAACCGCCCTTCTGCAGCACATTGAGGCTACGGATCGTCAGGTTATCGGCAATCGACCAGAGAGGCATGACGCCCTCGATGCCGCGGTCGCCCGCGACGAAGGCGACCGGAACCTTGCGGGTGGCGGTATAGATGGCCCGCAGCCGTTCCCGCTGGCCATGTCCGTCGAGGCCGGCAAAACCGATGATCTCGCCGGGCGCGGCCCTGATCGGCAGATCTGCATCGTCCATGCCGGCATGATCGACGACGAGAGCCTGCTTGCTTCTTTGCCGAAAAGCCGGGCTGCGCTCGTGCGGCGTTTCGATATTGCCCATCATGCCGACCAGGTCGGTGCGTGTCAGGCGGGCCGCCGGCCGGTCTCCGACGATTGCGCCATCCATCATCACAACAACGCGGTTGCAGACGGCGAGAATCTCGTTGAGGCGGTGGGTAATCAGGATGCAGGCGACGCCGCGTGCGGATGCCGTCTTGATATAGGCCAGAAGCTGTTCCGCCGGCTTGTGACCGAGAGCCGAGGTGGGCTCGTCAAGGATAACACAGCGCACCTTGTCTTCCGTTTCGGTGAAGGCGCGGGCAATCTCGACCATCTGCCGCTCGCCGATCGAAAGGTCCGCGATCTTGGCATCCACATCGATGCTGTGGCAGGGAAAGATATCATCCAAGGCGGCCGAGATGAGTGACCGTGCCCTGTGCCGCCAGCCGATGCCGCGCAGGCTGCGGTGGATGATGCGGGTGTTTTCGGCCGCCGAAAGATTGGCGCAGAGCGAAAGCTCCTGGAAAATGCAGCGCAAGCCATTGGCCTGTGCTTCCGCGGTTCCCCAGCGCTCAACGGGCTGACCATTGTAGACGAATGTACCCTCGGTCCGCTGGATGGCGCCGGAGAGGACGTTCATTAGGGTCGACTTGCCGGCGCCATTATGGCCGACCAGTCCGAGGACCTCGCCAGGATCAAGGGTGAAATTGACACCGACCAGAGCGTGGACGGCGCCGAAGCTCTTGCGTACCCCGCGGGCCTTGATGAGGAGGCCCGCGGCAGTGCCCGCGTCAGCTTGGGAGGACAGCATGGCCGGGCGCCTTATTTCGGAGCCGGAACCATGGGAAGCGGTTCCTTCTTGACGTTTGCATCGACGATCTTCGCGACCAGATCCTGCGGGTAGTCGGCATTCACGACGCCGCCTTCCGGAACGGTCTTCAGCCAGGCTTCGAGATCCGGCTGCTGGATCTGCAGCAGCGGCACTTCGACGAATTTCGGCACTTTCTTGCCGGCCAGAATCTGCTGCGCCACCCAGAAGGCGACCTGCGAGACGGACGGCGTTGCACCGAGCGAGAAGGTCTCGTAGCCGGTCGCGTCATGCTCCTGTTTCCAGAGAGCAAGCTCATCCTGGCGGTTGCCCATGATGATGATCGGCAGCTTGCGGCCGGCCGCCTTGAAGGCCTGGGCTGCGCCGTAACCGTCACCGCCCTGGGTCAGCACGCCGTCGATCTGTGGCAGCGAGGGCAGGATGCCCGACACTTCCTTCTGGGCGACGGTCGCGGTCCACTGCCCGTAAACTTCGCCGACCTTCTTGTAGTTCGGATGCGCGGAAAAGGCCTTCTTGACGCCTTCGTTCAGACGCTTGTCGAAACCGTCGCCGGCCATGCCGCGGATTTCCAGGATATTGGCCGGCTTGTCGCCGAGCTTGCCGGAAATGTAATCTAGCTCTGCCTTGGCGTAGGAGTCGAGATTGTAGTCGACCACATAGGCGCACGGCTCGGTGACGCCGCTGGCGAAGGCGACAACTACGATGCCGGCATCACAGGCGTCCTTGATCGCACCGTTCAGAGCCGTATCGGAACCTGCAAGAATGATGATCGCGTCATAGCCCTGAAGAATGAGGTTCTGGATCTGCGAGGCCTGCTCCGTGACGGAATTGTTGGCGCTGACGACGGCGGTTCCGGCGATCTTGCCATCGGCCTTCGCCTTGGCGCCCATCTGCTCGAAACTCTTGATCATCACCTGCCGGAACGAGTTGCCGGCATAGGAATTGCTGAATGCGATCTTCTTGCCGCTCGTGTCGCCACTTGCGATGCCGTCCTGGGCAGATGCTGCGCCGGCGAACATGGCTCCGGCGAGAAACAAGGCACTGGCTGTCGTGAATTTTCCGGATTGCATGATGTTATCCTCCCTGGATTGACCACACCGTCGGCGGCGCTCTCGGTTTTCTACGGTACGCGGATATTCAGCTTCATCTAAAGCTCCTGCAACCGCGCCAATTTCAAATTACATACTACCATGGTAGCATGTCAATCCACCTATAGATTGTTGCGTGGATGTATGCGATGCCATAGCAGGAGAATAAAGGAACGGCGGAGATGACGGTGAAAAGAAAGGCGAGGGCGATCATGGAAAATGTGGATCAGGGCGCGCCAGCATCGCCGGCTTTACAGCCGATCAATCTACGCCAGCCGATCGCCGGCCAGATCTACGAGCGGCTGCGGCGCGCGATCATAACCCTTTCCATGCTGCCTTCAGAGGCGCTAAGCGAAAAAGAGCTTTCTCTTCAGCTCGGCGTCAGCCGGACGCCGGTGCGCGAGGCGCTAATCCGGTTGGCGGATGAAGGGCTGATCGATATCCTCCCCCAGCGGGGAAGCTTTGTCGCTCCAATCCGACTCCGCGACGTTGAAGAGGCTCAATTCATTCGGGAATCTCTGGAAGTGGCTGTCAGCAAGCGGCTTGCGGAGGGCTGTTCGAAGCGTTTTCTGACCGAGATCAAAAGCAATCTCTATGATCAGGAAAAGGCAGTTAATGGGGAGGCGCTTGACCTGTTTTTGGAACTCGACGAGGCATTCCACAGAAGTTTTTGCGAGGAGGCGGGGCTTTCCAAGAGCTGGCGCGTGATCCAGGCAGTCAAGCTGCAGATGGATCGTGTTCGATATCTCAGCCTTCCGGATCTTGGGCATTTGCGCGTTCTTTTGATGCAACACAGATCGATTGTAGATGCCATCGAGGCTGGCGATGCCGAAAAGGCCGGGACCCATATGGCGGCGCATCTGCGCGAGGTTCTGCGCACCGCCCGGACTCTCAGCGAGCAGCGACGCGACCTCATCGAAAGTTGATGAACGGATGCTTCAGATCGGCTCAATCACTTCGGTCAACCATGGTACCATTAGAGATTGCGGCGCAACATCCGAGGGCTGCAATCCGGCGGCAGAAACCTCGAATGCCTCCTGACTATCCTCGTAGGCCGTCATTTTGGAGCCGCATTTGGCCTCGTCGGGCGAGCCGCCGACCTGGCTGCGGAGATTTTTCTGGCAGCTGGATTCGCGAGCGCGCCCAGTCCTCGCCAATATGATCACAGACCGAAGCGCATTCTCCCAGGGGACATGTTCACACCCGATCTTCTTACTATCGGCACTTAAGAAGTGAAGGCCCGGAATTTTCATTGATTTGCGGCCAGAAGGTTGCTGGTTGGAGGTTAGTATCCATTCAGGGGCGAGAGGTTAAAGCGATCGCTTTGAGGATCAAGACAGTCATCGAAGCCATAGTTGCAGGTGTTTGAAGCCGGCTTGGTTTAGGATCGCTACGGGACTCTCAAGAATGACGTTAGCAGGAATCGGGTGATGAAGGCTCGAGAACGGCGTGAAATGCGACCTCCTCTCAATCGCCCTTCGGTTCAACAGAAACGGTCGCTGTTCTCCCGGCAATCAGCCGAACCTTGCTCGGTACATCGTCAATCTCAATCCGCACAGGGATCCGCTGGGCCAGACGGACCCAGGAGAAGGTCGGAGCCACGCTTGCCAGCGAGCCCGCAGAATCACTTCGCTCCCGGTCTTCGATTCCGGCGGCGATACCCGCGACGCGCCCGGTGATTGACTGCGGCTCTCCCATGATATCGATCTTGACGCGATCACCGATATGGATCCGTGGGAGTTTTGTTTCCTCAAAGTACGCGGCAGCGTAGATGGCGTCCCTTTCTACGAGCGCTCCAACCGCGTTCCCGGCGGAGACATAGTTGCCGGCACGTAGAGCGAAGTTCGTGATTTTCCCGGAGGTCGGGGCCCTCACGATTGTCCGGTCAAGATTCAGCTTCGCCAGATCAAGAGTAACGAGCGCCGATTGATGGGCGGCGTCTGCCTGGTGCATCTGGCTTTCTGCATGCTGCCGCTCCTTCAAGCTCGCCGCCTCTCTGGAGGCTAGCAGCTGATATCGTTCAAAGTCGATCCTCGCTAGCTCCGCAGCAGCCTTCGTACTTTGCATCTGAGCCTCTGCCTCGCGCAACGCAAGTTCAAATCTGTCCGCTTCGATCCGAAAAAGTGGCATTCCCTTCTCCACCTGAGCATTGTCCGAGACCAGAACCGCGGCCACGGGTCCGGATACGTCCGGTGCCAGTCGAACAATATCCGCACGAACATGAGCGTCCCGAGTCCATGGCGCCTCCATATAGAATGACCACAGGTGCCAGCTTAGAACCGCCGCGCAGCTTGCCATGGATAAGGTCAACAGGGCTTTCCCCGAGATGATCGTGAGGTTCTTCATGTCTGCAACCAGTTGAGAATGGCAGAAAGCCCGCCAAGGAGGGTGATGTAGAGTGCGAGATTGAACAGGAAGCGATGCCACACCGCCTGATAAAGTCCGAGCCTGGCGAAAAGCGATGTGAGGATGCGGAACAAGCCATAGGCGCACAGCACGATTGCCGAGAAAGATGGCAGGAAAACCCCATAGAGGTCGAATTGTCCGGTCACGCGACATTCCTCTCTGAGGGGGGTGTCAAATCCGGAGGATCCACCTGCGGGGCGAGGCATAGACGAAGGCCGGCCGCGTGCACTACCAGTTTCGTGTCGGCGCCTGTTGTCGGCTGGTCCGCCGCCGAAAGGATGAGGGCGTCCAGCAGTCCGAGTACATGTGCCGAGGCGTCGCCACGCTCAGGCGGCCCAAGCCGATACAAGGCCTGAAACCCGCAGAAGATTGCGTCAACCTGGACGCCCACGGGCATTGGCGCTTCATCCCTGTGCTCCTGCATGGCTATTAGGTGAAGTCCTGCCCGCAAGTCCCTTATCAGGTCGGCATAGGAGGCGTCGGAGCGGGGAGGGAGTTTTGCCGCCCTGGCGCCGAACAGGCCTGCCACATCGATCACGCGGTGGCGCGTGACATGCGCTTCAGGGCGCCGGCCGGCCGCGATCCCGGCGACATGCCTCTGGGCCACGGACAAAAACCGTCTGGCATTCGTCTCAGCCAGCACAGATCGGAAGATGCCACACACAATGGTGGACCAGATCATCGCAAGAACGGTCGCGGCACCTGAGTTTGCAAACGTCATGAAGTCACTGCTCTGGTGTGCCTGGAGCGTGAGAAGAAGCGGAAAGTTTATGCACAGCCCCATGCCGGCGATCGCGAGCGAAGGCACGGAAAGGCATATGCCTGCAGGGACCAGGAACAACCCGAGGGCAGCGACGAGCGGCACGAAACCGTCGATCGTCGGCAGGACTGCGAAACCGTAGACGAAGGCTGCGATGATCGAACCTATCGTCACGCTGACGAATTTGCGCATGGCTGGCACCGGATCGTCCATGGTCGCGAGAAGGCAGCACAGCACGCCCGAAATCTGTGCAAATGTCATCCCGTCGGTCCAGCCGCTTGCAATCCAGAAGAATATGGAGGTTGCTAGGCAGATTGCGACCGTCAGCGCGGATAGCGATGCCATGCCGATGTCACGATGCGGTCGGGGAATACGGTCGGGAGATGCGACGCGGCGAGCGGCTCTTGCTGCATTCTCTTTCTTCAATGCGTCCCGAAGCGACTGGCACTCGCGAGAAACCTCACCAACATCCCGCAGGTTCCGCGCAACGTTGGCAAGAAGCAGACTTTCCCATGACCGAGGCGCTTCGAAAGAGGCATGCAGATCAGGTTGGGTCGTCAAGATCCCGGACGCGCTTGTTGACGACGATCCGAGTGCTTCGATCGCGGACATGGCCTGCTTCGCGTGCGAGGTGTCGACCCTGGCAAGTGCGCGTCGCAGATCCTCCAGCTCGCTAAGCAACGGAAGGAAGGACACCATCCGGTACTGTAACGATCTTACCAGCGAAACGGCATGTCGGTACCTCGATCCGTCATATTGAAGGTGCGCCGTGAACGATCGCAGGTCGGCCGCCTCTGCCGCCAAGGCATATCGCTCCGCTTTGCTTTGGGCTTCATCCTGCTCGGCAGTTGCCGTCGTTGAAAGGAGCGCGTGCGCCCTTGTCATCCAGCCGTCAATCCGCCCCAGCAGGGCCGTGCCGACATGAACTGGAAGAACGACGTGGCTGACGATCGAGGCGCACAGGATCGCAACACCGATCTCCTCGACGCGGGCGACGACCGTGTCGAACGTATTCTCCGGCGCCGTGACCAATGGCAGCCCCGCAAGAAGTACGGTGTAGCCGGCCAAGAGTGAAACATAGCTGCGTGGCGTGCGATCGAGAAGGCTGATGAACGTGCATCCCGACACCCAGGCGATGATCGCTGCTGAAACCAGGATCGGTTCGTTCACGAGGTTCGGAACCAGAATAAGTGTCGCGGCGCCACCGATCAGGGTCCCCAGCAGTCGGTAAACCGATTTCGAAGAGATCGCGCCAGACAGCGGATGAGCAACAATGTAAACGGTGGCGACGGCCCAGAATGGTCGAGGCAGATCGAACCTGATGGCGATGTAATAGGCGAGCATGGCCGCCAGGAATGTCTTCAACGAAAAGAGCACGTTCCCAGTGGTGACAACCGGTCGAGCGCTCATGAGTCATGTCCCGACGGGTGCTTCCTCCGCGAGAGGCCTTGCCCATCCGTGGTGTCGGTAAGGCCATAGAGCCCGGGCGAGACGTAGCAGAAGAACGTCGCCGCAATACAGGCACGCATATACGCTTCGGCGGGATCGATGCACGAGACAGACGTATTAGCCGGCGGCTGGTGGGCAAAGAACCCGTGGACCTTTGCAAGAATGACTTTCGTCATCCTTCGCGCATCGGATACCAGACCGAACCGGATGCGCGAATATTTTGGTGGCAAGGTACGATCGCCTCGATCGCGCTTCTGAGCCAGGCGAAATTGGGTCTGGAAGATATCAGACCACCAATGGGAGTGAGGTTCGTCTATTGCCATCGACATTCTCCGAATTCTTTCGGAGAACTCTATCGACAAAGCACCCAGGTGAATTTAGATATACCCTCCAATGATGACGAAATTCCACCAACGTCAATTATCCCTTTCTGACGCTCTTGTTGAGGAGGATCCTGAACAGTCGAGCCTGCGAGCGCATGCAGTGCGGATCGACGTTTCGCAAAATGAGCGCGAGGCACCCGAGCACCTGCATAGAAAAGGGCAACTCGTCATGGCGTCGCGGGGCGGCGTGACATGTCGTGTTCCGAGCGGCATATGGATGGTCCCGCCCCAGTGCGGCGTTTGGGTTCCGGGGGGCATGCTGCACAGCAACGTGGCGACCGCTAACGCGCGTTTGTTCTTCCTCTTTATCGAGCCGGGCGCCGCCGATCTGCCGGACCGGTGCTGCACACTTTCGCTGTCCCCGCTTGTCAGAGAGCTCATCATTGAGATGGCTGACCAATCTACCCTCGCAAGTGCTTATGCCGAGACGATGACGACATTGCTCCTATCGGCTTTGTCACAGATGCCGGTGGAGGATCTGCATTTACCGCTGACAGCCGAGCCGAGATTGAACCGTATCGCGTCCGCACTGGTGGAGGATCCATCCGACCGCAGCACCATGGCACAATGGGCGCAGCGGGTGGCAATGAGCGAGAACTCCCTCGCGCGTCTCGTTCAGCAGGAAACCGGCTTTACCTTTGGCCGTTGGCGGCAGCAGTTGCAATTGATCATCGCAATCCGAAGCCTTACGTCCGGAGCGACGGTACAGCAGGTTTCGGGCGATCTCGGGTATGAATCCGTTTCTGCGTTCATTACGATGTTCAAGAAAGCACTCGGTACATCGCCGGCGCAATATTTGCGAAAGTTCGAACGTTAAACGTCACGGAGGACCTTGGTGCGCGGATCATTAATGGCGTTGGGGTAGTGAGCGGCAAGCGCAATAACTGGTCTCTTGTACTATGCCTTTCAAACACAATGCCGCTCGCCGTCACCGCATCGGCAAGATGAAGTTCAAGCTGACAAACTGGGCGGAGTACGAGGCAGGTCTTCGCCGACGCGGCAGTCTGACGCTGTGGATAATCGCGGAAGGCATATCGTCGTGGCGCGCTGCGAAGCGGACAACGCGAGGTGGGCAGCCATGCTATTCCGATTTTGCGATCGAGACCGCCCTCACGCTTGGCTTGCTGTTCGGCCTGCGACTGCGGCAGACCGAAGGCTTTCTGACATCGGTGCTGCGGCTGATGGGACTGGATCTCGCCGTTCCGGATCACACGACATTGAGCCGCCGGGCACGGAAATGGCAATCGTCCGGCTGCCCTGTCCTCAATCGCATGAGGGCATCCGCATGCCCGAAATCCGTGCGGTGCAGGGCAGCTACTCCATACAGGGCGCGACCTTTGATGGAGCTCGTCTCCAGCATTCATTCGAAAGTCCGCCCACGGCCGATTACGATTCCGCTTGTCCCAGATGCAGATCTCAGCAGCCTGAAGATGCCGGTCCTCATCATTATTGGGGGACGGGATGCTCTCATCAATTCCAACGAGACCAGGCGGCGGGCGGAGAGCACTATGGCGAATGCCCAGCTCCATTATCTGGAACAGGCCTTTCATCACCTCCCCAATCAGCGGGAAACCATCTTCAACTTTCTTCTAGACAAGCAAATCGGACGCATTCCATGAGCGACGTCATTACAATCCTGGGCAATTTACGCGTACTCTCCTTTGACGTGAATGGTCCGCAAATTTCTACAGAGGCTGACATCAACGGCCTCATCGAAACCGCTTTTGGCGAAAGAGCCGATCTGGTTGCATTGCCAGCAGCGCGACTGACGCAGAACTTCTTCGATCTCCAAACGGGATTTGCGGGGCTCCTCGTACAGAAATTCGTCAATTACCAACTGCGCCTGGCAATCCTTGGCGACATCTCAAGTGCATGCGCGCGAAGCAGAGCGCTGAAGGACTTCGTGTATGAATCAAATCAGGGATCGTTGTGCTGGTTTCTGAGCGATCTGGAGGGCTTGGGCAGGAAGTTGGTCTGACGTTCCTAAACACCGAACGAGCGTGAACACCTTCGGTCACGCATGTGGAGTGTGCGGTGCTCGTTCCTCATAGGCGACATGGTAATTTCCCCCCGTTCGCTCGATGCGCGCGAAACCGAGCTCACCTAGATGCATCCCGGCGATCAGAAGCCGTTCCGAACTGGCAATATCCAGCAGCCTCGATCGTGTCGTGGCGGCGAGATGCGTATCCTGATCGAACGCGATCGACACGTCCGGCCGTGGGATCTGGACCTGGGGGAAATGGACAATGTCACCCCAGATCAACAGGTTCTGGGCACAGGACTCAAGACGATAGCCGGTATGTCCTGCCGTATGGCCAGGGAGCGGAACCGCCGTCATGCCGGGAAGCACTTCTCCGGTCTCGAACATGCGCAACCTGCCACGATAAGCGGCAAAAGCCTGACGTGCGAAGATGAAGTTGCCATGCGCACGCTCGGGCGCGCGGCTCAGATTACCGTCATCCTGCCAGAACGCGACTTCCTGCTGATGGGCGATGAGCTCGGCATTCGGGAATGCGGCGTCGCCTGAGGTGTCGAGCAGTCCACCGACATGGTCTGGATGGGCGTGCGTCAACAGGATGGCGTGAATAGCAGCAGGTTGGATGCCCGCCTGGGCGAGGTTGTCCTTCAGCCGGCCGCCCCATTGTTTGAAACCGCCCGCGCCGGCGTCGATCAGGACCGTGCGCCCATCTCCGCGCACCAGATAGCAGTTAATGTGAATAGCGGTCTGATCCAGGATCCCCGCATTCTCCTGCATTTGAGAGGCATCGTCAGCATCGATATTCGAGAGGAGGTCGAAATTGGCGTGGAGATAGCCGTCACTGATGGCGGTTATGGTAAGGTCGCCAACTGTCTGGCTGGGAAATCCGGTCATCGTCATGGTTCGTTTCTGCGGTAAGTTCAGTTTCGTGCGTGGATGCTCGCCGCTTCATAGCCGAAGCAGCGAATGCGCGCGGTCAGATCGGTGCTGCACTGAATGAGGTCGTCCAATTCCTTCATGAACCGGTCCATCACGGCCGCTGTCCGGACCGGTTCGAGCCGATACTGGATCTCGACAAAGGCGGGATTGCCCCGGCCATGCCGAACGGCGACGAAAATGACATGCACATTCTTCAAGTCCGCCCGAAGGATGCCGGTGCAGAGCGCTGTGCATCGCTCCGTGAGCGCCACGAGCGTCTCCTCCGGCGGCATCCTGTTTTGCGAGATGTAGAGCGTGACATTCGGCATCGGCATTCACCGCACGCCTGCCGAGGCGACGTCATCGCCGTTCGTCAATTGCGGCGTCATCGGCGCATAGACGTGAACATCGTCCGGCAGATGTCCGATATCTCCGATCATGTCGCGACCTGCTTTCGCGAGCCAGCGGTGTTCCGGGAACTTCTCCATGGCGACCGCGCGCATCGCAAAAGGCGTCAGGCCCAATTCGCGTAGCGGCTGAGGGCCTGTTGTGCTCAGCACCAGATATTCGGTTTCGCCGACGGCCGGGGCGCGCTCGACGCCCTCGTACAGGTTCCGGTGCCAATCGGTGATGTGTTGCTGCCAACGGGCGAAGTTGCCGCCGCCCTTCTGGCTATATTCTTCGCTGGTCAGAATATCGAGGCCGTCGATCGAATGGAGAGCGAGGTAGACGGGACAGCCGCCGCTCAACGCTTTGAAACGTTGTGAGGTGTGAAAGCCGCTGACAGAAATCAGGGCGGGCAGCTTGTCCAGGCTGTAAAACGCGTTCCATTCCGCTTCGGTGTGCGGATCAGCAAAGCTGCATTCAACCGTATAGATCATTATATCGCCTCCGGCCGGCCGCGCAGCGCTTCCGGCTTGGTTTGTCATTGATATTTTGTCATCGTAGAAGGCGAACGATCCAATGGATATCGATATTGCGTCACCCTTCAATGATCTAATATCAAGCTGGGGTCTATCAAATGCCGATCAACCTGCGGAGGTCCCCGATGCGCCGTAAAATTCCCAGCAATTCCGCTCTCATGGCGTTCGAGGCAGCGGCGCGTCATGGCAGCTTCGCACGCGCAGCGGACGAGCTGGCACTGACCGAAGGAGCAATCAGCCGCCAGATCGGTCGGCTGGAGGCTTTCCTCGGTGTGACGCTGTTCGAGCGCGTCGGCAATCGCGTCAGGCTTCTGCCGAGCGGGGATCGGTATGCCGCCCAGGTTCGCGAGTCTCTCGACCGGCTGGAGCGTGACAGCCAGTATCTGATGGGGCAGCCCAAGGATGGCGCCAGCATCGATATCGCGACGATCCCGACTTTCGCCACGCGATGGCTCATTCCCCGCCTTGGACGATTTCAGGGGCGCCACCCGAACATCATCGTGCATCTCGCCGAAAGAATGGAGCCATTCGTGCTCGCCGGAAGCGGTTTCGACGCCGCGATCCATTTCGAGCATCCCGCGTGGACTGGTATGAGAACGCACCGGTTGCTGCACGAGACGCTGGTGCCTGTCTGCCATCCTGCCCTTCTCGACGAAGCCGCAGACGCGGCATCGCTCGACCGCCTGCCACGTCTGCACCGTCGCCAGAACCCGGATGCCTGGCAGCGTTATGCGCAGGAAACCGGAATCACGCTGACCAATCCCGGGATCGGCCCATGCTACGACCTCCACATCATGCTCATCGAGGCCGCACTGGCGGGGCTTGGCGTCGCGCTGGTGCCGCGCCTCTATGTCGAGACGGAATTGGCGGAAGGTCGTCTGGCCGCACCCTGGCCTGAAGGCCAGTCGATCTCCAAGACCTTCAGCCTGATCCTCGCTGAGCCGATCCGGTTGAGTGACGGTCCGATACAGGCATTTGCGGATTGGCTGCTTTCGGAAGTGCACAGTCTGCCCCGCACCAGCTAAGATGCTGGCTTGCTCGATCGACAGCGGCCTTTCCGCCGCCGTTGGCAGGCTGTTTTTGATTATGCGCTTCTCGTAATGATGCTCGCGACTTCAGCCAAAACTGCTTCCTGATCCGCCACGGAACCGCGTGCCTTGCCGAGATAGGCCGCGACGACAATGGGAGGGCGATTGGGTGGAAAGATCACCCCGATGTCGTTGGTCGCGATTCCTTCCCATGTCCCAGGCTTGTTCGCGATCCGCCACCCCGCCGGCAAACCAGCCCTCAGGCGCTGTGCGGCCGCATCTCTGGACGCCGCCATCCAATCGGTCAGGTGTGCCCGCGACGTCGGTGACAGAGCGGAGCCCAGCACGATGCGTTGCAGTGTGCCCACCATCGCGCGCGGCGAAGTCGTGTCGTGCTTTTCTCCCGGCTTGACGATATTGAGAGCCAGTTCGGTATTGTCGATACGGGTTGTCTGGTCACCTATTGAGCGCAGATAGGCGGTCAATGCAGAAGGTCCGCCGAAGTTAGCCATCAGCAGATTTGCCGCGGTGCTGTCGCTGACAATTGCCGCCGCTTCGCAGAGCTGCTCGATGGTCATACCCTCAGCAAGGTGCGGCTTGGTCGCTTTGAAAGGCATAACCAGATCCTTCTCGCCGAAGAAGATTCTTCGATCCAACTTCTCCTCGCCGCGATCAACGCTAGCGAGCGTGAACGCGATAGCCAGAGCCTTGAACGTGCTGCACAGAGCGAAGCGTTCATCGAGACGGTTCCCGATTACCTGACCGGTCGCGGTGTCCAGGACCGCAACGCCAAGATGACCGCCACTGCGGATTTCGAGCTCTTTGAGCTGGGACTCGACATTAGTTCGGCTGTCAGCTGCCCGAGCCGGACGCCCAGGCAACCAAGGCACCGCAATGAGCGGAATGAGAAATGTAGTCCGTCGCGTGATCATCATGGGAGTAGCGCCCTTCGCTTTCTGCAAATTCTCGATCTATTCGTCAACTATGGTACGCTTGCGGAACGGACCGTGTCGATGTCGTGAGACGGCATTCCAGCCGACAGAGTTAGACGGCTGTTCTATTAGGGGCGTTATAAGTACGTTCACGCGCGCCTCAGGGTAGGTGGGGCGGGTTCTATGCCTCCATTGGAGAGTCCAAGCCACAGCTTTGTACCGCTAGAACTTCAATCCAAAGAAGTTCAGTTCGGCAAACATGGACTTGCGGTCATTCGCCGTATTGCAAGTGAACAAGCGGATAGGGCCTACCTTGCCCGTCGAGCGGCGAACGACCGGTGCGCCTGAAGCCCATTTTCTCATAGAAGCCAATTGCTTCACCGTTCTGTTCATTGACGTCGGTAGTCATTTTGGGATGAAGTGTAAGGCCGTGGCGCACCAGAGCTGCACCAACTCCACTTCCTTGACATGCGGGATCGACGAACAGCGCTTCCATGTGGCCGTGGTCGATGAGCATAAAAGGCCAGCGGCTGGTCGTTAACGTCCACAGCAAGCCAGAGCGGCGCTTCGGGTAGAAACCCGCGGACCATTTCTTCAATGGCAAGGCGATCCTGCGGCGAGAGAAAATCATGCGTGGCATCAACCGCGCCACGCCAAATTTCGACCGCTCGGTGCCCATCGCCGGGGCGGGAATGTCTTATCGAAATCATTTTCGTCTTATTTTTCATTTCAGCTAGATGAACGGTGATTGCACCAACCTAGTGCCTCAACCAAGTAACTGATTTATAATGACAATTGTCGCATGAGGTTTGAACTGGTGCCGGCAATTGGGATCTACTCCAAATGCCCGATCGTGATCATCACGCGCGATCACCATGCTGTTCGGTGAGTCGCTTTGACGCACGGCATTGCACCCGATTCTTCTCGTCCCACGCATCGAGCTCGTCGACTGGGTACAAGACGGCTTTGCCCACTTTGACGAACGATGGGCCGATTCGCATTGCACGCCAGTTGCGGAGTGTACCGATCGAAAGACCTCCTCGATAGCGTTCAGCCACTTCTTCTGGGGTTAAGAATTTGCTCTCCGTCATCAACGTCTCCTTCAACGTCAGCGGTGCGAAGCCGGTGTCCATCGCGCGCAAGTCCTAGGACGCGGATGAATTCCGAGCCTCTGCGCGCTGGATCACTGCTGATCCTGCTTCAATCCGCTGGCCTACGTATCGTCACGGACATTGATGCATCGAAATCACCTTCAGCGGAAGGCAGCCCCCCCGTCTAGGTCGGGGAAAGAGATACCATAGGCGGCACAAAGGAGGGCTCTAGCCGCTTAGAGTAGGTGGCGCGAATTGCCAGATCCGATGTCGTGCGACTTTGCGGATAGACGCAAAGCGTGCCCGCGACGGTGCACCGCCTGTTCGTCAAGGAGACCGGCATGACCTTCGCGCAATGGCGCGAACAGGCGCGGCTTCTCTTCGCGCTACGCAGGCTAGCGAGCGGCGAGCGGATCATCGACGTCAGCGAAAAGACGCGGAAATCGCTGGGTTGGAATCCTGTCGGCCGGGGCTGATCGGCGATCTCGAACGGGTTGGTGTCGCTAATAGCTGACACGCAGCTCGAGCTGGCCCGAGCATTGATTGACGAGGGTGACCCCGCCATCTTCCGGCGCTCGAATGGGTTGGGCACCCCTTCTGCGGCACCAGCGGCGAGAGTTTTGATCTGTCTGCACTGCGGGCGAAGTGCGCCAACTTTGCTGTTGTACATGGATCAACGGCCCTCATTCATGGCAGTGGTCTTGCTGTCTTTGGACGCTTGGGACGCGGCGATTTCTCGCCACGGGGAGGGTCAAGCGGATGACGAGAGGCGGTCCAGCAATTCCGCGAGCAGCAGACGCTCTCCCGGCGTCAAATTGTCTGTCTTGCCGAGGCGGGAACAGAGTGCAACGGCCAGAGGCGCAATGCCGGTATCGTCCGCCCGAGTGGCGGGTTCGGCAAGGATGGCGGTCAGTACCGCATCGCGGGCCGTCGAGGAAAGCTGCCCATCCCGCTCGTTCAACGGCAGGGCGAGCAGAGTAGCAACCGTGCCGACGCCTGCGGCATGAATCAACGCAACGGCCCGCTCAACCGGCATGGCAAGCCGGCCCGCCCGCGCGATCCGCAGGACCCGCTCGCGCAGGATCGCAATGCCGGCCAGCGCGGCGGGTGATGTGGATGCCGGCATCCCGAGCTCGTTGATAATCGCAAAGACTGCCGGGCTGGCGAGGCCGAAGGCGACATAGCTGTCCCAGGCGTCGCTCAAATCCTGCACCGGATCGGGGTGCGGTTCGACCGCCGTCTTCTGCGCGACGAAGGCGGCGAGGGCATGTTCGGCCACGGCGTTGAGCAGCCCACGCTTTTCACCGAAGAGACGGTAAAGCGTCGGGGCCTGCACGGACGCGGCCGAGGCCACGGCGCGTGTCGTCAGCGCCGCCACGCCTCCCTCGCCGATAAGCTTGACGGCCGCGTCGAGTACGCGCGCGCGTACATCCTGTGCCTCCAAATCATGATCCGGTTCATCAGTCATGGAACTTGATAGCATTGGTTCGCCGAAATCAGTAGCGCCGATTGCGCCAAGTTATTATCAGTGATAACAATAAAATATTATCGATGATAAAGGAATGCGAACATGATCGTTGTGACGGGCGCGACCGGCCACTTGGGCCGGGGTATTGTCGAGAATCTGTTGGGCCGCATCGCGGCCAGCGAGATCGTCGTCAGCGTGCGAGATCCTGGGAAGGCTGCCGGGCTAGCCGCCCGGGGCGTTGCGGTGCGTGCCGGCGACTTCGCCGATGCGCGAAGTCTTGAAGCCGCTTTTCGAGGTGCGGACCAGGTCCTGATCGTCTCGGCCGACAAACTAGGCGAGGAGGCTTTGCGCCTTCATCGCGCCGCGATCGAGGTAGCGCGCGCCGCAGGCGCGCAGCGCATTCTGTACACCAGTCACATGGGTGCGCGCGCTGGTTCACCTTTTCCGCCCGCCGATCAGCACGCCGGAACTGAAGCGGACCTGGCGGCAAGCGGGGTCGCATACACCTCGTTGCGGCACGGCTTCTATGCGGAGAGCTGCCTTCACATGATCGGCGACGGATTACGCAACGGTGAATTACGGACCCCGGAAGACGGTCCGATCAGTTGGACGGCGCGTACTGACCTGGCTGAAGCGGATGCTGCGATCCTGGCTGAGGGCGGATGGGACGGCATCACGTCTCCGCTGACGGCGGGGGAGGCCGTCACCATGGCCGAGATCGCGGCCATCGCGTCGGACTTGTTCGGTCGCGAGGTGCGCCATGTCACCGTCACCGACGAGGCATGGCGGGATGAGAAGATCGCAGCCGGGATGCCGGCCATTTACGCCGACATGCTGCTTGGAACGTTCCGAGCTGCCCGTCACGGAGATTTCGCCGCCACTGACCCGGCGCTCGACGCGTTGCTTGGCCGCGCGCCGAAGACCATCCGCGATGTCCTATCAGAAGGCGTTTGACTGACGCTGCAGCTTACGAGTGGGCGATCGATCATCTGCAGGAAATCGAGCGAGCGCAGGAAGCCTATTACGCAAGGTCAGATCGGTGATCCGGCAGCTTGGAAACTGTCGCCGGGCACGAAGTTCACCGCTCCTCGCGGATCGCCACCTCGTCCAAACGATTGGGCAATCGCATGGCGACCACAAAGGTGAAGGCGTGCAGCGCACAGAGAAGCAGAAGCGCCCAGGCGTAGGCGGACGAAACCGCGGGGCCCGTGGCGTGTGATCCCAGCTTCCATGCGAGAAGGGACGCGCAAAGCGTCGTCATTGTCGGGCCGCCGAGGCGCTGCACGATGTTGAGCGAGGTCGTCGCGGCCGGCATCTTTTGTCGGCTGACCGACGAATAGGCGGCGGTCAATGACGGCAGGCCGACTGCCCCTTGGCCCATACCTCGGAGGAAAAGAGCGGGTATGAGCACGAACAGATTTGGACCCCGCATGGCGAGGGCCAGCAGTGTCGCGGTGGCGATGAGCGCGAGAAGCGCTCCGCCGGCGGACACGCGACGGATGCCGAACCTGTCCGTCAGCATGCCCATCGAGGGATAGACGAGCATCATCCCAAGCCCTGCCGGCGCCAGCATCCAGCCCATGTCGCCGGGCGCACGGCCGAAGGCCTGAATGAGGAAGGCGGGAAGGAGCATCTGGCCGGCGAACAGAACGCCGTTCGATAGAAACTGCGTGACAGCGGCGGCCGAAAAAACCTTGCCCCTGAACAGGCGAAGATCGACGAGCGCATCATCGCCCTTCCGCCTTGCCATCCAGAGGAAGGCGGTCATCATGGCGATGCCGGCCGCAAAAGACGCTCCGCCCGCCGGCTGAACGATTCGCTCCGCCCCATAGAGAAACAGCGTCAGCCCAGGCGAGAGCAGGGCAAGACCGAGCCAGTCCAGGGGGCGCCGCCTTGTGTCTTGTTTGTCGCCAGGCAGGAACAGGATCGCCATCAGGAGGGCAATTGCTCCGACGGGCAGGTTGACCAGGAACAGCCAGCGCCAGGACGCATATTGCAGAATGGCGCCAGCGATGATCGGGCCGAAGATCGGCGCCAGCAGCACGGGCAGGGACACATAGCCAGCGACGCGCGCCATGTGCTTGCCGGCGGCGCGAGCGATCATCATCTGCGCCATGGGCGCCAAAAGACCGCCGCTGAGGCCCTGCAGCACGCGAAACGCGATCAGAGAATTGGCCGACCATGCCAGGCCGCACAGCGCCGAGGAGAGGGTGAAGGCCGAGAAGCACCAGAGATAAAGCGCTTTTGCGCCGATGCGGTCGACGAACCAACCATTCAGCGGGAGAACCAGAGTCAGCGCCAGCAGGTAGCCGCTCGTGACCCACTGGATCGTCGAAATGCCGACCTTCAGGTCCACCGCCAGGCTCGACAGGGAGACGTTGACGATCGTCGCGTCGAGCTGTGAAAGTAGACCTCCGAACAACGCGACAGCGGCAATTTTCCACACCGAAGGATCGAGACGGTCGGCTTCCGGCGCGCTCAACGATGCTCCCTCGCATTGCCGCCATTGAAACGGCCGAAATGCCGCGCCGAGAACAGGGAGATCAGCAATGCGCCAGCGCCGAACGCGATGACATCGGCCGTATTCCTCAGCTCGAAATCACCGATGCGGCAGACCAGAATGTAGCCGACGATGATATTGAAGAAACCCCAAAGCACATTGACGGTCGACGAAGACAGACCTTCGCCTGGCGGCTTGGCGAACGGGCTCTGGAATGGCCGTCCCATCATGCCGCTGACGACATGGGGCACCGCGTTCGCCAGGAAGAAGCCGCCGAAGAAATAGGAGAGAAGGGTGAGCCAGGACATTTCAGGAGGCCCTCGTCGGTAGGAGGTTAATGATCAGTTGGGGCGTGCCGGAATTGGCGAGCCGCGTTGTTCGAGACGAGACAGGCCGCCTTCGAAGGCCAACTCAGTTGGGTAGGGCTCCGCCTCGGTCCGGCCGCAGCACGGTCAATTGGCGAGGGCCGGCGTTGGCTGCGGCGTGAGCCACTGCCTCGTTGGCGTTGTCCAGCCCGAACTCGGTCAGTTCGAATTGATCGAGGTCGATCAGCCCGGCGCGGACCATCTGCACCATCCGGGGAATGGCATCCTTGCCGTACATCCAGACGCCGCGCACTGTGGTCTCGTTGTGCATCAGCCAGTTGTAGTTCAGGCCGAGATTTCCTTCCTCGCCGCGCAGGCCACCCATCAGGATCACCCGCCCGCCCAGTTTGACGGCCAACACCGCCACGCGCACCTGAGCGGCGGATGCCTCCCGCGGCAGGAAATCCAGCACCATGTCGATCGGTCCGCCGGCCGCCTCGTAGATCGACTCGCGGTCGCGTGCTTCGTCGCCCGTGAACTGTACCGTCCGCACGCGTGGGCCAAATCGTCCGGCAAGGTCTTCCAGCGTCCGCGTATTGCGGCCGGTGGCGACCACCCGGCCGGCTCCCATGGCCAGTGCGACAGCGACTCCCGCGCCGCCGAAGCCGCCGGTGGCGCCGTTGACGACCAGCGTCTCGCTGGCCTGGAGACCGCCCGCCAGCAGCCCGCCGAACGGCACCAGGAGCCGGCCGAGGGCCGTCCATCGGCCGGCGTCCGCAGCCTCGATCGGGCCGATCGGCGTGGCGTTCTCGGTGGGGACCAGCATCTGCTCGGCGAAGGAGCCATGGTGATAGTAGCGGTGCAGGGGGAGTGCGGCCGGGGTCCGGTAGGTCCAGCCGAGCAAGATCTGCTCAGGGTTGGCGATATTGTCCCGGGAGCGGATCGTGGAGTCGACGAAGACCCAATCGCCGGGTTTGAGCTTGGTCGCGTCAGGCCCGGTTGCCCGTATCCTGCCGACGCCACCCGGTCCCGGAACGACCGGCAGCTCCAGCAGATAGTTGCGCGAGCCGTTGAAGACGTTGGCGGCGTAGCTCACGATGCCGGCGGCCGCCACATCGACGATCACCTCGCCCGTGCCGAGCACCGGGTCGGGCAGTTTCTGGATGTCGAGTGGCGCGCCAAATCTGTTCAGGACAGCGGCTTTCATGCGTACCTCAATGTTCAAGCGTGCAGAAGACAGCCCCTTCCGCAGGCATCGAAGTTCATTTTCCCTTTGCCGTGCACACGGCATTGAGGTGGCGTCAGGTCTCGCCGACCTGTTGGATAATCGGGATCGCAGCGGCGAGCGTCCGGCGTGCCGGCGGGTCGAGCTCGGCGAGCGCCCTGACCAGCCAATCCCGCTTGGCGGCGCGATGCCTGGTTCTCACTGCCGCTCCCGCGTCCGTCAGCACGAAATGAACCTGGCGGCGGTCCGTCGGGTGAGGTTGGCGCTCGATCAAACCCTCCTGCTCGAGACTGGCGAGGATGGCGCCCATCGACTGCGGCTTCATCAGCTCGGCTCGTGCGAGGTCGGCAGTCGTCATCGGGCCGCCCTGTTCGAGGCGGGCGAGAGCGCCCATCTGAGAGAGGTTCAGCTCGCTCGGATTGGCTTCGGCGCGCAGCCGCCGCAGCAGCCGTCCGACCGCCATGGTGAGGTCGGCCGCGAGAGCATCGGAGGAAGGATCGGGATCAGCCATCATGATCCGATCATAGCCAACAACAGCTAAACTTGCAAGTTTAACTTCTAATACGGAGAAGCTCTCGCCACGCTCGGAACTCCGGGCTCGGTTTCGAGGCGGGGCGCAGGAGGCGCAGCGGGGTAGGAGCTGGCGATCTATTTTCCGTCATCGAGGAGACGGCCCCGATTGGCAGGTGTGCCGGTGGCGGCTTCCCAGCCCGTGGCGCAGCGGAGCGAAAATCTCAGAGGTGCCGGGTAGGCGGTCCGCGCGACTGTCGCGATGTTTCGGCACAATCGGGGGCGGGTGCTTCGAACCCCGCGGTCCTATCGACAGTTCGTCCTGCCGTTGCGCTTTTCATTCAGCATGAAGCCGTTTCCACCTGGAAGGAAGCATATGCACGCGACATCAACATTCGGGCTCTGCCGACTCTCGCAGAGGCAGAAGCCGAGTGAAAGACCGACTACCTCAGCGATTCGTCCATCTGAGCGAGACCGAGCCTATTCCCGGAAGTCGGTGCTGCGTGTGACCTCTTCCCACGCATCTGTCTCGGCGCGGATCTCATCGAGCTTGTTGCGCAGCTGGTCGAGTGCGTCGCCGCCGATCAGCAGGTGAACCGGCGGATGCTCTGCTTCAACGGCCTTGATGATGGCCTCGGCGCCGCGTGCGGGATCGCCAACCTGTTTGCGGTGACCTGCCGCCGTGCCCTTCCGGGATTTCCCCGCGGTGTCCTTGTAATCGTCGATGACGATCTGCGAAAACTTCATAGAATCGGGACCGCGAAAATCCGTTCTGAACGCGCCGGGCGCGACAACCGTTACGCCGATGCCGAGCCCAGCGACCTCTTTCGCGAGCGTCTCCGACATGGCTTCCAGCCCGAACTTGACTATGTGGTAGTAGCCAACGCCCGGATAGGTGACATAGCCACCGATCGAGCTGACGTTGACGATGTGGCCGTGACGACGCTCACGCATTCCGGGCAGCACGGCCTTGATCAGGTTCACCGGCGCGAAGAGATCGGTCTCGAAAACGGCGCGCATTTCGGCGTCTTCGCCCTCCTCGATCGCGCCAAGGTAGCCGTAGCCGGCGTTGTTGATGAGAACATCGACCCTACGGAATTTTGCGATCGTCGCTTTGTAAGCTGCGTCGATCTGGTCCTGCTTCGTGACATCCAAAGGCGCCAGAAGTACAGCGTCGCCATGTTCGGCAGCAAGTACCTTTTCAGCGATTGCACGGCCAAGGCCTCTGGAGGATCCAGTAATCAGCCATACGGCTTCTTTGCTAATCATCTTATCTTCTCCATGAATTGACCATGGCAATTTAGGAGCTGATAAAGCGTGTGATCAGGTGGGACAGATTGTAAGGCTTGTTGAATGAGATTGAACGATCAGGAAATCAAGCTGGATGACATGGCAGCTTTTGCCCGCGTTGCGCAGCTCGGCAATTTTACGCGCGCAGCCGTGGCTCTCGGCATGTCGACCTCGAACCTCAGCCATACCATCCGCCGTCTCGAAACGGCGGTGGGCCACCGACTTCTTCAGCGTAATAGCCGAAGCGTCTCCGTGACCGAAGCTGGCCTGACCCTTCTGGAGGCGCTGGAGCCCTCCCTCGCCAGCATCCATGATGCGTTGGAATCTCTTGACCAGAAACGGGATTTGGTCTCGGGAACCTTGCGCCTGACCGCAACACGCCAAGCGTATGAGGCTGTCGTCAGACCTGTCTTGGCCGGCTTCAGCAAAGCCTATCCTCAGGCGACGATAGAAGTCCTCATAGACACGGCATATCGCGACATCGTTGCCGACCAATTGGATGCAGGCATTCGGTTAGGAGAAAAGCTGCAGCAGGATATGATTGCCTTGAAGGTTGGGCCCGATCTGGCCATGGCCGTCGTGGTAGCCCCAAACTACTTTGAAAAGCATCCAGTAATAACTTATCCAGGCGATCTCACGGGCCACCGCTGCATCAACTACAAAATGGTATCGGCGGGATCGTTGTACGCATGGGAGTTTGAAAAAGATGGCAAACTTTTGGAAGTGAGCGTTTCCGGGCCGCTAACCACCAATGAGCCTGAGATCATGCTGAGCGCTGCCTTGGACGGGGTCGGCGTCGGCTACCTTCTTGAACACGAAGTGGCGCCCTACCTGGAAAATGGAAGGCTTGTCCGTCTTCTCGCCGACTGGACGCCCCCGTTCCCGGGATTCCATCTCTATTATCCATCAAGACGGCAGATGCGGCCGGTCCTGAGCGCATTTTTGGCGATGGTTCGCCAGCAGCGTTTAGCTGCATAGGACGGACCGCCAGGATGGCCGCCGATCAGCGGGCCGCCACTCCTGTCCGCTGGGATGCGTCATCCGACTTTTGCAACACGTCAGAGAGACCCATTCGGCCAACGAAAACGCGACGTTTTGCAGGGCAAGTTCGACGGCTTGACCCGTCAGGGCGTAGGAACGGGTTGCTGCCGCACGCAACCCGCCGACTGCACTCCGAGTGGGCGCGGCGTTCTCATCCTCGTTCTGATACTGAAATTAAACTAATTGCCCGATGTCGGATGCGAGGCCGCCGCGGCGGTGGCCGCACGCGCGGCAATCGTCGCGCGCGCCCACCAACTCAGTTCGTCGAGCGCATTCGCGGCGGCAGGCAACAGGGCCTGCTCAATCTCCTCGATCGGCTTGTTGCCGCCCATCGGGAACACCTTCATGAAATCGCTGCCGCCGATATGGACGGCCGAGCGGGTCGAAACCATCTGGAGTTCGACGGCGATTCCGCGCAAATGCTCCAGCGCACGCGCGCCCCCCGCGCCGCCATAGGCGATGGCGGTGAACGGCTTGCGGTTCCACTCCTTGTACGCTTGATCGAGCGCGTTCTTGAGCCCACCGGTGATCGAATGGTTGTACTCGGAAACGACGAAGATGAAGCCGTCGAACCCGGCGATCCGCTCCTGCCAGCGGAGCGCCTCGGGATCCTTGCTGGGCGCGTGAAGGTTGGAGGCGACTTCGGCGAAGAAGGGCAGCGGGTGGTCGCGCAGGTCGACCAACTCGACTTCCATGTCGTTGCGGGCTTGCGCCTGCTTCAACATCCATTGCGCCGGCTTGTCGGCAAAGCGCGTCGGCCGGATAGAGCCAATGATAAGGGCGATGCGGGGCTTGGCGGTCATGTCGTACTCACTTTTCACGGTTGAGAAGGATTAAGTGCGGAGACCGCGATCAGGCGACCGCGATCTCCCTGTTCGGCTGTGTCACGGGCAGTCCGAACCGAAAGCTCGATGCGGTGATCGCGCCCATGAAGTCGGTCTGATGGTAGATGCGCGTCCCCGCGTCCTTGCCGGCCGCGCCGACGGCAACCATCAGCGGCAGGAGGTGATCTTCACGCGGGTGCGCCGCTCGCGCCGAGGGTGCGCTGGTCCATTCGATGAGGCGCCTGCGCCGCTCGTCGGGCGCGGCACCGACCAGCGTCTCGTCGAGCCAGCGGTCGAACGTCACTGAGGCGGGCCCGCCGGTGCCGCCGCGCATCGCCGCCGTGTCGTGGAAGCTGAAGCCGCTGCCGACGATCACGATGCCTTCATCGCGCAGCGGCGCGAGCAGCTCGCCGGCCCGGAGGTGGGCTGCAGGATCGAAGTCCGACCTGAGGGCGAGCTGCACCAGCGGCATCGTCGCTTCCGGGTACATCGTGTGCATCAGGCTGAACGTGCCGTGGTCGAAGCCGCGTTGCGGGTCGAGACCTGCCGCCAGGCCGCCGCGCTCCAGGAGGTCGCGAACCCGTTCCGCGAGTGCCGGGTCTCCCGGTGCGTCGTAGCGGATGTGATACGTGTGCTCGGGAAAGCCACCATAGTCATAGACCATCGGCGGGCGGGCCGAGGATGAGACGAGGAAGCGATTTGCCTCCCAGTGCCCGGAGATCATCAACACGGCGCGCGGCGCTGCGCCCAATTCGCGTCGAACGTCGTGAAGCGAAGCTTCGAGCTGATCGTACATGCCCGGTCGAAGATCCTTCAGCCAGGGCCATGGTCCGCCGCCATGAGAGAGGAAGTAGGTCGGCATTCTCGCAAGCGTCATCGTTCTGTCCTTCCGCGCGACCGCGTAGTAACTTTCTGAAACCACCTATCGAATAGTTCGCGTCAACGGACAAGGAGGCACTTTGCAAGCACCAGATTACCAAGCAGAAACCGCCCAATGCGTGTTCATCGGCCGCATGCTGGGGCGGGTCACCGACAAATGGACAGTATTGATCGTCCGCGCGCTTGGGCGCGGACCATGATGCCGCTTCAATGCGCTTCGCCGCGAGGTGGGTGAGATCAGCCAGAAGGTGCTTGCCTCCACTCTGCGCGATCTGGAAGAGAACGGGCTCGTCTCGCGGACGGTGACGCCCGTCAACCCGCCCCAGGTCGAATATGCGCTCACCGACCTCGGCCGCGATTTCCTGCGTCCGATCCGGGGGCTTGCAGAGTGGGTGCTGGAGAACGCCGCCCTTATCGAGGCGGCTCGCGCCGAGTATGCCGCCCGCGCATCAACCTGAACGACGCGGATAGCCAGCAAGCGCCCGGCTGATCGGTCATGGCTCGGCCGAGTTCGGCACAGATTGGCTGGCGATCGGCGGGGATCGGGCGCGCAAATATCGCCAAGAGCGGCGATCGGCATTCTCCGACCTAACGGTTGGTGTGATCCACCCCACCAGCCTCCTTGATGAAGGCGAGCAGGAGCGCGCCAAGCCGAGCCGGCTGCTCCTGTTGGATCCAGTGACCGGCGCCGTCGATGAGCTCGACGCCAGCCATCTTCGTCGCCGCCTTCGTCGTCATGAGATCGAGCGCGCCCGGCGCCGCATAGGTGCCCCAATCGCTCTTCCCGCCGATAAAGAGCGACGGGACGTCGATCGTCCTTCCCGAATACAGGCGCAGCTCGGCGTTCAGCTCAGGATCAGAAAAGACGCGATACGCCTGCAGGGCGCCCTGGAATCCGGTGCGGCCATATTCCTCGGTGTACACGCCAAGTTCCGGCTCGGTGAGCCATTTGCAGGCTGCGATCTCGGCGGGGGAAGGCTGGGACGCGGCCACGGTCTGCGACATCGTCTTGCCGAGCTCCATGACATAGTAGGTGGGCATCTGTGCAAGGTCTGCGGCCGTTCGTCCCTTCAACGGATGCGGCTTGTTCCCGGGCCAGTCGGCGCTCTTGACGTAGAAGAATGCGCGAAGAAACGCGTGCAGACCCTGAGGCGGATGCGACATGTCCTCGTTCGCCTGCCGTGTGCTCAGATATTGTTGGTAATATTCTCTCGGCGGATCGAGCGCCGCCAGCGCGGCCGCCAGCTTTTGGTTTTCGATGTTCGGTTGAACCGGCGCTGCCTCGCTGTCCGCGGTGTTGAACGGAAACGCCGGTGGGCCGGGGAACGGCGCGCTCATCAGCACCACCGAGGGAAAGACGTCAGGTCGGACGAGCGCACAATAGGCCGCCACGGGCGAACCGAAGTCGTGCCCGACGAGCATCGTCGTGCGCCGATACCCCAGCGCCGATACCAATGCGAGCGCGTCGCGCGTCGTGTTCAGGAGGCTGAAGGGCCCGAGCGGGGCTTCATAGCCGTTCACCCAACCGGTGGTGCGGCCAAAACCCCGCTGGTCGGGCGCGACGACATGGTAGCCGGCGTCCGCCAGGATCGGGATCAGGTGCCGCCAGCCATAGGCCAGATCTGGAAAGCCGTGCAGAAGCAGCGCGAGCGGCCGGCCGGGGCTTTCGTAACCGGCCTCGAGTATGTGGACGTCCAGGCCGTTGACGCCGTGGATCATGCGCGAGCGGACCCCGTCGGGAAGCGTTCCGCCGCCATATGGTGTTGTGGTCAAATCACTTCCTCCCATGGGGTTTGCGCGGGCCGGTCGAAATGAAGCCGCGATCGCGCCGACCGCGCCTATCGCCAGCACGGCCCGCCGCGACATCGACAGCTTGAAACGAACGGGATCAGTCATGCGCAGGCCTCATTCTATGGCGATCACCATAGCATGGCGATCACCATAGCGGCGTCAAGCCGGCCGTGTTATATTCATGGCATGCCACGTAAGACCGACGCCCGCTCCAGCGCGATTGCCACAGCCCAACGCCTGTTTCGTGTTCAAGGCTATACCGCGACTGGATTGACCCAGATCCTTGAAGAAAGCGGCGCGCCCAAAGGGTCGTTCTACTTCCACTTTCCGCGTGGCAAGGCACAGCTCGCCGAAGAAGCGATCGATCATTACATTGCTGCTAGACTCGCCGTGTTGCGGAGTATCTCGGCGGCCACATCGGGTGACGCTCTGACTTTTGTTCGTCAGATTTTCCGAGCATTCGCTGACGAAATGGTCGTTTCCGATTTCCAGTATGGATGTCTCATGCAGAATCTGGCGAACGAGCTGCCCGCGCTCGACGCCGAGCTGACGGCACGGGTCGCACGCGGATTTGCTGATTCGACCGAGATCATCGTGGAGCATTTCAAGGGGTGCGGGTTCACGTCCGCACGCGCATCCACTTGCGCAGCCGCGTTGGTAGCGGCGCTCGAAGGTGCGCGAACCATCGCCCGCCTGGAGCGCACGCCGGCTGTATTCGAGGCGCTGGCGGATGTTAGTGTCCAGGGATGGGCTATCCCCGACAGGTGAACCTCGACCCTGTGTACGAGAAAATCGAAAGGCGCGGCCGCCTCCGCCAGCTCGGGACGGAAGATCGACATGAAAGGTTAAGATTCACAATGTGAGGAGATTTTCGACAATGACCTGGACCGGCATTTGGCGAAACCAATATGGCTCGACGCTCACGATCATGCAGGACCGGAACGGTCTTATCGAGGGCAGGTTCAAGACTGCGCTCCAGGACAGCGCGTTCTTTGGCCATGAGTTGCCAGTGACGGGCGTTTGGTTCGGTGATTGCATCAACTTTGCCTTTGGCATGGCAGGCGAAGGCCCAACGTCCATCTGCTCGTTCACTGGAATGCTGCGCGACAACAAGCTCCAGACCGTTTGGCACGTTGTGACCAGCAAAAAAATCGACCGTTCCGGAAGGGTGGAGACGCTCGGCTGGGCCCATTCCGTCCAGACGAACGCCGATACATTCGAGCGTGTCGCCTAAGCGATGCCCGAGCCGTTACATGACACACGTCGGCTGCGGCGGCCTGATGCCACGTCTTCGCGGGGCGGATATCACGCGCGCACTGTAGCGATATCTTCCGCCCGATCTTGTTGATGTCGTCCCGGGAAGTCAGCTTTTGCTGAACTCGCTGTGGCGCGGGTTAATTCGAGCAGTCTCTATAGCGCCGGGTTCGTGTTGTTCTTCGGCCAAACGATGCTCCAGTTGATGTTTCGACTGGTTCGATCGGAACGAATCGGTGGATAGGCGGCCCCGGGGATCGAGTTCGCCGCGAAGGATAGTCCGTAGCCCTCTTCGGCTGTGGCTCAATGCTCATGCCGCATGTGCCGATGCTATCGCTGACGTCGCGTAGGCACTTGAACCGGCTTCTGCGACAAGCCAGTCGACGAAGCCTGTTATCAGGCTTCCGGCATCGGCGTGACGTGGGATGACCGCGACATAGCCGGTTCGGGGAACCCGGATATCCGGCAACGGCGTCATCAGTCTGCCATTGGCGACATCGATATCGAGCATCGGCAGCGGACCAATCCCAATGCCGAGCCCGTCCTCCACCGCCTGGCGCGCCACGTGGAAGTGATCGAAGATCTGGCGGGGGAGGGCGGCCAGGTGTTGGAGCCTGGCAGCTTCGAGCCAGTCGGCCCAATCGCCGCCGCGCGTCTCGACCGCAAACAGCGTGTGTCGTTCGATGTCAGCCGGCTTGCGGATCGGGCGTTCGGCGAACAGTGCGGGGCTCATGATCAGCGTGTCGATATCGTCCAGCACGGGGACGACACGATGCTGAGGCCATGCATCCGCCCGAGCGGCGCCGCGCCGGATCGCAACATCGACGCCGCCGCGCAAGTCGTCGAGCACGCACGACACCGTCGTCACCGCGACTTCGACATGCGGATGAGCGGCGTGATAGCGATTGAGCCGCGGGATCAGCCAGCGCATCGCGAAGCTTGTCGGAGCGCTCACCCGCAGGATGCGGCGCGCGCCGGGCCGGCCGCAGGCTTCCGCCG
>Ga0209371_1000388_pt1 | contig 46275 bp, 50 predicted proteins | sample AgamicAtAmrz_FD_187165 | JGI IMG/M metagenome (GOLD analysis project Ga0209371, IMG submission 187165) | Agave microbial communities from Guanajuato, Mexico - At.Am.rz (SPAdes) (version 2) | ecosystem: Host-associated > Plants > Roots > Rhizosphere | place: Guanajato, Mexico | collected 2012-06-07
TGGCAGAGTGGCCATGCAGCGGATTGCAAATCCGTCCACCTCGGTTCGACTCCGGGACGCGCCTCCACTTTACACCCTGCCCGGGTGGTGAAATCGGTAGACACAAGGGATTTAAAATCCCTCGGCTGTATGGCTGTGCGGGTTCAAGTCCCGCCCCGGGCACCATCTCTACCGGTTAAAAATTTCGAATTAAAATAAAGCAGTAGTAAGCAATGTCGTGACCGCCTTCAAGGCGGTTTTTTTGTTTCTGTTGCCTGATAAAAAACCCGGCGTTCACCGGGTTTTTAAACTTATGATTGCGGCTGACCAACCGGGCCTGAGCCCAGCGTGCCGCCCGGCGACGACTGGCCGCTTGGCGCATGAGGACGTCCATCCGATTTAATCGCATCACTGCGATGCATACAGCCCGCCAGCGCCAGCACCGCCAGCGTAATGCAGATCCCTTTCTTCACGTTGTTCATCGTTGCCACCTCATTCTCCGGTATTGAAAAAAGAAAGCATAAAAATGCAATGAAATTAAAGCGTAGCAGGCCGTTGCCAGCGCACCAGCCGAGAAGTCTCAAATACGTTCCTGGCAGGAAGTTTGACCCGCTTCTCATCTCATGCAGCTTAGGGTGCAAAACCCGCCTGTATAGGTTACTTTCACGGCCTGTAACGCGGCACGGGCTGCGGTGATGAAAAAGGAAACGAGATGCAGGGCGTCGTGAAATTTATTAAAGGCTGGCTACTGTTTTCCCTGCTGTGGGGCCTGTTTATGTGGTTCTGCTTCTGGCAAAAAGAGGGAATGGAAACGGGGATGGTCGTGGTAAAAAGCCTCTATGCAGGCGTCATCTATCAAGCGTTGACGACAATGGTTGCGCGCTTCAAAGCCCGTCGCCAGGCAAAACCGCTTTAACAGCGATGCGGCAAGCGCCGCATCGCTCACTACGACTTTTTCCGCTGTTTATTCAAATCTGCCGGTCAGGCGCTGATGGAAATCGCTGCTGCGCGTGTCGAGGCCAACAATCGTGACCTGTGCGCCGTGGCGCTGATAGCGATACTCGATGCCATCCAGAGCGGCAACGGAAGAGGCGTCCCAGATCTGGGCATGGGTTAAATCAATCGTCACCTGCTGCGGATCGTGCCCATAATCAAAATGCTCGAACAGATCGTTGCTGCTGGCAAAGAACAGCGGCCCGCGTACCGTGTAGCGCACCGATTGGCCGTCGTCGCTCAGCGCGCGCTCGGCATGAATGACATGCGCGATGCGGCGCGCAAATAGCATCATGGCGGCAATGACGCCCGCGAGCACGCCAAGCGCCAGGTTGCCAGTCCACACGGTAACCACAATCGTCAGCGCCATTACCAGCGTCTCCGACCAGGGCATACGCTTTAAGGTCGCAGGCTGGAGGCTGTGCCAGTTCACCGTCTTCACGGCGACAACCATCATAATGCCCGCCAGCACCACCATCGGAATTTTTGCCATCACTTCGCTCAGGCCGGTTACCAGCAACAGCAGCACCAGGCCTGCAACCACCGTCGATACGCGCGTGCGCGCCTTGCCCAGTTCCACGTTAACAATGGTCTGCCCGATCATGGCACAGCCTGCAATGCCGCCGTAGAAGGCCGCAAAAATGTTGGCTATGCCTAAACCCCAGGACTCACGTCGCTTGCTGGAGAGCGTATCAGTCAGATCGTCCACCAGTTTGGCGGTCAGCAGCGATTCCATCAAACCCACAAAAGCAATGCTGAGCGCGGTTGGCCAGACAATTTGCAGCGTTTGCAGAGTGAGCGGCACCTGCAATGCATTCAGGCCAGGCAAACCCGCACTCATTGGGCCTTCATCGCCTACGTTGGGCACGCGCCAGCCCAGCAGCAGCGCAACGGCAGTCACCACGACGATGGCGATCAGCGGTGAAGGCACGCTTTTCAGCACGCGCGGCAGCAGCAGCACAATCGCCAGCGTAACGGCAAACAGCAGCCATACCAGCGAACTTTGTCCCCAGACGTGTGGCACCTGCGCGAAGAAAATCAGCACGCCCAGCGCGTTAACGAAGCCCAGCATCACCGAGCGTGGAATGTAGCGCATCATGCGCGCCAGCCCGGCAAGGCCAAACAGAATCTGGATCACGCCGCCCAGCACCACGGCGGGCAGAATATAGGCCACGCCGTGAACATGCACCATAGGGCCAATCACCAGCGCCACGGAACCGGCTGCGGCAGTCACCATTGCCGGACGTCCGCCGAGGACCGAGAGCGTTAAACAGAGCACCACAGAGGCGACAAGGCTGACTTTGGGATCAACGCCCGCGATCACGGAAAAGGAGATCACCTCGGGGATCAGCGCCAGCGCGGTAATAATACCCGCGAGACATTCGCGAGTGAGAAGGGCAGGGGAACGCAAAACGCGCCCCACGCTTAGATCGTTGTCCACGGCTGTCGTCGCAGCAACGTCATTGGGATGGCTCATAGGTGTGCAGGCTCTTTAATAATCCGTTCTCACAGCGGAAGGGAGAACGCAGAAGAAATTAAGCAGGAGAGAGTAATGGCTGAAGGGGAATTTTGCCAGCGGTCACGGAAAGGCAATGTGACTCCATCCCTGGAGTCGGCGTTACACCGACAAATCGTCAGGTGTTTTATGCACAACCAGCTCAAGCAGCTGACGGTAGATGTCGAGCGACACGACGTCAGATTCGAGCTCCAGCCGGTGTATTAACTTAGAGATAATGGCTTTATTGGTCACAGGCATACCGGCCTGTAAAATTTCAGCAACGATTAATCCCAGCATTTCCATTTCGCTGGCCGCTTTATTGGCAGCTACGTTGAAATAGTCAGCAATTTCTTTATCAGTTTGCGGAACAGCGTTTTGCATGTGTCAGCCCTTAAAAACAGCCCGAACTTCCAGGTCGGATATCAGGACAAATTACGATGAAAATCCCCTTACATGGACAGATGTAAAGGGTCCCAAATCATCTAAAACGAAAAAAGGACCTCTGAAGGTGGAAATCCACTGACACCTTCAGAGGCGACGCAAACGCATCATTCGTTACGGAATCGTTATCCGATTCATGGGTGCTAAAGTTATACAAAGAAGGTGTACAGGCACAAGTAATATACTAAGCTATTTGTGCTATGTGTTTAATATCAATGGAATGTATTCGGCAAGGCTGAGGTAAAGCTGTACAGTTCGTTTGTACAATGAGACCAGAATGCGGGGGGGCAGGAAAAAAGCATTGCCTCTTTCCTGCAAAATTTCACCTAAACAGCTTTAACTTTGAGGTGAGTTTTCGGACCGATTGTTTCTCGCCAACCAGCGCCAGCCCCAGCAGACGCCACTCTCTGGCAGGAATTTCGCGCATTGCCGCGCTGAATGCGGCGTAATCAGTGGTGGCTTGCCCCTGTTCAGGAAACAGCACTAAATCGCAGCCCGATTCAGCACAGCGCGCACGCAGGGAGTCCATCTCTTCGTGGCTCGCCGCCAGCACGGGAATACCGAGCGGGATCAGGCCGGGAAAGCGGCAGGCGTCCGCATCCTGGAGCGCATCACCAACCAGCGCGGGATGGCGCTGGCCAAGCGTGAGCGCCATGACTGCCGCCGCGTTGGCGGCTTTTCCAGGGGCGAGATCGCCGTGTAAGATCATGACGCAACGAGGGTCTTGCATAACGCTTCTCCTGACTGAAAAGCGCATTGTGACAAGGCAGTCAGCGGGCGTCTGGAAGATTTGTGCAGGCCTGCTGATAGCGTGCCGGTGTCAAATGGCAGGCGCGTTTAAACCAGCGCCCCAGATGGCTCTGGTCGGCAAAGCCCAGGCTGGCGGCAACGTCAGCAGCCGCGCTGCCTGCCGCCAGCTGGCGACGCGCCTGCGTCAGACGCCACTGTACGAGCCAGGCGTGCGGCGGCAAACCCCACTGCGCCTGAAACAGGCGTGACAGGCGAAAGCGGTCGACCTTCAGCGCGTCAGCCATCGCCTGTAATCCTGGGTTAAGCGCATGGTGTGCAATCAGCCAGTCGCGCGCCTGCTGTGCCAGCTGTTTATCCCGATCCGCCGGGCGCGCCTCGCTGCGCCACAGTGGGTGCTGGCTCAGCTGCATAAACAGCCGGTCAAGCGTTGCCTCTTTAATCAGTTCAGGATGGTTGTGCCACAGCGCGTCAAAACAGTGCCAGACGGCGTAAGCGAGCTGCTTATCGTCACGCAGCGTAGCGGCGAAGTGCAGTTCACCACCGCTGCTGGCGCGCAGCGCTGCCAGCTGCTGCACCTGTTGTGGCGGCAAATAGAGCATGCGATAGGTGAACCCCTGCGCGTCCACCGCGTCACCGTCGTGCAGCTCTTCCGGTTCCAGCATAAATACCGTGCCGGGCCGACTCTGATGCTGTTTGCGGCGTGAATGGAACTGCTGCACGCCTTGCTCCGTCACGCCGATCAGGTAGCTGTCATGCCAGTGGGGATCGTAGGCATGGCCGGTAAAATGCGCGCGTATTGTCTCGATGCCGCGCGGCGCATCACGGCGCAAATCTATCCAGTTGCTGTTGCGATCGGGCATGGCAATCTCCGGGTTGTGGCTCTCTGGACATAAGCATGACGTGAAAAAGCCGGTAACAGGCGCGTCATTGTTTAACGGCATGTGCTATTTTCATTAGCAAATTGCTGCGCGTATAATAACGTACTCACTTAGTTAGAAGTCTAATCATTAGGTCGCTACGCTTTGACTGTTCACTATAAAACATTCACTCATTTGCTTTATCAAACCGCGCACGCCTGGCGGCTCGCCGTGGATCGTCATCTCAAACATAGCGGCCTGAGCATGAGCAGCTGGATGGCAATTGGCCTGATCGCCAGCGAAACGCGCCCACTCACTCAGACTGAACTGGCACAGATGCTCGGCCTGGAAGATGCCAGCATGGTGCCACTTATCGATCGTCTGGTGAAGCAGGGGCTGCTGTCGCGCGTGCAGCCGCCGGAAGATCGCCGCAAACGGCTACTGTTACTGACGGAGAAGGGCAATCAGGCCTTTTCTGTGGTGAAAACAGAGGCCGATGCGCTGCGTGCTGACCTGCTGGGCGATATTGATCCTCAGGCGCTGGCCACCACGGAAAAAGTGCTGCAACAACTGCTGGCGCGCATGGGAAGTATGTAAACGTGGCCAGACGCAATCCCTATGCGCAGCGCGAATGGTTGCCGCATGAAAAACCGATGCTGCCGGGCTCGCCTTCAACGCCGCTGCACTCATCTCCGAAGCGGATTGCGTTTGGCCTGATTGGCCTGTTGATCTCTCTTACCGGCGCGCTCAGCAATGCGCTGGTCACCGCCAACCTGACGAATCTACAGGGCACTTTTGGTGCCTACTCAAATGAAATTGCCTGGCTGCCAGCCGTTTACGTGATGGGCAATATTTCAATCAACCTGCTGCTGGTGAAGTTCCGCCAGCAGTTTGGCCTGCGCGTTTTCACCGAAGCCTTTCTGGTGCTCTATGTACTGGTGGCCTTTTTCCATCTCTTTGCCAACGATCTCAGCTCGGCGATCATCGTGCGCACTGCTCACGGCATGGCTGGCGCGGCGCTCAGCTCGCTGGGAATCTACTATCAGGTTCAGGCATGGCCAGCGAAGCACCGGCTCAAGGCGCTGGTGATCGGCCTGACCGCCTCGCAGTTTGCTATTCCCATGGCGCGACTGTTTTCTACCGAGCTGCTGCAGCTTGAGGAGTGGCGCGGCCTCTATCTGTTTGAGCTTGGGCTGGCGATGATTGCGCTCGGCTGCGTGCTGGTGGTGAAACTGCCGCCAGGCGACCGCATCAAGGCATTTGAAAAACTCGATTTCGTCACTTTTATGCTGCTGGCTCCCGGCATGGCGTTGCTCTGTGGCGTACTGTCGCTGGGACGCATCGAATGGTGGTTTACCACGCCCTGGCTTGGCGTCTGTTTAGCGATTGCACTGGTGCTGATCGTCGCCGCGTTTGTTATCGAACATAACCGGAAAAATCCGTTGATTAACACGCGCTGGCTAAGCAGCGGCATGATGGTACGCCTTGGCATTGTGATGATTATGATGCGTATTGTACTGGCTGAGCAGAACACGGGCGCGGTGGGTTTTTTGCAGCAGCTGGGGCTGCTCAACGATCAAATGCGCGGCCTGTCACTGGCAATCATTGGCGGCATGACGCTCGGCATTGCCGCCAGCGCGCTGACCATCAAGCCGACCCATCTTAACTGGCCAATCGTCACCTCGCTGGCGGTGATGATCGTTGCCTCACTGATGGATGCGCAGTCCAGTCCGGTTACACGCGCCAACAACATGTACATCAGCCAGTTTTTGCTCGGCTTCAGCAGCACTTTTTTTATGACGCCCGCGATGCTGATCGGCATCGGCAGCGTTGTGACCCAGCCGAAGAATCTGGTGAGTTTTGTGGTGCTGTTTGGCATGAGCCAGAACCTGGGCGGTCTGATCGGCTCCGCTATTCTCGGCACGTTTCAGGTCTGGCGTGAGAAGTATCACTCCAGTCTGCTGGGCGACCAGCTGTCGCTCCTTGATCCCAACGTCACGGAGCGCCTCAGCCAGTACGGTGCGCTGTTTAACAGCCAGCTGGGTGATGCCATCTTGCAGAGCGCGCAAAGCACGACGCAGCTCCAAACCGTCGCCACGCTACAGGCGAACGTACTGGCCTATAACGATACCTATTTTCTGACGGCGGCTCTGGCACTCATCACGCTGATGTGGGCGCTGTGGCGTCTTTCCCGTCGGCGGTACCTCGACTGGCGACAGGCGCGTTTTAATCTCATGGAGCAGCGCCTGGCCGCTGCGTCACAAGAATCTATGGAGTCACGATGAGTCAACAGGATGAACTTCAGGCAGCGGAGCGCGAGCGCGCCAACCGTCGACGCATTCTCTCTATTGCCGCGGGCAGCGGTATTGCCATTCTTGGCGTACTGGTCATTTTGTACGCCTGGCAGCTCTGGCCTTTTACCAGTGCGATTCAGAGCACCGAAAACGCCTATATTCGCGGCCAGGTCACCTTTATCAGCCCTCAGGTTAATGGTTACCTTACTTCGGTAGAGGTGGTGGATTTGCAGCCGGTAGAGAAAGGGCAGTTGCTGATGACCATTGACGACCGCATCTATCGCCAGCGCGTGCACCAGGCACAGGCGCAGCTGGCGATGAAACAGGCGGCGCTCAATAACAACCAACAGCAGCGCCGCAGCGCTGAGGCGACCATTGCCAGCAATAAAGCCGCGCTGGAAAATGCCAAAGCACAGGCGCTGAAAAGCGGTTTCGATCTGAAGCGCGTTGAAAACCTGGCCGCAGACGGCTCGCTTTCGGTACGTGAACGCGATGCGGCGCGCGCCGCCAACGCGCAGGCGCAGGCGGCGGTGCGCCAGGCGGAAGCACAGGTGGCGGTGGCGCAGCAGAACCTGCAAACGGTTATCGTGAATCGCGCGTCGCTTGAAGGCGACGTCGCCAGTGCCCATGCCGCGCTGGAGCTGGCGGATATCGATCTGGCGAACACGCGCATTACCGCGCCGGATGCCGGTCAGCTTGGACAACTTTCGGTGCGCAAAGGCGCTTATGTGACAGCGGGCACGCGTCTGACTTCGGTCGTGCCTGACCACAAATGGATCATCGCCAATATGAAAGAGACGCAGCTGGCGGACATCCGGCCGGGTCTGCCGGTCACGTTCCGCGTGGATGCGCTTAACGGCAAACGCTATAACGGCCACGTGGAGTTTATCTCACCGGCTGCGGGATCGGAGTTCAGCGCCATTTCACCGGACAACGCCACCGGCAACTTTGTCAAAATCGCCCAGCGTATTCCGGTACGTATCGCCATCGAATCTGCTGATATGCGCGAGCTGCGGCCCGGCATGTCGGTGGAAGTCAGCATTGACACCGCCGCGCAACCGCGCAGCAAGGCGGTGGAGTGATGCGGCGGCTGTTACTTGCCAGCCTGACGGCGCTGGCGCTGGCCGGTTGCGCCACCGAGGTGGAAAAAGCGCCTTCGTCGCTGCCGATCCCGCCACAGTGGCGCAATCAGGTTGGGCCGGTCGCCACGCCAGAAGCGGAGTGGTGGCGGGCGTTCGGCGACGATAACCTCAACTGGCTGGTGACGCAGGCACTGCGCAACAACCCTGATATCCTCACCGCGCGTTCGCGCGTCGAGCAGTATCGCGCCCAGCTACGCGCGGTGCAGGGCGATAATTTCCCGACCCTTAGCGCAGGCGTCGGGGTCACGCACCAGCGCACCTTATCCTCCGTCACCGGGCAGCCTTACGAGAATGCCGTCTATCAGGGGCTGCTACAGGCCAGCTACGATGTCGATCTGTGGGGCGCGCGCAGCAGCACGATTGCGGCCAGCGAGGCGTCGCTTGAGGCGCAGCGCGCGGCGGCGTCGGCAGCAGAACTGACCGTCGCCAGTTCAGTCGCCTCAGGCTATATGAGCCTGGTCGCGCTGGACGAGCAGCTGCGCGTCACCGAGGCGACGCTGGAAACGCGCGGTAACTCGCTGCAGCTGGCCCAGCGCCAGTTTGAAACCGGTTATAGCTCCCGGCTTGAATGGATGCAGGCGGCTTCCGAGTTTCAGACCGCAAAGGCGCAGGTGCCGCAGCTAAAGCATCAAATTGCCCAGCAGGAAAATGCCTTAAGTATTCTGGTGGGAATGAACCCGCGCGAAATTGCGCGCCGACCGCAGTTCAACCAGATCATGCCGCAGAAAATGCCGCAGGTGCTGCCGTCGCAGCTGCTTAACCGGCGGCCCGATATTGTACAGGCGCAGCGTCTGCTGCTGGCGGCGGACGCGACGCTGGCCTCATCGAAAGCGCAGCTGCTGCCGTCGCTGAACCTTACCGCCAGCGGCACGCTGGAAAGTACGGAACTGCACCAGCTGATCGACAATCCGTTCCGGCTCTGGAGCATTGGCGGCAGTGTGCTGGCGCCGCTGCTGAACCGCGAAGCGCTGACGGCCCAAGTGGATGTCTCGATGGCGTCGCGCAATCAGGCGCTCTACAGCTACGAGAAAGTGGTGCGCAATGCGTTTTCTGAAGTAAACGACGCGATGGATGCCATCCTGCAAGGGCAGGCGCAGCTGGCGGAGCTGGAAAAGCAGGAGGAGTATGTCTCTGAGGCGCTGCGCATTGCGCGCAACCGTTATCAGAACGGCTACGCCTCGTATCTTGACGAGCTCGACGCGCAGCGCACGCTGTTCAACACGCAGCTCAACCTGGTGTCGGTGAAAAACGATCTGCTGCTGGCGCAGATTGCGCTGTACCGTGCACTAGGCGGTGGCTGGCAGGCACGCTAAATTTTCCGTTCCCAGGCATTTTTTTAACCAACCGACCGATTAGCGACGATTTTGCACGCTTGCTCGTACTTACGTGTCTTTACATATGCTGTTAAGATAGCGCCGTTTCGGGCCAAACTAAGCTAAGGTCTGGGGCGTTACGAACCGCATCGAGAAGATATACGGAGAGGTCAATCTGCCTGGGCAGGTTATAAGGGATACCTATGCATAAACACTATTTTTTAGCGCTTGCCTTTGCCGCAGCATTATTGACCGGATGCGCACGCACTGCGCCTGTCCATAATGTGGAACAGTCATTAAGCCAGCGCTATTCGGACAACCAAATGAAAACCGCCATTCTTGAAGCAGGAATTGGCCGGAAGTGGATAATGACGCCCGCTGCACCAGGCGTGATCAATGGCCGCTATGCGCAACGTGATTTCGTCGCCAATATCCGCATCACCTATACGTCGCAAAGCTACTCGATTCACTATGTCAGTAGCCAAAATTTGAAAGCCCAGGACGGGAAAATCCATGCGAACTATAACCGCTGGGTGAATAACCTTGATCAGGATATTCAACTGCGTCTGGCTGCTCAGGCTCTGAAATAATTTGACGCCTGCCTGCGGCTTTATCGGTCAAGGGCAGGCTGTTAACACCAGAAAAGTGAGTCTGCGGGTAAACCTGTTTTATATCGCCGGGCGTCAAATGCTGACGGCAGCAGGATAAAATTCACAGGCACACAGGAATCGCTCACTCTCTAACTGGAAGACAAGAGCAGGCTGTCTGGCTGGTGCCGGTTCCATACGACACAAGATAAGAACGCAGTGATGAAATTGGCATATTCTCTTCTCGACTGGCAGGCACTGGCTCCAGGCCTTGCTAGCCGAGACGTCTGGCAAGGCTGGGCACAACAACCTCTCGCGTTAGATACCACGCAGCCTGTGGCTAAACCTCACTTTCTGCCCATGATGACCGCGCGTCGTTTGAGCGGCGGCAGTCGTGCGGCCGTCGAGTGTGGGCTTGCCTTGCTGGCGCGTCAGTCAGTGGACGCTGTAGTTTTTACCAGCCGCCACGGCGAACTGGAGCGCAATCTTCGCATTCTTACCGCGCTGGCAAACGAAGAGGCGCTTTCGCCTACTGATTTTGCCATGTCGGTACATAACTCAGCGGTTGGAAGCCTGACGATTGCGGCCAGACAGCCGCTGGTTTCAACCTCTATTTCCGCCGGGATTGATTCCTTCCAGCAGGGCCTGGTTGAAGTCGCGGCGTTACACCAGGCAGGCTACGCACGAGTGATGCTGGTCGATTTTGACGGCACGGTGCCCGATTACTATTTGCAGTGGCTGCCAAAAGATATCAAGACAATGCCTTATGCGGTCGGGCTGGTGTTGGGCGCAGGCGATGCCCTTCGCTGCACAGCCCAGCCGCTGACCCGCGAAGTGACATGCGCGCTGCCGCAAAGTCTGGCGTTTTTACATGGATGGTTGAGCAACGCTACAGCGTTCAGCCTGCCGGGCGAGCGTCTGAGCTGGTGCTGGGAGATCAATAATGGCTGATTCGTCCCTCCTGATACGTCGCCGATACGGCTTCAACTACTACTGGCGGCTGGTGATGACCGCCGTAAGCTTTACGCTATTCAGTGTGGGTGGGCTGCTGCTGTCGCTTGTCTGGTTCAACCTGCTGCTGGTTATTCAGCGCGACAAGGTTCGCCGCCGTGCGCTGGCACGCCGCAGCATCGCCTGGAGCTTCCGCTGTTTCCTGCGTTTCTGCACCTTTGTTGGCGTTTATGACTATCGCATAACCGGTGTCGATCTCTTGCAGCAGGATCGCGGCTGCTTGATCGTGGCCAATCATCCTTCGCTTATTGACTACGTAATGATCGCCTCAGTATTGCCTGAAATGGATTGCCTGGTTAAAGCGGAACTGCAACACAATCTTTTTTTCCGCGGCGTTATTCGCGCGGCGGACTACCTGATTAACAGTGAGGCTGAAACGCTGTTGCCTGACAGCCAGCAGCGTCTGGCACGCGGTGAAACCATCCTGATTTTTCCAGAAGGGACGCGCACCCGCTACGGCGAGCCGCTGAAGCTACAACGTGGTGCCGCCAATATCGCAGTGCGTGCAGGCTGTGACCTGCGCGTGGTGCATATCAGTTGTACGCAGCGAATGCTTGATAAACAGAGCCGCTGGTACCAAATTCCGCCGGTAAAGCCCCTGTTTAGCGTGCAGGTCCAGTCGCGCATTGACAGCCAGTCATTCCGCACGGCCAGTGAAGACGCGCAGCCGCTGGCGGCGCGCCGTCTGACCCGTTATTTGCAGCAGGCGCTGATTCCCCATGAAGAATAAAACGGTTGATGAAAACACAATGGAAGCACTGATCAACAACATTAAACAGATGATCATTGAGACGTTAAATCTTGAGGACATCACGCCTGATGAGATCGAAACCGATGCACCGCTTTTTGGCGAGGGCCTGGGTCTGGATTCCATTGACGCGCTTGAGCTAGGTCTGGCTGTGAAAAATCGCTACGGCGTTGCGCTTTCCGCCGAAAGCGAGACTCTGCGCGCGCACTTTTTCTCCGTTGCCACTCTGGCGGCGTTTATCAACCAGCAGCATGCGTAAGCGTTACCAGGAGCCAGGCTGTAATGACTAAAGAAGAAATCTATCAGGAAGTCGCCTCGCTATTGACTAGCCTGTTTGAAACCGATCCCGCAGATATTCATCCGGATGCACGTCTCTATGAAGATCTTGAGCTCGACAGCATTGATGCTGTCGACATGGTGGTGCATCTGCAAAAACGGACAGGCCGCAAAATCAAGCCGGAAACGTTCCGCTCCGTACGTACCGTCCAGGACGTAGTGGATGCGGTAGACCAGCTGATGCGTGAAGACAGCTGAGCCGATGATGCGTGCCGCGCTGCGCCTGCTTAATGCGCTGTCGTTGCTGATGTGGCCGTTTATTGTATTGCTGGTGGCGACGCATCCTCGCTGGCACGGTTTGTTCTGGCCGCTCAGCGCCATTTTCGCGCTGCGCTGGTGGGTGCTTCGTAAAGATCGGTCTGCAGCAGGGCGACCTGGGGTATGGCTGTCATTGTCAGGCGCACTCTTTGCCTTTTTCGCTGGTGCGTTGCATAGCCTGCATTGGGTACTGTGGTATCCGGTTCTGGTCAATGTTGTGCTGCTGGCAATGTTCGCCACTTCACTTCGTGGCCCGATGCCGCTGGTGGAGCGCATCGCACGCCTGCGTGAACCAGATCTGCCGCCGCAGGGCGTCATCTATACGCGCCGCGTGACCAAAGTGTGGTCGCTATTTTTTTTATTTAACGGCAGCGTCGCCGCCGCGACCTGTCTGACAGGAAATATTCATTGGTGGACGCTATGGAACGGCGGCATCAGCTATCTGCTGACAGGCTCGCTAATGGCGGGCGAATGGCTGGTGCGCCAGCGCATCAGAAGGCCGGTATGAAAACAGTGCCGGTTAGCTCATGGTTATATGGGCCGGATGCAGTGGTGGCTTTTCGCGGTGAGCAATCGCTGCTACGCAGCGCCATGCAACGTCAGGTTGTTGCGCTTGCCGCACGTTTGAAAGCCGCGCCGGGCATACGCTGGGCGCTCTGTTTCGATGACAGCTACCGCTTCTGCGTGGCGCTTCTGGCCACATGGTATGCCGGAAAGATGCCCATCATCCCTGGGCACTGCCGCGCCAGACTGCTGGAAGAGATGCACGCCGATTTTGACGGCGTAGTGAGTGATATGCCGTTAGATATCACATTCCCTCATCTGCAATGGTGTGAGGAAGAAGCCGATGGCGAACTCCCCATGCTGCCTGATGATGCCGCGCTGGTGCTGTTTACGTCGGGTTCTACCGGCACGCCGCGCGCGGTGCATAAATCGCTGAAGGTGATGGAACGGGAGGCTCAATGGCTTGCCGAGCTTTGGGGCGATCGGGCGGCAAACTGCCGTTTTATCGCCTCAGTCAGCCATCAGCATCTGTATGGATTAAGCCTCCGCCTTTTTCTGCCGATGTCATTGTGCCGACCGTTTGCGGCGCAGCAGGTCTTTTATAGCGAGCAGTTAACACAGTATGACCGGCGCGAACGCTACGTTTTTATCAGTAGCCCTGCGTTCCTGCGTCGCCTGGATTTTTCTCTCGCGGCGCCTGACTGTGCGCTGGTGGTCTCTGCCGGTGGCGCGCTGCAATGGCGTGATGCGCAGTCTGCACAGCAGGCGCTCGGCAGCAACGTCAGCGAAATCTATGGCAGCACTGAAACTGGCGTTATCGCCTGGCGACAGCGGAGTAGCGATATTTCATCCTGGCACTGCTTCCCCGGCGTAAACCTGTGGCAAACCACACCAGGGCGCTGGCAGGTTAATTCAGATTTGATAGCTGACGCCAGCGGCTGGCCGCTTGACGACCGTTTAACAATGACTGATGCAGAAACTTTTCAGCTCGCTGGCCGTCACGATCGCGTAGTGAAAATAGAAGATAAACGCGTTTCGCTGAGTGAAGTGGAACGACGCGTGCTTGCGCTGCCGGGAATAACCGATGCCGCCGCGCTGGCGATTACGCGCAGTGGCCGCAGTGCGATTGCGGTAGTGGTTCAGCTTGACGCCATCCCTTCAGCGACAGAGCTGAGTCGATTAAAGCGCCTCTGGCGTGAGCAGCTGCACCCCTGGCTAGAGCCGGTGGCGCTACCGCGTTACTGGCGCGTGGTCGAGGAGATCCCCGTGACTTCCCAGAGCAAGCGCGCCTGGACACAGATTGAGGAATTTTTCCATGTTGCCGGTTGAACATCGCCGCGAGGTTAACGGTTCGCGCGCCCTGTTATGGCTACAGGTCGACGCCGATCTGTTCTGGTTCCAGGGGCATTTCGCCACGCTTCCACTGCTGCCTGGTGTGGCGCAGCTTGACTGGGTGATGCACTACACCGTTGCGTTGCTGGCACCTGGTAAGGTCTTCAGCGCGCTGGAGAGCATCAAATTTCAACAGCCGGTGCCGCCGGGTTCGCAGCTTCAGCTGGAGCTTGACTGGGACGAAGCCCGATCGCGCATTAGCTTCCGCTATGCCTTGCTGCGCCAGGATGAAACGCTGAGTGCCAGCAGTGGGAAGATACTGCTGTGCTGACCGTGCCTTTCTCTCCCTGCGTGGTGATGCCTTGCTATAACCACGGCGCAACCATGGCATCGGTACTTGCGCGACTCGCCCCATTTAACCTGCCGATTATCGTGGTGGATGATGGCAGCGATGCAGCAACCCAGCGGCAGCTAGGGCAGCTTGCCGCAGAAAATCTTACGATGTTACGCCTGCCGCATAATCAGGGCAAAGGTGCCGCGGTAATCTGTGGCATGCGCGCGGCAATGCAGCAGGGTTATACCCATGCTGTACAGATCGACGCCGACGGGCAACATGCAATTGAAGATCTCCCTGCAATGCTGGCGGAGGCGCGCCACCATCCCGATTGCTTGATCTCTGGCCGTCCAAGTTATGATGACTCCGTGCCCAAAGCGCGCCTTTATGGCCGCTACGTCACCCATTTTTGGGTTTGGGTAGAAACCCTGTCATTTTCGATCAAAGACAGCATGTGCGGCTTTCGCGTTTATCCACTTGCGTCCGCGCTGGCGCTCTGCGACCAGCGCCCAATTGGCCAGCGCATGGATTTTGACACCGAAATTATGGTGCGGCTTTACTGGCAGGGGACGCCGAGCCGCTTTCTCGCCACGCGGGTCGTCTATCCAGAAAATGGCCTGTCGCACTTTGATGCCATCCGCGACAATCTGCGTATCTCCTGGATGCATACCCGGCTCTTTTTCGGCATGCTGCCGCGCATTCCAGCGCTGCTGGCGATGCGCAGACGTCAGGCGCACTGGTCAGGTGAACCCGAGCGCCGTGGACAGGCTGGTCTGCGTTTTATGCTGGCGCTCTGGCGTTACGGCGGGCGCCTGCCGTTCACGCTCTTATTGTGGCCCGTTGTGGCGGTCTACTGGCTGACAGGTCTCAATGCACGTCGCGCCTCGCAAGGCTACCTCAAACGTATTGTGGCCTGTGCAAAAAGCCGCAACGTGTTGCTGCCGCAGCCGCTCAATAGCTACCGTCATTTTCTGCGCTTCGCGGAGGCGATGCTGGATAAAGTCGCAAGCTGGCGTGGCGAGCTGCGCTGGGGAAAAGAGATTGATTTTGCACCCGAAGCTGAGGCTGCTATCCGTCGCGCAGGCGGTAAAGGCCAGCTGATCCTGGCTTCTCATCTTGGGGATATCGAAGCCTGTCGCGCCATGGCGCAGCAGGTCAGCGGGCTGGTAATAAATGCGCTGGTTTTCACCGACAATGCGCAACGTTTTCGTGAGGTGCTGGAAACCATTGCGCCCCAGGCAGGCGTGAATCTGTTGCCTGTCACCGATATCGGCCCGGAGACAGCCATCCTGCTGCAGCAAAAAATTGACGCAGGTGAATGGGTGGCGATAGTTGGCGATCGCACGGCAGTGCACCGCCAGCGTGGCGGAGAGCCGCGCGTGGTATGGAGTCAATTCCTCGGCCAGGCGGCACCTTTTCCACAGGGCCCCTTTGTACTGGCCTCGGCGCTGCGCTGCCCCGTTATGCTCATGTTTGCGCTGCGCGAGCAGGGCAAACTGCGGGTGTACTGCGAGCCTTTTGCCGATCCGCTGCTGTTGCCGCGCGCCTCGCGCCAGCAGGCGCTTCAGGCGGCGGTGGATCGCTATGCGCAGCGGCTGGAAGAGTATGCCCTGAAAGCCCCGCTTGACTGGTTTAACTTTTTTGATTTCTGGACGCTGCCTGATAACCAGGCGCGCCGCGAGGAGCCCCCAGAATGAGTGACAATCTGCATGCCGTTGAGGTCGCGATCACCATATCGTTCCATGATTGCGATCCAATGGGCGTGGTGTGGCACGGCCACTATTTCCGCTTTTTCGAACAGGCGCGTGAAGCACTGCTGCGCCAGATTGGCTATAGCTACGCTGAGATGGCGGCCAGCGGCTACGTATGGCCAGTGGTGGATACACGCGTGAAATATCGTCAGCCGTTGCGCTGTGAAGAGCAGATCCGCGTTAACGCATCTGTCACGGAATATGAGAACCGTCTGCGTATCGACTATGTCGTGAAAAACGCGACAGGAGAGATAACAACGCGCGCCCATACATTACAGGTCGCGGTTTGCCAGCAAACGCAAGCGTTGTGTTTCGTCTCGCCTGACATTTTGCTGGAAAAACTGGGAGTAAAAGGATGTTAAAGCTTCTGTTTATCGCGCTGCTGCTGTGGAACAGCGCTGCCAGTGCGGTCACGCTTGAGCAGCTGCAACAGCGTTTCGCCAGCCAGCCGGTTATCCGCGCCGATTTTACCCAGACGCGCGAGATCGCGGGTATGGCGCAGCCGCTAAAATCACGCGGCGAAATGCTTATTGCCCAACGTCAGGGACTGTGGTGGCACCAGAGCGCGCCCTTTGCGATGACGCTACTGCTCGACGATAAACGTATGGTGCAGACGCTGAACGGGCAACCTCCCCAGGTGGTCACTGCCGAGGCGAATCCGCAGATGTTCCAGTTTAACCATCTGCTGAGTGCGCTGTTTAAAGCGGATGAGCGCGTGCTGCGTGACAGCTTTGTTATTGATTTCAAGGAAAAAGGTGAAGCGCAGTGGACGCTCGGCCTGACGCCAAAAGCGGCACCGCTTAATAAAATATTCAAGCGTATCGATTTAGCTGGCGGTGAGTTTCTGGAACAAATCGAGCTGAACGACAGCCAGGGCGATCGCACGCATATCACACTCAGCAATACGCGCATTCAGCCGACGCAGCTCAACGCCGAGGAGCGTGCCCGCTTTGCCCAGTAATGCGCGCCTGCTGGCAGGGATCTGGATAACGCTCTGTGTCGCATTCGCGGTGGTGCTGGCGCTGCTGCTTCCGCGCAGCACGCTGAACAGCAGCGTGCTGGCACTGCTGCCGCAGCAGACGCTTGGCGCGGCACCGCCAGCGTTACAGGACGGTTTTATGCAGCGCCTCGATCGTCAGCTGGTCTGGCTGGTGTCGGCGGACAGCGAAGAGGGCAAACAGGCTGCGGCCTGGTGGCTGCATGCGCTGCAAAAACTGCCTGCACTGAAACAGGTCGAAGGCACGCTGGACGAAAAACAGCAGGCTGCATGGGGGCAGTTCGCCTGGGCCCATCGCAATGGCCTGATTGACGACGCGACGCGCCAGCGCTTACAGAACCATGCCCAGACCGACTGGATACTGGCGCAGCTTTTTTCCGCCTTCGCTGGCGTAAGCAGTAAAGAGTTGCAAGGCGACCCCTTTATGCTGACGCGCGGCTCCCAGCTTGCTCTTCAAAAAAATGCCGACCGCATGATGCTGCGCGACGGCTGGCTGACGGTGCAGGATCGCCAGGGAAAGCGCTGGTATTTCCTGCACGGCGAGCTGGCGACCAACGCCTTCAGCATCAAAGAGAGCCACGCGCTGGTGATGCAGCTGAACGATCTTGAGCAGCAGTTAAAAGCGCGCTGGCCAGGCGCAGAACTGCTGACGCGCGGTACGGTACTGTTCAGCGACGATGCCAGTCAGCGCGCGCAGCGGGATGTTGAAACGCTGGGGACAATCACTATCGGCGGGGTGCTGCTGCTGGTGCTGCTGGTGTTTCGCTCGCTACGTCCGTTGCTGCTCAGCATGGCATCCGTTGGCGTTGGCGCGATGGCGGGCACGGCGATCACGCTGCTTTGCTTTGGCGAGCTGCATCTGATGACGCTGGTAATGAGCCTGAGCATTGTCGGCATCTCGGCCGATTACACGCTCTACTATCTGACCGAGCGCATGGTACATGGTGCGCACGCTTCGCCATGGGAAAGCCTGCGAAAAGTACGCGGCACGCTGCTGCTGGCATTAGGCACTACCACCATCAGCTGGTTGCTGATGCTGCTGGCCCCTTTTCCTGGATTACGCCAGCTGGCGGTATTTGCTGCCAGCGGCCTGACGGCATCCTGTCTGACGGTGATCCTGCTCTATCCCTGGCTGGTGCGCGGCCTGCCGGTACGACCGGTGCCGCTGATGACCTGGCTGGCGCGCTGGCTGGCAGCATGGCGACGCAAGCGTGCTTTGCGCATCGGTTTACCCGTTGCGCTGCTGATCTATGCGCTGTGCGGTATAAGCCAGCTACGTATCGACGACGATATTTCCACCCTGCAGAGCGCGCCCCAGCAACTCAGGGCGCAGGACCAGAAGATCGCGGAACTCACCGGGCAGCGGGCCGATCAAACCTGGTTTGTGGTATGGGGCGATTCGCCAGAGCAGACGTTGCAGCGGCTGGCTCAGCTTTCTCCCGCACTGCAGCAGGCCAGGGAAGCGGGCTGGCTGGAAACCGCACGGGTGCTGCCATTGCGTCCGTTGCAGCAGCAGCAGGCGGACCTCGCGCTGCTGCGTGACGCTGCGCCGCAGCTAATGGCGACGCTTCGCCAGGCGGGATTAACGTTGCCGTCGCCCGATCTTGCGCCCATGCCGGTAACGCCACAGGCGTGGCTTGCCAGCCCCCTGAGCGCGGGCTGGCGGCTGCTGTGGTTGACCCTGCCAGACGGCACCAGCGGTGTGCTGGTGCCGGTGAGCGGCGTGCATAACAGCGCGGCGCTACAGAAGATGGCCGGGCAGCAGCAGGGCGTGAGCTGGGTCGATCGCAAAGCGACCTATGATGCACTGTTTGCCTTCTGGCGCACGCTGCTGAGCGGCCTGCTGGTGCTGGCGCTGCTCTGTATCACGCTGAGCTACGTACTGCGTCTGGGAATCAAGGCGGGTTTGCGCAGCGTCGTTCCATCGCTCTTGTCGCTGGCCGCGGCGCTTGCCACGCTTGGCTGGATCGGCGCCTCGTTTAACCTTTTTGCGCTGCTGGCGTTGATTCTGGTGCTGGGTATCGGCATCAACTACACCCTGTTTTTCAGCAACCCAAAAGGTACGCCGCTGACCTCGCTGCTTGCGGTGTCGGTTGCGATGATAACCACCTTACTGACGCTGGGAATGCTGGTATTCAGCAGCACCAGCGCGATCTCCAGTTTTGGCATCGTGTTGTGCAGCGGAATTTTAAGCGCTTTTCTGCTGTCACCGCTGGCGATGCGGCCAGCTAAATCGAGGAAGAAAAAATGTGGCGAATCGCCTTAGTTATACTGACGGGTTTGCTGCTGGGCGGTTGTGCCGGGAAGACGCCCGGCGATGCGCGTCCCACGGCCTGGCTCAGGCCCGGCGTACGAATCACACTGCCACCGCCAGGTATTACGCCAGCGTTTCAGCAACAGCAGCTGCTTACCGGGCAGGTGAAAGGTAAAAGCCAGTCGCTGCTGGTGCTGTTGAGTGCGGACAGCGAGAAAATTGAACTGGCGGGATTGTCCTCGGTGGGAATCCGCCTGTTTCGCGTCACCTATGATGCGCAGGGGATCCATAGCCAGCAGCTGATGCCGCTGCCGCAACTGCCGCCAGCCAGCCAGGTGCTGGCAGATATTATGCTGAGCCACTGGCCGGTTGCGGTGTGGCAGAAACAGCTGCCACCGGGCTGGGTGCTGGAGGACCGCGGAATGACGCGTCTGCTGCGCGACGACCGGGGTGAGGTAGTTACAGAAATTGATTATCTGCCACGCGGCAACGCGCGCGAACCGGTCAGCATCCGGCAGCGAGCGTTTGGTTACCAGATACGTATTCAACACCTGGATGCATCATGATTTATATCTCCGCTTTCGGCATGCTCAACGCGCTGGGTAATGATTTAACAACGATTGCACAGCATCTGCAACGCGGCGTCGCACCCGGCATGCAGCCGCGCGACGGCTGGCTGAGCGGCGGGCGCCGCTGCTGGCTGGGTGCGGTGGAAGGGGCGCTGCCGCCGGTTCCAGCCCATCTGGCCGCACAGGATACGCGCAATAATCGACTGCTGCTGGCGGCGCTGGCGCAAATACGCCCCGCGCTGGACGCGGCGGTAGCCCGACATGGCAGGGCACGCGTGGCGATAGTGCTTGGTACCAGTACCTCTGGCGTGGATGAGGGCGATCGACAGCGGCGCGCGCCTTACAGCGGCTATCATTACCAGATGCAGGAGCTGGGCGATCCCTCGCGCTTCCTGGCAAATTTTCTCCAGCTTGATGGCCCGGCATTCACTATTTCTACCGCCTGTTCGTCGAGTGCGCGGGCTATCATCAGCGGCCAGCGTTTAATCGAAGCAGGTCTGGCGGACGTCGCGCTGGTAGGCGGTGCCGATTCCCTTAGCCGAATGCCGGTTAACGGGTTCGACAGCCTGGCGTCGCTCTCTGCGCAGCGCTGTGCGCCTTTTAGCCGCGATCGCGACGGTATCTCTATTGGTGAAGGCGCAGCGTTGATGCTGCTGACGCGCGAGCCGCAGCCGCTGGCGGTGCTGGGTGTGGGAGAGTCGTCAGATGCCTGGCATATGTCCGCGCCACATCCCGAAGGCGAGGGCGCACTGCGCGCGATGGAGATGGCGCTGCGGCATGCCAGCCTCTCTGCGCAGGATGTGGGCTATATCAATCTGCATGGTACGGCCACGCCGCTTAACGATCAGGTCGAGTCAAAAATCGTGCATCGCCTGTTTGGCGATAGCGTGCCGTCCAGCTCGACCAAACATCTCACCGGCCATACCCTGGGTGCGGCGGGCATTATCGAAGCGGCTCTCGCCGCCTTGATTCTGCGCGACCACTTGCCGCTGCCGCCGCAAGATTTTTCTGCCGCCGCGCAGGATTTAAGCCTGCCCGCATGCGGCCTGTTATTGCAGCCCCAGCGGCTGCTAAAACCCGTTATTGTCTCTAACTCTTTTGCCTTTGGCGGCAATAACACCTGCCTGATTTTAGGACGTACTGCATGAGTAATGCGCTTTCTGCGGGCGACTATCTGCCGCATCAAACGCCAATGATTCTGGTGGATTGGGTGATTGGGGTCGATGAAGAGAGTGTCCACTGTCAGGTCTCTACCGCGCCCGGGGGCGTGCTTGCCCCTTTTCTTGATGCCCAGGGGTCGTTACCCGCCTGGTTCGGTATGGAAATCATGGCGCAAACCATCGGCGTCTGGTCCGGCTGGCACGCCAGGCGCGCAGGGACGCAGATTATCCGCCCCGGCATGTTGCTAGGAGGACGGAACTGGCGCGCCACTACGCCGAGCTTTCCCGGCGATATTACGCTGGACATTAGGCTGCGCCTGCTGATGCGCGACGACCGCATGGGCAGTTTCGAGGGCGACATTCGTCACGGCGATCGCGTGCTCGCCACTGGACGGCTAAACACTTATCAACCTAACGAACACGAGTTACAACAACTGATGTCACAAGGAAAACAGCCATGACGCGTAGCGTATTAGTTACTGGCGCAAGCAAAGGCATTGGCCGCGCTATTGCGCAGCGTCTGGCGCAGGACGGTTTTGAGATAGCGGTGCACTTTAACCGCGACCGCGCAGGTGCAGAGCTGACGCTGGCGCAGATTGGAAATGCGGGTGGCCAGGCGCGTCTGCTCAGCTTTGACGTGGCGGACCGCGCTGCCACGCGCGCGGCGCTGGAGGCGGATATGCATCTTCATGGCGCGTATTACGGCGTGGTCAGCAACGCCGGTATTACCCGCGATGCCGCTTTTCCGGCGCTGACTGACGGAGAATGGGACAGCGTCATTCATACCAACCTCGACAGCTTCTATAACGTTATTCAACCCTGCGTGATGCCAATGATTGGCCTGCGACAGGGAGGACGAATTATTACGCTCTCATCGGTTTCCGGCATTGCCGGTAACCGTGGTCAGGTCAACTATAGCGCCGCTAAAGCGGGCATCATCGGCGCGACAAAAGCGCTGGCGATTGAGCTGGCGAAACGCAAAATTACCGTTAACTGTATTGCACCAGGTCTGGTCGATACCGGTATGGAAGGGTTAGAACCTCTGGTCATAGACGAGGCGATGAAAATTGTCCCTATGAAGCGCATGGGGACGGCAGACGAGGTGGCAGGGTTAGCAAGCTATCTGATGTCTGATATTGCCGGATATGTTACGCGGCAGGTCATTTCGATCAATGGAGGCATGTTGTGACGCAGCGCGTTGTGGTAACAGGCATGGGCGGCGTGACAGCCTTTGGTGAACAGTGGCAGGAAATAGCCGCACGGCTGCGGGCAGGAAAAAACGCGGTGCGCCGGATGCCAGAGTGGCAGATCTATGATGGCCTTCATACGCTGCTCGGCGCGCCTATCGATCGCTTTGAGCCTCCGGCTCACTACACGCGCAAGCGCACCCGATCCATGGGGCGAGTATCGCTGATGGCGACGCGCGCAACCGAGCTGGCGCTGGAACAGGCGGGGTTAATCGATCATCCTGTGCTGGTCAGCGGAGAGACGGGCATTGCGTATGGATCTTCTACCGGCAGCACCGGTCCGGTAAGCGAATTTGCGACGATGCTGACAGAGAAGCACACCGGTAACATTACCGGAACGACTTACGTGCAAATGATGCCGCATACCACTGCGGTAAACGCCGGACTGTTTTTTGGGCTGCGCGGACGCGTTATTCCTACCTCCAGCGCCTGTACTTCCGGCAGCCAGGCGATTGGCTACGCGTGGGAGGCTATCCGCCATGGTTATCAAAGCGTCATGGTCGCGGGCGGTGCAGAAGAGCTCTGCCCCTCAGAAGCGGCGGTGTTTGATACGCTCTTTGCCACCAGCCAGCGCAACGACGCGCCAGAAAGCTCGCCAGCGCCTTTTGACCACCAGCGCGATGGCCTGGTCATCGGCGAGGGCGCGGGCACGCTTATTCTCGAGTCGCTGGAACATGCCGAAGCGCGCGGCGCAACCATTTATGCTGAGCTGGTTGGGTTTCATACCAACTGCGATGCCGCGCATATCACGCAGCCGCAGCGCGAAACGATGCAAATTTGCATTGAGCGCGCATTGCAAAGTGCCGGGCTGACGCCTCAGCAAATTGGCTACATTAGTGCACATGGAACGGCCACCGAGCGGGGCGATATTGCGGAAAGCCAGGCGACGGCAGCGGTATTTGGCGCAGGCACGCCGATCTCTTCGCTAAAGAGTTACTTTGGCCATACGTTGGGCGCGTGCGGCGCGCTGGAGGCATGGATGGGCATTGAGATGATGCGAGAAGGCTGGTTTGCCCCAACGCTGAATTTGCATCAGCCTGCCGCAGAATGTGGTGAACTGGACTATATCACTGGCAAGCCGCGTGAAATCGACGTCGATTATATCCAGTCAAATAACTTTGCTTTTGGCGGTATTAACACCTCACTTATCTTCAAACGCTGGCGCAACGCCTGACTGAAGCGTTACGCCTGCTTAGCGCAGGCGTAACGGTTAGCTGTTTCCTTCCTGCAACGTCTTTAGCCAGATCAAAACTGCTCATGCCGCATTCAAAATTTACTTGCATTCCGACCATGGCTCCGCATAATCGCAAACCGCAATAATAATGATTCTCAGAAACCTTAGCATTAGGGATCGACTATGCGCCGTTCGCTTTCTACTCCCGGATTTAAACCGACGCTGCTGGCATTACTGGTCAGCGCCGGTTGTTTGCCAGTGATGGCTGCTACTACCAACACCAACCCAGCAACTTCTTCCGCGGCCAGCGACGCCGCAGCTGCCGCCAGTAACAGTGAGCAAACACTGACCGTTACCGCCGCGCCGCAAAACGATTTCAAACCCGGCGGTGACCAGCTGGTGCCCGCCTATCTTGATGGCCAGGTCGCGCACGGCGGCCGACTCGGCATGCTGGGCGAGCAAAACGCCATGGACGTGCCGTTCAACGTAATTGGCTTCACGTCGAAACTGATCCAGGACCAGCAGGCGAAAACCATTGCCGATGTGGTGAAAAACGATGCGGGCGTACAGAGCCTGCAAGGCTATGGCAACTTCGCTGAAACCTATCGCATCCGCGGGTTCAATCTGGATGGCGATGACATGACCTTTGGTGGCCTGCCGGGCATCGTGCCGCGCCAGGTGATGGACGCTTCGCTGATCGATCGCGTGGAAATCTTTAAAGGCGCGAATGGCCTGCTCAACGGCGCTGCCAGCAGCGGCGTAGGCGGCATGATCAACCTGGAGCCGAAGCACGCTGAGGATACGCCGCTAACGCGCGTCGGCATCGACTACACCTCGGCGCAGCAAATCGGGACCAGCACCGACATCAGCCGCCGTTTCGGCGATAACAACCAGTTCGGCGTGCGCCTGAATGCGGTGCATCGCGAAGGGGAGACCGGCGTCGACGGCGAGCAGAAGCGCACCACCGCCGCGTCAATCGGCCTCGATTATCGCGGCGAGCGGCTGCGTACCTCACTTGATGTCGGCTACCAGAAAAAGACCTTCCACGATGGCGACAATGGCGTAAACATCAGCGGCGTCGATTTTATTCCGAAGCTGCCGTCTAACAGCCATAACTACAGCCAGGACTGGGTGTACAGCGATATCGAATCGGAATTTGGTCTGGCGCGTGCCGAGTACGATGTCACCGACAGCTGGACGCTGTACGGTGCGGTCGGCGCGCAGCACTCCCATGAGCTGGGTGATTACGCGTCGCCGAAGCTCACCGACGCAAATGGCGATGCGCAGATTGGTCGCCTCGATACTAACCGCATTATCAACAACTTTAGCGGTATGGCGGGGATTCGCGGCCAGTTCGATACCGGCGTTGTCAGCCATAAGGTAAACCTCGGCTACTCCGCCTATACCTCACGCAATAATACCGCGTGGCGCATGGCTTACGGTTCGAATACCGAATCGACCAATATCTATAACACCAGCAAAGTGCCGAACCCGACCAATAACCTGACCGGCGGGAATTACAGCGATCCGTTAACCAGCGGCCGTACCCGTACTCAGGGCTATCTGCTGAGCGATACGCTGGGCATTCTGGATGACAGCGTGCAGCTGACACTGGGCGCACGCCATCAGAAAGTGGTGGTGCGTAACTACAGCAATGCGACCGGCGCAGAAGACACCGCGAGCCGCTACACCAACAGCCGCTGGATGCCGACCTACGGCATCGTCTATAAGCCGGTTGAGTCGGTGGCGCTCTACGCCAACCATACTGAATCATTGCAGCCCGGTGAGGTCGCGCCAACTAGCGCCACCAACTATGGTACCACAACCGGCATCGCCCATTCGAAGCAGAACGAGGTGGGCGTGAAGGTCGATTTCCAGCGCGTCGGCGGGTCGCTGGCGCTGTTTGAAATCAAAAAACCGTCCGGCATCCTCAACAGCGACGGCAGCTATGGCCTGGACGGCGAGCAGCGCAACCGCGGCGCCGAGCTGAACATCTTTGGCGAGCCGGTGCTGGGCCTGCGCCTTAACGGCAGCGCCACCTGGCTCGATCCGGAAATGACCAAAACCGAAAACGGTACCTATAACGGCAAAGACGCAATCGGTGTCCCGCGTTATAACCTGGTGCTGGGCGCAGAGTATGACATCAAGCCGGTTGATGGCCTGACGGCGACGGCGCAGGTGGAACATACCGGATCGCAGTGGGCGGATTCCGCTAACAGTAAAAAGATCGACAGCTTTACCACGCTGGATCTCGGCATGCGCTACCGCATGAAGGTGAATGAAAACGATCTGGTATGGCGTGTTGGCGTCGACAACGTGACCAACGAGAAGTACTGGTCTTCCGTTGACGATACCGGCACCTATCTGTTCCGTGGTGATGGACGCACCCTGAAAGTCGGCGTCAGCTACGACTTTTAACCCGCTCACGGGGCGCAAATCGCGCCCCGTCTCCTTCCTGAAAAGAAAACGCTGGCGGGCCTGCTGGTTTCATTTACACTGGTCAGCGCCGCAAGCCTGCGGCGATCCACCGATTTCTGTTGAGAATCTATGCTCCCACCGTCGCCGCACGATCCGCAAGATGAGCCGATTCGCCAGTCCCTTGATGACGCGCACTTTGCCATCGTGGTGCTTGCGGTGACCTCTGTTACGCTTATAATCTTCGTCCTGATGGTCACGCTCTGGATGAGCTAAAGCGAAAATCACAGGCGGCACGGACGTCCCGAAGGAGAAATTATGGAATCGCGAGATGACAAACTGATTGCCATTATTGGTCTGTTGTCGGCCTGTCTGATAGGCGTGGTGTTTCTCTTTGTTATGACCTGGCTTACCGATGTCCGCCATCCAGCCGAGGCGTCCCTTGATGTGCAAGGCTGCACGTCGAAAAAAATCCCGGTTCACTCCCCCTGAAATTTCGTCTGAAACTTAATCTGCTGGCTGCGCAACACCAGCGCTAAGCCTTCGTGCAGCGTGCGGTTGCCGTTGGGATCGCCGAGGCCGAACAGCGCGCCTGGCGAACGGCGATCGTCAGCCCAGGCGGGATACTCCACTACCGGATAGAGCGAAACGCCTTCGATACCAATGCCCTGATCCAGCGCCAGCATCACCTCTTCACTGACGTGTTGCAGCCAGGGCGCGCGCGTTTCGCCTTCCGCGCCGGTTTCCGCCAGCAGTAAGGGACGCTGATAGCGCCGCCAGCACTGCGCCAGCAGGCGATGGAGCGGCTGACGCAGCGGGTGCGCCTGCGGCATCGGCTCGCCGGGAAAGAACCAGTGGTTATCGGGATAGTAGTTAAGGCCCAGGATATCCAGGCAGTCTTCGCTGCCGCCCAGTTCGCTGTCGATACGGCCAGCCAGCATATCCCAGGCTTCAAACTGCGCCTGGTGCTGGACGTCGGCATAGGGTTTGCTGTCAGGGTTGTTGGGATCGCTGGCGATCTGCACCAGCGGATCGGTCAGGACGAAGCGCGCGTCGGGATAAACCTCACGGATCGCATGGATCGCGGACAGCGACGCGCGCACCAGCTGGCGCTTGAGCTCTTTACCCCGGTTGGCGACGTGCGGATTAAACCAGGCGACGTCGCCGCCGGCCCATGACCAAAAAGAGATCTGATTAACTGGGGTGAAAAACGGCTGGTTGATCCCTTCATCACGCATCACCTGTGCCATTGCGCGGGCGAAACGGGCGAAGTGATCAATAAATGACGTTTTCCAGATATTCAAATGATCGGGATAGCCAAAGTGCGCCAGCTCCCAGATAATCTGCATCTCGTGGTGCTTCGCCGCCTGCACCATTGGCAGAAAACTGCCCCAGTCATAATTTCCCGGCACTTTCTCAATCAAATGCCAGCGTGCGCCGTCGCGTGCCGTATGCAGGCGCTGTGCCGCCAGGGCGGCGTAATCTTTCTCCAGCAGCATATCGTGGCCGCTGCTGATCACCATATCCAGTCGCTTGCCCGCGGTACGGCAGGCGGTAGAGCAGGGGAAGCTGCCCTGGAAAAAACTTTTGAACAGCTGGGGATGGTGGCGCTGAAGCAGGGCTGAATCTGACGTCATGGTCCGCTCCTCTGGCTGGCCGGTCGCGTTGGTCTGGCTAAGTCTAGCTGAAAAAATGGTGCTGTCTGGCCGCTCTCAGACTGCGCGTATAGCCATATTCGGCGAAGCGTTAAATAATAAGAGCGTGTCGATTATCCAGGGAACCCCAATGACCGAAGCGTTAAACCTGCCGTCTGATGTGCCTGCTGTCAGCTGGCTTGAGGAAATTGTCGGCCCGCGCAGCGCGCGTCATCCCGGCCTGAGCGGTATCCATCCGCTGGCGGATGGGCTTGACGCCTTCGCTGCGCGCTACCTGTTGATGGGCAAAGCGGAGCGCACGCTAGATGTGCAGTACTATATCTGGCAGAACGATATGTCAGGACGATTGCTGTTCAGCGCGCTGCTTGAGGCCGCCGGGCGCGGCGTGAAGGTGCGGCTGCTGCTGGACGATAACAATACGCCGGGCCTGGACGATACGCTGGCGCGGCTCGACAGCCATCCCAACATTACCGTAAAGCTGTTCAATCCTTTCTCCTTCCGCACGCTGCGCGCGCTGGGCTACCTCACCGATTTCGCCCGGCTGAACCGGCGCATGCACAATAAAAGCTTTACCGTGGACGGCGTGGCAACCATTGTCGGCGGCCGCAACGTCGGCGATGAGTATTTCGCCACCGGCAGCGAGCCGCTGTTCGCCGATCTTGATGTGCTGGCGATTGGCCCGGTAGTGAGGGAGGTGTCTGAGGATTTCGAGCGCTACTGGCACAGCAAACCGGTCGCGCCGCTAAAAAGCGTGCTGGACGAGAGCGATCGCCATGAAGGTGCGGTGTCGCTGCCGTCAGGCTGGCATGACAGCGAGGCGGTGCAGCGCTATATGGCGCGTCTTGACAGCTCGCACTTCGTTAGCCAGCTGGAGCAGGGCACACTGCGCATGACCTGGGCCAGTGCGCGCCTGCTGAGCGACGATCCGCGTAAAGGGCTGGGCCGCGCCAGGCGCAGAACCCTGCTGCCGCAGCGGATGCTTGAGGTTATCGGCGCACCACAGCGGCAGTTCGATATTATTTCTGCCTATTTTGTCCCGACGCGCGCCGGTGTCGCCCAGCTGCTGGCGTTGAAGCGGCGCGGCGTGAAAATCGCTATTCTGACGAATTCGCTGGCCGCGAACGATGTGTCGGTGGTGCATGCGGGTTACGCTAAATGGCGCAAAAAGCTGCTGCGACGCGGCATCGAACTGTATGAGCTCAAGCCGCAATCTGGCGTACCGGATGCGCCGCACGATCGCGGCCTGACCGGTAACTCCGGCTCCAGCCTGCACGCCAAAACCTTTACCGTCGATGAGGAGACGCTGTTTATCGGCTCGTTCAATTTCGACCCGCGCTCGGCGGTGCTGAACACCGAAATGGGGCTGGTGATTGAAAGTGAAGCGCTGGCGCAGCAAACCCACCAGCGCTTTAGCGCGGCGATGCGCGACCGCGCCTGGTCGCTGCGGCTCGACAAATGGGGACGCGTTAACTGGGTGGAGTATCCTGGCGAAGCGCAGGAGATCGTGCATAAACATGAGCCGCGCTGTACCTGGGTTCAGCGCCTGCTGGTGCGGCTGGTGTGGCGACTGCCGATTGAGTGGCTACTGTAACCTTCAGGCACGGACTGTTCAGACAGGGTGTCCTGTCATCCGTGCCTGTTCATCCAGCCCGTGCGCGTTAAGCGCGAACCTTATCTTTCGGCTGGCTGACGTGCTGCGGTTTACCGGAGAAAAGGAAACGCAGAACCGGGATACGCAGGTGGATCTCATACAGCAGGAACGCGATGCCGAACACCAGCACTAGCCCGACGAAAAAGCCCAGCGTATTGTTGGCGATCAGCGGCGTCACGAAAATGCCGTACAGCAGCGTTAGCGGATGGTGCACCAGGTAGATAAACAGCGAGGCGTTAACCAGGTACATAATGCGCGGCGAATGTGAATTAAGCATGCGGTGGCCGAAGCTGAAACAGACATTAAGCATGCACAGCCCCATCAGCGTGGTAATTAATGCATCAAGCTCATACAGCCAGCCGTCGCCGCTGCTGTAGCGCTGGTTCAGGCTATAGGCGATAAACACCAGAATCGCGCCAAAGCACATTACCGGGTTAAAGCGCACAAACAGCTGCTTCAGGGCAGGGTGCTTCCACGCCAGCGCACCCAGCATAAAGAAGGGTAAAAACAGCAGCGTCTGCATCACCATAATGCTGAACAAGCCGTCCATCAGCAGCGCCGGGAAAAAGGTAAACACCGCGCGGCGAAACAGATCCCACAGCAAGGCGTAGCCCATTACCGCCAGCGTAATCGTGCCCCAGCCGACACGGCTGTAATCAATATGGCGCTGCTGGCGACGCAGCCAGTTAAAGGCCAGCATGCCAAGCGCGGTGAGGATCACCAGCACCACAAGAAACCACAGATGGGAAATCAGCTCCCACATCAGATTATTAAACTTGCCGTAAAGCGTCAGGCTATCCCAGTTACCCATCTTGTCGGTGAGCGCGCGCAGCATAAAAAACTGCGGCAGCGTAATCAGCGGCACGGCGGTCAACAACGGAATGCCAACGCGCTCCATGCGCACCTTTAGCCAGCGTTTCGCTTCATAGCGCAGATAGAGCATGTAGGAGAAATAGCCTGAGATAACAAAAAAGACCTGCATGCGGAATGCGTGGATAAAATCATTCAGCACCGTCAGCCAGAGCGAGGCTTCATGGCTGTTGACGGCCCATTTCTGCGTGGAGTAGATGAGGGAAACGTGGAAGGGTACCCCCAGTAACATTAAATACGCCCGAATTGAATCGAGAAAATATTCACGTTCAGGTTTTACAGTGCTCATAACGTCCCATTTCGTTAGCTGTTCTGGCCAGTTTCGCCCTGAAACCGGATGATACCTGGGTGAAATTCTACCCGCTGTAAACAGCGTATACTATCAGTTGATTCTGGAACGTTTAATTGTCCTAAAAGGAGGCGTAATCCTGACGAAACCACGGAACATTCTTTGGGATACGCTGTCGGAAAACCGAATAATCCTTTAAGATAAATGGGTTTGTACTTAGCACACGAAAGGGGGGGATGTGCTGATTAAAGTAGAAAATAAAGGCGGACTGATGAAAATGCGCTGGCTTGGCGCGGCAGTTGTGCTGGCGTTGTACGCCAATAATAGCTGGGCGTTTAACCTTGATGATGTTGCAAAAGAAGCCAAAACGCTGGCAGGGAAAAGTTTTGAAGCGCCTAAGAGCAATTTACCCTCTCAGTTTCGTGAAATGAAATTTGCTGATTATCAGCAGATCCAGTTTAACCACGACAAAGCGTACTGGGGCAAACTGCGTACGCCGTTCAAACTTGAGTTTTACCATCAGGGCATGTATTTCGATACGCCGGTAAAAATCAATGAGGTAGCGGCTAATGCGGTGCGCGAAATCAAATACAGCCCTGACTACTTCAACTTCGGTAACGTTAACCACGATGCCGACTCAGTGAAAAATTTAGGGTTCGCCGGTTTCAAAGTGCTTTATCCGCTTAACTCGCGCGATAAAAAAGATGACGAAATCACCAGCTTCCTGGGCGCGAGCTATTTCCGCGTCATCGGTGCCGATCAGGTTTATGGCCTGTCTGCCCGTGGCCTGGCAATCGACACGGCGCTGCCGTCCGGAGAAGAGTTCCCGCGCTTTAAAGAGTTCTGGATCCAGCGTCCTAAACCGCAGGATAAGCAGCTGGTTATTTATGCGCTGCTCGACTCGCCGCGTGCGACAGGTGCCTATCGCTTTACCGTGCATCCAGGCAAAGAATCGACCGTTGACGTGCAGTCTAAAGTCTATCTGCGTGACAAAGTCGGCAAGCTGGGCATTGCGCCGCTGACCAGTATGTTCCTGTTTGGGGCTAACCAGCCTTCGCCAGTGAATAACTTCCGTCCTGAGCTGCATGATTCTGATGGCTTGTCGATTCACAACGGCAACGGCGAATGGATCTGGCGTCCACTGAATAACCCGCGCCATCTGGCGGTAAGTACTTATACCATCGAAAGCCCGAAAGGCTTTGGCCTGCTGCAGCGCGGCCGCGATTTCAGCCACTATCAGGATCTCGACGATCGTTACGATATGCGTCCGAGCGGCTGGGTTGAACCGCTGGGCGACTGGGGCAAAGGCCGCGTTGAGCTGGTTGAAATTCCAACCGCAGACGAAACCAACGACAATATCGTTGCGTTCTGGACGCCGGAAAACCTGCCAGATCCGGGCAAAGAGATGAACTTCGCCTACCGTCTGCACTTTACGCGTGACGAAAGCCAGCTGCATTCTGACGACACCGCATGGGTGAAAAATACCCTGCGCTCGGCGGGTGATGTGAAGCAGTCTAACCTGGTGCGTCAGCCTGATGGTTCTATTGCCTTTACCATTGATTTTGTTGGTAAAGCGATGAGCGAGATGCCGAATAATGCGCAGGTTGCGCCACAGGTCAGCGTGGGTGACAACGGTGAAGTGGTTGAGCAGAGCGTACGCTATAATCCAGTCACCAAAGGCTGGCGTCTGGTGTTGCGCCTGCGCGTCAAAGACAACAAGCAGCCTACCGAAATGCGCGCCGCGCTGGTTAGCGGTGACAAGACATTGACGGAAACCTGGAGCTATCAGTTACCTGCCAATGAATAATCCGACATTTATTCCCAAAAACTACGTGGAAGCCCTGCCGCTGGATGCGGCAGGGAAGACCCGTTTAAGCGCCTCGCTGCAACACGCCGAGGCGTTTCACTTCATACACGATGCGCTTGGCCAGGATGTGGCCGCCAGCGATCGTCCCGATGATGCGCCGCTTAAGTCCGTTTCGGCTCGCGTTAAAATGGCGTGGCCCGATGCAGTGGCCGGTGGAGAGCAGTTCGGCAAGGACTATCTCGACCGTACCACGCTGAAGGCGATGCCGAAGGTCAAACGCTCGCTGATGTTCCCGGAAGCCTGGGGGACCAACCCGCTGGTGCGGGCATGGAACTCTATGCGCGGCGAAAAGGTGACGCATCGCTATGCGAATGCGGAAGAGCAGCGTGCGGAAGACAAGTGGCGCCATGTCGGCTCAATGCGCCGCTATGTGCTGCTGATCCTCACCGTGTTTCAGACCGTGGTGGCGACCTGGTACATGAAAACCATCCTGCCTTATCAGGGCTGGACGCTGCTCGACCCGATGGAGATGATTAACCAGAACTGGCAACAGTCGGTGATGCAGATCCTGCCATACGTCCTGCAGACCGGTATTCTGTTTCTGTTTGCCATTCTGTTCTGCTGGGTCTCGGCGGGGTTCTGGACCGCGCTGATGGGCTTCCTGCAGCTGCTGATCGGGCGCGACAAGTACAGCATTTCGTATTCAACGCAGGGCGACGAGCCGCTTAACCCTGAGCATCGCACCGCGCTCATTATGCCGATCTGTAATGAGGACGTGGAACGCGTTTTTGCTGGACTACGTGCGACCTGGGAATCGGTAGTGCGCACCGGCAACGCGGATCACTTCGACGTCTACGTGCTGAGCGACAGCTACGATCCCGACATTGCCATTGCTGAGCAGAAGGCGTGGATGGAGCTGGTACGCGACGTGGGCGGCGCAGGCAAGATTTTTTACCGCCGTCGCCGTCGACGCGTGAAGCGTAAGAGCGGCAACATCGATGACTTCTGCCGTCGCTGGGGCAGCAACTACAGCTATATGGTGGTGCTGGACGCGGACAGCGTAATGAGCGGTGAGTGTCTGACCGGGCTGGTACGCATGATGGAAGCGAACCCTAATGCGGGGATCATCCAGTCGTCGCCAAAGGCGTCAGGCATGGATACGCTCTATGCGCGCTGCCAGCAGTTTGCCACGCGCGTCTACGGTCCGCTGTTTACGGCCGGTCTGCACTTCTGGCAGCTGGGCGAGTCGCACTACTGGGGACACAACGCCATTATCCGCGTGAAGCCCTTTATTGAACACTGTGCGCTGGCGCCGTTGCCGGGGGAAGGCTCCTTTGCCGGATCGATTCTATCGCATGACTTCGTAGAAGCTGCGCTGATGCGCCGCGCCGGTTGGGGCGTCTGGATCGCCTACGATCTGCCGGGTTCCTATGAGGAACTGCCGCCAAACCTGCTGGATGAGCTGAAGCGCGACCGCCGCTGGTGTCACGGTAACCTGATGAACTTCCGCCTGTTCCTGGTGAAAGGCATGCACCCGGTGCATCGCGCGGTGTTCCTGACCGGCGTCATGTCTTACCTGTCAGCGCCGCTGTGGTTTATGTTCCTTGCGCTTTCTACAGCCCTGCAGGTGGTGCATACGCTAATGGAGCCGACCTACTTCCTGCAGCCGCGGCAGCTCTTCCCGGTCTGGCCGCAGTGGCGTCCTGAACTGGCGATTGCGCTGTTCTCGACCACGCTGGTGCTGCTGTTCCTGCCGAAACTGCTCAGCGTGGTGCTGATCTGGTTCAAAGGCGCGAAACCTTACGGCGGGGCGTTCCGGCTGTTTATTTCGCTGCTGCTGGAGATGCTTTTCTCCGTGCTGCTGGCACCGGTGCGTATGCTGTTCCACACCGTGTTCGTCGTCAGCGCCTTCCTCGGCTGGGAAGTGGTCTGGAATTCGCCGCAGCGTGACGATGACGCCACGCCGTGGAGTGAAGCGTTCCGCCGTCACGGCTCACAAATGCTGCTCGGTATCGTCTGGGCGGTTGGCATGGGCGTGCTGGATCTGAACTTCCTGTGGTGGCTGTCACCGATCGTCTTCTCGTTAATCCTGTCGCCGTTTGTTTCGGTGATGTCGAGCCGTGCAACGGTGGGGCTTAAGAGTAAGCGCGCTAATCTGTTCCTGATACCGGAAGAGTATGAGCCGCCAAAGGAACTGGTGGATACCGACCATTATCTTCAGCTCAACCGCGAGCGGGCACTGAAGCACGGCTTTATGCATGCGCTGTTCCATCCGGCGTTTAACGCGCTGGCAACCGCGCTGGCGACCTCTCGCCATAAGCAGAGCCAGCTGCTCGATTATGCGCGTGACCGCCGTGTCGATCAGGCACTGAGTGATGTGCCAGAGAAGCTAAACCGCGAACAGCGTTTACAGCTTATTAGCGATCCGGTTGTGCTGGCGCGCGTGCATTCACGCCTGTGGGAAAATGGCGATAAATATCATCAGTGGGTTGAGAGCTATCAGAAGCTTGCGCTTAATCCGCTGGCGTTACCGCCGCAGGCCAGTTAAAGCACTAAAATATAAAGCGGCAGCAATGCCGCTTTTTTATTGGCGTCAATTTAACGCAATTATTACGTTTTACGGGTGTAATAAAGCGACAACTCTCCGGCGCATTCCTTAAAATAGCCGCTGTTTAAAATGAGTACCTTGGGTGAAAAGTTTGCTGAAGATAATGGTGGTTGCGCTGATGGCGCTTACGCTAAGCGGATGCGGCAGTATTATCAGCCGCGCCGTGCCCGGACAGGGGCACGGCAACCAATACTATCCTGGCGTGCAGTGGGATGTGCGCGACGGCCCGTGGCGCGTCGTGACTATCCTGGATCTGCCGCTGTCGCTGGTGGTGGACACCATGCTGTTGCCAGTCGATGCCCACCATGGACCTTATGAGTAATTAAAGCAGGCGGTCAGACTCGCTGTTGTCATCTTCCCACTCTTGCGCCGCTGCTTCGCCTTCTTCGCTGTCGAGCGGTGGCTCAAGCTGGAATTCACCCTCATCCCATTCGTGCAGCGTATTTTCGGCCTGCCACTCCTGACGCAGTTCGATCTCGTCAAAATCGCCGTCAAAAATAGCCTGTGCGGCTTCGCCGCTGCGGATGGGCAGACATTCGCCTGATTCGCCTTCTTCTTCAAAGAACTCCGCCTGCCACATAATGTCACCATCCTGCATCACATACTTCTGCAGGCCAAACTGACTGATGCTGGCATCCTCTCCTTCAATGTCGGGATGATCGGCGAGAAACTCTTCACGGGCAGCATCGATGGCTTCTTCTAACGTACTGAACATGCTCATCACTCTTCTCCTTGCCTGATTAATGGGATGTCAGAGAAGGATAGACGAAATTTTTCAGGGGAAAGGATGAAAAAGAGAAGGCGGGAGAGAAAGTCGTCCCGCCATCTCTGATTTAAAGCGATTTTTGCGGAAAGTGCAGTACCGGGCGCACCGTTTCGCGCATAACGGGCGCAGAGTAACGAATACAGCATTTAATACAGGGTTTAACCTTTTTAAAATTTATTCGCGCAATGGATAACGCCTGATTGAGGTTATATAGCGTGCCGATAAACACCATGTCATTTTTATCCGGCATGCGCTTGCACTCTTTGCGGTGCAAATAATGATAATTGTCCTGATCGGTACTAATAGTTACGTAGTAATAAATGCCTTTATTCATTTTATGTTCCTGCTAGAGATTTGCTGTGTGTAATCTTTTTATAATTTTTTAAGGGAGCAGTTAAATATTTAACTGTCAGGTTCGAAATTACCGATATGTATCTAAATGTACAAATTCCATAAAGGTATAAAGCACTACAATAATTGTTATAAATGGCATATGCATGAAAGCTAATCAGACAATGCCTTGTAAAATAAGTTAATTTTACTGCACACATAAGCTAAAGCAAAGAATCGTCAGCTTATAAATAAGAAAAGCCCTGGAATGGAAATAAATTAGTGCCATCCAGGATTAACCTCAAACATTAATTTCATAGCCGCCAAATAACGATAAAAAGAGATATTCATCCGTTTTTGGCTTAATTAATTTAGCCAGCATAAACAATTAAAAATGTTAGCCGATCGGCATAAGCGAAACTGTAGTTTATGCTGGTACATATTAAGCTTACTTGGTTTTTTTTGCATACAAAGCAAGGGTTTATCGAAAGCAGCGTAAAAACGAAGCTTAAGAAGCAGTTAAAACGGGCTGCAGCGGGAGTAGGCACTCCCGCCGGGAGGGGTTAATAACGGGACGGTTCGCCTTCTGGGCGAGTTTTAAAGCGGCGGTGCAGCCACATATACTGTTCTGGCGCCAGCAAAACACCTTCTTCCACAACCTTGTTCATCTGGGTGGCAGTAGCGACATCGCTGTCCAGCGGCATTTGCGCGCTAACGTCAGGCAAAATCAGCATCTGATAGCCGCGACCGTGCGGCAGGCGACGCGGAACAAAAGGCACAACGTGCGGTTTACCGCTGCGGATGAGCAGATAGGTACCGACTGTCGTTGCCGCTTTCTCAACGGCAAAGAAAGGCACAAACACGCTGCTGCGCGGGCCATAGTCATGATCTGGCGCATACCAGATAATGTCGCCGTTTTTCAGTGCGCGGATCATTCCTTTCAGGTCTTTACGATCCAGCATGCCCTTGTTAGAGCGCATGCGGCCCCAGGTCTGTAGCCAGTCGAGCAGTTTGTTATCGTTGGGGCGGTAGACGCCGATGCCAGGATTGTAGATACCGAAAATACGTGCACCCAGCTCCAGCGTGAGAAAGTGCATACCGATAAGCAGCACACCGCGCTGCTCATCTTTCGCTTTCTGAATATGCTCAAGGCCCGAAACGTCGAACCACTTTTTAATGCGCCAGTCAGGCCAGAACCACGCCATGCCGGTTTCAATCAGACCCATGCCGACCGATTCAAAGTTATGCTTCACCATCGCTTCACGTTCGCTGGTGGGCATATCTGGAAAGCAAAGCTCCAGGTTACGTTGGGCGATGGCAACGCGGCGCTTCAAAAACCGCATGGCGATACGGCCTAGCCCACAGCCCAGCACATACAGCAGCGGATAGGGCAGCAGTACCAGCAAATAGAGAAATGCGATGCCCAGCCAGGTTAGCCAGTAACGGGGATGAAGGAGCTCTCGGGAAAACTGCGGCAGTTGAGTCATATGAAAAAGCTTATCCTGCGTAAGGCACCTCAAGGTGCAACTATCTCGTTGATTTTCTCTATTGTGCCAGCTTTTCTCCTGCGCTGAAATAAATGCACGCCTTCTGCCTGGTGCAGAACCTGCTATGAAAGGGGATAAATATCAGATGTAAAAGCCGATCCAGATCAATTCCCTTTGCATCCTGACGCATTGCTGTATCATGTGCGGCGCAATTTTTATCCCCAACAGGAAAGAACACCATGCCAGTGTTACATAACCTTGTTAACAACAAAGAACTCAAGGCGCGCATGCTCGCGGAAACTGAACCGCGTACCACCGTCTCGTTCTATAAATACTTCCATATCGCCGATCCTAAGGCGTTTCGCGACGCGCTCTATCAGGGCCTGACCGGGCTAAAGGTATTTGGCCGCGTCTATGTCGCTAAAGAAGGCATCAACGCGCAAATCAGCGTGCCGGCCAGCCTGTATGAGAAAATGAAAGCCTTTCTCTACGGCTTTGACCCTGCGCTGGATAACCTGCGTATGAATGTCGCGCTCGACGATGACGGCAAGTCCTTCTGGGTACTGCGCCTGAAAGTGCGCGATCGCATTGTGGCAGACGGTATTGAAGACGCCAGCTTCGATGCCAGCGATGTCGGCACCTACCTGAAAGCGGCGGAAGTTAATGCCATGCTGGACGATCCCGACGCGGTGTTTGTCGATATGCGCAACCACTACGAATATGAAGTGGGACGCTTTGACAACGCAATGGAGATCCCGGCGGACACTTTCCGCGATCAGCTGCCGATGGCGGTCGAGATGTTGCAGGAGCAGAAGGATAAAAAAATCGTTATGTACTGCACCGGTGGGATTCGCTGCGAAAAAGCCAGCGCCTGGATGCGCCATAACGGCTTCGACGATGTTTACCACATTGAAGGCGGCATTATCGAATATGCCCGTCGTGCGCGCGAACAGGGCTTACCGGTACGCTTCAAGGGTAAAAATTTCGTGTTCGACGAGCGCATGGGCGAACGCATATCTGATGATGTGCTGTCACAGTGCCACCAGTGCGGAACGTCGTGCGATACGCATACCAACTGCGTCAACGACGGCTGCCACCTGCTGTTTATCCAGTGCCCGAGCTGCGCCGAAAAGTTCCACAACTGCTGTAGCCCACTCTGTATGGAAGAGTCGCAGCTGTCACCAGAAGAGCAGCGTGCACGCCGTGCCGGCCGCGAAAACGGCAATAAGATTTTCAATAAGTCGCGTGGCCGCCTGACGATGGCGATCCCGTCGCCGGACAAAGAGTAACAGCCGTAGCCTGACGCTCATGCGTCAGGCTGTTTACCGGTTCAGCGGTCGAAGCGGGAAAGTGAGAAGGGCGCAAGGTTAAACGAGAACGGTTTATCCAGGGCAAATTCTGTTGCCAGCTCGCCCAGCACGCTGGCGAACTTAAAGCCGTGCCCGCTCAGTCCGGTGATAATCAACCGGTTCGGCTCATCCGGCAGGGTATCAATAATAAAATCTTCATCCGGGCTGATGTCATAACTGCACGCTTCACCGTGCAGGCAAACGCCTACGCCAGGCAGGAATTTACGCAGAAATGCAAAGGCGTCACTCCCGTCTTCGGCAAAACTACCGAAAGGCTTGCGGTCTTCCGGCTCGCTCATGGGCTGGCCGCCGTCATGCCGTCCTAGCTTCAGCGCATTGTTATCTGCCGGGAAACCGTAATACTGGCTGCCGTTCTCCATCTCCACCGTAAAGCCAGGAAACTTATTGTTTTCGCTGTAGCGGCCATCGGCCTGATACCAGGCGAACACTTTACGCGTCGGCTTAATCGGCAAATTCGGCACCAGTTTGCCCACCCAGGTTCCAGCGCTGATCAGCATCTTACGCGCGCGGAAAGTCCCATCCGCCGTCACGACCTGCTGCAGATCGCCCTCGCGGCCAATCTGCGACACGCCGCAGTTAAACAGCTGCGCGCAGCCCGCCTGTTCAGCGAGTGAAATCCAGCTGCGCACCGCCTGCTCGCACTTCAGGTAGCCTGACTGGGGCTCAAACACGCCAATATAGCCATCCGGCACGCTGATCTGCGGCCAGCGCTGGCGCACTTCATCCGCCTGCAGCACCTGTACGTCCAGCTTCCAGACCTGTGCGCTGTCGATCACATTGCGAATGAATGCCGAATCAATTGGCGCAAGGTTAATAATGCCGCTGCGGTGCATGATGCGTTCGCCCGACTGCTGTTCCAGCTCGTCCCATAGCGTCTGGGCGCGCAGAACCAGCGGCACATAGCGTTCGCCCTCTCCGTAGGCGTGGCGGATCAGCCGCGTTCCACCGTGGTGCGCGCCCTGGCTATGCGGCGGATGGCCGGAGTCGATCATCAGTACCGACAGCCCCGCCTGGGTAGCGTAGAAGCCAGCTGCGGCGCCTACCGAGCCGCTGCCCACCACAATCAGATCATAAATCATTGAATTGAAACTCCTGAAAGCCGTAACACGTTCAGCAGCATACCAGAATCAGAAATGAAAAAGGCACCCCTGAGGGTGCCCGTTCATCTGGCTGAAATTAATGTTTAGACTGGTAACGCCCAATCTCTTCAGCCGATTCGATCTTGGCAATGCCAGCTTCAAGAATAGAAATAAATTGCCTTGCCACGTCTGTTGTCAGCCAGTAGGTCGGTCCGACGTCTGCTTCTTCTTCTTTTTGATCCTGCGAGGAGAGAGAATGTAAGCGGATCATCATGGCGTCGTAGCTGTCTACGGTACTGATATCCCAGCCCACCAGCGGGTGAGTCTGAATAACGTCTTTATTTCTGTCCATTATAACCTCCTTATTACTCGTTAAACGAAGTGCTTGATGAGGTTCAATGCGGCTTTTTTATCCAGTAGCGAGACAATTATAACAGAAAATGAGGTCTCTCCGATTAAAAAGTGCGGAGAACAAAAAATGAGCAAAATATTCGGCGTCAAAAAAGGATTCAAAAAAAATAAAATTTCTGACGCATCAGGGAGTTTTTTGACGCGTCAGGGCGTAGATAAAATCAGGCCTGGGGTTCCGCCGGTTGAGCGCTATGATGCTTTTGTAACGCGAGCGCCAGACGGGCAAAATGTTGTTGCAGATGTTCGTCGTGGTTTTGATTTTGTGCTTCCAGCGTCAGGTTATGCACCAGCAGCTGCGCGGCACGATCGTCAAGGCAGAAGGTCAGGCTGGAGAACGCGCTTTCCAGCACCGTCAGGCGACGCTGCTGCTCCGCTATCAGGGCCAGCAATTCACCGAAGGTCATAGCCTCTTCCGGGTTTTCTGTCATCATTTCGTCGCACCTCCTGTTAAGCATAACGAGCGCAAGAATAGGCGATTGATCGATCAGAGTCTAGATGCAGGAAAAAGTTATGGCGAGGGGGAGAAGAGATAAAAAAGCCGGGTGGCGAAACCCGGCAAAAACTGCGCAGTGGCGGTTAATCGGTAATAAACCAGTCGTCAGCGCTTTCCCAGGTCTCCTGCAGAATATCGCTGATCCGATCGCGCGTCTCTTTACCGCCGCCCAGCACGCTGAGCTGGTTTGCGGTGGCATAGCGCACCTTGACATGGTTCTGGCCGTCGGGAAATTCTTCGTCAATACGGCGGGCAAGTTCAGCCGTCAGCGCATCCATTGCACCAGACGGAAGAGGAGAAGTTTTGGCAACGGTAATTTCAACACGCATAGCAGCCTCCAGATAAGATACTGTATATATCTACAGTATAATTAATCTGGAGGCAAGCGAAAGCGTCGATTAGATTTTTACACGCCAGTTGAGCATCTCACCGGCCAGGAATGGCACCAGCGCATGTTCACCCATCGTAATGCTCTCATCCACTTTCCAGGGTTCACGCATCAGCGTAATCGATCCTTCATTCAGCGGCAGGCCATAAAAGCGCGGCCCATTCTCCGAGCAGAATGCTTCCAGGTGTTGCAGGGCGTTTAGCTCCTCAAAAACGGTCGCGTAGGCAGGCAAAGAGGTGGGCGCGTTGAAGACGCCTGCACAGCCGCAGCTTGCCTCTTTAAGATGGCGCAGGTGCGGGGCAGTGTCGGTGCCGAGGAAGAAACGTGGATGGCCGCTGGCCACCACGTTGCGTAACGCTTCCTGATGCACGTTGCGCTTGAGGATCGGCAGGCAGTAGAGATGCGGACGCACGCCGCCTACCAGCATATGGTTGCGGTTAAACATCAGGTGCTGCGGCGTGATGGTGGCGCCCAGCTTGTCATTACCCGCTTCCACATACTGCGCGGCTTCCCGCGTGGTGATGTGCTCAAACACCACTTTCAGCTCAGGATACTGCCTGTGTAGCGGCTCCATCACGCTGTCGATAAAGCGCGCCTCGCGATCGAAAATATCGACGTCGGCATGCGTCACCTCACCGTGGATTAACAACGGCATGCCAATTTTCTGCATACGCTCCAGCACGCTGCTGATAGCAGCAATATTGGTGACGCCGTGGCTGGAGTTAGTGGTGGCGTGCGCCGGATAAAGTTTTGCGGCGGTAAAGACGCCGCTGTTAAATCCCTGCTCAATCTCATTGGGGTCGAGCGAGTCGGTCAGGTAGCAGGTCATCAGCGGCGTGAAGCGGTGCTCAGCAGGCAGGGCGGCCAGGATGCGTTCGCGATAGGCGACAGCGGCGGCGACGCTGGTCACCGGTGGCACAAGGTTGGGCATCACGATGGCACGTCCGTTAACCGCGCTGGTATAGGGCAGGACCGTATTAAGCATCGCGTCATCGCGCAGATGGATATGCCAGTCGTCAGGGCGGCGGATGGTAAGTTGCTGAGGTTGTGCAGTCATCAGTGAAGCTCCGGCTAGTCAGGAAACGTAGAGGCGCGTTTTGGCCGGGTACAAAGGATAAGGTGTCGGGCAACCGTTTGCACTTCTTTTCTTACGGGAAAATAAAACCGTGCCCCGGCACGGTTTTGAATGCAGATAAGTGTGCAGCGCGCGTTATTCTGTAAAAGGAATAATCAGCTGGCCAGGTTTCACTTCCAGGCCTTTGGCAAACTTCTTCGCCAGCGCTTCACCCTTGCTGCGGTCGACGCTCAGCACATAAGCAGGCTTTTGGTTGAAATAGCTTTTCAGCGACTGATTCAGGTAGGGCGTCAGGCTTTTCATGATGGCCGCCATTTTTTCCGGCTGCACCTGTGCATCAACGATCTCCAGATCGCGCAGGAAAATCGCGCCCTGCTGCGCATCAAATACCGGCTGCGCCTTCATCTTCAACTGCATATCGGCCTGCTGTGGGCCAAACAGCGAGCTCACGTTGATTTTGGCATTGCCTGAAAGGGTGACTTTGTCCGGCTCTTCGCGGCCAATCTGGCTGCTGAGATCGGTTAGCAGAATATGCGCGTTCACCAGACCGGCTACGCCAATATCTTTTTCATAGTTGTTATGTTTCGCCAGCGCCTGGTTTACTTCCTGCTCGCTGATGGTGTACTGGGTCAGCTGGTTACAGCCGCTGATAGCCAGGGAGAAAATCAGGGCCGTCAGCCCGAGAAATGCCTTCTTCATTGTGTCCTCATCCGGATTGAACAGGTCATGCAGGCCACAGGTTGCCTGAATACAAGATGAGTGTCATTAAGAAGGCGATGAGAAACGCCATGCGTTTCTCATCAGGCAGCGTTAAATAGCGATGGAGGAGAGCAGGTTGACCTGGGTCTGTTTTGCCATGTTATCGCGATAATCCGCCACGCGGCTCGGCCAGTCGATACCGGCCACCAGCGTTAACGAGCGCAGCAGCGGGAAAAGATGAATATCATCCTCAGACAGCTCGCCGTTGACCGCATTCGGTTTCACAATCAGCTTATCGAGCTGGCGCAGGTCGTCGCTGATGTTTTTGATAAAGCCGGGCGCATGGCGCTTCAGCTCGGCAAAATCGCCGATAGATGCTTCCTTCTTATCGCGGAAATAGCTGCGCGCTTCTGGCGTTGCAAATTCAGCGAAAGAAGCTTCAGCAATGCGTGGCAGAAGCAGCTTATTGATGTAGCTGTTTACATGGCGCAGCCAGTCGCTGATTGCCGGGTTGGTCTTGCCATTCAACAGCGGCTCGCCGTCGCTTTTATCAATGAAGCGCACAATATCCAGGCTCTCTGGCATTGCGCTCCCGTCATCTTTTTGCAGGATGGGCGCCATCTTCTGGCCAACCAGCTTTTTCGGCGTATCTTCATCGTCATTGAGCATAACGATCAGTTCGACCGGCAGGTTTTTCAGGCCAAAAATCATGCGTGCTTTGACGCAAAAGGGGCAGTGGTCGTAGATGTAGAGTTTCATCCCAGTCTCCTTTTGGTGTTCAGCGTGAAGGGCATCACGCTGATTGCGGACCTGCCGGAAGTATGGAAGAGATTAGTAGCCAGGGCAAACTGACAGACTCAACGAGCGGCGTTTATAAAATAAAATCAATGCGTTTTACGCTATGCGCTAACGAATATTTTACCGAAGCAGGGCCGACGGTTATAGTGAAAGCAATGCCGTAGGCACCTCTCTCTTTAAGCCTCAGATTTCAGGAGTCATGATGTTTGGCTATCGTTCTGCCGCGCCCAGGGTGCGATTGACCACCGACCGGCTGGTGGTTCGTCTGGTTCACGAGCGCGACGCCTGGCGGCTGGCGGATTACTACGCCGAAAACCGTACCTTTCTTAAACCCTGGGAGCCGGTGCGCGATGAGAGCCACTGCTATCCCTCAGGCTGGCAGGCACGGCTCGGTCTCATCACGGATATGCATAAAAGCGGTTCTGCCTACTATTTCGTCCTGATGGATCCCGAAGAGACCGAAGTCCGTGGCGTAGCGAACTTCAGCAACGTGCTGCGCGGTTCGTTTTACGCCTGCTATCTCGGCTATTCGCTGGGTGAGAAGTGGCAGGGACAGGGGCTGATGTTTGAGGCGCTACAGACCGCCATCCGTTACATGCAGCGCCAGCAGAATATTCATCGCATTATGGCGAACTATATGCCACATAATCAGCGCAGCGGCGCGCTGCTGGCGCGACTCGGCTTTGAAAAAGAGGGCTATGCGAAAGACTATCTGTTAATCGACGGCCGCTGGCAGGATCACGTTTTAACCGCACTGACCAGTCAGGAGTGGACGCCGGATCGGCGTGGCTAATAAGGAGATCAGGATGAAAACGACGCTTTCGCCGCTGGCGTTGCGTATTCTCGGCTGCCTGCTGGAGAAGCAGGTGACGACGCCGGAGCAGTATCCGCTGTCGCTTAACGCGGTGGTCACCGCCTGCAACCAGAAGTCGAACCGCGAGCCAGTGATGAATCTGGCTGAAAGCGAGGTGCTGGATGAGCTGGATCAGCTGGTGAAAAAGCATCTGGTTACCGCCAACAGCGGTTTCGGCCAGCGCGTGGCGAAATATGAGCAGCGCTTCTGTAATTCGGCATTCGGCAACCTGAAGCTAAATAGCGCCGAGGTCGCCATTCTGACGCTGCTGTTCCTGCGTGGCGCGCAGACGCCGGGCGAGCTGCGCACGCGCAGCGGCCGGCTGCACGATTTCACCGAGGTAGCGGAAGTGGAAAATACGCTGGCGGGCCTGGCCGAGCGTGAGATGGTGGCACGGTTGCCGCGCGAGCCAGGCAAACGGGAAAGCCGCTACCTGCACCTGTTCGGCGATGAGCAAGCGGCCCCAGAGGCGGAAACGCCGCTGGAGGACAACAGCGATCTCAGCGCACGCGTCGCGGTTCTGGAGCAATCCGTCAGCGCGCTTCAGGCACTGGTGCAGGCGCTGCTGCATAAAGGAGGCTGAGATGGCATTGCGAATTGGCGTGGTGGGATTGGGTGGCATCGCGCAGAAAGCCTGGCTACCGGTGCTGGCGCAGGCGGAGAGCTGGACGCTGGCAGGCGCCTTCTCACCGAACCAGCAAAAAGCGCAGGCCGTCTGCGACAGCTACCGTATGGCCTGTTTCTCTTCGCTGACCGCGCTGGCCAACGCCTGCGACGCGGTGTTCGTTCACAGCAGCACCGCGACGCACTATGAGGTCGTCAAGGCGCTACTGCTGGCAGGAAAAGATGTGCTGGTGGACAAGCCGCTGGCCGAAAATCTCAACCAGGCTGAAGCGCTGGTCACGCTGGCCGAAAAGCGCGGACGCAGACTTATGGTGGGCTTTAACCGCCGCTTCGCACCACGCTATCAGCAGCTGCGGCTGGCAATGCCGCAGGCTGCCAGCCTGCGCGTAGAAAAACACCGCAGCGACAGCGTCGGTCCGCAGAATCTACGTTTTACGCTGCTGGATGACTACCTGCACGTCGTCGATACCGCCCTGTGGCTGGCTGGTGAGCGCGCGACCCAGCTTCATGGCTATATCAACACCAACGAGCGCGGCGAAATGCTCTACGCCGAACACCACTTTGCCGCTGGACGCGTGCAGATTGCCACCAGCATGCACCGCCGCGCAGGCAGCCAGCGCGAGCGCGTCAGTCTGGTGGGCGACGGCCGCTGTATTGATGTGCTGGAGATGCGCGACTGGCAGGAAGAGCGCGGTGACGGATTGCGCAGCGAAGCGCCACCCGCGTGGCAGAGCCATCTGACGCAGCGCGGCTTCAGCGGCGCAGCACACCATTTTATCCAGTGCGTGCAAAATCAGACGATGCCTGAAACCAGTGGCGAACAGGCGCTGCTGGCGCAGAGCGTGGTAGAAAAATTGTGGCGCGAGGCGGAAAAGGAATAACGCCTTGTAACACTCCGCACTGGTCATTTCCCGCAGTGGCAGTAGACTATCGCCGGGCGCCGCTGGGCGTCCGCGCTAAGTAGCTCATTTTGCCGACTCTTTTCAGGACGCGCGCCAATTATGAATCTGTTGAAATCGCTGGCAGCGGTCAGTTCCATGACCCTGTTTTCCCGCGTATTGGGTTTTGCCCGTGACGC
>Ga0209371_1000394_pt1 | contig 46055 bp, 38 predicted proteins | sample AgamicAtAmrz_FD_187165 | JGI IMG/M metagenome (GOLD analysis project Ga0209371, IMG submission 187165) | Agave microbial communities from Guanajuato, Mexico - At.Am.rz (SPAdes) (version 2) | ecosystem: Host-associated > Plants > Roots > Rhizosphere | place: Guanajato, Mexico | collected 2012-06-07
TGCGCCAAAAGAGCGAAAAAAGATGTCGCGGTTTATTGAGTTTGCGCTGCTGGCAGCGGAAGAAGCGCTGAAGCAGGCAGGCTGGCATCCTGAAGATGCGTCTGCGCGTGAACGCACGGCTACGATAATTGCTTCTGGCGTTGGCGGCTTTGGTGCGATTGCCGACGCAGTGCGCACGACCGACGCGCGTGGTCCGCGCAGGCTCTCACCTTTTACTGCTCCCTCTTTTCTGGCGAACATGGCAGCCGGTCATATCTCAATTAAACACGGTTTCACCGGCCCGCTCGGCGCGCCTGTTACTGCCTGTGCAGCAGGCGTACAGGCTATAGGTGACGCTGCAAGATTAATCAGAAGTGGTGAAGCGGACATTGCGATTTGTGGCGGCACCGAAGCGGCACTGGATCGCGTGACGCTGGGCTGTTTCGCAGCCGCGCGCGCACTATGCGCAGGATATGAAGATGAGCCGCACCACGCCTCACGTCCGTTTGATCGGGACAGAAGCGGCTTTGTCATGGCCGAAGGTGCCGGCCTGCTGGTTATTGAGTCGCTGGCCCATGCAGAGGCACGCGGAGCGACGCCGCTGGCGGAGATTGTCGGCTACGGCACCAGCGCCGATGCTTACCATCTTACGGCGGGTCCGGAGGATGGCAGTGGCGCTGCGCGGGCGATGAGGTTAGCTCTGCGACAGGCGGGGATCAGCCCGGATGACGTTCAGCATATCAATGCTCATGCAACCTCGACTCAGGTCGGCGACCACGGTGAGCTGTCCGCTATTCGCGCCGTTTTTGGCGATGATTCGCCGGTCGCGATCTCATCAACCAAATCCGCCACTGGTCATCTGCTGGGTGCGGCGGGTGGCGTTGAGGCGATATTCACACTGCTGGCCCTGCGCCATCAGCTTATTCCGCCAACACTGAACCTTTATCATCCCGATGAAGCAGCAGGCAGTCTTGACCTGGTGGCGCTTAAAGCCCGACCTGCGGCGCTGAACTATGCCATGTCTAACGGATTTGGTTTTGGCGGCGTCAATGCCACTATTCTGCTACGTAAGTGGTAATGTCGGCATATTGACGACTCAATCGGCGCTGCCGGATATACTGGCAGCGTCGCTGATCACATCACTATCCGCCCCGTATACAGCGTATTCTGTTATTTCCTGTGTGCCGCCGGTCTTCAGCCCTTCAGCATCAGCTTTATAAATCTGTACCTTTCCTGACAAAATTGCCGTCGCCTGCCCGTCTGCCCTTTTCTTTCAGCACTACAATTAATCGAATGAAAACAACTTCAGAGAACGTTGATGAAAATTGCAGCTTTCGATATTGGTGGTACCTCTTTAAAAATGGGTGTGATTGACGATCAGGGAAATATTCTGACCAGCGATAGTGCTGATATTTCCCATAACGCACGCGATAAAATACTTGATGAAATCCTGGCCTGGCTGGAGAAAAATCCCGGTTGTGCTGGTATTGCCGTCAGCACACCCGGTTATATTGATGCTGACGCTGGTTATATTGCCATGGGCGGCACCATACGTGCCTTTGACCAGTTTCATCTGAGCCAGTGGCTGACAGAAAAAACGTCCCTGCCTGCTACCGTCGAAAACGATGCACACTGTGCGCTGCTGGCGGAAAAGTGGCTGGGAAAAGCGAAAAAGCTCAACGATTTCCTGATGCTGACGATAGGCACCGGGTTAGGCGGAGCGGCCTTTTGCAATGGCGCACTGATTAGGGGTGGACGCAACCGGGCTGGCGAGTTTGGTTGCCTGCTGACGTCGCGTCCCACCAGCGGCAATATAGAACGCCACACCATGAGCCAGAGCTGTACCATGACGGCGCTGCGGGAGAATTACAGCCAGCTTATTGATAAGCCTGCCGACGATGTCAGTGGTAAAGATGTCTTTGACGCATACGATCGTAATGAAGACGCCGCGCAGCAGGTGGTAAATAAATTTTATGCGGATCTTGCGGCCTGCTTATATAACCTGTTCAGCGTGTTCGACCCGCAGAGGGTCTTTATCGGCGGGGGAATTACCGAGCGCGAACCCTTCCTCGAGGAACTGGGAGAGCAGCTGGCAAAATATGATCCTGATATCCGCATAGATGCCGCAACCTACGGTAACGACTCCGGCATGCTGGGCGCAACCTGGAATTACCTGCAGCGCCAGCCAGCGGGCAATAAGACCTGAGAGCTTTACTTTCCCTGAAGTGAAAAGTTGTCATCAGGTCTTATCCGCAGAAGCTTAATGCTGGATGTTAGCCAGATCGTCTGAGGAAAGACCTGTCATTTCCATAATGGTTTTACGTTCAAGGCCGCGCTGTAACATAACGCGAGCGATTTCCAGAGTGGCTTCGCGCTTACCTTCACTGCGGCCTTTCTCCATTCCACGCTGTTCGCCCAGCTCAATACCTTCAGCGCGACCTATTTCAATACCTTTTTGTTCAAGCTGCTGTGCGATAGTCATCAGTGCATCTCCGTGTTGCGGCACTCTCTGTGCCAGTTCGCGAACGAAAGCTTCGTGATCAGCTGATTCACCTGCCTGCATTAAATAGTGTATCAGCGCCAATACCTGGGGTGAAGAAAGATAATCGGCCATCAGTAAGGTACTCAGACGGTCAATGATCGAAGCCATATCACGTTGATGAATATGCTTCTGCATCAGTGTCAGTGCGGCCATGCTACGGTGCTTCATGATTTCGTCATCAGGAATAACCGTGACGTCCACCAGCGGAAAAGCACTTCCATAGAGTTGTTCTGCCACAGCCGGATCATCAAATTCGTCGAACCAGCGGGTCGAATAAGGATAGGGCGAGCGCTTACCGGTGTAGAACAATACAGGTATCACCAGAGGCAGCTTTTTATGACCCGCTGCAAGATGCTGTTGCATAGCGGCAATCGCATAACGCATCAGGCGAAACGCCATATGTCTGTCAGGTGTAGATTGATGTTCAATCAGAACGTGTATATAGCCGTCCCCGGCTGAGGTTTTAAGACTGTACAGAACATCACTAAAATATTGCCGCAAATCGTCTTCGACAAAGGAGCCGGATTCAAGCTTAAGTGTGCCGAGATCGCACATTTTACGCAATTTTTCAGGAAGATGCAGCTGCATAAAATCTCTGGCAACATCCGGATTTGCCAGAAACTGTCGGAATGTCGCGTCATGGGGTACAGGACTTTTTTTCTTTCTCATCGGTTTATTTTCTATAAGGTTCACATACTGATAGCTCAGGGGAAAGTGGTTTATCCAGGCCGGACGGCAATATTATCGCTGTGTTATCTGTGAATTAAAATGCACTACATCCATGCTGGATTAACTGAAACACTTAAAAGCAAAATAAATACATCCAAAATAAGCAACCCCTTAATGACAACCAATAAAAACCCTAAAAAAAACAGTAATATATAAACTTATAAGCTAACGGAAATCATGATTTTATATATCCATCAACAACATTCTAACCGGAATAAACCAGAGATGACGAATTATAAAAAAACGATTATTGCCTGGATAACCTGTTTTTTCAGCACAATTTACCGATGACAAAGCGGCTCAGTTTAAATTTATAAACCACGCCTGTTAATTAGCAGCATTACACTCACTAGCAATGTATTTTTATTTCCTGCCAGCCGCTACATCAGCATTGATTTATTCGGTAACAGGGTTACTTAATAACTGTAGGCCCTGAAGTGAATCTTAATCATGTCCCTATCCCCGTACCGGCGCATCAAACAGACTCAGCGCCACGACGAGAAGGGCATAAACCAGCAGATAGAACAGAATCAGCGCAACCAGCAACCGTCGATGGCTACGCATCTCACTTTTCTTCATGATGCCATTCAGAAGGTATAACTCAATGCCAGCGTGGCCGAAGCGCCATTGTGCCGGGCGACGATGGGGCTATCTGAAGCATGCTTATCCAGCCAGGTGTAATCGCCGATCACGCTGGCAGCCCAGGCGGGCGTGAACTGGTGACTCCATGTCAGGCTGGTGTCTGTGCCATAAAATCCACCCGCGGCGTTATAGCGTTCAAACCCGCTACGTGCACTCTGCTCGCTGCTCACGCCATACCAGGTATTCATATAACGTGCATCGCCAGCCAGACCTGCCACCTGCAGTGCCACCGTATCGTCCTGGGTCTGCCAGGGGATCAGGGTTACAGACGTCCGGTACTGCACGCCCTGACTGTCACTTAATGGCAGCGTCGCTTTACCCTCAAACACAAACCACGGGGTAACCGACCAGCCTACTGCCAGCGCGGTGTTAACCGTTGCGTCGATATTGCCCATGCCTCTCAGCCGATCATCACCGTCGCGCCACGATGAATTGCGGTCAGAGCGACCCAGCCCATAGCCCAGCGTATGTTCAAGATACAGTCCGTTATCCGCCTGCAGGTCATAACCAATGCCTTTTTGCGAGTCGAAAAAGAATGCTCCGTCACGCGCCTGAATAACCGGCATCAGCTGCCAGTGTTGCTTATCTGCGCCGCTATAACGCGGGGCATTAATGCCCGCAATGCCCAGCATCAGGCTGGGCGGCGGTGCGGCACTCTCATCAGCCATAGCAGCAGCGGCACTCAACCCCAGCGAAAAACAGACCATGTGAAGCGTTATTTTTCCGGTTATCATCACGTTTCCTCATTATCACATCAGGTGCGGAGCTGAGGGATTCAGTGCCGCGTCACTGGCCGGAGTATGCGAGGCGAGTGTCAATGAACGACCAGGGATTTATGAAGAAACAGTCAAGGTGATCCGAAAATGCAGTCAAAACGTGTACTGATTATTGAAGATGACGCGGATGCGGCGGGTGTACTTGAGGCCTACCTGAAACGTGAAAATTATGAGGTCATGATTGCCGGTGACGGGCCCGGCGGGCTGGAGGCCGCCCGCCGCTGGCACCCCAATCTGATCCTGCTGGACATTATGCTGCCCGGCATGAACGGCACCGAAGTGCTGGCCGCCCTGCGACGTCGGGACGATACCCCGGTGATTATGGTGACGGCAATGGGAGACGCGCCCGATCGCATCGGCGCACTGCGCTATGGCGCTGATGACTACGTGGTCAAACCCTATCATCCGGGCGAAGTAGTGGCACGCGTTCAGGCTGTCCTGCGCCGCAGCCAGAGTCATGCGCCTGCGACTGAAACGCTGCGCTGGGCAGGGCTGGTGGTGGACCCGCTGGCACTTACCGCCGTGGTCGATAACGACAGTGATGCACCGCGCCGCCTCGATCTGACACCCACTGAATTTTCCCTGCTGGTGACGCTGATGCGCGCCCCGACGCGTCCGTTTACCCGTCTGTTTCTGCTGGAACACTGTCTGCCGGAAAGCGATGCGCTGGAGCGGGTGGTTGATACCCACGTCTATAACCTGCGCCGCAAGCTGGAAACGGCAGGCATCTCTGATGTCTTACCGGCGGTACGCAGCGTCGGTTACCGGTTCAGACAGCCATGAATAACGATACGCACACTTCACTGTGGCGCTGGATCTGCATCCGGGTGCTGTTTCTGGCCATCGGCAGCGTAATGCTGATCGCCATCTGTATGTGGCTGCGCTTCGCGGTGCAGGCGTTCTGGGTCTATTACCGTATGCCGCCTGCGCTGCTCGATGAGTTCCGGCAGTTACGGCAGCATCCCGCCAGCGATCCGGCGCGCTTTCATCAGATTATCGATCAGTGGTGGGGCATCAACTTTTCCGATCCGTCGCTCGCCTCGTCTGACTGGCTGACCGTGCTGCTCCTGGTGGTGGTCACCATTCCGTTTATGGTGCTGATTGCGCTGCGTTTCGCCCGACCGCTGTCGGCGCAGTTCAGCCAGCTGGCGACTGCGGCACGTGCGGTGTCGAAAGGAGAATTTGGTCGGACGGCGGCGGTGGTGAAAGAAGCCCCGCAGGAACTGGTGCTTTTTACCGAAGATTTCAACCAGATGACACAGCAGCTGGCGCGTTACGAACGTGAGCTGCGCACCTCGCATGTGGCGATGGCACACGAACTCCGCTCGCCACTGACGGCGGCAATGGGCCGCCTGCAGGGTATTCTGGACGGCGTCTTCCCTGCCGAGCCGCAGCAGCTGGCGATGATCATGAAGCAACTGACGCAGCTGAGCCGCCTGACCGATGAACTGCATCTGCTGTCACTGGCAGATGCAGGGCAGCTTACCCTCAACCGCGAGCGATTTAATCTCTCTGAGTTACTGCGCGAGCGTTCAGGCTGGCTGCTGCCACAGGCAGAAGAGTCGGGTGTCGTCATCAGCGTAATGGCACCCGGCGATCTGCTGCTCTGCGCCGATACCTTTCGCCTGGGTCAGGTCATAACCATCCTCTGTGAAAATGCGCTGCGCTACGCCGCCGACGGTGGGGCGCTGTTGATCACCGCCAGCCAGAACGATAAGGCGACCACGCTGACTTTCCGTGATTACGGTCAGGGTGTGGAGCCAGACTTCCTGCCGCAGCTGTTTGACCGCTTTACCCGGGCTGACTCCTCACGCGCCCGCCACTCCGGCGGCAGCGGGCTGGGGCTGTCGATCGCCAAAGCGATTATCGAGGCGCACGGCGGATCGCTGCACGCCACGCTGCCTGCCGACGGTGGTCTGCTGATTGGGATAACGCTACCGGTGGGATAAATTGTTCTGACTTGACCATTTCTTGATGGTTCATGGAACGTTTCTGGACACAGGTCGGGTTCAATGAGCACAACTCATTAAAGGAACCCGGTTATGACAGACTTCTTATCGGATGCTGCCCGCCAGGTGTGGCGTCATCTCTTCAGTGTTCATATCTTCGCGCCGTTCGTGTTCGTGCTGCTCGGCGTATTTATCATGACCGGCTGCCGGGACAACAATGCTACCCCTCCAGCCGCCCCGCTCCGCCCGGTCAAAACGGTGATTGCCCCGCCGCTCAGCAGCGACGCATCACGCGTGCTGACCGGTGAAATCCGCGCCCATGAAGAGGTCGCACTGGCCTTCAGGCTGGATGGCCGGGTCGTAAGCCGCGCGGTTGAGCTGGGCGATCGCGTCACCGCCGGGCAACCCCTGGCCGCGCTGGAAAACGATCAGTCACGTAATCAGCTGAGCAGCGCGCAAGCCGATCTCGACAGCGCCCGCGCCGCCGAACGCGTCGCTGCGCTTAACCTCCACCGGATGCGGCAGCTGATGCCAGGCGGTGCCATCGCCCGCAGCCAGCTGGACAGTGCCGAGGGAGACTGGCAGAGCGCGCAGTCCCGCCGTCTCAGCAGCGAAGCAGCACTGAAAAATGCCCGGGATAATCTCAGCTGGACCCGGCTCACTGCGCCCGCCGCAGGCCGGATTACCGCCCTCCCTGTTCAGCCCGGCCAGGTGGTCAGCGCCGGACAGACTGTGATGACGCTGGCAGCCGGTGATGCACGCGATGCGGTGTTTGATCTGACCACGCCTGCTCTGCTGCGAGCTGACGACCGGACTCCGCTGACGGTAGCGCTGCTCGCCGACCCGGACATCCAGGCCAGTGGCACGATACGTGACATCAGCCCGCAGGCCGATTCACAGACCCGGACCTGGCGGCTGCGCATCTCAATGCATCAGCCACCCGAGGCGATGGCACTGGGTGCCACCGTCACCGTCACGCTTCCCGATGCGCAACCGCCGGTCATCGCCCTGCCCGCCAGAGCCCTGACCCGCTTTGCAGACAAACCCGCGCTGCTGGTCGTTGATGCCGCATCACGCTTACAGCTTCGTCCGGTGGTGCTGGCCCGCTTCAACGCACAGCAAATCTTTGTCTCTGCCGGGATCCGGCCAGGCGAGCGCGTGGTTACCGCCGGTGTCGGCACCCTGCAGCCCGGTGAAAAAGTGACACTGGCGCAGGAGGGCTCATGAAAAAACTGACTGGCTTTAACCTTTCCGGCTGGGCGCTGGCGCATCAGCAGCTGGTCATCTTTTTCATGCTGCTGGTAATGGCGGCGGGTGTGCTGAGTTATGAACGCCTGTCACGTAATGAAGACCCGGCGTTCACCATCAAAACCGCCGTGATCTCTGCCCGGTGGCCCGGTGCTGACGTAAATACCACCGTACAACTGCTGACGGACGTGCTGGAACAGAAGGTGCAGGAGATCCCGTCGCTGGATGCGGTTGAGAGCGAGACCCGCGCCGGAGAGACGGTCATTTATGTCAACCTGCGCGATGACACGCCGCCCTCTCAGGCGGTATCTGGTATCAGTTGCGGAAAAAGATGCATGACGTGACATCTTCCCTGCCGCAAGGCGTGCAGGGTCCGGCGGTTAACGATGAGTTTGATGACACTTTCGGCACGATTTACGGCTTCACAGCGGATGGCTTTACCGCCAGAGAGCTACGCGATCGGGTTGATAACCTGCGCCGCAGCCTGGCCAGTCTGCCTGACATTGGCAAAACCAGTCTGCTGGGTGTGCAGGAGCAGCAGGTGGTTATTGCCTTTTCCCCACGCAAGCTTAACGGCATGGGGCTCGATTTACAGCAGGTCAGCGACGCCATCAAAGCGCAGAACGATGTGGTGCCCGCTGGCAGCCTGCGTACCGACCGCGAAAATATCGCACTGCGGGTCAGCGGCACCCTGACCTCGGTCGAAAGCCTGCAGGCGATTACCCTGCATATCGGGGAGCGTTTCATCCCACTGACCGATCTGGCGACCATCAGCCTGCAACCTGCTGAACCGCCGGCACCCACCTTTCGGGTTAACGGCGTGCCGGCTATCGGGCTGGCAATTTCCATGGCCGCCAGCGGCAACATGCTCGATTTCGGTAAACAGCTTAACCAGCGCATGCAGACACTGGCTGGTCAGTTACCGCACGGTATCACCATGACCCGCGTCGCCGATCAGTCTTCCGTGGTGAAACAAGCGGTCAGCGGCTTTGTGCGGATACTGGGCGAAGCGGTTGTCATCGTGTTAGCCGTCTCCTTTGTTTCGCTGGGACTGCGTGCCGGTCTGGTGGTGGCGGCGGCTATTCCGCTGGTACTGGCGATGACCTTTACCGGCATGTTGCTGGCGGGCATCGGACTGCAGCGCATCTCACTGGGCGCGCTGATTATTGCGCTCGGGCTGCTGGTGGATGACGCCATGATCACCGTCGAGGCGATGGTGGCACGGCTCGAAGCGGGCGACAGCAAGTGGCAGGCCGCGACGTATGCATTCAGAACCACCGCCTTTCCGATGCTGACCGGTACGCTGGTGATGATCGCCGGCTTCATTCCGGTCGGATTTGCCGCCTCCAGTGCCGGGGAGTATTGCTACTCACTGTTTGTGGTGATTACGCTGGCGCTGCTCTGCTCATGGGTGGTAGCGATCATCTTCTCGCCGCTCACTGGCTGCTGGCTGCTGTCAGCGAAGCGCATCAAAGCCCACCAGCCGCCGGGCTTACTGATGCGCGGCTATCACGGGCTGCTGGAGGTGATTCTGCGCCACCGGCTGATGACGACTGGCGCGGCGCTGACGGTGCTGCTGGTCAGCCTGTACGCCACCACCTTTATGCAGGGTGAATTTTTCCCGGCGTCAGACCGCCCTGAACTGCTGGTCAGCCTGACGCTGCCCGCCAGCGCTTCCCAGGCGGAAACCACGCGCCGTACCGCACAGCTGGAACAGATGCTGCGCAACGATCGGGATGTGGCGAACTTCACCAGTTACGTCGGCTCTGGCGCAATACGCTTCTATCTGCCGATGGATGTGTTGCTGGATAATGAGAACATCGCACAGCTGGTGGTGGTGGCGAAAAATCTGGCGGTGCGCGATCGGCTGCGCAGCAGGCTGGAGAAGAAACTGGCCGCGGATTTCAGTGATATCACGACGCGGGTCTCGCCGCTGGAGCTGGGTCCGCCGGTGGGCTGGCCGCTGAAATATCGCATCACCGGCCCGGACAATGGCCGGGTGCGGCAGGCTGCCGGTGAGCTGGCAGCGCTGCTCGTCCGTTCTCCACTGACCCGCGAGGTCAATCTCACCGCCGGGGAGCCGGAACGGGTCATGACGCTGGCCGTAAACCAGACAGCCGCCCGTGCCGCCGGACTGTCGTCCGACACCATCGCCTCTGCGCTGAACACCCTGATGTCCGGCAGCGTAGTGACTACCCTGCGCGATCGCAACCGGCTGATTGACGTGGTGCTACGCAGCAATGACGCCGAGCGGCAGAACACAGAGACGCTGGAAGGATTGATGATCACCAATGCCAGCGGACAGAAAATTCCGCTGCGCCAGGTAGCGACCCTGAACTGGGGCGTGGATGATCCGGTGATCTGGCGCCGTCAGCGGCTCTCTTACATCACCGTGCAGACCGACATTGCCCCCGGTCAGCGCGCTGAGCAGGTCTCGCAACAGCTCGCGCCGGATGTCGCCGCCCTGCGCGCCTCATTGCCTGCCGGATACGGTATTGAAGAAGGTGGCGTAGCGGCGGAATCGGACAAAGGCAACGGTTCGGTATTTGCCCTGCTGCCGGTGACGCTCTGCGCCATGCTGGTCCTGCTGATGATTCAGCTGCAACGCTTCTCCGGCATGGTGCTGGCACTAAGCATGGCGCCGTTTGGCCTGCCCGGCATCGTATCCGCGATGCTGCCGGCGGGCACACCGCTGGGGTTTGTGGCGCTGCTGGGGATTATTGCGCTGGCGGGGATCATCATCCGCAACGCGGTGATTATGATCAGTGAAGTGGATGCGAACAGCCGCGCCGGACTGCCTGCCGGTGACGCTATCCGGCAGGCCGCCCATCACCGGGCGCGTCCCATCCTGCTGACCGCCTGTGCCGCGATCCTCGGCATGATCCCTATCGCCCATCAGGTGTTCTGGGGGCCGATGGCGCTGGCGATTATTGGTGGTCTGGTCAGCGGCACGCTGGTGACGCTCACGGTACTGCCCGCCGCGTTAAGTCTGCTGATGCAGCGACGTTCAGGTTAAAACAGTTCTTATTAAAACGCCCGGCGATCCCATGCTGAGAGCAGCGGGATCGCCGGACGCGTTCAGTTCATCACCTCGACCAGAATCAGCGGGCACTTTCTGACTTTGCAGGCCTGACTGTAGGCCAGTGAGCAGACCGAACAGAGGTCGCGCACGTCAGACTGGTACTCATACTCCATGAAATAGCGGAACTGGCCGCCCGCCGAATCTGTTCTCCAGAATCGCTGTGGCTCCAGAATTTCATCCAGTTGCCTGAATGTCAGGGCTGACGGGTTGTGATACCCGACTCTTACGCGGTATGTAGTCATGCACCGATTATTGGCATCCCGGCCCCACCGCCGCCAGTTGGTTATTGTTTTCAGTACAATAGCTGGCGCTTATCAACCCGCTTCGCCTGGTGTCGCAGGCGGTTCGGCCAACAGCGCCAGCAGATGCAGCACCGCTTTTGATGGATGATGCCGACGCCAGGCAAACGCCACGTCGGTAAACAGCGTGTTGTTTTCGATATCGCAGAAGCTGACCTCCGGGTTATCGACGCAGCGCAGTGACTCCGGCACCAGCGCAATTCCGCAGCCCGCCGCGACCATACCCAGTGATGTGGTGATCTGTGGCGCCTGCTGGAAGGTGTGGCGTGAAAAGCCCGCCCGCAGACAGGCCGTAACAATCAGCTCATAAAGACTGGGCGAAACGTCACGCGGGAAGATTATCAGGGTTTCATCCGCCAGCGCGGAGAGCGGCACGGTGGGTGTACCGCTAAGGGGATGGCAGCGCGGCAGCGCAATCAGCATCTTTTCGGTGGAGATCACGCGCAGATTAAACGCCTTGCTGCTTTCGCACGGCAGCCGGATAAAGGCAGCATCCAGTAATCCCTCCTGCAGATCCTGCATCAGCAAAGACATGTTCTCTTCACGCGTCAGCAGCTCCATCGCCGGATAGCGTTCCGTAAACTGACGGATCAGGGTGAAGATGCGCGGATTAAACGCCACCGAGCTGGCAAACCCCAGCGACAGCTGGCCACTGATCCCGCGGGCAATCCCGCGCGCGTTCTCCAGTGCCTGATCGGCCAGTTGGACAATTTGCTGTGCATCCGCCAGAAACGCTTCCCCCGCTTCAGTAAGTTCCACGCCGCGCGTCAGTCGCTTCAGCAGCGGTGTGCCAATTTCCTGCTCCAGCCGCAGTATCTGCTGGCTCAGCGGCGGCTGAGAAATCCCTAGCATTTCAGCAGCGCGGGTGAAGTGAAGCGTCTCGGCTACGGCAACAAAATAACGCAGGTGGCGCAGTTCCATATCAAAAACGTCTCAAAGTTAACAGGTTTCGCTATTGGACCCACCGACTGAATCGGTTCACCATTAGGTTAACACGGCTTAACGGTTAATCGATGAGGCATGAAATGAGCAATTGTGTAACTGATTGTTCCTGTGAGGATCAACTAAAACATACTGTCTTAACGCTTTCCCAGGATGCACCAGAAAGCGTTATCTATCAGACCTCTTTAATGAGTGCGCTGCTGAGCGGCGTCTACGACGGCAATGTCCGCATCGCCGACCTGCTGCGCAAAGGGGATTTCGGCCTGGGCACGTTTAACCGGCTGGATGGCGAGATGATTGCGTTCGACAGTAAGGTCTATCAGCTGCACTCAGATGGCAGCGCGCATCCGGCCGATCCGGCACAGAAAACCCCGTTTGCGGTGATGACCTTCTTCAGGCCGCAGCACCTGTTTGAGTTTGACCGGCCAATGTCGCGCGAGGAAATCCATCGGGTGATCGACAGTGAAATCACCTCCGATAACCAGTTCTGTGCACTGCGCATCAGCGGTCGCTTCAGTCGCGTCGACACCCGCACCGTGCCGTGTCAGTGCCGTCCCTACCGCTCAATGCCGGAAGTGCTGGGCGATCAGCCGACCTTTGCCTTCAGCCAGCGCGCGGGCGAGCTGATTGGCTTCCGCACGCCGCAGTATATGCAGGGCATTAACGTAGCGGGCTATCACGAACACTTTATTACCGACGACCGCGAAGGCGGCGGCCACATTCTCGATTATGCGCTGGAACAGGGCACCCTGACCTTTGGTGCCATCAGCAAGCTGGTCGTGGATCTGCCGCAGGACAGTGACTTTCTCAATGCCGACCTGAACCCCGCCAATCTTGACGCCGCGATCCGTGCGGTAGAAAGCTAATCAGAGGAATGACGATGAAAACTCCAACCGATACCACACTCTGGACCTGCGGCGCTGACCTGGTAGTCGCACAGCTTGAGGCGCAGGGCGTGCAGCATGTTTTTGGCATACCTGGCGCAAAGATCGATAAGGTTTTTGACTCCCTGCTGGATTCCTCCATCCAGACTATCCCGGTTCGTCATGAAGCCAATGCCGCCTTTATGGCCGCCGCAGTAGGCCGGCTGACCGGCAATGCCGGTGTCGCACTGGTTACGTCCGGGCCGGGCTGCTCCAACCTGATCACCGGTATGGCCACCGCTACCAGCGAAGGCGATCCGGTGGTCGCCATCGGGGGCCAGGTGAAACGCTCGGACAGCGCCAAGCAGGTTCACCAGAGCATGGATACGGTGTCCATGTTTCGCCCGGTCACCAAATATGCGGTTGAGGTGACCGATCCTTCTGCGCTCTCTGAATGCCTGTCGAATGCGTTTCGTCATGCCGAGCATGGCCGCGGCGGCGGCGCCTTTATCAGCCTGCCGCAGGATATCGTCGATCAGCCGGTGACCGGCAAGGCACTGAGCAGCAAGGGCCGTCCGGTGCTGGGTGCCGCGCCAGACGCGATGATCGACACGGTCAGCCAGGCGATTGCCGGGGCGAAAAATCCGGTCATTCTGCTGGGATTAATGGCGAGCCAGCCGGAAAACAGCGAAGCGATTCACGATCTGCTGAGCCGCAGTCATATTCCGGTCACCAGCACCTATCAGGCGGCGGGCGCGATCAGACAGGATCACTTCTCACGCTTCGCCGGGCGCGTCGGGCTGTTTAACAACCAGGCGGGCGACCGGCTGCTGCAACAGGCTGACCTGATCATCACCATCGGTTACAGCCCGGTAGAATATGAACCGGCGATGTGGAACAGCGGTAACGCCACCCTGATTCATATCGACGTGATTCCGGCAGAGACCGACAACCGCTACCTGCCGGACGCGGAGCTGGTGGGCGATATCGCCGCCACCGTACGTAAACTGGCAGCACGCATCACCGCGCCGCTGAAGCTGACAGCAGAAGCCGCCAGCATTCTTGAAGATCGCCAGCAGCAGCGCAAACTGCTGGCGATGCAGGGTGCCAGCCTCAATCAGTTTGCCCTGCATCCGCTGCGCATCGTGCGCGCCATGCAGGACATCATTAACAGCGACGTCAGCCTCACCGTCGATATGGGCAGCTTTCACATCTGGATCGCCCGTTATCTTTACAGCTTCCGTGCCCGCCAGATCATGATCTCCAACGGTCAGCAGACCATGGGCGTGGCCCTGCCGTGGGCGATTGGTGCCTGGCTGGTCGATCCGCAGCGCAAAGTGGTATCGGTTTCAGGGGATGGTGGCTTCCTGCAATCCAGCATGGAGCTGGAAACTGCCGTCCGGTTAAAGGCCAATATCCTGCACATCGTCTGGGTCGATAACGCCTACAACATGGTGGCAATGCAGGAAGAGAAAAAATATCACCGCGTCTCCGGTGTCAATTTTGGCCCGGTCGATTTCAAAGCCTACGCCGAAGCGTTTGGCGCTGCCGGCTTTGCGGTGACCAGCGCGGCAGAGCTGGAGCCGACGCTGCGTAAAGCGATGGATGTTCAGGGTCCTGCCGTGGTGGCTGTGCCGGTCGATTACGCCGACAACCCGCTGCTGATGGGTCAGCTACATCTGAGCCAGCTTCTTTAATTTCGCAAAAAGGAAATCAGGATGAAAAACAGAGTGGCATTGGTAACTGGCGCAGGCCAGGGCATTGGTGAAGCGATCGCCCTGCGTCTGGCAAAAGATGGGCTGGCGGTGGCCGTCGCCGATTTTAATCAGGAGACCGCCCGCCAGGTCGCGGAGAAAATTAACCAGCAGGGTGGCAAAGCGATTGCCCTGAAAGTCGATGTCTCACAACGCGATCAGGTGATGGATGCTGTTGAAGAGGCGCGTCGCACGCTGGGCGGTTTTGACGTCATCGTCAACAACGCCGGTATTGCACCCTCCACGCCGATTGCTGAGATCACCGAAGCGGTGGTCGACAAGGTCTATAACGTCAATGTCAAAGGGGTAATCTGGGGCATGCAGGCCGCAATTAAAGCGTTCGCTGCAGAAGGCCACGGCGGTAAAATCATTAACGCCTGTTCGCAGGCGGGTCATGTCGGCAATCCGGAGCTGGCGGTCTACAGCTCCAGTAAGTTTGCCGTGCGCGGCCTGACGCAGACCGCCGCGCGCGATCTGGCACCAGCCGGTATCACGGTCAACGCCTTCTGCCCGGGCATTGTCAGAACCCCGATGTGGGAAGAGATCGACCGGCAGATCTCTGAAGCCGCCGGAAAACCCGCCGGTTACGGCACCGAAGAGTTTGCAAAACGCATTACGCTGGGACGGCTTTCCGAGCCGGAGGATGTGGCCGCCTGCGTCGCTTACCTCGCCAGCCCCGACTCCGATTATATGACCGGCCAGTCGCTGTTAATTGACGGCGGCATGGTGTTTAACTGATCTGCCCTCGCCTGCTGCGTCTCTACGCAGCAGGCACCTTTACTGACCTGGCAAAACCGTTAATTTATTTTATCTGAAAAGCGGTTACCCATCAGCCGGTTGCCCTCCTGACCCCGTCTTTGCTCAGTTTTTGTCGCCGCAGAGATTAAAGCTGCTTATCACCCTGCCGATAAAACAGAGACTCCTCTCCCTGTTCGAAGCGACCATGTTAACGATCAACCATAACGAAACCGCCGCCATTACGAACAAATTGCGGTACGGTACTGACTCCGTTCTGGGACGAACGGTTGAACGGCTATCATCAGGGATGCGGATTAACAGTGCCAAAGATGATGCGGCAGGTCAGGCGATTGCCAACCGCATGACGGCCAACGTCAATGCTGATGCGGTAGTGGCGCGCGGCCTTAATGACGCCATCAGCTATTCCCAGACCGCCAGTGGTGGCCTGGGCACCATCGTTGACCTGCTTATCCAGGCGCGCACGCTGTCGGTTCAGGCCGCTAACGGCACGCTGTCGGACGCGGATCGGCAGAGCGTCAACGGTGCATATCAGCAGATTCTGGCCGGCATTAACGAAGTCGCCGATCACACCGAGATTTTCGGGCGTTACCCCCTGGCGACGAATAATCCTGATCTGCCGCCTGCGAAACTGGGTAACGTTGACCCTATCAACGTTAAGTTCCCGGTGCCGGGCAAAAGTTACTCGTTTACCTCGGGTGTGATCCCGCTGGCCTATATCCCGGCAGGCTCAACGTCGATAAGCATTACCATCGATTCACTGGGTCAGGATGACGATCTCCAGTTGTTTACCCGCGACGGCAAGCATCTGGCCGGTACGCCGCTGGACGGCAGTGCGCCTGATTACACCTGGACCAGCAAAGGCATTACGGATGCGGCGACCGCAGATTCGCGCCTGCTGACCAGCAACAACGGATTTACCACTGGCGCAGCTTATGACAGCTCTCAGCTGCTGGAAGGCGGCCCGAGCTGGGCGCTGGCAGGCAGTAACAGCAGCAGCTACAACGGCATGAACATCACTTACAGCGGTGACGGCGACCGCTATGAAGATGTCGCCAGCGGCGATTTCAACAACGGCACCAATACCGGCACCCGGCTGGAGCGCATCACGCTGGACACCGTCAGTGAAGATTTGATCGTGGTGGTGGTGGGCAACGGCTCCTTCACCGGTAGTCTGACCTGGGGCAACCTGCCGGAGCCCAAGGGCGTGCCTGCAACGCCGCCACATGAGAGTCGTCCTCTCGAAGTGATCACCAGCGCCGACTATGGTCAGCCGATACAGTCGGATAGCATCCTCGCTACGCCGTCAGATACTAAAACGCTGGGACTGAACAACACCACCCTGCTGACCAGTGGCGACATCTCCACCACCATGAAGGCACTGGATAAAGCGCTGGAGAAGATTAGCGGCTATCAGTCGCTCTATGGCGCAAAGATAAACCGTTACGAGTCAAACCGTAATGTGCTGTCACAACAGGGTGTGGATACCTCAGCGGCTCGCAGCCGCATTCAGGATGCAGACTATGCTGAAGAAGCGAGTCAGCTGGCGCGCAGCCAGATTATCCAGCAGGGACAGACAGCTGTCAGCAAGATGGCCAATAAAACCCCTGAGATGATCATCCAGCTGCTCGGCAGCTAATACCTTTCACCGGCTAAGCCGCCTGGCTTAGCCCTCTTCCCTTGTTGCCCTGCACCCCAATCCTTTTACGCTTGCTTCAGGCCTGCTGTGGTCCGAAATGCCGGGTTACGCTTCCGTGCCTGTTGATCTCAGTCACACAAACTCGTTTAAGATTCGTTTAAAGATGATCGCGATCACCCTTCCTTGTTAAAGAAATGCTAAATCCTGACAACTATTTACTATCTTCCTGCAGTGCAGGGTTAAATAAAACAACAGGTTAATCGTTATCACGCTAACTAATTACCTGAATTTTCCTGGCTTCATGTAACTTTTTCATTACTTTTACGCCATTGTGAGGGCTGCTATTTTGCTGACGATACTGGGTTTTTCCATGGTTGTTTGCTTCATGTATCTGATCATGACCAAACGCATGTCAGCCTTAATTGCGCTGATCCTGATACCAACTATATTTGCGCTGATTGGCGGATTTTACGCCGGACTGGGTGCCATGATGCTGGATGGCGTCAAAAAGCTGGCTCCGACCGGTGTGATGCTGACCTTCTCCATTCTCTATTTTGGTCTGATGATCGATGCCGGACTGTTTGACCCGCTGGTACGCTTTATTCTGCGGCTGGTGCGCGGCGATCCCCTGAAAGTGCTGGTCGGGACAGCCGTGCTGACGCTGCTGGTTTCGCTGGATGGTGACAGCTCCACCACTTACATGATCGCTATCGCCGCGTTTCTGCCGCTCTATCACCGGCTTGGCATGAACGTGCTGATGATGACCTGTCTGGTCAATCTCGCCAGCGGCATCATGAACCTCTCACCGTGGGGTGGCCCGACGGCGCGTGCCGCAGCGGCACTGCGCATTGATGCCCTCGACATCTTTATTCCGATGCTGCCCGCCATGCTACTGGCCTGCATCAGTCTGGTAGCGATGGCGGTGCTGTTTGGCCTGCGAGAGCGTAAGCGTTTAGGCGTGATGACCATGAAAGATCACCATCTCGACAATATTGAGTTGGGTCTGGGCGATGCCGAAGAGTGCGCTGCCAACCGTCGTCCGAAGATGTTCTGGCCAAACTTCATCCTGACCACTGTGCTGCTGGTGCTGCTGGTGATTGGTTTAATGCCGATTCAGATCCTGTTTATGCTGGCGTTTGCAATAGCGGTAATGCTCAACTATCCCACGCTGGAGGAGCAGAAAGCTCGCATCAGTTCTCATGCGGGTAACGTGCTGGCGGTGACCGCGCTGATTTTTGCCGCCGGTATTTTCACCGGTATCCTCTCCGGTACCGGCATGGTGGATGCGATGGCGAAGAGTCTGCTGGCGGTCATCCCGCATAGTTTCGGGCCTTATCTGGCAGTGTTCACCGCACTGGTCAGCCTGCCTTTCACCTTCTTTATGTCGAATGATGCGTTCTACTTCGGCATCCTGCCGGTTATCGCGCAGACGGCGGCCAGCTACGGCATTACCGCAGAAGAGATTGCCCGTGCTTCCATTGTCGGTCAGCCGTTCCACCTGCTGAGCCCGCTGGTGCCGTCGGTCTACCTGCTGGTGGGCCTGGCGAAAGTCGATATCGGCGACCACCAGCGCTTTGCCATCAAGTGGGGGATTCTGGTCAGTCTGGTATTGATGGCGGGCGGTCTGCTGACCGGTGCTTTCCCGCTGTTCCACAGTTAATTCTCTGCTTTCTGGCGGATAACCGGCTTTTTTTGCCCGGTTATCCGCTTCACCGCTCCGCCTGTTGTTGCAACTCTCACTACACTCTATAGCCAGGCTGATGTGCTGCGCGCCAGACAGGCGTAGTCTCTCAGAGATTTTGCCGATGACCCTATGGAGGCCCAATGAAAATTCACCACCTTAACTGTGGCTGTATGTGCCCGCTGGGCGGCGCTTTTTATGATGGATTCAGTAAAGGCCTGAAGGCGCACCTGGTCTGTCACTGCCTGCTGATTGAGACAGACCGCGACGGGCTGGTGCTGGTCGATACCGGCTTTGGTCGTCAGGATATCCATACGCCCGGCAGTCGCCTCTCGGGCTTTTTCCGCGCCTTAAATAATATTCAGCGGCGTGACGATCTCACCGCCTTGTCACAGGTGAAGGCGCTGGGCTTTAGGGCTGACGATGTGCGCCATATTATTCTGACCCATCTCGATTTTGATCATGCTGGCGGACTGACCGATTTTCCGCAGGCGCGCATCCATCTGTTGCAGCAGGAGGTCGATACCGCCCACCAGCGTCACAGCTGGCTGTCGCGTGAGCGCTATCGTCCCGGACAATGGGGCGGGATCGGCAACTGGGAAACCTATCAGCCGCAGGGGGAAACGTGGTTTGGTTTTGAGGCGGTTAATCGCCTGCGGGATTTACCGCCGGAGATTCTTCTGGTACCGCTGGCGGGCCATACGCCGGGTCACGCGGGCATTGCGATTCAGCAACCCGATGGCTGGCTGCTGCACGGCGGCGACGCCTGGTTTTACCGCAGCGAAATGCGACAGCCGACGCGCCACTGCACGCCAGGATTGCGCTTTTACCAGTGGATGATGGGCATGGATAACGAGGCCAGACGGCGCAACCAGCAGCGACTGCGCGAGCTCTCCTGCCAGCGCGGCGGTGAAATCACCTTTTTCTGCAGTCACGATGCGCGCGAGCTGGATGCGTTGCAGGTAAATGCGCCGCTGCGCTGATGGGATAAACTCCGTAATGGTGATGAGGACAGCCACCTAAGAGCGAGGATTAAGCCGTCCCGTCGCACCCCAGGGACGTCACGAGCCCCGGATGCAGAGGCACGCCGGAAACGTCTGTCGTTTCTCGTGCCTTGTGCAGATCGCATGCAGCCTGCATGGATAACCAGAGCCGCGCCGCAATACCCAGGCCTGCTTCCAGACATACAGCCATTTCCGGGCTGACGGAGGCTTTTCCGCCTGCCACTTTGCTCAGCGATGCCGCCGAAACGCCCAGCTGTTTAGCCAGACTGCGCAGACTGATGTCATTATCTTCCAGATATTCCGCTATCAGGCTGCCTGGGTGTGGCGGTTTAAACATTACCATCAATGATAATCCCCGAGGTTGAGAATGAATGCGTGAACGTTCGTGAATCCGAATGTGATGCGCCAGTTTGCTCTGACCGGAACTGAATAGACGTTCTTCCTTTCCCCATGACCGGGTCAAAGCGAAAGCCCGGCTTTTCATTGTACAATGGTTTGTTTTAATCACTGCGGAGGTCTTTATGAAAGCCATCATTTACGGCGAAGCCCGACGGAATCTTTCTGCCACGATGATTCAGGCGGCAGAAGATAAAGCGCCAGTAATGATCATTCGCCGGAACGGTGAGTCCAGCGTGCTGATGTCGATTGAAGAATATAACTCACTGGAAGAGACGGCCTGGCTACTGCAATCGCCTAAGAATGCCCGCAGGTTGATGGATGCCATCGAAAGCCTGCGAAGCGGTGACGGGACTGACAGGAATGTGATTGAGTAAAACTGACCTGGTCCGCAGAAGCCCGGCGGGTCTGTGCCGTCAGTGGAGACGCTTTATTAATTGCCTCATGCCGCTATCATTATTGACGGGCTCAGGAGTTTACCCCTGAGCCCTTATCGTGCGCCTGTTTCAGCGGCGTCGTCATCCACCGCAATCCTGTTACGCCGGATCGCCAGCCCTCTTTTTAAGCTGTGCGGAAAGCCAGGGTGCAGTCAGACTCTCTGCGGATGTGCTGACCGCTTCCGGCGTACCGGACGAGACAATCCTTCCGCCCTTCAGCCCCGAACCGGGCCCCAGATCAATCACCCAGTCCGCCTCTGCCACAATGCGCATTGTGTGTTCCGCCATCACGACGGTATGGCCGCGCGATACCAGTTCATTCAGCACAATCAGCAGTTTGTCCATGTCGGATGGGTGCAACCCGGTTGAAGGTTCATCGAGAAGATAAAGCGTGGCTGTGCGCTGGACGCGTTGCAGCTCCCAGGCGAGCTTGATGCGCTGACATTCACCGCCAGAGAGTTCCGTGGCGGGCTGACCCAGTGTCAGGTATCCCAGCCCCAGAGATCGCAGTGCCGACAGTGAACGCTGAATCCCGTCGTACCCGTCAAACACCCTGGTGGCGTCGTCTACGGTAAGATCAAGTACATCCGCTATGGTCAGGTCGTTCCACTTCACTTCCAGCGTTTCGGGGTTGTAACGGCTTCCCGCACAGACCGAGCAGATTGCCGTGGCGCTGGGCATAAAGAGCAGCTCAATCGAAATCTGGCCCTGTCCCTCGCACGCAGGACAGCGACCCGCGGGCAGATTAAAGGAAAACCGGCTGGCGCTGAAACCTCGGGCTTTCGCCTCGGGGGTCTCTGCAAACAGCCGGCGGACGATATCGAAAAAACCGGTATAGGTGGCCAGATTAGAGCGTGGCGTCCGCCCGATAGGGCGCTGATCGATTCTGACCAGACGGCCAATGGCGTCATTTCCGCTGACAACCTGACCCTTAACGTCCGGCACCAGGTCCTCTTCCTCACCCTCTTCACTGTCAGATGTTTTGTCAAAACGTCCGAGCATTTCCGGAAGTACGCGATTCAGCAGCGTCGATTTGCCGGAGCCGGAAACGCCGGTAACCGCCGTCATTCTCGCCAGTGGGATGGCGATATCCACGCCGATAATATTGTTGCAATGGACCTGTTCAAGCCTGAGCCAGCTCTCCGCGGGCTGGCGCTGACGCAGCCCGGTATAGCTGCGGGAGAAGAGATAGCCTGATGTCGGTGAGGCACTGACGTCTTTAAGCCCTGCCGGTTCACCATTATAAACAATCTCTCCGCCATGCGTTCCCGGGCCGGGCCCGACTTCGATGAGCCAGTCCGCCTCGGCGATGAGATCAATATTATGCTCGACGACCACCAGCGAGTTACCTGCACGTACCAGATTCTTGAGGGATGCGAGCAGCGCTTTGACATCCTCAGGATGCAGACCAGCAGAAGGCTCATCCAGCACGTAAAGCACACCAAACAGCCGCGATATCAGCTGGGTGGCCAGACGTACGCGCTGCAACTCGCCGGATGAGAGCAGCGTGGTGCGGCGTCCCGGTGCCAGATGCCCCAGGCCCAGCGTCTCAAGCTGTTCAAGCCGCATGCAGATATCTGACGCCATCCGAATGACGGCTTCCCGCAGCGCCGCCTCGGCAGGCAGATCTGATGATGAACCGTCTGCATAAGGCCTCAGCCGTTCAGCAAGTTCAGAAACCGACAGCTCACTCAGACTGGCAATGTCATAGCCGGCAAAGGTCACGGACAGCGCGTTCCGGTTTAACCTTTTGCCGTGACATGCTGAACAGGGCGTGACTGTGACAAAGCGCGCCAGCCGTTTTTTCGTCGTCTCGCTGCCACCGGAATAGCTCTGCAATACGATTTTTGCTGCGCTAGTGTAGGTGCCGGTATAAGCAGGCTCTTCGCCAGCCGCCAGCGCTTTTTCACGCTGTTCAGCGTTCAGACCCATAAAAATCGGCACTGATGGCTGCTCGTCAGTCAGCAGTATCCACTGCTGGTCGCGGGCTGAAAGCATATCCCAGGGGGCATCGACATCGTAGCCGAGCGTCTCAAGGATGCTGCGCAGATTTTTGTTATGCCAGCCCCGCGGCCATGAAGCTATGGCGCCCTGCCGGATGCTCAGTGACCTGTCCGGCACCATCGCCTCGGTTCTGACGGTATGGACCCGTCCCAGCCCCTGGCAATGCGGACAGGCACCTTCAGGATTGTTAGGCGAGAAATAATCGGCGGTCATAAACGGCACACCGTCAGGCCTTGTGCCCGCACGGGAAAACAGCAGGCGCAGCGTGACGGAAATTCGGGTCAGGCTGCCTACCGTTGAACGCTCCTGCGCGCCAGCCCGGCTCTGCTGAAGTGCTACCGCAGGCGGCAGTCCGTCAATATTATCCACATCCGGCGCAGCGGCCTGATCGATCAGGCGACGGGCATGGGGTGAAACCGACTCGATAAACCGGCGCTGGGCTTCTGCATAAAGCGTATCAAAGGCAAGTGAGGATTTCCCGGAGCCTGAAACCCCCGTGAACACCACCATGGCATTACGGGGAAACCGCAGCGATACATCTTTAAGATTATGTGTTCTTGCACCCTGTACCGAGACATAAGGATCAATGTGCTCATCAGCGCGATAAGTATGGGCGTTATCTTGTTCTGTCATGATGTCCCTGTTTGATGATGCACGGCAGATTAACGATCAGCTGCCGTTAATGACTGAAAATTGCAGAGGCTGACCCGGCTTTCGGGCTATCCGGCCCATTACGGGACAGAAACACCAGCAAGGGTAGTCAGGGATTTCAGTCTGCACAACGCGGGGTCGGCTGATTCAGGGATGTGCAAAGAACAGCACAGAAAAAAAAGCCCACACAGGGCGGGCTTTAGTTACCGGACGCTTATCCTTTCGGATTGAGCTGCGCCTATGAGTGATGCGAGCGGAATATTGAACATTTTATGCAGGTTCCGGATCATGGGCAGCGTCAGCGCACGCTTATGATTCAGTACCTCATAAACGCGGTTCGGGCGTCCAATTGCCGGCACCAGGTCTTTCGCTGTCAGCCCCATCTGCTCCATGCGGAATTTAATCGCCTCCACCGGGTCAGGTGCCTCAATCGGATAATGTTCCTGTTCATATTTTTCAATAAGCAGGATCATGACTTCCAGAAAGTCAGCGGCTTCACTTCCCGGTTCTGGCTCATTGTCAAACAGGGGAGATACGGCGGCCAGGGCGGCTTGATAATCTGCTTCACTGTGAATCGGTTTGATTTTATAAGTCATCACATTTCTACCGTATTTGCGTTTACCCTGTCGTATTCAGCATGCGTTCCTACAAACTTTATGTAGAGCGCCTGAAACCTGTAAGCGACTGCAACAATCAAACGGCAATGATTGCCTTTAATATCAAACACCACCCGATTGTTGCTCAGAAAATCTGCCGTTCTGTACTTGTCCTTAATGTCCTGCGGCGTTTTCCACTGAGCCTTACTCACTTCATCTACCCATGCTTTCAACGGCTGTTCCGCCTGATTATGGACTTCCCAGAATCGTTTGAGAGACGCGACCGATATAATTCGCACTGACATTCCTTGTTGTCCCATACTGGGACTAATATAGCGGTCCCGATATGGGACTTCAAGGACAGGATATTGTGTTTTCAGAACTAGTTTCTGAGTAAAGTGTTATTAACCACAGACATTGCTATGTTCGCGCTGGCGGAGGCTAGCCATTTTTTTTTAAGCATCTTATCGAAACCGTGTTCTACACGGGAAACCGTTCGCCGTTTTATCTTAAGATGATGGCTGTGCCAGCGCTCAGCAGAAACAAAGCACATGAGCATAAAAATGGCGTCCATGTGTTCAGATCCAGTTATGAACGTTACGCTGGCAGGGCGGCAAACATAAGGGCCATTTCGGGCGAAAAAAACTGAAAGGCGATCACGCGCCGGAGATTTAATTCAAAACGTACTCTGCACGCAAAAAAACCCGTCAGCGACGGGTTTTTTCAGGCCTGAAAGATGAAAGTCAGCGTTACGGCTTTTTAAACTTGTCTTCGACCTTATCTTTTGCTTCAGCAATTTTATCCCCGGCTTTTTCCACAAAGCCTTCTTTATGCGCGGGTTCGCTGCCTGGCGTTACCGGACGGCTATCGTGGTCGGCGCGCGCCTGACGCGTGCTTTCCAGCAACGGATCGGTCGCAGCAGGATTACCGGTCACCGGATCTGCATTGAGATGGTCGGCACGGGCATGGTCAATATCCACTTCCTGACGACGCACCGAGTCATTGATGGTCTCGACCCGATCGCTTGCCTCTTTACGCAGCACCACTTCTTCGATGATCTGTGCAGTCTTATTGACCACCGGCTGCTCATGCGTCTCTTCCACTTCAACCGTTTTCTCGGACCAGTCAACCTGATCCGGTGAGCCCGTTTCGTTCACCGGACGACGGAATATTTCAGCATGCTGCTCATGAAGAGAGACGTTTTCAGACACCCGATCCGTGACAGTGTAGCGGCGCACGCGGGTTGATCCTTCGCTGACCAGTCGTTTGCCCACTTCCAGTCGCTCTTCGGCCAGACGCAGCACATCCTCGTCACTCTCATCACCAGTCAGAGCTGTACGCGCCGTGCCGCGATGGACAGGATCGGTTTGCAGCGGATCGATAGCACCGTTTTCCTGTAGCGTGCCGCTGGCAGGCGCAGTCAGGCCATCATCGGGCGCATAGTCATCAGGCAACGCGGCACTGCGCTCAGTCAGCTCTTCGTGAGCATCCAGAATGCCCAGTGCGCGCGGCAATTCATCCTCGTCGGCCCGCAGCGACAGCACCACACCGCCGGTACGCATCGCATCTTCATAGACTTCGGCCTGATCCTCTTCCAGCGTGTTGCCAAACAGGCGCTGCCAGAAACCGGGATGACGGGCTTCATGACCTTCAGTACGCAGCCGTTCACCGGAGATGATATCAATGTCATCATCCAGGAACCCGGCCTTAATCAGGTTACGCTTTGCACCTTCTGCCAGTGAGATATTGCTGAACATTGTTACGATTGTTTCACGCGCCATATTGTGTTCCTCGGTGATGGATTCGGACGGCTCTGAATAGGGTATTCGGGTCAGATGAGCCTGCTGCCGGCGCAGGGAAACAATCTGTTCTGTCTCCACCTCGCTGACGACTTTGCGAATATGCCACTCCTCTTTCAGCACCAGATGACGGACGATCTCGACCTCTTCTTCGACAATCGGAATAATCAGGACGCCATTTTCTTCACGAATCGCCGGCATCTCAGTCAGCCGCTCCGATTTAGAAATGCGTTGAATATCCGCCGTCTGCTGCCGGAGCATCAGCGCAATTTTCTGCTGATGTTCAGTGACCTGGCGGGTAACCCTGACATGACCGTCGATGACCCGCTGTTTCGAGACCTCAACGGTTTCCTCCGCCAGACTTAAGACCTGTTCGCTACCCTCTGACCCTGGTTTGTCAGGAGGTTGATTGTTCATGGTTAACCTGCCTGTGATACAGAGCGATCATTTGTACTTTCCCTGGCCTTGAGCATAAGTGACTGCTTTTAGGTTAGTTAAAGCCTGGCACAAACAATGACAAAGGAAAGGAAAAAGCAGAAATATGCCGCGATGTGAAGATAACATGGCGCTAAAATCGGATAAGCGATGCGGCAGATAAAAAGAGGATCGCAGGGTGAATAGCAGTGAAATCTCTGTTTTCAGGTGAGCCAAAGAGAAGAGAACAGGCAGTGAGCACGTCTGACATGCTTCACCTCAGGGGTTGATCCATCCGCTTTCCTGCCGTGCTCCATGGGCGGAATAGTGAAACAGCGCACGCTGATTCTCATTGCGCTGAAGCTGATACGCATCCAGCACGCTGACCTGCACAATCACCACGCCAAAACGCGATTCGCCCGCTTCTGCTGCCGTCGCGTCCGGTGTCTCGTGAGCGGGGGCCAGCGCTTCTCCCGGCGTCCCGCCGATGTACGTCTGGCGCGTGTGCTGGGGTAACGTGCGCCAGGCGTCACGGGCAACTGCACTTCCCGCGGCATAACATTCAGCCTGTCCCACCAGCCGTAGCTGCAGGCGACGCTCATGGCAATATCCCAGCACGGTAACCTGCGGGTTCGCCGCCATCTCCAGCCACTTCGGACTACGCACATCGGTATGAAAGGTCAGCATCCGGCGGACGTCATGGCAATCGCGCAGGACCACCGTGCGCGCCTGAGGCCGTTGTGCAGCATCCACGGTAGCGAGCGTCAGATAACGAAATCCGGCCTGCGGATCGGCGGCAGCCTCTGACAGTGCTGCCCAGCTGGCTGTTTCAAAGGTTTTCAGATCCATTGGAAATTACTCTCATCAGGGACAATGTCAGCGATCTTGCTAAAAGCGTAGCAATGATGTGAGCAGATGGCCTGTCCGCCCCGCTCTGGCAGGAAAATATGATCCGCGACTCACCGCGCAATACCGCAGAAGAGTGAGACAGCCGCGGGATTGCGGAACGCCTCGCAAAGTCGCGAACGCGCGTCCCGCCAGTCTGCCGCTCTGTGCTATTTTTGCGCCATCACCTTACCGTCTTGTCCGCAGGGAATTGCACTATGTCTGATGAAAAGCCCGATGAAGTCCGGCCAGAAATACCCGTTAAAGTCACCTCGCCGCGCCTGACCTATCGGCCACTGAGTCAGGAAGACTGGCCTTTTTATCTTGCGGTCAGTCAGGACAGATCGGTGATGAAGTACATCAGCGATCCGCGCAGCGCTGAAGAGATCCGAACCCGGTCATTCGACGTGCGCCTGCCGGCCTGGTACAAAGGCTGCACACACTGGCTTTGCCTGGTCATTGAGGAAAAAGCAACGGGTCTTCCGGCTGGCTTCTGCGGGTTTATCGATCGCGGAGAAGGCATTGCGGAATTTGGTTTTATTCTGGCTGCCCACGCGCAGGGCAAAGGCTACGGCAGCGAGTCGCTGCATGCCATTATCGCCTTCTGCTTTGAGCAACAGGGTTACCGCAAAATGACCGCAACGGTGACGGCAGGCAATGTCGCCTCGCGCCGTACGCTGCTCTCCGCGGGCTTTATTCAGGAAGGCACTCTGCGGCAGAATTTCTTCCTCGATGGTCAGTGGCAGGATGACTGGATTTTCGGATTGCTGAAACAGGATTACCGACCCGGACAGCAAGTCTGACGGGCGTCGAACGTCCCCTCTCTTCGGCTGCCAGGGTCAGAGTATTCAGGGGGAAGTGACATCGTAACCGCTGGCAACAGCGGGCGCAGAATGCTCCTCGCCGCACAGCATTGCTTCAAAGTCCGCTGGTGTCAGTGGCCGGCACAGGCCATTGCCCTGCATAATGTGACATCCGGCTGACGTGACAAAGGCAATCTGCTCTTTGTCTTCAACTCCTTCAGCAGCCACCCGAATACCCAGACTTTTGCCGAGTGCCGTGATAGATCGGTACATCATTCGCACCCGCATGCTGGAGTTCAGCTCGTGCGTCAGCGACTTGTCGATTTTGAAACCTGCCACAAAGCTGTGGCGCAGCAGATTAATGGCCCCCAGCGTGCGTCCGTAATGATCGATGATGAATGAGGCACCGGTCCGGCGCACCGCTTCAACCTGAACCGGCATATCCTGCACCAGCACAGCCAGCAGAGGCTCATCCACTTCCAGCTCAACAAAACCCGCATCGCCGCCGGCACTCTCGCGTATAACGGTTTCAAGGCTGTTCCCTGTCAGCTGACGCGGAAACAGATTGATGCTGACACGAAGCTCAGGCGATCGCACCTGCCACTGCCGGACCTGTGCCAGAGCACTGCGGATGATCCATTCCCCCAGCGTTACGGAAAGCGGGCTTTTAACCAGCATGCCGATGAAGTCGGCAGGCAACAGCAATCCGCGAGTCGGGTGCTGCCAGCGTACCAGCGTCTCGCAGCCAGCCAGTTTTCCGCTTTCCACGTCGAAGCGGGGCTGATAGTAAAGCGTGAACTGCTGCTGCCGCACCGCCGTTTCCAGTTCGCGCTCGAAACGGCGACGCTGCTGCTCCGCTTCACGAAACGCGGGCATAAACAGGATACTGCAGCCTTTGCCTGAGGCTTTGGCACGGTAGAGTGCCAGATCAGCAGCGGACATCACCGCAGAGGGATCGGGACCATGTTCCGGATAGGAAGCGATGCCGGTACTGGCACCGACCACAACCGGCGAGTCGTGATAGCGGAACGGCGTCTGCACAGCTGCAATCAGTTTTTCCGCCGTAATCGCTGCCTCAGCGCTGCCGCCTGCCAGCAGGATCACAAATTCATCGCCGCCCAGCCGCGCAGCCGTCACGGCACCGGCGCACACCGCACGAATCTGCTCGGCCACGTGACACAGCAGCGCATCGCCAGCTGCATGTCCCAGCGTATCGTTCACCTCTTTAAAACCATCGAGATCGGTCATCAGTAACGTATAGGGAACGCCCGCTTTGGTCAGCTGCCCGACCTGATCCATGAACGCGCTACGGCTGGCGAGTCGCGTCAGCATATCCAGAGAAGCCAGCTCACAGAGACGCGCCTCACTTTCATAGCGGGCCGTGACGTCGCGGATGATCATGCCCACCAGCCGCTCACCCTCTTCACGCCAGCCCGAAAATGAGACTTCTGCCGGGAATTCACGGCCATCGCGCGTCACACCCCATATCTGCAACGAACGAGGGTGAGAGATAGCCGCTTCGTCTGAGGTAATCCGGGCCAGCTCGTTACGGTAGTCAGTCTGGCAGCGCGCCGGGATCAGCTCGCTGACATACTGACCTCTCATCTCCTCTGCGCTGTAGCCGAAGAGAGCAGTGGCGGCCGGATTCCAGAAAGTGATACCGCGCCGCAGGTCGGTACAGACAATGGCGTCGGGTGAGGTGGATGAGATTGCCTGAAGACGCTGCTGACTGGTGTAGCGCAGTAACTCCAGACGATGCATCTCCATGCGATCCATCACCAGCGCAGCAATATCGGTCAGATGCTTCCGATCTTCTGCAGTCAGCGGCTCGCGCGGATGACTGTCGGTCAGGCAGACGGTGCCAATGTGATGACCATCCGGCGTCGAGAGCGGGATCCCGGCATAAAAGCGGATAAAGGGGTAGCCATGAACCAGCGGACTGTCGCGGAAGCGGGGATCTTTCAGCGTATCGGGCACGCAGAGGATATCGCCCTGCGCCAGCGTATGGTGGCAGAAGGCGACGTTGCGCGACGTACCGGAAATGTTCAGACCGTAGCGGGAAGCGAAAAACTGTCGCTTCTCATCGATAAGCGATACAAACGCCACCGGTACGCGGAACAGTCGCGCAGCAAGCGTGGTAAGGCGATCCAGCGCATCGGTCGGCGGTGAATCCATCAGATGATACTGTTTAAGTGCATCAAGGCGAGCCGCCTCGGCATCATGATAAACTGGACGTTTCAGCGTAAATCCCCTCTGATGTTATCTGCTGTGGCCGGCATGACGCAGCATGAAGAGGACTCGTTCAATCAGACAGGACGCGCAGAACTGGCTGCCGACCCGCTGCCGGAAGAAAGGCCCGTCAGTGAACTCTGCAGCAAAAACCAGCCGCAACGAGTCCGATAATGCCGGCATCGCAGACAGCGGGATGCCGGTTAATACGTTATGCCGGGCAGTGCGGTCGTGACGGTTCGGCGGTTAATAGCGGACCGTGCCAGGACAATCCTGCCAGAGCAGATAAGACGCGCGAATTAATGCGCTTCGCTTAGCTCTTTATATCGGCCTGAAATACGTTAACTTCAGGGAAAATAGTGGCAGAACACCTTACTTTTTAAGCTTTGGAACCAGTTCGTAGTGCGGATGCTCTCCCGCCAGCAGCATCAGCAGTTCATATTCGCCCTGGCTGAGCAGCGCAGGATTTTTGGATGCTTCTTTGGTCTGCCAGACGCGCTGGCTAAGGTCGAAACGTTCGGCTGCAATCTCCTGCGAAAGACCCGCCGCAAGGCGCAGCTCACGTACGTTATGCTGGACGGCAACAGGCCGTTGTAAAATCTGATTTCCCATATGAAATGCTCCGCATACGGTGAGATGGCCGGACAACCGAATCCGCTGCGGCCAACACATAAATTTGAGTTAAGTTTTAAATGCGCAGCGATCCATAATCGTCAGGAAAGCGTAAAGCTCAGGTAAAACCACAGAGATTAACTGTAATTATATTTAATTCGTTAACCGGATAATTATTGCACCGCTGAATACAACCCTCGCTCTTCTGAATAGTGATAATGATCAGGTAATGATTAACATTGATCACCGCCTGAAAAAGATGACTTTTTTCATTCAGAAATAAAAGAGCGTGATTATTAACCATTATTTTACTTTGCAGAGCCGTTATCTGCAGGTGACTAAAATATCCGGTCAGGCTATGCCTGACCGGAATCCACACGGCCACGTTTGTCTAATCGATGCAAATGTCAGTTCACTATCCCGACAACCTGCGGTGGCAGGGTGAAGCGGGTAATGACGCTGCCCAGCGTTTCAGTCTGTCCGCTAAGGCTGCCTGCCGTTGCCGAAACCTGCTGGACCAGCGTCGCGTTCTGCTGCGTAACGCGGTCAAGTTCAGCCACCGCCACGGTGACCTGGGCAATCCCTTTGCTCTGCTCATCCGAGGCCAGCGCAATCTGTCCAATCAGTTCATTGACGCCGCCGACACCGCGCAGCACGGCTTCCATAGTCGTTCCGGCACTCTCTGCCGCCCGCCGGCCATCATCCACGCGTGCCACAGTATCGGCTATCAGCTCTTCGATCTCTCTGGAGGCCGCAGCACTTCGCTGGGCCAGTGAACGTACCTCACTGGCAACCACTGCGAAACCGCGGCCCTGCTCGCCCGCACGGGCGGCCTCTACGGCGGCGTTGAGCGCCAGAATATTGGTCTGAAATGCGATGCCATTGATGGTGGCGGTGAACTGCCGGATTTTCTCTGATCCCTGCGCGATGCTGGTGATGGCTGCCGACACCCGCTGAACCAGCTCCACGCCCTGATGGGTCGTATCCGTGGTGCTGGCGGCCAGTTCACGCGCTTCACGGGCATTCTGTGCATTGTGACGCACGGTAACCGTGATTTCCTCCATGCTGGCGGCGGTCTGCTCCAGCGCAGCGGCCTGAGTGGAGGTCCGGTCAGAGAGATCGGCGTTACCCGCCGCGATGTCGCCAGCCTCACGATGAAGAATGGCTGCGTTGTCATGAATAGCGCTGACCGTCTGCAACAGACTCTGCTGCATCTCTTTAACCAGCGGCACCAGCTGCCCGACGCAGTTGCGACCCAGATCTTCCGGCTCGCGCGTCAGATCACCTCCGGCAATAATTTTTAAATGACCGCGGATTTTACCTACCGGACGCACCAGATGGACGACCAGATAGCGGTCGCAAAACAGCAGCAACGCGAATGCTGCCAGCAGTGCCGCCAGCAGTATTCGCCCGAGCTGACGTCGGTCAGCGTTAAGAGCGGCCTGATTTTGCGCCAGCTGCTGCGTCACGCTATCCAGCTTCGCGCGGGTAACCGTTGCATACTCTGAGGGTGATGTCGTAAGTGCTGCGCGAAAGCTATCCCAGTCAGCACTGGCCGGCGTTAAGGCGATCAGAGCATTTTTATCTGCGGCTGTTCCGCCCTGCATAATAAGAGCGCTGCGCGTAAGAAAACTCAGCTGCTGCGTCAGAACAGCTGAGCGATCGGTCTGACGATAAATATCCCGCACGATCTGACTGCTGTAGCCACCTGCCAGCGCGACCACGCCCAGTGAGACGATCATTATCCACAGTACAACGCGGCGAATAGTGAAATGCCTGAGTGAGTTCATGAGGTTTTCCCCGATGTTGTCATTGGTGTAGTTAAAAATAAACAAAAATAAGTTATGTCATCTACTTTAATGCGTTATTATATAGCACGCTATGTTTGTGCTTACTATCCTGGCAGGATATTTCAGAAATTAAAAGTTTTTAACGACAAAATAATAGAATCGTCATTCATAAAATATTTCGTTAAAGAAAAAGGATTTGCTATTCTGCTCAGGCCTGGCGGGCAACGTAATAAAAAATAAATCGTCATGGCTCTTTCTTTTTACAGAAATAGCCTGTAGTCATGACGCTATTCTCTTCAATTTTTCTGTTTAATTTCGCTCCGTAACCAGCCGGTGCGGAGGAACCCATGCTTATGAGCCTTAGCGGCGGCGACGATTGCCGTACGCGAACCCTGCACGCGCTGCGCAGTAACGACGAGAGTCGAGACGATGTGTTGCGACAGTTCGTCCGGCTGGCCAGCCAGGCCATTGGCATACCCGGCAGCTTTATCTCCGTTCTGGATGATGAGATGCAACACGTCAAAGCGGCGCACAATTTCACACTGACTCAATCCACGCGACAGGACTCGCTCTGTCGGCACGCCGTGGACAGTGACAGTACGGTAGTGGTGCCCGATACCCTGCTGGATAGCCGTTTTGCTGCCCATAAGCTGATTACAGGCGCGCCTTTTATCCGTTTCTATGCTGGCGTGCCGCTTAAAAGCAGTACCGGTCTGATTCTGGGTACACTCTGCGTGACCGACACGGCACCTCATCGCTTCAGTGACGATCAGGTGGCAATGCTGAAAATGCTGGCCGCGCTGGTGATGTCCTTTCTTGACGCCTGGTACTCGGCTGGCTTTGCCGACCCGGTAACCGGCCTGCCTAATCGTCAGCGTCTGATCCGCGACCTGCAGTTCCTTGCCGCCTCCGGAGATACCACGCCACGGCGGCTGGTGCTGATTGACTGTATCGATATGCCGCGTGCTTACGAGCTGGCGCGCTCAATGGGCATGGGTCCGGTTGAAAGTCTGCTGAAAGATGTGGCAACACTGCTGCCGCTGCGTCTGCGCCCTGCCCCGGGAGAAATGCTTTACACCGTAGCAACCGGACGCTTTGCCCTGCTGACACGACAGGAGAGCACACTCACTGCCAGCTGGGTGGCTAATAAGCTGGCCGGGATCAGCGCCGATCTGGGTGATGGGCTATCGGTTGCGCTGACGACCCACACCGGTGAGGCAAGTTTCAATACGGGTGAGATGCCTGCCCAGGAGATTCTGCGGCGGGCGATGAGTGCGCTGCACGAAGCCATAACCCGCGACGTAGCCTCAATGCCGTTCAGTGAAGCCACCGATACGCGCCATACCCAGGATTTCACCCTGATGCATGACCTGGCTACTGCAATACGCCAGGATAAAGGGTTATGGCTCGCCTGGCAGCCTAAAATCTGCCTTCACAGCGGTAAGCCGATTGGACTGGAAGCGCTCATCCGGTGGCAGCATCCGCAGCGCGGCGAGCTCTCACCTGCGCAGTTTTTACCTTTTGCCGGGCAAACCGAACTGCTTAGCGAGCTGACCGCCTGGGTAATAGAGCACGCCATCGCCCGCCTCTCCCGTCTTCGCGACAGCTATATTCAGCTGCCCATCACCATTAACGTCAGCAGCAGCGATTTTTCCCGTGACGGTTTTGCTGATGAACTGGAAGAACAGATGCTAAGAGCAAAGCTGCCGGTTTCGCTGCTGGGTATTGAGTGTCTGGAAACGGAACGGATTCTGGAGAGCCCGACTGCGATACAGGGGCTTGAGATGCTGAAACTACGGGGATTTGGTATTTCACTGGATGACTTCGGTACCGGTTACAGCAACATCAGTTATCTGCGGCGCATGCCACTGGATGTGATCAAGCTGGATCGTTCACTGATCAGCGAAATTTCGTCTGATACTGCATCGCGCGTTATAGCCCGTAGTATCATTGCGATGCTCAAAGACCTGGATTACATGGTGCTGGCCGAAGGCGTGGAGAATGCGGAAACCGTTACGGCGCTGACCGAGTTTGGCTGCGATCAGGCTCAGGGATTTTTCTATTCCAGGCCGCTGCCGGAAGCGGCGCTGGATGAGTGGCTCGGCTGGCGATTACGCAGTAAGTGCTGATCCTGACTTCCCTGCCCCGCAATCTTATCTGGCAGACTCAGGCGTACTGAATCCGCCCGGCCCGGCAATGATAACCGTATTGCGCCCGGCCGCTTTCGCCTCGTAAAGTGCTTCATCCGCCCGGCGCAGCAGCGCCTCGCGATCGCGACTCTGGTCATCTCGTGAAGCCACGCCTGCGGATATGGTCATCGTTCCGGCGAACGGGAAGGTGGTGGCGCAGACGGTCTCGCGGATGCGTTCCGCGGTGCGGGCAGCATCGGCCAGCGTCGTGTCCGGCAGCAGCAGTATAAACTCCTCGCCACCAAACCGGCTGACGATATCGCCGGTGCGACACGCCTGACGCAGCAACGCCGCCAGGCTCACCAGGACCGCATCGCCCGCGTCATGCCCATACCAGTCATTGATCTTCTTGAAATGGTCAATATCAATCGCGATGACACACTGTTCATACTCACTGTCTGCCTGCGCCGCCAGCGCCGAAAATCCGCGACGGTTGCAGAGCCCGGTCAGCGGATCGGTCATCGCTTCATCGTTAAGCGCAGCCAGATGGCCTGCCACGGCATGGCGATGCTCCTGCACCGCTTCTTTGAGCCGGTCAGCCTCGTAATACCAGGTTTTGACGGTAGCGAGTGACTCCGCCTGTGCTTCGCTGCCGCCATCACGTACTCTGTCCGCCAGCTTTTCGAGTGGCGAAGCAATCCGTCCAGCCATAAAAGCAATCATGCCGGCCGTTACGAGAATAATGCCCAGAACGAACCAGATGGCGCTTTCTGCCGTGCGCAGCAGAATATGCCTGACCGTTTCAGAGGTGCCAGTAATAAACACATTCCAGCCGGTTTTATGCAGCGTGCCATAGCCGGTCAGAAAGTTTTGTCCCCCCTTTTCCAGGGTAAAATGTCCACTTTCCGTAGTGGACAGACGCTTCTGCAGCGCCAGGCTCAGCAGCATCTTCGTTCCGACGAGCGCCGGATCATGACTGAAAATAATCAGCCCGTCATTGCTGACCACGCTGACCGTCGAGCCCTTAGTGTAAAAATGCTGGCTCAGGATCTCACTCAGCATGCTCTGTTTTTTAAGATAAATGGTGCCGCCGATATAGCCCAGATAGCGCCCGTCTTCGCTGAACAGCGGCTGAGATAAAAACACCACATAGTTTCCGGCGGCAGAGGTAAAGGGCGCGGAGATAAAGGGCTTACGGGTGGCAATAGCCTGCAGACTGGCTGCTGAGTGAAGTTTTACACCAATCAGATTCAGGCTATCCGGTGAAGTTGCCGCAATAATGGCATCGTGGTTAACCACTACCACCGAGTTGAAAAAGCCTGACTGCATGCGCAGACGATCGGTCTCTGCTTTTAGCTGTTTCAGATCGCTAAGGCCCTTAATCTGCGATGCGCTCCAGGCCAGTTCCCGTTGTGCTGTCGTCAGGTAACGATCGGTGGTATCGGCCAGTTTGCGGGCATAGGCAATGTTTCCTTCAAGCAGGCTGTCTTCAATATTGGCCTTCTGAAACAGCAGCAGCGCACTCAGCAGCAGACCGGAGGTGAGAATGACGCCCCCTATGGAGAGCAAAGTCAGCAGCGAACGAAGGCGCATTTTTTCATGGAACATTGCAGTCGGGATCCGGATGAAGTATCAACTGAGTGTAACAGTTGATGCTTAACGTCAAGGGAAGAACAGAAGAGGATTTACAGTGGATCACGCTGCATTGCCGGGCGCAGGACAATTCCGCACAGGCTGGCATAAGGCCTTGTTGAGCATTTCTCAGGCACTGATAAACAGCAGCCGAAAATAATTAAGCAGTAATAATGAAACGGATTAAGCCGCGACCGACTCAGGTGAGACGCATTATTATTGCTAAGCGCCAGCATGAGGTGCTGCAGGCACGAAAAATAACGGGACAGAATCTGCCCCGTTTATCATCATGAATGAAATGCCCGTAAAACAATAAGATTAAATCTGCATTGTGAATACGCAGTCAGGCACAGGCTTAATCATTGCGGTCGGATTAACGCCAGAACGACTTAATATAAGAACGGCTGCTGAGTCTTTTAATAAATTGATGCGGACAGGTAAACCGACACCCTTCCCACTCCAGATTAAACCACTGAAATTCATCATCTTTAATTTTATCCAGCAGGCTCATTGCCTGCATGGGCGTCTGGAAAGCATAAGCCTTCATTACGCCCTCTTTGGTACATAAATCAATATGGACCATGTGACCCCCGGGTGTTAAAAAGATCGTGCATTTTATAATTATTGAACAGCCTGTTTAGCATAATCCATTTGTCGCCCGCCGATTATCTGATTCCGTAATATTTGCGAAAAAAACGGATATTTTATTTTCCATTTAATTTTTGGGCAACATTGCCCTGTTACATCAATTAATTTGAGCATGTTTGCGCAGCTTGCCTGGAGCCGGAAAAATACTTTTTCATGTTTTAAATGAGCTCAGACGGCAGCGATAATAATCACTCAGGAGGAGGACGGTTACCTGCCCACATTCTCAGCGTGAGAATGTGGGACTGGCAGGCGCGGAACCTGTAAGAAAGATCGAAATAATCGTGCTGACCGATACGTTCGGGATGGTCATAAAGCGAACACATCGTTTACACTCTCAGCAGCCTTATCGGCACTGTTCTGATAGTGTGCGCAAAGAGGCAGGATATCGCTGACGGCAGGCAATAAGGAATCTTATGCTGGATTATATGGTGTCGCTCTACCGTACTGTGCCTGTCTCATCGGAGTGTCTCAGCGACTGGCTGGCCTGCTGGCTGGCACAGCAGCAGGCCCGGTGCCACGATCATCACTTCTCCGCCGCCTTTCCCTGGCGTGAAACCGGCCTGCCTCAGCACACATTTTTGCAGCGCGAACTGACAATTAACGGTCAGCGGTTTCTCACCGGGCCACGCTATATGGGGGGCGATCCTGCTCAGCCTTTTATTGAGATCGTGGCCCGTGATGGCGCACTGGATTACGCAGCCGCAACTGCCATCATGCGTGAGTGGCAACCGATCAAGCCGCTGAAGATGCGCATTCTGTTGCCTGCGGCCGATCCTGATATTGGTATAACCGATCAGCTGATTTACCTTGGCATTCCGGCCTCACTCTCCACAGCTGACGACGAAGAGATTTCGCTGGTCACGGCCTGCCGGAAAGATTATCCCCTTTGTAGCTCCGCCATTAACCGCGCTTATCGTGCCAGCTGGCACACGCTGCCGCATCTGCGGGATCAGCTGATAGCCACCAGCAGGCAGGAATTACGGGACGATATTGCCGGGGGGCATGTGTTTCTGATCCTCTGGCAGGGCATGGTGGCGGGGCTGATGATTTGTGTGCCGCGACGACTGGCCTTTATTGAGGGATTTCAGATCATGGATGAGGTGATTCTGCCGGCGTATCAGGGCCGTGGACTCGCTGCACGCGCTCAGCAGCGTTTGCTGCAGCAGCTTCACCATTACTGCGGTCATGATACGATGCTGACCGGCACCATTCTGCCCGGCAATACGCCCTCTCTGCGAAGTGCGCAAAATGCCGGACGGCGCTGCGTGCTGAAATATCACTTTTTTACCCCCGCTGATTTACGGGCGGATCAACGCACCATTTAAATCACCCTGACACCAGCCCGGTCAACTTATCCTGAATGCTGTAAACACGCTGCTTCAGGTTCAGACTCTCTTCTGCGCCAATCGATTTTGCCTCAACAGCCTGATTAATTTTTTTCAGTGCAATTCCGTTACTACTTTCAGACCATCGTGTCCGTTGGCATTCGTACGATTAGCCGCCTGTTTTTCAAGGATCGCGACGGGCTCTGCGACATTTTTAGCACTGGCTGACGTTTCAGTTACAGACCTATCTGCCTATTTTTGTTGCTAAAAATGATGAAGCCGGCAGCACGTATTATACCGATTATCCGACAGGCATGACGTCTTACTGTGCGCATAACCCTGCATGCATCGCAGAAGCTTTATAGCCTTGCAGAGATGCCCTGCAGGACGCGGCTTCGCTCGCAAAACTCCGCCAGCTGTTCTTAACTCAAATCAGTGATTTTGTTCTGCTGAGAGAACTATCGGAGGACGTTTTGATAACAACATCTCTGACTACCGCCAGTGATAATACCCTCACGCTACGGCGCTGGATTACTGTGGGCCTGCCCGCTACCGAGCTTTTTAACCTGTGGCTTGAGCCCGATACCCTGCCGCGCATTATGAGCCACTTTGCCAGCGTAACGCCGGTCAATAAAAGCGATGCGCACTGGCAGGTTGAGGGCCCATTAGGTAAGCACTACCGCTGGGATACCCGCATTGTCGAAGCGCAACCAGGCGAAGTGATTGCCTGGCGCTCGCTTGAGGATGCAGACATTCCTAACGAAGGTGAACTGCGCCTTCGCCCGGCGCCGGGGGAATGGGGGACCGAGCTGGCTCTGACTCTGCAGTTCACGCCGCCGGGTGGCGCACTGGGAAAAAAGGTAACGACGTTATTTGATCTGCTGCCAAAAGAGGTGGCCAGTAAAGCGTTACATCGCTTTAAAAGCCTGGCTGAAACCGGTGAAATTCCTACCCTGCACGGGCAGCCTGCCGGTCGTCAGGATAAGGAGAAATAAATGCGCGCACTCTGCTGGAATGGCGTCAACGATTTAAGTGTTGAAACCGTGGCCGACCCTGGTCTGCTCAATCCTCATGATGCCATTATTCGCGTCAGGCTCACCACCACCTGCGGCTCCGATCTGCACGTCATTGACGGCCTGATCCCGAGTATGCGGGAAGGCGATATCCTGGGTCATGAATTTATGGGCGAGGTGGTTGAAGTTGGCCGTGCGGTAAAAAATATCCGGCGCGGCGATCGGGTAGTGGTGCCCTCTTTCATCTCCTGTGGTTCCTGCTGGTATTGCCAGCATCAGTTGCCCTCCTGCTGTGACAATACTCATCCGCAGTGGGAGAAAGGTGAAACGGTGCTCGGTCATGCCACGGGCGGCATTTACGCTTACAGCCACGCGTTTGGCGGTTATGCAGGCTCACATGCTGAGTATGTTCGCGTGCCCTTTGCCGACAATGATTGCTTCGTCGTGCCCGAAGGCGTAACCGATGAGCAGGCGCTGTTCCTCTCCGATGCGACGCCGACCGGTTATATGGGTGCCGACTTCTGTAATATTCATCCCGGTGACACCGTGGTGGTCTGGGGCTGTGGCGGTGTCGGACTGATGGCACAGCAAAGCGCCTGGCTGATGGGCGCGCATCAGGTCATCGGTATTGATCGTTATCCTGAACGGCTGGCCATGGCACGCGACTTCGCAGGCAGCATAACGCTGGATTACACTGAGGTGGATATCAACGAAGCGCTGCTGGAATTAACCGGCGGGCGCGGCCCGGACAGCTGTATTGATGCTGTCGGCATGGAAGCACGCGGTGAAGGATTAAGTCAGGTCTACGACAAGACCAAACAGATGCTGCATCTTGAAACGGATGTCGGTGCAGCCTTGCGCCAGGCGTTATACGCCTGCCGTAAAGGCGGCAATATCGCGATTCTGGGGGTATATGGCGTGATGGATAAGTTCCCGCTGGGGCTGATGATCAACAAGAGTCTGACCATTCGTACCGCCCAGCAGCATGGGCAACGCTACATGCATCGTCTGCTGGAGCATGTTGCCAGAAATGAGCTGAACCCGGCTTTTATGGCGACACATCGTTTTCCGCTGGAAGAGGCCCCGCGAGGTTATGAGATGTTTAAACACAAAGAAGATGGCTGCGTTCGCGCCGTGTTCGTGCCCTGAAAACACATAAACCGATTCGGGCGGCACTGCCGCCCGGCGGTACCTTTCCTGAATCCTGGCAAAAATCCCACTTACTCCCGGACGCTGAAAGACAGATGATAAGCGCCTGCCAACGCAAAGCTGAACCTGAATTAACCCGCCATAATTCCATGCTGATATGAATTTTTTATGAACATAAAGCGAAAAAAATACATCAGAATCAGATGCCTGTAAACGCTAAACGGACACCCCTGCCTGTTCACATTTTGAAAACAAAATAATCACACTGAGTTATTTTTTCATGTGTAAATTAGTGCCAGTTTTCATTTATGGAGCAGACCAATGACGCAATATGTAGCAGTTTTTCTCTCTTCACTGTTTATGTGCAGCAACGTTTTCGCAGGTTCGGTTTCTTCTGTATCACTCGACGCGCTTTCCGCCGCATTGAATGAACGCATGCAGGTCATGAAGGCTGTGGCGGGTTATAAAGCGCAGCAGCATTTACCCGTTGAGGATCTGTCTCGTGAGCAGGTTGTTCTGGAAAAGATGCTGCAAAACGCGCAGCAGGCAGGACTTGAACCTCAATCGGTTGAGCCTTTTGTCCATGCTCTGATGAACGCCAGCAAAGCGATTCAGTATCGCTATCGGGCTGACTGGCTTTCAGCACCGGAGAGTGACGTACCCGTCACCGATCTGGCCGCGACCCGGCAGCAGATTGAACGGCTGGATACCCAGCTACTGGCTGCGATCAGCCAGCGCCTGATGACCGGCAGCTTCTCGCAGGAGGACAAAGCGTTTCTGATGTCACAGCTCACGGCGTCCCACCTCAGCGAAAGTGATAAAAACAACCTTTTCGCTTCTCTCGCCCGCATTCAGCGCTCGCATTAATCCTTAAGCCGTGGAGTGAGCTATGCAGCTTCATGAACTGATGAACCCTGACTATGCTGACAATCCCTTTCCCCTTTATCGAAAACTGCATCGGCAGTGCCCGCTTATTCCAGCCGGGGATAAGATCATCATCAGCGGAAGTCACGCGGTGGTGGAAGCACTGCTGAACGATCGGCGGGATTAGGCGTAACCACAGGGCTAACCTGCGCGGTGTCAGCACCCTGCCGGTCCAGTGGTGATGCCGCCGTGGCCAGAAGCGCCCGGCGATTAGCCGCGCAGGCGCAGCGTGGCGGGCAGCACCAGTTGGCTGTCTGCTGGATCATTTCCGGCGATCATCGTGGTCAGCATAGAAAAACAGGCCTGCGCGAGCGCCGGAACATTCTGCTCTACGGTGTCGACAGGAATCGAGAGTGAATCATAGAGATAGTGGTCATCAAAACTGGCGATGCGGATATCGCTGGTCAGCAGGTGATGCTCACTCATGTAGCGCAGTACCCCTTCCAGCAGGCCGCAGGCGGCAGTGAACATTGCTTTAGGAGGACGCCCCAGCCGCTGACATAGTGCGGCAAACATCTCGTAACCGCTGCCAGGATGGTAGTTTCCCTGGATTAGCCACTCCGGCTGCAGCGTCACACCGGCCCGCGCCAGTCCCTCTCTGAATCCCGCCAGACGATCCTGAGTCGGAGAGAGATCGGACTGTCCGCCCATAAAGTAGATCTCCTCCGGACAGGCGCGCGCCAGCTTTTCAACCAGCTCAGCGGTGGGCGTCACGGAGTCGGTGATGACCCATGGCAGCGTCGTGTTGTTCATGTGGCGGTCAAACAGCAGCACCGGCAGCTGTTCGCTGAGGCTGATATAGTCGCTGTCGGTCAGCATACTGGAGGCAACAATCAGGCCGTCGACCTGACGCGCCACCAGATTGTTGACCACGACCCGTTCCTGACTGGCATTTTCGTCGGTACAGGCGATGAGCAGCTGCAGACCCGCCGCACGGCAGAGATTTTCCAGCGCATGAGAGAAAGCTGCGAAACCGTGGTTCGTGATCTCCGGCACTACCAGCCCCAGCGTATGACTGCGGGCGTCGTGCAACATCCGCGCATGGATACTGGGCTGATAATGGTGTTCGCGGGCCAGCGTCAGAACCCGCTCACGCGTCTCCTTCGCGACCCGTAACTCTTCGCCACGGCCATTGAGCACCAGGCTGGCAGTGGCTTTTGAAACCCCGGCCAGCCCGGCGATATCACTGATGGTAACGCGTTTTGTTTTTCTCACGGCAAGATATCGGTTAGTGAAACAAGGGCTTATTCTACCATGCAGCGACGTAACGACCAGTAGCGGGCCTGCAGTTCTGCGCGCCCGCGCAGAGTCAGCAGCGCCGGCTGGTCCGGAAAATAGCGGCTGCTCATCACCCCTTCCCCGTCGTTGATGAAGATCTCAACGCTGGAGTGGTCACACAGAATCTGTAACCGGCGGGCTGCACCGGTCCAGTAACGATACGTCCATTCACCCGACACCAGGCTGCGACGGGCAAGCCGCAGTTCGTTGTGCTGCCACATCAGGATCAGGGTATCGGCGAAATTGAGCTCGATGTCGCCCTGGCTCTCAAGCTCAAGCTCCAGCCGCTGGGCGGCAATCGGCGGCGCATCATCGGCGCGGCCCTGATAGTACTGCTCGTTCTCGCGCAACGCCTGCAGTTCCGCGATGGGCTGCTGACAGAGACGCCCGTTACGTGAGCTCAGCTCGCGCAGACAGGTCATCTGGTGGATCCAGCCCTGCGCTACGGTTGGCTGGGCCATCTCTTCACCGTCCGGCGTCCCCATCCAGCCCACCAGCAGACGCCGGCCATCCGCGGTCAGCGTGGTTTGCGGAGCATAAAATTCAAAGCCGGCATCCATTTCGTTCAGCGGGCCGTGCTGGTATGCAGGCTGCTGATAATCCAGATCGCCACTCAGCCAGGCACAGGCGTGACTGTTCAGAAAGCGCTTCTCTTCAGGCGCAACACCCTGAGGACAGCAGATCAGATAGGTGCTGTCGCCGAGCGTAAACATGTCCGGGCACTCCCACATATAACCCGCGGCATCCAGCCCGCCCAGTCCGCTGCCCGCGATCTCGCCGCGATTCTGCCACTCCCGCAGATTGTCAGAACACAGTAGGAGCACCCTGCCCTGCCGCTGCGTATTCTGCGCCGCCAGCACCATGTACCAGCGATCGTCGTGACGCCACACTTTGGGATCGCGAACGTGGCCGGTGTAGCCCTCCGGCACGGCGATGACCGGGCCGAGCTTGTCAAAACCGCCCGCACTGTTCTGCTGCGCCAGGCACTGCCACGCTGTGCGCGAGCCATCATCGAATTTTACGTTGCCGGTGTAGACCAGTGTCAGTACGCCGTTATCGTCGATCGCGCTGCCGGAGTAGCAGCCACTGCGGTCATACTCCTCATCCGGCATCAGCGCGATGGGCTGATGCTCCCAGTGCAGCAGATCGGCTGAGCGCCAGTGTCCCCAGCATTTATGCTGATGCGCACAGCCCAGCGCGTTCCACTGGTAGAAGAGATGATAGTGACCGTCGAAATGGATGAAGCCGTTGGGATCGTTAAGCAGCCCGGTAACCGGTGCCAGATGCCAGCCGGGATAGTGGCTGTCGCTGAGCACCTTTGGCATACCCTGCATCACCGCCTGCAGAATGGCGGCAAGACGTGTTGATGAGGCCATTATTCAGAGTCCGTTTTGTATTTGAGCAGATAAGAGATCACAAACGCGGTGGTGAACGCAATGGCGACGCCGATGACATAATTGAGCAGAGAACCCGCCTTAACAATCGCCATGCCCGGCAGACCGGTCAGTCCGACCGCCGTCATATAGACATGGACCGACACCACCCAGGCACCGCCCAGCGCGCCGCCCACCAGACCCGCGATAAAGGGTTTCATAAACCGCAGGTTGATACCAAAGATAGCCGCCTCGGTGATCCCCAGCAGTGCTGAAAACGCCGAGGGCAGCGAAATTGCTTTGATCTTCGCATCGCGGGTTTTAAACCACACCGCCAGACAGGCCCCGCCCTGAGCAACGTTCGCCATTGCCCAGATAGGCAGCAGAAAGTTAACCCCGATAGACGGGTTACCCAGCAATCCCGCCTCAATCGCATGGAAGCTGTGATGCACGCCGGTAATAACAATCACCGAGTAGAGCCCGCCAAATACCAGTCCCGCCAGCCAGCCAGCGTGAGCAATCAGCGTGCTGAGCACGAAAGAGATACCATCGCCCAGCATACGGCCCGCCGGACCGATAATCAGCAGCGCGATAAAGCCGGAAATAATCACCGTCAGGAACGGGGTCAGAATCAGATCGAGCGCATCCGGGATCATTCGACGTAACTGCTTTTCCAGCATGCTCATAAACCACACCGCCAGCAGCACCGGGAATACCGTACCCTGATAGCCAATCATCGCCACTTCAATGCCAAAGAAGTTCATGGTGTGGAAACCGGCGGCGACGCCCCAGGCATTAGTCAGCGCCGGGTGCGTCAGAATGCCGCCCAGCGTCGCGCCCAGAAACGGGTTACCGCCAAACTCGCGGGCCGCCGTAAAACCAATCAGGATCGGCAGGATAATAAAGGCCGCCGAGCTGCACATATCCAGCATGATGTAGAGCGCATTTTCCGGATTGACCCAGCCGTAGGTTTTAACCATCCCCAGCAGGCCCATCAGCAGACCCGACGCCACAATCGCCGGAATGATCGGCACAAAGATGTTCGACAGCAGGCGAGCGATGCGCTGGAAAGGATTGAGCTTGCGGGCGGCAATATCAGCAGCCTCAGACTTGCTCGATTCGCTGATGCCCGCCTCGGCGATAAAAGCGGCGTAGACCTTGTTCACCACACCGGTGCCGAAGATAACCTGAAGCTGTCCGGCGTTGCGGAAGCAGCCTTTGACGCCCTCAATCCGGCCAATCGCGGTAGTGTCCGCTTTTTCATCATCTGCCAGCACCAGCCGCAGTCGGGTGGCGCAGTGAGCCGCGCTGGCAATGTTCTCTTTGCCACCCAGCAGGGGCAGCAGGGCCCGCGATATTTTTACATAGTCCATACATACCTCACTCTTGTTATGTTTTTATCCGCGTGACGTTCAGGCCCCGGCAGCCGGGGCCGCCCGATCAGAACCAGGTTTCCATCTGTACGCCGAAGTTCCATTCGCCGCCGGCATCGAAGCCTTTGCTGCCGAACGCGTCGTCACTGGCATAGTTATCCAGCCGGTGATCCCAGTTCATCCAGGTGGCAAACAGACGAATCTCCGGACGTTTAAGGAAGTCGCCGACATCACCGGCTTTCAGGGTTGGCGCAACGGTAAGTTTGGTGAAGCTGCCGCTGACCGCGTTACGGTTGTTGTAGCCCTCCGGACGCAGATCCATGTACTGATAAGAACCTTCATACTGCATCTCGAAGTTCTGCGTGATCTCCTGAATCAGCCGGAGGTTGACTGTCGCCCAGTCGTAACTGTCACCTTTGACATAGCGATCGTCACTGCGCTGTGCCAGTAAGGCGGGCGCAATGTGCCAGCCACCGCCAAGAGGCGTCGTACCGTAACTCGCCAGCCGCCAGGTATCCGCTTCCGGTAGCAGTGCGCCGTCAGAACCAATCGACTTCACCTCAGCGCCCAGGCCATGACCATAGAGCAGGGCCGTTTTCGACGTGCCTTCTGTGAGCCCATAAAAGCTGTCGTTATGCAGGCCCAGCAGCGCATGGACGCCGGTTTCTGCCGCATCGCTTTTGACACGGAGGCCGTCAATATCCCGGCGA
>Ga0209371_1000395_pt1 | contig 46013 bp, 36 predicted proteins | sample AgamicAtAmrz_FD_187165 | JGI IMG/M metagenome (GOLD analysis project Ga0209371, IMG submission 187165) | Agave microbial communities from Guanajuato, Mexico - At.Am.rz (SPAdes) (version 2) | ecosystem: Host-associated > Plants > Roots > Rhizosphere | place: Guanajato, Mexico | collected 2012-06-07
CAGCTACAAGGCAGAAGCGGCCGCTCCCAGCGTAGGGTGGACAACGCTCTTTTTGTCCACCATTGCGATCGCAGAGCGGTGGACGGGTAAAGCGTCGTCCACCCTACGAAAGGCCACTTGCGCCACTCAACTGCCAAAATCGACGAAACAGCGCTCAAAGATCATCAAAAGGTTGTAAGCGCTCGGGATTGATCTAGTTCTGCACGCTCTGCACCGAGCCACCATCGACGCGCAGGTTGCTGCCGTTGATAAACGAGGCGCGCGCCGATACCAGCAAGGCGATTGCCGCCGCCACCTCCTCGGGCTGGCCACGTCGCTGCTGGACGATGCCCGGGCGCTCCTCCTTCAGGAAGCTCTCTACCGCTTCCTCGAAGCTCACGCCCATCTCGTCGGCGCGCTTTTTCATCATGCCGTCGGTCATGCCGGTTTCGATAAAGGCCGGCGCTACCGTATTGCACAGCACGCCATGGGCGGCTTCCTTGTACGACAGGTTCTTGATGAAGGCCGCCAGCGCGGCCTTGGCCACGTTGTAGACGGCTTCGTCCCAATAGGGCTGCACGGCATTTTCCGAAGTGATGCAGACCAGCCGGCCCCAGCCGCGCTGGCGCATGGCCGGCACGGTCGCCCGGGCGATGCGCACGGCGGTGAAGAAGTCGGTGTCCCAGGCTTCCTGGTAGTCGGCGTCGGTCAGCGCCAACGGGTCGCCCTTGGCACCGGTCACGCCAGCGGTGTGCACCACGATATCGACTTGGCCAAAGCGTGCTTCGGCCTGGCGGACCAGGTCATCGACCTCGGCTTGCCGGGTCATGTCCGCGGCGATCAACAGCGGATCACCGACCAGGCGGGCAGTGGATTGCTGCAAGGCGTCCTGTTCGCGGTCGGTCAGCACCAGCTTCACGCCCTCTTCCGCCAGCAGGCGCGCGGTCGCCAGACCGATACCGCCCGCCGCCCCGGTGATCAGTGCCACACGGTCTTTCAAGCCCAGGTCCATCACGGTTCTCCTCTAGAACTACCAGCAGCAATGCGATGACGTGATCGCCCTTGGCCCGGTGGCGACGTGGGCGCAGCGAACGCCTGCCTACCGGGGTTCAAAGTGGAAAGCGAGACGGCAGCGGGAGTTCAGGTAATTACCGGGATCGCGCTCAGGCAGAGCAACCGAGGGCGGCGTTTCGCTCGCCGGCCAGTTCCCGCAATGTCTCGCAGCACCACTGCGCTGTCAGCGACAGGGGCAGCGTGGCATTGCTGCAGATGCCCACGGAACCCCCGGGCTCGCGGATACCCAGGGCCAGCTCGGCCAGGTCGCCGTTCTGCAGGTCGAGGCGCACGGCATCGAGCGGTGCCACCCACACCGCGTCGCTCTGCTGCACGTAGCGGCGGCTGAGCGCCGGCGACAGGGTCTCCAGGCGCTGGCGTGGCTGGGGCACGCCGCATTGCACGAACAGGCTGTCGGCGTAACGGCGGATGGTGGTGCCAGCCAGCGGCAGCACCGCGGGGTAGTCGCCCAACTGGCTGAGGCCGGCATCGCCCAGGGCCAGCAGCGGATGCCCGGGGCGCACCACCAGGCTCATCGACTCGCTGTACAGGTGCTCGAAGGTCAGGCCCTGGATATCCGGGCTGTCGGTCATGCGCCCGACCACCAGGTCCAGTTCGCCGACCCGCAGCTGCCCCAGCAGGTAGGCGCTGGGCCCGGTGGCGACGCTGACCACCAGGGCCGCATGACGCTGGTGCAGGCGCCGCACCACGTCGGGAATCAACAAGCTCTCCACGGTGGACAGCACGCCGACGCGCACCTGCCCGGCATCATGTTCGCCACTGCGCAGGCTGTTCACGCCGTCGCGCAGCGCCTGCACGCAAGGGCCGGCGTAGCGCATGAAGGCCAGCCCCGCCGACGTCAGGCTGACGCCCGCCTTGCCGCGCTCGAACAGTGAGGCGTCGAGGATGGCCTCCAGCTCCTTGAGCGTCTTGGAGATGGCCGGCTGGCTGACGGCCAGGGCGTCGGCGGCCTTGGCGAAACTGCGCTGGCGGGCGATCTCGAGAAAGCAGGTGAGGTGGCGAAACTTGATGCGGGTGTCGAGGTTCATGGCCGGAACACGTTGATTGGGGCGCGGCCACAGTAGCAGAACCCCACGGCCGCTGCCGGCCCGCCGCGGGCCGTTCGCGATTTGCAACACCGTGCCCGTTTCAGCGGCGGACCAACGACCTGCTCCGCAGCCGGCCAACCTGGCAAAAACCCTGCAACTGAAAGCCTTCCGGCGTACCTGCGAGATGCTGCCGCAAGTATCTGGGCATGGGCAGTACTTTTACTTTCGCCATGAAATATCGAACGGCAGGTTGATCAATAAAAAACAACGAACTTTATGGGTTGTTCGAACGATCAATATAAATGCAACTTCGCGACTGCTTAGTTGCGCTGTTAGCTGTAAAGGAGTTGTCCAGGTTTTGTACAACCGGACTAACAGCGGCAAATATGACCGCTCGTCGCCTCGCTTCGGCACAAACAGCCGAAAGCCCCTCCCAGAGACCTTCCAGGGCAGTGCGAACCTGGCCCGCAAACCGCCCAACACAGTCGAAACCCCGCTACTTGACCGGCATTGGCAGCGAAAACCTGCTGCTTCCCATTAGTTCCGTACTGGCCAGTGGTGGCACCGAAAATAGTCGAAACTTCTTATTCGCGGGCTGGGTCATCAACTACGTGGGAATTAATCACCAGCAAGCAGCTTTTCCTCCTGCCCCGACACGGCAATCAACTGGAAAGACAGGGCGGCATATTCCCGTCGGCGCGCAAGCTAACGAAACATTACGGGTCAAGGACAGAATCGAGCGGAGGATGGTATGGGAAACGCTGTTGCAGCAACACGGTTTGACCAGTCGGTCTCAGTAGAAACACCCCTCAAGCCACACAACACAATTACCAATCTGCACGCGGTCAAGAAGAAGATCCTCTTCGTCAGCCCCGAGCTGGCCGACCTCATCAAGGTGGGCGGTCTGGGTGACGTATCCGCGTCGCTGCCACGGGCGATGAATGCGGATCACGACGTCCGCGTGCTGATCCCTGGCTACCGCCAGGTGCTGCAGAGCGGTCACGCGATTCGTGACGTTGGCAGCGTGCCGGGCCATGCCGCCCTGCCCCCCGCGCGCATTGGCTGCATGACCCTGCCGGACGGCCTGATCGTCTACGTGCTGATCTGCCCCGAACTGTTCGACCGTGACGGCACGCCCTACGCCGATGCCCATGGCCGCGACTGGCAGGACAACCACATCCGCTTCGCCAGCCTGGGCCTGGCGGCCGCCGAAATCGCCGCCGGCACCGCCTGCCTGAGCTGGTGCCCGGAAGTGGTCCACGCCAATGACTGGCCAGCCGCCCTGGCCCCGGCCTACATGAGCTGGCGGGGCCTGCAGACCCCCACCGTGTTCACCATCCACAACCTCGCCTACCAGGGCCTGTGCAGCCTGGAATGCAGCCCGGAGCTGGGCTTGCCGTCGTCGGCCTGTGGCCACCAGGGCATGGAGTTCTATGGCCGCCTGTCGTTTCTCAAGGCCGGCCTGGTGTACTCCGACCACGTCACCACGGTGAGCGCCAATTACGCCCGCGAGATCACCACCCCCGAATTCGGCTGCGGCCTGGAAGGCATGCTGCAGTTCAAGGTGCAGCTCAACCAGCTCAGCGGCATCCCCAACGGCATCGACGACAGCTGGGACTCGGTCAACGACCCGCACCTGGTCCAGGGCTTCGATGCCCACGACTGGGAAGGCAAGCGGGTAAACACCCGCCATGTCGAGCAGATGTTCGGCCTGGAGCAGAGCGACGGCCCGCTGTTCGCCGTGGTATCGCGCCTGGTGCAGCAGAAAGGCATCGACATGACCCTGGAGATCGCCGACACCATCGTCGCCGAGGGCGGTCGCATCGCCATCATCGGCCGCGGTGAGGAGCACCTCGAGGAAGCCGTTCGCGAACTGGCTCGCCGTCACCCCGGCAAGGTCGGCGCCAACGTCGGCTTCAACGAGGCGGACGCGCGCTGCATGTTCGCCGGCAGCGATTTCCTGCTGATGCCCTCCCGTTTCGAGCCCTGCGGCCTGAGCCAGATGTACGCCCAGCGCTTCGGTTCGCTGCCGATCGCCCGCGCCACTGGTGGCCTGGCCGACACCATCGAAGATGGCGTCAACGGCTTCCTGTTCGACGAGCCGAGCACCGACAGCTACCTGGCCGCCGTACGACGCGCCATGGCCATTCACCGTAACCCGGAACTGCTCAACGCCATGCGCGCCCACGCCATGGCCGCGCCGCTGTACTGGACGCAGTCCGTGGAGCCCTATGCCGCGCTGTATCGCAAGCTGCTGGCCGCAAAGAAATCGGGTGGGAAACTGGTCTGATGCCTGAAGCAAAACAGAGACACGGTGCCTGGCCGGACGACAGCGGCCACACCCACTTTTCCCTGTGGGCGCCGGACGCCAAGCGCGTCGACGTGAAGCTTGGTGACGCCCGGCATGCAATGACCGCCGGCGAAGACGGCTGGTACGGCGTCACCCTGCCGGTGGCGGCAGGTACCGACTACCACTATCTGATCGATGGCCACCTGCAGGTGCCTGACCCTGCCTCGCGCTGGCAGGCCAATGACGTTCACGGCCCGAGCCGCGTCGCCGATCCGCACCGCTATCAATGGCGCAGCAATGCCTGGCAGGGCCGCCCCTGGCAGGAAACCGTGCTCTACGAAGTGCACGTTGGCACCCTGGGCGGCTACCAGGCCATCGAGGCCCGCCTGCAGGAACTCGCCGACCTCGGCGTCACCGCCATCGAACTGATGCCCCTGGGCGAGTTTCCCGGTGGCCGCAACTGGGGTTACGACGGCGTCCTGCCCTTCGCCCCGGACTCGTCCTACGGTACCCCCGACCAGCTGCGCGGGCTGATCGACCGCGCCCATGAGCTGGGCCTGATGGTATTCATCGACGTGGTGTACAACCACTTCGGCCCCGACGGCAATTACCTGGGCCAGTACGCCAGCGACTTCTTCCGCGAAGACGTACACACGCCCTGGGGCCCGGCCATCGATTTCCGCCGCCGCCAGGTGCGTGACTACTTCCTCGACAACGCCCTGATGTGGGTACAGGACTACCGCGTCGACGGCCTGCGCTTCGACGCCGTGCACGCCATCAGCGAACGCGACTTCCTGCTCGAACTGGCCGAGCGGCTGCACGCCGCCATTCCCGCCGCACGCCATCTGCACCTGGTGCTGGAAAACGAACACAACGACGCCGAACTGCTGCAACAGGGCTTCGTCGCCCAATGGAACGACGACGGCCACAACGTGCTGCACCACCTGCTGACCGGTGAACACGAAGGCTATTACGCCGACTTCGCCGAGGACGCCACCGGCAAGCTGGCCCGTTGCCTGCGCGAAGGCTTCATCTACCAGGGCGAGACCACTCGCCACGGCACCGCCCGCGGCAGCAGCAGCGGCCACCTGCCGCCCAGCGCCTTCGTATTGTTCCTGCAGAACCACGACCAGGTGGGCAACCGCGCGGTCGGTGAGCGTCTGCGCAGCCTCGCCGATGACGAGGCGCTGAAGAGCGCCACCGCCCTGCTGCTGCTCAGCCCGATGATTCCGCTGTTGTTCATGGGCGAGGAATGGGGCAGCGAACAGCCGTTCCAGTTCTTCACCTCCCATAACGACGAACTCGGCGAAGCGGTACGCAAGGGTCGCCAGAACGAATTCAAGGACTTCTCCAAGTTTTCCGGCCAGGCCATTCCGGCGCCCAACGAAGCCAGCACCTTCGAAACCTCCAAGCCCGATCATCACAACCGCGACACGGCGGACGGCCAGGCCTGGCAAGCCTTCTACCGCGAGCTGCTGAGCCTGCGCCACCAGCACATCGTGCCGCGTCTGCCCGGTAGCCAGGCCCTGGAAAGCCGCGTACTCGGCGAGGCCGCGGTGGCCGCCAGCTGGCAGCTTGGCGATGGCCAGGTGCTGCATATCGCCCTGAACCTGGGGCGTGAGCCGGTCGAAGCCCAGGTGCCGCAAGGCGCCCGTGCCTTGTTCAGCTATCGCGCCGTGGGCGATCGGCTGCCGGCGCACAGCGTGCGGGTTCTGCTGGAGGGCGCGCCATGAGCGATGCACGCCTGGCAGAACTGAGCAAAGCCGCGGGTCTGAGCGTCGACTGGGTCGACGCCGACGGCAACGCCCAATCGGTCAAACCCGAACACCAGCGCTGCCTGCTCGAGGCCCTTGGTTATCCAGCCGCGGATGATGAGCAGATCGAAGCCAGCCTGGCGCGGCTGCAACACCGCCATGACAACCTGGCCCTCGGCCCGCTGGTCACCCTTGACCAGCAACAGGCCCTGGACCTGACCCGCTACTTCCCGCCGGGTATCCCGTTCGAGATTCAGCTCGAAGACGGCGAACGCCTGGAAGGCCGGCTGGACGACAGTGGCCGCCTGCCGGTGATCGCCACCACCGGTTACCACCAGCTGCGCATTGCCGGTGGCGAAGTGACCCTGGCCGTGGCGCCTGCCGCTGGCCCCAGCGTCGCCGAACTGGCGGGCCGTGCGGACGCCAAGATCTGGGGTCTCAGTGCCCAGCTGTATTCGTTGCGCCGCCCGGGCGATGGCGGCCTGGGCGATACCCAGGCACTGGAATCCCTGGTGCGCAGCGCGGCCGCCCGTGGCGCCGACGCCGTGGCGATCAGCCCGATGCACGCCATGTTCAGCGCCAATTTGCACACCTACAGCCCCTATTCGCCCTCCAGCCGCCTGTTCTTCAACGTGCTGCATGCCGCCCCGGCCAGCGTGCTCGGTGAGGCGGCCGTGCAGCAGGCGATCCGCACCTGCGGCCTGGGCGAGGAGCTGGCGCGCCTGGAAAGCCTGGAGCTGATCGACTGGCCGGGCGTGGCCCGTGCACGGATGCAGATCCTGCGTCAGCTGCATGCCGATTTCGCCGCCAGCCTTCACCCGCTACAGGCCGATTTCGAGGCGTTCCGCCAGGCTGGCGGCGATGCCCTGCGCCAGCACTGCCGTTTCGAGGCCTTGCGCGGTTTCATGGACCTCAACGGCCTGCCGGTGGACTGGCGCGCCTGGCCCGAGCAGTACCGCGACCCGGCCAGCGAGGCGGTGGAGCAATTCTGCGAAGGCCACGGGCACGAGATCGAATTCCACGCCTTCGCCCAATGGCTGATCGCCCGCTGCCTGCACGGTGCCCAGAATGCCGCCCGCGATGCCGGCATGGCTGTCGGCCTGATCGCCGACCTGGCGGTGGGCGCCGACGCGTCCGGCAGCCAGGCCTGGGGTCGCCAGGCCGAACTGCTGCAGTCGGTCAGCGTCGGCGCGCCGCCGGACATCCTCAACCGCTCGGGGCAGAACTGGGGCGTCTCGGCATTCTCGCCCCAGGGCCTGCAGGAGAATGGCTTTCGCGCCTACATCGAAATGCTGCGCGCCAACCTGGCCCACGCCGGCGGCATGCGCATCGATCACGTGATGACCATGCGCCGCCTCTGGGTGATACCCGAGGGCCAGGATTCGTCCGCCGGCGCCTACCTCAACTACCCGTCCCAGGACCTGCTGCGCCTGCTGTGCCTGGAAGCCGAGCGCCACCGTGCGCTGATCATCGGCGAGGACCTGGGCACGGTGCCCGACGGCCTGCGCGAAGAGCTGGCGGCGCGCAACATTCTCGGCATGCGGGTGTTGCTGTTCGAACAGAGCAATGGCCGCTTCCATGCGCCGGCCGACTGGCCACGCGATGCCCTGGCCACCACCACCACCCATGATCTGCCGAGCATTCGCGGCTGGCTCGCCTCCCGCGACATTCATTGGCGCCAGGCTGCGGGCCACCGCAGCGACGACTACACCAATCAGGATCACCAATTGCGCGCCCAAGAAACCCGAGCACTGCACCAGGCCCTGCACGAGCATGGCCACGCCACCGCCGACCAGATGGACGACGGCCAGCAGCTGGACGCCAGCATCGCCTTCATCGGCAGCACCCCCGCACCGCTGGTGCTGCTGCCACTGGAAGACGCCATGGCCGCCAGCGAGCAGCCCAACCTGCCCGGCCCCGGTGACGAACACCCGAACTGGCGCCGCCGCTGGGCCATCGAGGCGGCCAGCATGCTCGACGCACCAGCCGTCGCGCACCGCCTGCAACGCCTGCAGTGGGCCCGCAACCTGGCCGAGGGCCTTGGCCATGACTGAGTTGCGCGCCAGCGTCCGCCTGCAGTTTCACAAGGGTTTCACCCTCGACGATGCCGTGCCCCTGGTCGATTATTTCGCGCGCCTGGGCATCAGCCACATCTACGCCTCGCCGCTGCTCACCGCGCGCCCGGGCTCCATGCATGGCTATGACGTGGTCGACCCGACCCGCGTCAACCCCGAGTTGGGTGGCGAAGCGGCCCTGCAGCGCCTGGTCACCGCCCTGCGCGGCAAAGACATGGGGCTGATCCTGGATATCGTCTCCAACCACATGGCGGTGGGCGGCGACGCCAACCCCTGGTGGCTGGACGTGCTGGAGTGGGGCGCCAGCAGCGCCCATGCCAAGTTCTTCGACATCCACTGGCAATCCCATGACCCGCTGCTGCGTGGCCAGCTGTTGGTGCCCTTCCTGCGCAGCGACTACGGCGAGGTGCTGGCCGCTGGCGAGATCGAGCTGCATTTCGACGCCCAGCGCGGCCTGTTGTATGCCAAGCACTACGATCACCGCTTCCCGCTCAACCCGCCGACCTATGGCGACGTGCTGCGACACAGCGGCCACCCCGAGCTGCAGGCCCTGGGCCAGCGCTTCGCGGCGCTGGACGACAGCGCCGAGGGCCAACGCCAGGCCGGTGCGCTGTTTCGCGAACTGGTGGCCCTGGCGAGCAAGGCCGGTGATGCCGTCGAGCGGGCGCTGGCCAGCCTGCGCCCCGTCGACGGGGAGAATTTCCAGGCCCTGCACCAGCTGCTCGAACGCCAGCACTACCGCCTGGCCAGCTGGCGTACCGCGGCGGACGACATCAACTGGCGGCGCTTCTTCGACATCAACGAACTGGGCGGCCTGAAGGTCGAGCGCCACGAGGTGTTCGAGGCGACCCATGCCAAGATCTTCGAGCTGATCGAGAACGGCCTGGTCGACGGCCTGCGCATCGACCATGTCGATGGCTTGGCCAACCCCCGCGCCTACTGCCGCAAGCTGCGCCGCCGGGTCGAACGGCTGCTGCCCAGGCGCCCCGCCAGCCTGCAGGGTGGCCGCTTCCCGATCTACGTCGAGAAGATCCTCGGCGAGGGCGAACAATTGCCCCGCGACTGGGGCGTGGATGGCACCACCGGCTACGAGTTCATGAACCAGGTTTCGCTGCTGCAGCATGCGCCCGAGGGCGAGCCGGTGCTGGCCCAGCTATGGAGCGAAACCAGCGGCCGTGACGCCGACTTCATGGCCGAAGTGCGCGAGGCGCGCCAGCTGGTGCTGACCACCTCCCTGGCCGGCGACCTGGAAGCCCTGGCCCAGGGCCTGCTGCTGGTCGCCCGTGACGATATCGCCACCCGCGACCTGACCCTGGGCGCCATCCGCCGCGCGTTGCTGGAGCTGATCACTCATTTCTCGGTGTACCGCACCTACGTATCGGCGGCCGGGCGCAGCGCCACGGACCAGGCGGTGTTCGAACAGGCCCTGGAAGGCGCTCGCAGCACCCTTGCCGAGGGTGACTGGCCGCTGCTCGAGCACCTCGACCGCTGGCTCGGTGGCCAGGCGCTGTCCGAACTGTCGCCCAGCCCGCAGCGCAAGCGCCGGGCGAAGATGATCGAACGCTTCCAGCAGCTCACCTCGCCGGCGGCGGCCAAGGCCGTGGAGGACACCGCCTGCTACCGCAGCGCGGTGTTGCTGTCGCGCAACGACGTGGGCTTCGACCCGCAGCAGTTCAGCGCGCCGCTCCAGGCCTTTCACGATGGCTGCCTGGAACGGGCACGGCATTTCCCGGCCAACCTGCTGACCACCGCCACCCATGACCACAAGCGTGGCGAAGACACCCGTGCCCGCCTCGCTGTGCTCAGCGAGCGTGCCGAGTGGTTCGCCGAACGCTGCCAGCGCTGGCGCGAGATGGCCGCACCGCTGCGCGCCGAACTGGAAGACGGCCTGGCACCCTCCCCCGGCGATGAGTTGATGCTGCTGCAGATCCTGCTCGCCTGCTGGCCGCTGGATCTGTCGGCCGACGATGCCGAAGGCCTGCAGACGCTGACCGAACGCCTGAGCGCCTGGCAGGAGAAGGCCGTGCGCGAGGCCAAGCTGCGCAGCACCTGGAGCAACCCCAACCAGGGCTACGAGGAGGCGTGCAGGAACTACCTCCAGGCGGTACTCGGCAGTGACCAGGGCGCCGAATTGCGTACCCAGATCCGTGCCGCCGCCGCCGAGATCGCCCCCGCTGGCGCACTCAACAGCCTGGCCCAGAGCCTGCTGCGCATGAGCGTGCCGGGCGTGCCTGATCTGTATCAGGGTTGCGAGTTCTGGGACTTCTCCCTGGTCGACCCGGACAACCGCCGCCCGGTGGATTTCGCCGCTCGCCGCCAGGCCCTGGCTGATGGCCGATCCCTGGCCGAAGCCCTCGGGCACTGGCACGACGGCCAGGTGAAGCAGACGCTGATCGCCGCCACCCTGCAGGCACGCGCCCACCACCCGCGGCTGTTCGCCGAGGGCGACTACCAGCCGCTCGAGGTACAGGGCACGCATGCCGAGCGGGTCGTGGCCTTCCTGCGCAGCCTGGGTGACCAGTACGCCATCGTGGTGGTGCCGCGACTCGGCGCTGCCCTGCTGGGCGACAGCCCGCTGCCGCTGATCGCCGCCGACCAATGGGGCGACACCCGTATCGCCCTGCCCGCCGTGCTGGCCGACAAGGCCCTGCACAGCGCCTTCGCTGCCACTGCCCCGCTCGCCTCTGGCGGCCACCTCGCGTTGCGCGATGTGCTGCGCGACACCCCCGTCAATTTGCTGATCGCCCCTAGCCACTCTCAGGAGTCACACCCATGAGCGCAAAAGAAGACCGTATCCGTGAGTTCGCCTATCAGATCTGGGAATCCGAAGGGAAACCCCATGGCCAGGCCAAACGCCATTGGGAAATGGCCACCAAGCTGGTCGAAGCCGAGCAGACGCCCGGCAAGGCCACACCCAAGCGCGCGAGCAAGCCAAAGGCCGCTGCGGGTGAGGTAGCCGCTGCCGCTCCGATCAAATCGCGCACCAGCAAGTCAGCGCCCAAGGCCGAAGCCGAGAAACCTGCCCTGCTCAAACCTGCCAAGGCACCCGCCAAGGCCAAATCCAGCACCCCCGCCAAGCCTGCCGCCAAGAAGCCCAAGGCCTGATACCAGGAGCCACCCAGAATGAGTCAACCACGCTCGCGTATAACCGAAGGTCAACCCTTTCCGTTGGGGTCGACCTGGGATGGTTTGGGCGTCAACTTCGCGCTCTTCTCGGCTCATGCCACCAAGGTCGAGCTGTGCATCTTCGATCCCGAAGGTCTGGAGGAGATCGAGCGCATCGAATTGCCGGAGTACACCGACGAGATCTGGCACGGCTATCTGCCCGATGCACACCCGGGGCTGATCTACGGTTACCGCGTTTACGGCCCCTACGAGCCGGAAGCCGGTCACCGCTTCAACCCCAACAAGCTGCTGATCGACCCCTACGCCAAGCAACTGGTCGGCGAGCTGAAATGGTCCGAGGCGCTGTTCGGCTACGAGATCGGCCATCCCGATGGCGACCTCAGCTTCGACGAGCGTGACAGCGCGCCTTTCGTGCCCAAGTGCAAGGTCGTCGACCCGGCCTACACCTGGGGCAAGCACCGCAACCACCGCGTCGACTGGGACAAGACGGTGTTCTACGAAGCCCATCTGCGCGGCCTGACCATGCGTCACCCGTCGGTGGCCGAGGACAAGCGCGGCACCTTTGCCGGCCTGATGAACGCCGACGTGATCAAGCACATCCGCAAACTGGGCGTCTCGTCGGTCGAGTTGCTGCCCATCCATGCCTTCGTCAACGACCAGCACCTGCTGGAAAAGGGCATGAACAACTACTGGGGCTACAACAGCATCGGCTTCTTCGCCCCGCACCCGCGCTACCTGGCCAGCGGCCATATCAACGAGTTCAAGGAGATGGCCGCGCACCTGCACGACGCCGGCCTCGAGCTGATTCTCGACGTGGTCTACAACCACACCGCCGAAGGCAACGAGCTGGGCCCGACCCTGTCGATGCGTGGCATCGACAACGCCAGCTACTATCGGCTGATGCCCGATGACAAGCGCTACTACATCAACGATTCCGGCACCGGCAACACCCTGGACCTGAGCCACCCCTGCGTGCTGCAGATGGTCACCGACTCGCTGCGCTACTGGGCCACCGAGATGGGCGTGGACGGCTTCCGCTTCGACCTGGCGACCATTCTCGCCCGCCATCACGACGGCTACGACGAGCGCCACAGCTTCCTGGTCGCCTGCCGCCAGGACCCGGTGCTGAGCACGGTCAAGCTGATCGCCGAACCCTGGGACTGCGGCCCCGGTGGCTACCAGGTGGGCGGCTTCCCGCCGGGCTGGGCGGAGTGGAACGACAAGTTCCGCGACAACGTGCGCAGCTTCTGGAAAGGCGACGAAGGCCAGCTGGCCGAGCTGGCCAGTCGCCTGACCGCCTCGGGCGACCTGTACAACCAGCGTGGTCGTCGGCCGTTCTCGTCGGTGAACTTCATCACCGCCCACGACGGTTTCACCCTCAATGACCTGGTCTCCTACAACGACAAGCACAACGAGGACAACGACGAGAACAACCAGGACGGCAGCAACAACAACATGTCCTGGAACCACGGCGTCGAAGGCCCGACCGATGACGAGGCCATCAACGACCTGCGCTTCCGGCAAATGCGCAACTTCATGGCCACCCTGGTGCTCGCCCAAGGCACGCCGATGCTGGTGGCCGGCGACGAATTCGCACGCACCCAGCACGGCAACAACAACGCCTACTGCCAGGACAGCGAAATCGGCTGGATCAACTGGGACCTGGGCGAGCGCGGCAAACAGTTGCAGGCCTTCGTCACCCGGGTGATCAAGCTGCGCATGAGCTACCCGATCCTGCGCCGCGGGCGCTTCTTCGTCGGTGCCTACAACGAGGAGCTGGGCGTCAAGGACGTCACCTGGCTGGCGCCCAATGGCGAGGAAATGAGCGAGGAAAACTGGCACGATCCCCATGCGCGCTGCATGGGCATGCTGCTCGATGGCCGCGCTCAGCCCACCGGCATCCGCCGTAGCGGTGCCGATGCGACCTTGCTGCTGGTGGTCAACTCGCACCATGACGTGGTCAATTTCCGCCTGCCGGAAGTGGCCCAGGGCAGCCATTGGACGTGCATGCTCGATACCAACCGTGTCGACGAGCCGGAAGACGACGAAGTCTTCCAGTTCGGTGACGAGTTCATCGTCACCCATCGCTCCCTGGTGCTGTTCGAGTTGCAGAAGGAAAAAGTGGCATGACCGGGAGCGGCACTCGTCCGCTGGAACGCCTTGGCGCCCTGCTCGACGAGTGGCCGCACCCCCTCCCGCATCACCCCGAGGCCCTGCTGCGCAGCCTGCAACGGTTGTGCAACGAGGGCCTCGACCAATTACCCCCACCCGGCGGTGGCCAGACCCTGCAACGTTGGCAGGCGCTGGCCACGGTCGCCGCACAGGACCTGAGCCTGTGCAAACTCTATGAAGGCCACACCGACGCCCTGGCGATCTTCCAGCACTATGAAACACCAGTGCCGGCGCAGTCGACCTGGGGCATGTGGGCCGCCGAGCCACCCCAGGCGCGGGTGACGCTGGACGCCGAACGGCGCGACGGCAGCGTGCGCCTGCATGGCCGCAAGGCCTGGTGCTCGGGCGCCACGGTGCTCAGCCACGGCCTGCTCACCGCCTGGAATGCCCATGGCGAACAGCAGCTGGTGGCCGTGGCCCTGGAGCAACCCGGCGTACGGGTTAGCGAGGACGGCTGGCAGGCCGTGGGCATGGCCGCCACCCAGAGCGTCGAGATCCTGTTCGAGGATGCCATTGGCCAGCCCGTCGGCCCGGCCAATGGTTATCTGGCCAGGCCCGGCTTCTGGCAAGGCGGCGCGGGCATCGCCGCCTGCTGGTACGGGGCGGCGAGCCGCCTCGGCGATGCGCTGCGCCGCCATTGCGCCGAACGTGACGAGCCCCATGCCCACGCCCACCTGGGCCAGGTGGACTGCGCCCTCAGCGCAGCCGCCAGCGCCCTGCGCGATTGCGCCGCCTGGATCGACGCCAACCCCGAAGCCGATGCCGAATTGCCGGTGCGCCGCGTGCGCGCCATCGTCGAACACAGCGCCAGCGCGGTGATCGAGCATGTCGGCCGCGCCCTGGGCGCCGCGCCCTACTGCCGAGACGCAGCCTCGGCGAGGCTGCTGGCCGACCTGCCGGTGTTTCTGCGCCAGAGCCATGCCGAACGCGACCTGGCGGCCCTCGGCGGGCTGGTGGCGCTTCAACCACGAGAGAGCTGGATGCTATGAACACCAACCCGATTCAGGGCCAGGGCACCTCACCGCAAGCCTGGAAAGCCTCGCGCCGTCTGGCCCAGGTGGCCGATATCCAGTGCACGCAACTGGTGCCCGAAGGCTGCCGTGCGGTGATCATCGCCCCGCACCCGGATGACGAGATTCTCGGCAGCGGCGGCCTGCTGCAGCTGCTGGCCCAGGCACGGCGGCAGATCCTGCTGATCTCGGTCACCGACGGCGCTGCCAGCCATCCAGGCTCGACCTACTGGACGGCGCAGCGACTGAGCATCGTGCGCCCCCAGGAAAGCGCCGACGCCCTCAAGCGCCTCGGCCTGCCGGTCAACCAGGTGCAATGGGTCCACGGCGGCTTCGCCGATACCGGCGTCGCTGCCGCGGAAGCCGAGTTGCGCGAATTCCTGAAAACCTACCTGCAGCCCAGCGACGTGGTGTTCGCCACCTGGCGCGAAGATGGCCATGCCGACCACGAGGCGGTGGGTCGCGCGGCCCTGACCGCGGCCCTGGAGTGTGGCGCCCGCGCCCACGAGATTCCAATCTGGGCCTGGCACTGGGCGAGCCCGGAAGACCCGCGCATCCCCTGGGAGCGCGCTCGCAAGCTGCAACTCGACAAATGGACCCAGGCGCGCAAGCGCCACGCCATCCAGGCCTTTGCCAGCCAGCTCTACGACGACCCCGACACCGGCCACGAGCCGGTGCTTTCCAGCACGGCGGTGGAGCGCCTGCAGCAGCCGTTCGAGGTGGTGTTCCTATGAGCGTTGCCGACAATTATTTCGAGAAGCTCTACAAGGGCAGTGAAGATCCCTGGTCGTTTCGCGAACGCTGGTACGAGCAGCGCAAGCGCAACCTGACGCTCGCCGCCCTGCCGCGCAGCCATTACGGCAGCATCTTCGAGCCGGGCTGCGCCAACGGTGAACTCAGCGCGCGCCTGGCCGAGCGCTGCACCCACCTGCTGTGCAGCGACACCTCGGCGATTGCCCTGGAGCTGGCGCGCAATCGCCTCGCCCATCGCAGCAACGTGCGCCTGCTGCAGACCCGCCTGCCGGAACAATGGCCGGCCGGGCGCTTCGACCTGATCGTGCTCAGCGAACTGTGCTACTACCTCGACGAGCAGGATCTGGATCGGCTGATCGACTGTGCCAGGGCCGCCCTCAATACCGGCGGCAACCTGCTGGCCTGCCACTGGCGCTGGCCGATCGCCGAGTGCCCGTTGAGCGGCGATCAGGTTCACCAGCGCCTGCACGAACGCCTCGGCCTGCCGCGCCTGCTGCGCCACGAAGATGCCGACCTGCTGCTCGAGGTATGGGGCACCCAGGCCACCTCGGTTGCCCAGCGCGAAGGCCTGGCACCGGATTCCGCCACGGAGTTGCCTGCTTGATCGGCGTCGTCATTCCCGCCCACAACGAAGAGCAATACCTGGACGCCTGCCTGGAGGCCCTGCTCGAAGCCGCCGCTCACCCGGCGCTCGACCTGCCGGTACGCATCCTGGTGGTGCTCGACAGCTGCACCGATGGCTCGGCCAGCGTGGTGGCCAACTACCCGGTAGCGAGCCTGGCGTTGCAGGCACGCAACGTCGGCCGCGCCCGCGCCGCCGGGGTGGCGCGGCAGTTGGCCCGGGGCGCCAGCTGGATCGCCTGCACCGATGCCGACAGCCGGGTCGCCAGCGACTGGCTGGTGCGCCAGCGCGAACTGCAGGCCGACATGGTCTGCGGCACCGTGGAGGTCGCCGAGTGGGGTGAGCTCGATGACGGTGTGCAGGGCCGCTACCTCAGTGCCTATCAGGACCGTGACGGGCATCGCCACATCCACGGCGCCAACCTGTCGTTCAGCGCCGCGGCCTACCGACGCGCCGGCGGCTTCCAGGAGCTAGTGGTCGACGAGGATGTGCAACTGGTCGCCGCCTTCCAGCGCACCGGCGCACGTATCGCCTGGAGCGCGCTGCCACGGGTGTACACCAGTGCACGCCTGGATTGCCGCGCCCGCGGCGGTTTCGGCGACTACCTGCGCTCGCTGCTCCAGGCCAGCTGACACCCCGCACCAGCGGCAAAAACCTTGAACCGCCTCCTCGCCGATCCAGTCGGAATTTAACGACGCCCGCGCGCTTGTCGCGCCCGGGCCCCTCGCTGAAACCACCGCGACCATCGCCAGGAGGACAGCATGAAAGTCAGCGAAATCATGACCCGCGGCGTGCAGACCATCACGCCGGGCCAGACCATCCACGAAGCCGCCGCCATGATGGCGCGCATCGATTGCGGCGCCCTGCTCGTCAATCAGGACGACCGCCTGGTCGGCATGATCACCGACCGCGACATCACCGTGCGTGCCGTGGCCACCGGCATGCCGGGCGAAACGCCGATTTCCGAGGTGATGAGCGGCGAGATCCGCTACTGCTTCGAGGACGAGGACGTGCGCGACGTGGCCCGCAACATGGGCGACAACCAGTTGCGTCGCCTGCCGGTGCTCAACCGCGACAAGCGCCTGGTGGGCGTGGTGTCGCTGGGCAACCTGGCCCTCAGCGACGACCCGCGGGCCAGCGCCGAGCTGCTGCGCCGCGTTACCGGCGCGCACTGAGCATGAGCAGACCGACGCGAAGAGTCGGCGCCTGCGGGCAACTGCGCGTTGGTCTGCCGCGAGCGGGTGAGCCGCGGTGAAGCACATCCACATCGGCATTTCCGGCTGGCGTTATGCGCCCTGGCGTGGCGACTTCTACCCCGAAGGGTTGAAGCAGCGCGAGGAACTGGCGTTCGCCTCACGGGCGGTCAGCAGCATCGAGATCAACGGCTCCTTCTATGCCCTGCAGACACCCGAGCGCTATGCCGGCTGGGCCAGCGAAACGCCCGACGGCTTCTGCTTCGCGGTCAAGGCGCCGCGCTACATCACCCATATCCGCCGCCTCGACGACGTGGCCACGCCGATCGCCAACTTCTTCGCCTCCGGCCCGCTGCAGCTGGGTGACAAGCTGGGGCCGATCCTCTGGCAATTTCCGCCGAGCATGGCCTTCGACGAGCAGCGCTTCGCCGACTTCCTCGCCCTGCTGCCACAGGACACCGACCAGGCCCTGCGCAGCGCCAGGCAGGCCGATCGTCTTCAGGACGGCAGCCTGGAGGCGCCCCACCACCAGAAACTGCGCCATGCCGTGGAAATCCGCCACGACAGCTTTCGCGACCCGGCCTTCATCAAGCTGCTGCGCAAGCACAAGGTGGCCCTGGTGTTCGCCGACAGCGCCGGCAAGTGGCCGTACGCCGAGGATCTGACCGCCGACTTCGTGTACCTGCGCCTGCACGGCAACAAGAAGCTCTACGAAAGCGGCTACGACGAAGAGGCCATCGATCATTGGCACCAGCGCATCGCCACCTGGAGCCGCGGCCAGCACCCCGGCGACGCGCAGCTGATCGACAGCCACAAGCCACGGGCCCGCGCGTCACGCGACGTGTATTGCTACTTCGACAATGACCTCAAGGTACGTGCGCCCTACGACGCCCACGCGCTCTTACAGAAGTTCGACCTGGCCAAGGCATTGCCCAACGCCCCCGGCCAGTCGCCAGGAGTGACCCCATGACCACCCACCAACCGGCTCCCACGGAGCTGGCCAGCGCGGTTCATACGCTGAAGATTCTCACCGTCAACACCCACAAGGGGTTCACCGCCCTGAACCGCCGTTTCATCCTCCCGGAACTGCGCGATGCGGTGCGCACCCTGTCGGCTGACATGGTGTTCCTGCAGGAGGTGCACGGCACCCACGAGCACCATGCCAAGCGCTACGAGAACTGGCCGCCGACGCCGCAGTACGAATTTCTCGCCGACAGCATGTGGCCGCAGTTCGCCTACGGGCGCAACGCCGTTTACCCCCACGGCGACCACGGCAACGCCCTGCTCTCCAAATTCCCGATCCTGCGCCACGAGAACCTCGACGTGTCGATCGGCACCCAGGAGCAGCGCGGCCTGCTGCACTCGGTGCTCGACGTGCCGGGCCACGCCGAAGTGCATGCCATCTGCGTGCACCTGGGCTTGCGTGAGGTCCACCGCAAGCAGCAGCTCGGCCTGCTCTGCAAGGTGATCGACCGACTGCCGCCCGATGCCCCGGTGATCGTCGCCGGGGACTTCAACGACTGGCGCCAGCGCGCCGACGGCCTGCTGGCCGCCAGCGGCCTGAAAGAGGCGTTCGTCAGCGAGCACGGCAAGCCGGCGAGAAGCTTTCCGGCGCGCTGGCCGCTGCTGTGCCTGGATCGCATCTATGTACGCAACGCGACCACCCACAACCCGCAGGTGCTGTCGACCCGCCCCTGGTCGCACCTGTCGGATCATGCACCGTTGGCTGTGGAGATACGGCTATGAAGTACGACTGGCGTGATGGCAACCAGGTCGATTTGCTGATCAACGGCGAGGAGTTCTACCCCGCCGTGTTCGAATCCATCCGCAACGCCCGGCAGGAAGTGCTGCTGGAAACCTTCATCATCTTCGAAGACAAGGTCGGCATGGAGCTGCAGCAGGCGCTGATCGCCGCGGCGCGCAACGGCGCCAGCGTGGAGATCACCGTGGACGGCTACGGTACCGCGGACCTGTCCATCGAGTACGTGGCCGCGCTGACCGCTGCCGGTGTGCGCGTGCACATGTTCGACCCCGGCAAGCGCCTGCTCGGCATGCGCACCAACCTGTTCCGTCGCCTGCACCGCAAGATCGTGGTGATCGACAGCGAGATCGCCTACATCGGCGGCATCAACTTCGGTGCCGACCACCTCGGTGACTACGGCCCGATGGCCAAGCAGGACTACGCCGTACGGGTGCGCGGCCCGATCGTCGCCGACCTGCACACCGCTGCCGAGCGCCTGCTGGAGGCCCGCGACGACCGCGAAGTCGCCAAGCGCCGGGTCAACCAGCCCGGCCAGCACCGCCACGCCGGCAACAGCCGCCTGCTGATGACCATCCGCGACAACGGCGACGACACCAACACCATCGAACAGCACTACCTGGACGCCATTCGCAAGGCCCAGCACCGGCTGATCGTCGCCAACGCCTACTTCTTTCCCGGCTACCGCCTGCTGCGCGAGCTGCGCAACGCCGCCCGCCGTGGCGTTAAGGTGACGCTGATCCTCCAGGGCATGCCGGACATGCCGCTGGTGCGCCTGTGCTCGCGCCTGACCTACAACTACCTGCTGCGCGACGGCGTGACCATCTACGAGTACTGCCAGCGTCCGCTGCACGGCAAGGTCGCCCTGGCCGACCACGAGTGGTGCACCGTGGGCTCGAGCAACCTCGACCCGCTGAGCCTGTCCCTGAACCTGGAAGCCAACCTGATCATCCGCGACCCGGCACTCAATCGCCGCCTGCACGAGCACCTGTCCGAGCTGGCCGCCTCCAGCTGCAAGTCGGTGCCGCTCAAGCGGGTGATGCGCGGCTACTGGTGGCGCGCGCCGCTGATCTTCCTATGCTTCCACTTCCTGCGCCATTTCCCGGCCATCGCCGGCTGGTTCCCGGCCCATTCACCGCGGCTCAAGCTGCTCAAACCCGATGTTGAAGCGCCGCAGTGCGGCACCTTGCAGGTCGACCAGGAGAAAGTCTCGTGAGCAACGCCGACGACAAACAGGGCAAACCGGCCTGGCGCTGGGCCAAGCGCCTGCTGACCCTGTGCTTTTTCATCCTGGTGCCGGCGCTGCTGTTCATGCTGGTCAAGAACCTCGACTGGCAGGAAGTCAGCCAGGCCCTGCGCAGCTACAGCGCCACCATTCTGCTGGCCGCGGTTGGCGTCACGGCGCTCAGCTACGGGGTGTATTCGAGCTTCGACCTGATCGGCCGTGCCTACACCCAGCACGGCCTGCCCGCCCGGCAGGTGCTGCCGCTGACCTTCGTATGCTACGCCTTCACCCTCAACCTGAGTTCCTGGGTGGGTGGCGTGGCGCTGCGCTATCGCCTGTATTCACGCCTGGGCCTGAAGGTCTCGACCATCACCCGGGTGCTGAGCATGAGTCTGATCACCAACTGGCTCGGCTACATCCTGCTGGCAGGCGTGCTGTTCACCTTCGGCCTGTTGAAGCTGCCGGAGGGCTGGGCGATCGGTGCCACGGGTCTGCGCATCATCGGCCTGGCGCTGCTGGCCATCGGCATCGGCTACCTGCTGGCCTGCCAGTTCTCCAAGCGTCGCAGCTGGACGATCCGCGGCCACGAACTGAACCTGCCGTCGCTGCCCATGGCCCTGCTGCAGGCCGGCCTGGGTGCCCTGAACTGGTCGCTGATGGCGCTGATCATCTACCTGCTGCTGCCCGAGGAGGCCTTCTACCCGACCATTCTTGGCATTCTGATGATCAGCAGTATCGCCGGGGTGATCACCCATATCCCGGCCGGCCTGGGGGTGATCGAGGCCGTGTTCATCGCCATGCTGCAGCACGAGATGTCCAAGGGCAGCATCGTCGCCGCGCTGATCGGCTACCGGGCGATCTACTTCCTGCTACCGCTGGCGGTGGCCTGCGTGGTCTACCTGGTGCTGGAAAAACGCGCCAAGAAGCTGCGCCAGAACGCCGGCCAGGAAAACAGCGAAGAGCCACGCCCCGCCTGACCGACGGCTCCTCGACCGGGACAGGCCTTGATCCCGGTCAAGGGGCCTGCGGCCTGTCGCGCTAGGCTGGGATCGACACCCAGCGGAGCACGCGAGATGGCCAAGAAATTCCCCCTGCAACCCGGCAACCCCGAGCGCATCTGCTGGGGCTGCGACCGTTACTGCAGCGCCACCGACCTGCAATGCGGCAACGGCGCCGGCCGCACCCAGCACCCCATCGAGCTGTTCGGCGAAGACTGGTACCTGGACGGCAGCTGGGGTATCAAGCCCCCAGGGGCCGATCGCAAGCCCAAGCAGCGACAGATCTGAATTCAGCCCGGCAACTTCCAGGCCCTGCGCAGGGCATGCAGCGCTTCGCCGATGGCCTGTTCCGGCACCGCCGCAAAGCCCATCACCAGCCCGGCACGCTGCTCCGCCGGCGTGCTCCCCTCGGGCAGCCATTGCACGCTGAGCGGGTTGATCTCCACCCCACAGCTGGCCGCCGCCGCGATCAGTTCGCGCTCGCGGGCCAGGCTCTCGCAGCGCACGCTCAGGTGCAGGCCGGCGTGCACGTCCGGCAGTGGCGCACAGCCGGGCACGGCAGCCGGCCAGCCGGCCAGCAAGGCATCGCGACGGGCCCGGGCGGCGTTGCGCATACGGCGGATATGGCGCTGGAAATGCCCGCCGGCAATGAAGTCGGCCATCACCGCCTGGGTGCCGATATCGGAATGCCGCATATCCACCCCACGGCGCCGGGCGAACGCCTGGGCCAGGCGCGGCGGCACCACCAGATAGCCCAGGCGCAGGGCCGGAAAGACGATCTTGCTGAAGGTGCCGACGTACAGCACGCGCTGGCCGCGATCCAGGGCGGCGAGCGGGGCCAGTGGCGTGCCGCTGTAGCGGTACTCACCGTCGTAGTCGTCCTCGATGATCCAGGCATCGTGGCGCTCGGCCCAGTCGAGCAGGGCCAGGCGCCTGGGCAGCGACAGCGTCACCCCGGTCGGATACTGGTGCGACGGGGTGACGTAGGCCAGCCGACACGGCCCTGAACGTTGCAGCGCGGCGACGTCCAGGCCCTCGGCGTCGATGCCGACGCCCTCGAGGCGGGCACCGGCGACGCTGAACGCGTGGGCGGCGGCGCGGTAACCGGGGTCCTCGATGGCCACCCGGTCACCGGGTTCGAGCAGCAGCTGGGTGCACAGGCTGATGGCCTGCTGGGCACCACAGGTGATGATGATCTGCCCCGGGTCGCACTGCAGGCCGCGGCTGCTGCGCAGGTAGGCGGCGATCAGCTCGCGCAGCCGGCCATCACCCGCCGGGTCGCCGTAGCCCAGCAACGCAGACGCCGGCCGGCGCCAGAAACGCGCGGCCAGACGTGCCCAGGTGTCGTAGGGAAACAGGTCGAAAGCCGGCACGCCAACGCGAAAGGCCCGCGGTGCCCCGGGCAGGTGCGGCGGTAGATGAAAGCGCTCCAATCGCTGCAAGGCGCTGCTGCTCGCCTGGCTCACCGGCATCGCCGCCGGCAACGGCGCGCTGGCGGCCAGGTCGGCCACGTAGGTGCCATCGCCGACCCGCGCCTGCACATAGCCCTCGGCGTACAGCTGATCCAGGGCGCGGTTGACGGTATTGCGCGACACCCCCAGCAGCTCGGCCAGCTGGCGGCTGGCCGGCAGGCGCGTGCCACCGGGCAGCCGCCCGTCGAGCATGCGTTCGCGCAGCGCCTGGTACAGCTGGCGCGACAGGCCTGCACCGGGCTGCAGGCACAGACCCGAGAGGTCGACGGGTAGCGGCGTCGAGGTGGCCATGATTGGCTCCATGAAAGTCACGGGAAATGGATCTTACAACAGACCAATCGTAATTCTAGGATGGCGCATCCAGCCAAGGAACGCCCCATGTACACGCCACCCGCCTTTCGCCAGAACGACCCCGCCACCCTGCACCGGGAAATCCACGCCTGCCGCCTGGCGACCCTCATCAGCCCTGGCGAACATGGCCTGCAGGCCAGCCACCTGCCCTTGCTGCTGCGCGCCGAAGAAGGCCCCTACGGCACCCTGTATGGCCACCTGGCGCGGGCCAACCCCCATGCCCGGCTGCTGGCAGAAGGCGGCGAGGCCCTGGTGGTGTTCGGCGGCGCCGATGCCTACGTCAGCCCCTCCTGGTACCCGGCCAAGGCCGAGCACGGCAAGGTGGTGCCGACCTGGAACTACATCGCCGTGCATGCCCATGGCCGCGCCGACGTGTTCGACGATGCCGAACGCCTGCTGGCCCTGCTCGGCGCGCTGACCGACCGCCATGAGCAACCGCGGCCGCAGCCCTGGACCATCGACGACGCACCGCGCGATTACATCGACGGGATGCTGCGCGCCATCGTCGGCTTCGCCCTGCCCATCGCGCGCCTGGAGGGCAAGTGGAAGCTGGGCCAGAACCGCAGCGAGGCCGACCAGCGCGGCGTGCGTGACGGCCTCGCCGCCAGCCCCGATCCCCGTGACCGCGCCCTGGCGCAGCGCATGACCGACCGATAGGAGACCGAACATGGAAATACGCGCCGTTACCGCTGACGATCACGCCGCCTGGCTACCACTCTGGCAGGGCTACCAGCGTTTCTACGCCACCGAGATCCCGGAGGCCACCAGTGCCCAGACCTGGCAGCGCTTTCTCGACGCCGACGAGCCGATGCACGCGGCCCTGGCCTGGCGGGACGACCGCGCCATGGGTATGGTCCATTGGATTTTCCATCGTTCCTGCTGGACCGCGGGGGCCTACTGCTACCTGCAGGACCTGTTCGTCGACGAAAGCGTTCGCGGCAGCGGCGTCGGGCGCGGACTGATCGAGCACGTCTACGCCCAGGCCAGGCTGGCCGGCGCCTCGCGGGTGCACTGGCTGACCCACGAGAGCAACACCAACGCCATGCAGCTGTACGACCGCATCGCCGAACGCCCCGGCCTCGTGCAGTACCGCAAGAAATTGTGATCAGGAGCCCGACCATGACAGACGCCCCGCTCGACTGGGTACCCGCCACACCACCGCCCCGCGCGCCCATCGACGGCCGCTTCGTGCGCCTGGAGCCGCTGAACGCCCAGCGCCACGGCGAGGCGCTATGGCATGCCCTGCAAGGCCCGGACAGTGATCCCGATTTGTGGGACTACCTGCCCTACGGCCCGTTCGCCGAACGCGGCGCTTTCGATGACTGGCTCGCGGGCAGGCAGGCGGGCGACGACCCGCTGTTCTTCACGGTGATCGACAAGGCCACCGAGCGGGCCGTGGGGCTGCTCAGCTTTCTGCGCATCGCCCTGGCCGACGGCTGCATCGAGATCGGCCATATCGCCTTTGGCCGCGCCATGCAGCGCTCCCCCGCCTCCACCGAAGCGCTCGGGCTGCTGATGCGCCTGGCCATGGACGAGCTCGGCAATCGCCGCCTGGAATGGAAGTGCAATGCCCGTAATGGGCGCTCGATGCGCGCAGCCCAGCGGCTCGGCTTCACCCAGGAAGGCCTGTTCCGCCAGCATGCGGTGATCAAGGGGCGGAACCGCGATACCGCCTGGTTCTCGATCATCGATGGCGAATGGCCGGCGATTCGCGATGCCTTTGTACGCTGGCTGGCCCCGGAGAATTTCGATGCGCAGGGCAGGCAGCGCCAGCGTCTGGAGGAGTTGCGCGGGCGGTAGAACGACCTTCTGCGCGAAAACGATTGCGGCCTTACCGCGAGAACGGCGTTGTGCACACGATTCGCCGCGAGGTCGCGTCTCCTACACGGGGATCGCGGTATCACACGAGCCTGGTGGGAGCGTCGCCCCCGGCGCGAAAACGATTGCGGCCTTACCGCGAGAACGGCGTCGTGCTCACGATTCGCCGCGGGTCGCGGCTCCTACAATGATCGCGAGCATCTCAACGCCCGCGTGGGAGCGTCGCCCCCGGCGCGAAAACGATTGCGGCCTTACCGCGAGAACGGCGTCGTGCTCACGATTCGCCGGGAGGTCGCGTCTCCTACACGGGGATCGCGGTATCACAGGAATCGCTGGGAGGATCGCCCTCAGCGCGTCAGCGGTTCAAAGCGGCGCACCCAGCCAAGCTGAGGCCAACAGCAGCACGGCCATCGTCTGGTTGAAACGGCTCATGTCGCGCGCCGAGGTGAACAGCCGGGCGGCGCCGCGACCGAGCAATGCCCAGCAGCCCAGGCACGCCAGGGAAATGGCCAGGAAGATCGCCGCCAGCAGCGCTATCCGCAGCCCCTGCCCGGGCCCCGGTGTGGCGAATACGCTGACCACCGCCAGGGCCATCATCCAGGTCTTGGGGTTGACCAGTTGCAGCGCCGCGCCGGCAGCCAGCCCGAGGCGTTTCTCGTCCGCCGTCACCGCCGCTCCATCCAGCGCTGCCGCAGGGCTGCTGAAGATCCGCCAGGCCAGGTAGCTCAGCCACAGCACGCCGAACCAGGCCATCGCCCATTGCAGGCGCGGGTGCTGCTGCAGCAGCTCACCCAGGCCGAGGCCGACCGCAACCACCATGGCCGCCGCGCCAAAGCAGGCGCCGAGCACCAGCGGCAGGGTCGCCGCCAGGCCATGGCGGGCGCTGCTGCCGAGCACCAGCACGTTGGTGGGCCCCGGGGTGATGGAGGCGACGAAAGCGAACAGCATAAAGGGCAACAACTGGGTCATGAATGGGCTCCTCAACGATCCGAGCCCTGATCATCGGCGCCTGCAGCTCAGCGGTCTGGAAGCTTTGAGCAACGCCGCTGGTAGTTCGCCGGGGTGATGCCGTAGGAGCGGCGGAACCAGCGCCCCAAGTGGCTCTGGTCGGCAAAGCCGAGAATCGCCGCCACCTGCACCGGCGGCTCGCCGCGGGCCAGCAGGTGCCGGGCCCGCGCCAGGCGCAGCTGCACCAGGTAGGCATGGGGCGCCAGGCCGAAGGCGGCCTTGAAGGCGCGGCTGAGGCGAAAACGATCGACGCCGCAGGCAGCGGCCAGGTCGTCCAGGCCGATATCGCGGCTGTGCTGGTCATGCAGGAAATCCCGTGCGCGCTGGGCCACCAGCGGCAGGCGCGGGTCGACATCCAGGCGCCGGCGCCAGTGCAGCCGCTCGGTGAGACGCGCCAGCAGCCCGTCCAGGGCAGCCTGCCTGACCATGCGCAGCTCCTGTCGATGCAGGGCGCCAAAAGCCTCGACCACCGCTGCCAGCAGGCGCGGGTCACTGGCCAGGGTGGCGCCGAAGCCTGGCAGGCAGTCCGCCGGTGCATGCTCGAACAGGCTGCGCAGCTCACGCTCCAACCACTGGCCGTCCAGGTACAGCGTCGAGTAGGTGAAGCCCTCCGGCTCCGGTGCATGGCCGTCGTGCAGTTCCCCGGGCTCGAGCAGAAACACCTGGCCTGCCAGGCTGCTGTTCAACTGCTTGCGGCAATTGAACTGCTGCACGCCCTGCTCGGTGAAGCCGACCAGGTAGGCGTCGTGCCAGTGAGGGTCGTAGGCATGCCCGCGAAAATGCGCGCGGATGGTCTCGATCCCGGTGTCTGCGTCCTGGGCCAGGTCGACCCAACTCTGCGCGCTCATGCCTGCTCCCGCGCCACGGTGTGTGGACGGATGATGCTAACCGACCTGCCGCGCTTATTCTGGAAGTTTTGAGCAACCGTTCATCTGGCCCGTGCCATGCAACGCTGGTGACGGGTGTCCACGCGCTCGGCGAACCAGGCGGTGGTCAGGCGGCGGGTGATTTTCGGGCTCTTCAGCACGATGCCGGGCAGCAGTTCGCGGGGCACGGGTTTGCCTTCGGCCGCGTCGGCCAGGGCGAACACCCGCTCGTAGAGGCGGCTGTCCTCGAAATCCAGGCTGTCGCCCTGCTCCAGGTCCCGGCGAATCGCCCGTTCGCTCATATCCAGGCGCTTGCCCAGCGAGCGCACGGCAAGCTCCGTGGAGCCCGCCCTGCTGCTGCCGTGAATGATCAGGTCGCCATCGAGGGCCAGGGGAATGCCCGAGGCGCTGGTGACGGCGTTCTGGAACGCCGCGTTGCGGCTGGCGTACCAGCCGGCATTGAAATCGGCGAAGCGGTACAGCGGTTTCGGGTAATTGGCCGGGTAGCCCAGCAGGTGGGCGATGCCGAAGTACATGCCGCCGCGGCGGCTGAACACTTCGCGGCGAATGGAGCCGTCCGGTGGATAGGGGTAGCCCTCGGCATGGGCCTGGGCGAAGGCGATGCTGACCTGCATCGGCCCACCGGTGCGCACCGGGTTGAGGGTGCCGAACAGCTGGCGGCCGAGGGGCACCATGCCGGTGAAGTCGTCGAAGATGGCGCTCAGCTGCTTTTCGGTGCGCACGCTGTCCAGGCGCTGCTGGTAGGTCTTGCCGGTCGGCGACTCGAGGCGCAGCGCAGCGTTCACCAGCAGCCGAGGAATGTGCAGGCTGGCGGCGCGGCGGTCGATTTCCGCGCGGGCGATCCTGGCCAGCCCCGGCACCTGCGGGTCGGCATTGAAGGTCGACTCCTGCTCGGTCACCGCCAGCACCGCACAGATGTTCTCGGTGGTCGGCGCGATTTCCTGGGCGGCGAAGGCGGCGTAGATATCGGCGGCCCAGCCTTCGCGATCAGGGGTATTGATCGGCATCAGCCGCACGATCTGCGCGCGTACCTCGGCCGGCTTGGGCGCCGGCTCCCGGGGCTGGGTGGCGCAGCCGGCCAGGGACAGGGCCAGCAGCGCAGCGGTTGAACGCAGGAAAAGGGATGTCACCAGGGGCTCCTCGCAATGAACAGGCTTGAGCCTCTGACAACGGGGGTACGCTGCCGTGCGCGATTATTTGCCGCGCTTGGCTGCCTGGCCGTGGCAATGATCGCGAGGGGCCGCCTGCAGAGACGAATAGACTCCGCTCGAAGAGCCACAATCGCCGCGCTGCACAAGCAGGCCCGCGATGACCGCGAATCGGCGGATTCAGCGACCGGCGACACCTGTGCCCGCGCTGCCAGGCGGCAGCTCAAAGGGTGGTTATGACGCTCGGGCGCCAGGAAAGGACTCACGGTGATCGAGCTCGAAAACCGCTGTTGCAGGGCCGCCGGGGTGGGCCGCCATCATCGGCCCACCCCTGTTCGTCTCACTGCGGCTTGATCACCAGGGTGGCCAATGGCGGCAGATCCAGGCTCAGCGACTGCGGCTGACCATGGCTGGCCACCGACTCGCTGAACAGCCCGCCCTGGCTGCCGGCGTTGGAGCCGGCGTAGCGCTCCGAATCGCTGTTGAGCAGCACGTGCCAGGCGCCCTCTTTCGGCACGCCGATGCGATAGCCGTTGCGCGGTTCGGGGGTGAAGTTGTGCACCACCAGAAGCGGTGCACCGCTGCGATCGTGACGCAGCCAGGCAAACACGCTGTTGGTGGCGTCATCGCCGATCAGCCAGGCAAAGCCCTCTGCGTTGCCGTCGAGCTGGTGCAGCGCCGGCTCGTGGCGGTACAGGCCGTTGAGATCGCTGACCAGCTGCTGCACGCCCTTGTGCTCGCCGTAGCGCAGCAGGTACCAGTCCAGCTCGTGGTCGTGGTTCCACTCGCGCCATTGGCCGAACTCGCAGCCCATGAACAGCAGCTTCTTGCCCGGGTGGCTCCACATGAAGCTCAGGTACAGGCGCAGGTTGGCGAATTTCTGCCAGCGGTCGCCGGGCATCTTGTCGAGCAGCGAGCGCTTGCCGTGCACCACTTCGTCGTGGGAAATCGGCAGCACGAAATGCTCGGAAAAGGCGTACAGCAGGCCGAAGGTCAGCTGGTGATGGTGATGGCGGCGATGCAGCGGGTCCTCGGCAGCGTACTTGAGGCTGTCGTGCATCCAGCCCATGTTCCACTTGTAGGAAAAGCCCAGGCCACCTTCCTGGGTCGGCCGGCTGACCCCTGGCCAGGCGGTCGATTCCTCGGCGATGACCAGGGCGCCGGGCACTTCCTGGGTGACCACGTCGTTGAGATGGCGCAGGAAGTCGATGCTCTCCAGGTTTTCGCGGCCGCCGAAACGGTTGGGAATCCACTCGCCGTCCTTGCGCGAATAGTCGCGGTAGAGCATCGACGCCACGGCGTCCACGCGCAGGCCGTCGATATGGTAGGTGCGCAGCCAGTGCAGCGCCGAGGCCAGCATGAAGCCGTGCACCTCGGTGCGGCCCAGGTTGTAGATGTAGGTATCCCAGTCCTGGTGGAAGCCCTCGAACGGGTGGGCGTACTCGTACAGCGCGGTACCGTCGAACTGGCCAAGGCCATGGGCATCGGTGGGAAAATGCGCCGGCACCCAGTCGAGGATCACGCCGATGCCGGCCTGGTGGCAGGCGTCGACGAAGGCGGCGAAGTCCGCCGGGCTGCCATGCCGCGCGGAGGGCGCGAACTGCGACAGCAGCTGATAGCCCCAGGAGCCACCGAACGGGTGCTCCATGATCGGCATCAGCTCGATATGGGTGAAGCCCAGCTGCTGCACGTAGGGAATCAGCTGCTCGCCCAGCTCCCGCCAGCTCAGCAGGCGACCATCCTCGCCGCCCTCGCGGCGCCAGGAGCCGGCATGCAGTTCGTAGATTGACATCGGCGCCTGGTAGCCCTGCTGGGCCTGGCGCTGCTGCAGCCAGTGATCGTCGTGCCAGTCGAACTGCAAGGGCGCCGACACCACCGAGCCGGTAGCCGGCGGCAACTCGGTAGCCAGGGCCATGGGGTCGGCCTTCAGCGGCAGCAGGCCGTCACGGCCGAGAATCTCGTACTTGTAGACCTCGCCCGGCGCCAGGCGCGGAATGAACAGCTCCCACACACCGCTGGGCTGGCGCAGACGCATCGGGTGGCGACGACCGTCCCAGCCGTTGAAGTTGCCGACCACCGACACCCGCCGGGCGTTGGGCGCCCACACCGAGAAGCGCACGCCCTGTACGCCTTCGTGGGTGGTGAACTGGGCGCCCAGGCTCTTGCCCAGTTCGCGGTGGTTGCCCTCGGCGAACAGATACAGGTCCATCTCGCCGAGCAGCTGGCCGAAGGCATAGGGGTCTTCGGTTTCCTGCACACCGGTGCCCCACTGGATGCGATAGCGATACGGCACCTGCTGCTCGATACGAATGCTGAACAGCCCCGGCACGCTGGATTGCTCCAGGGCACCGAGTACCTCGCCGCTCACCGCGTGGATCAGCTCGACGCCCAGGGCACCGGGCAGGTAGGCACGGATGGTCAGCCCGTGGGCGAAGGCGTGGGGGCCCAGAATCGAAAACGGATCGCCATGCTCGCCCCTGATCAGGGCCTCGACGGCGGCGCGTTCCAATCCCGCCACCTGGCGCTCGGTTTCTCCATTGCTCATCGTTTACCGCTCCCCAAGAGATATTTGGTCAGCTCTATCAACCCTTGCACCGGGACTTCCAGCCAATCGGGACGATAGCGCGCTTCATACAGGATTTCGTAGGCCGCCTTCTCGATGCAGAACAGCGCCAGGGCTGCCACTTCACCTTCGCGGTCGTGCCAGGCATGGGGCAGATCGGCTGCCGCCAGCCGGTAGGCTTCGTTGAATGCGGTTCTGGCCTGGCTGCGATACAGCCCGGCGATATGCTGGCGGGCCTGTTCGGCCTCGGCGGTGACATCGGCGCTCTGGGCACTGCGCATGGCCATGGCGGCAGCGTAGTCGAAGGAGCGCAGCATGCCGGCGACGTCCTTGAGCGGGCTGTAGAAGGCGCGGCGCTCCTCCAGCGTGCGGGTCGGCTCGCCTTCGAAGTCGATCAGGTAGGCATCGCCCTGCACCACCAGCACCTGGCCCAGGTGCAGGTCGCCATGCACGCGCATGCGGATACCGCCTGCCGAACGCCGCGCCAGGTCGTCGACCAGCTCGATGATCTGGTCATGCCGCGCCGCCAGCCAGTCGGCCTGATTGGCCGCTTCACCCGGCAGGTGCCCGCGGCCTTCGGCGATCACCTTCAAAGCTTCGCGCACCTGGGCGGCAATGTTCTGCGACCACTCGGCCACCTCGGCCTCGCCCGTCTCGTGGTAACCGAAATCCGGGTTGTCGCTGGCCTGGCCGAGCGCCACGTGCATTTCGCCCAGGCGTTTACCCAGCAGCCCGGCGAAGGTTTCCAGTTCGGATAACGCACCGTGCTGGTTTTCCTGCTCGGAATGCCCGCCGGCCAGTTCGTCGCGGATGGCACGCTCCAGGTTGTTCTGGGTCCACTGCCAGGCGTCGCCCTGGTTGTTCAGGAAACCCTGCAGGATCATCAGCGTATGGGGCACGCCCTGCTCGTCGACGCGGCGTACTTCACCGAGCAGCGGCGCGATGTGTTCGAAGCCGGCGGCGGTCAGGTAGCCGCCGATCTCCGCCTCCGGATGGATGCCGGGCAACACGCGGCGCACCAGCTTGAGCACCGCCTGCTCGTTGATGATCGCCGAGCTGTTGGACTGTTCCGCGGAGATCAGCTTGATCTCCGCGTCGCTCAGATCACCCAACGCCTGCAGGCGCGAGGTGGGCACGAACTGGATTTCGCTGCCCTGCCAGCCCAGCACGCTGCGCTCGCTCAGCTGACGCATCACATGGCGCACGAAGCCGGGCAGCGTGTAGCCATCGGTAAGCAGCCCCACCTGGCGGCCGCGGCGCAGCCGGGCCAGGGCGAGCTGCTGGGGCACGCTGCTGCCCGCGTCGTGCTCGCCGACGAAGCCCAGCGGCACCTGGTAATGCTCGCTGGCGCCAGAGGCGCGGGTGACCTGCACTTCGCTGAGCACGTAGGGCTCCTCGGCGGTGCCGAAGGGAATGGCGTAGAGCAGCTTGACCTGGCCGGGGTTCTCGCCCTGCCCGGAGAACCAGCGGCGCTTGGGCAGGTAGGCCGGCAGCGACTCCTGTTCCAGTGTCGCGCGGGCCGGCAGCTGCAGCAGCTCGCCGAGTTCGTTCTTGATCACCAGGGTGGTCAGTTCCGGCATGCGGTCGACCGGTGGTACGTGCCAGCTGGGCATTTGCGCCTCCTCGGCGAGCAGAAACCAGTAGAAGCCATAAGGCGGCAGGGTCAGCAGGTAGTTGAGCTGGCCGATGGGCGGGAACGACGAGCCGCCGACCATTTCCACCGGCACCTTGCCGTCGTGGGCGGACAGCTCCAGCTCCACCGCCTGGGCGGCGCGCGACAGGTTGGCCACGCAGAGGATCAGCTCCGGGTTGCCCTGGGCATCGGTGCCCTCGCGCAGGTAGGCCAGCACGCGGCGGTTGTTGGGGGTGAGCATCTTCAGCGCACCACGGCCGAAGGCACGGTGCTGCTTGCGGATGTTGAGCATGCGCCGCGTCCAGTTGAGCAGCGAATGGGGGTCGCGGGACTGGGTCTCGACGTTGATGCTCTGGTAGCCGTACAGCGGATCCATCACCGGCGGCAGCACCAGCCCGGCCGGGTCGGCGCGGGAAAAGCCGCCATTGCGGTCGGGGGACCACTGCATCGGCGTGCGCACGCCATCGCGGTCGCCCAGGAAGATGTTGTCGCCCATGCCGATCTCGTCGCCGTAATACAGTGTCGGCGTGCCGGGCATGGACAGCAGCAGGCTGTTGAGCAGTTCGATGCGCCGACGATCGCGCTCGACCAGCGGCGCCAGGCGCCGGCGGATACCCAGGTTGATACGCGCCCGGCGGTCGGCGGCGTAGTAGTTCCACAGGTAGTCGCGCTCGTGGTCGGTGACCATTTCCAGGGTCAGTTCATCGTGGTTGCGCAGGAAGATCGCCCACTGGCAGTTGTCGGGAATCTCCGGGGTCTGGCGCAGGATGTCGGTGATCGGGAAGCGGTCTTCCTGGGCAATGGCCATGTACATGCGCGGCATCAGCGGGAAGTGAAAGGCCATGTGGCATTCGTCACCCTGGCCGCTGGCGTCACCGCCAAAGTACAGCTGGGTGTCCTCGGGCCACTGGTTGGCCTCGGCGAGCAGCATGCGGTCGGGGTACTTGGCGTCCAGCTCGGCGCGAATCTTCTTCAGCACCCCGTGGGTTTCCGGCAGGTTCTCGTTGTTGGTGCCGTCGCGTTCGATCAGGTACGGGATGGCGTCCAGGCGCAGGCCGTCGACGCCCATATCGAGCCAGAAGCGCATCACCCCCAGCACTTCCTTGAGCACCTGGGGGTTGTCGAAATTCAGGTCCGGCTGGTGCGAGTAGAAGCGGTGCCAGTAGTACTGGCCGGCCTCGGCATCCCAGCTCCAGTTGGACTTCTCGGTGTCGAGAAAGATGATCCGCGTGCCGTCGTATTTCTGGTCATCGTCGGACCACACGTAGTAATCCCGCGCCTTGCTGCCGCGCTTGGCGGCGCGGGCGCGCTTGAACCAGGGATGCTGGTCCGAGGTGTGGTTGATGACCAGCTCGGTGATCACCCGCAGGCCACGCTTGTGGGCTTCGGCGATAAAACGCTTGGCGTCGGCCATGGTGCCGTAGTCCGGGTGCACGCCGCGGTACTCGGCGATGTCGTAGCCGTCGTCACGGCGCGGCGACGGGTAGAACGGCAGCAGCCACAGGGTGTTCACCCCCAGGTCGGCGATGTAGTCGAGCTTGTCGATCAGGCCCGCGAAGTCGCCGATGCCATCGTTGTTGGCATCGAAGAATGACTTCACGTGCACCTGATAGATGATCGCGTCCTTGTACCACTGCGGGTCGTTGAGAAAGGTGCCGCGCCGGGCTCTGCGTGCCATCGACCGCTTCCTCAGCTCGCCACGCGAATGCGCCAGATGCCGAACGGCTGGTGCCAGGGCTCGATGCGCATCCACTGGGTCTTGCCGTGCCAGTGCCAGGTATGGCCGGTCATCAGGTCTTCGCCATGGGTGGTGGCGTGGTCATCCAGGCCCAGCTCCCAGAGTGGCAGCTCGAAGTGCGCTTCCTGGGCGTTGTGCGGATCGAGGCTGACCGCCACCAAGATGAAGTTCTCGCGGTCGGCGGTGCGTTTGCCGAAGAACAGGATGTTGTCGTTCCAGCAGGTGTAGGCCTTGAACCCGAGGTGGGTCTGCAAGGCCGGGTTCTGACGGCGAATGCGGTTGAGCTGGGCGATCTCGGCGACGATGTTGCCCGGCGCCTGATAGTCGCGCACGCGGATCTCGTACTTCTCCGAGTCCAGGTACTCTTCCTTGCCCGGAACCGGCAGGGACTCGCAGATCTCGAAGCCCGAATACATGCCCCACAACCCCGAGCCCATGGTCGCCAGGGCAGCGCGGATCAGAAAGCCGGCACGGCCGTTGTGGTGCAGGAAGTAGGGGTTGATGTCCGGCGTGTTGACGAAGAAGTTCGGCCGGTAGCAGTCACGCCACGGCGCCTCGTTGAGCTGGGTCAGGTAGGTTTCCAGCTCGGCCTTGGTGTTGCGCCAGGTGAAATAGGTGTAGCTCTGGGTGAAGCCGAGCTTGCCCAGGCGCGCCATCATCGCCGGGCGGGTGAAGGCCTCGGCGAGGAACATCACCTGCGGATGGCTCTTGCGGATATCGGCGATCAGCCATTCCCAGAACGGCAGCGGCTTGGTGTGCGGGTTGTCGACGCGGAACTGGTACACGCCCAGCTCCACCCAGCCGCGCACCACGTCGCGCAGTGCCAGCCACAGGTCGGGCACGGCATCCTTGGCGTAGAAATCGACGTTGACGATGTCCTCGTACTTCTTCGGCGGGTTCTCGGCATGGCGAATGGTGCCGTCCGGGCGCCAGCTGAACCAGCCCGGGTGTTGCTGCAGCCAGGGATGATCGGGCGAGCACTGGATGGCGAAATCCAGGGCGATCTCCAGGTCGTGGTCACGGGCGGCCTCGACCAGGGCGACGAAATCCTCACGGCTGCCGAGCTGCGGGTGGATGGCCTCGTGGCCGCCGTCGGGGCTGCCGATGGCGTAGGGGCTGCCGGGATCATCGGGGCCGGCCGTCAGGGAGTTGTTGCGACCCTTGCGGTGGGTGGTGCCGATGGGGTGGATCGGCGGGAAGTACAGCACGTCGAAGCCCATGGCCTGGATCGCCGGCAGGCGTTTGATCACGTCGCGGAAGGTACCGTGGCGGGCCGGGTCATCGGTTTCCGAGCGGGGAAACAGCTCGTACCAGCTGGCGAAGCGCGCCAGGGGGCGCTCCACGTCGAGCAGGTAGGTGGCACTGCGGGTGCGATGCGGGTGGCCTTCGGCGCGGCGTACCAGGGCCACGGTTTCGGGGGCCAGCAACAGCGCCACCCGCTCATCCAGGCTCTGCAGTTCCTGCAGCTCGTCGCACAGGGCCTGCAGGGTCATGGCCAGGTCACCCTCGGCGCGCTCGGCGGCTTCGCGCAGCAGCGCCTGGCCTTCCTGCAGCTCGAGGTTGATGGTCACGCCGGCGCCGAACTTCTTCGACAGCTCGTAGCAGTAGCTGGCGTAGATGTCCCACCAGGCTTCGATGAGAAACTCCACCTCGCCGACCCGCTGCGGGGTGATCTGCGCCTGCCAGCGATCGTGGCCCAGCTCTTCCAGCGGCTCGCGGTGCCAGTCGGTGGCGCCGACGTCACGCCACAGCACTTCCCCAGCCAGCTTGTCGTGACCATCGGCAAAGATCAGCGCGCTGACCGTGACCCGGTCGCCGGCTATCGCCTTGGCAGCGAAGCGTCCCTGTTCGACCTGCGGCTCCACCTCCTCGATGGCCAGGCGCGGCAACTCCAGCGCCCGTTCCAGGGACAACTGGCCATGGCTCAAGCGAACGGGTTCTTGCAGAAAAGCGGCTTGCGGATCAGCGGACGGCATCGAAACGGGCTCCTCACGCCTGGCAGGCGTATAAGCTGTTGCACCGTGGCGAACCACGGGCTGTACGCGACAGTGCGTACCTGAATGCGGGTTTGCCGACGGCACCTGCTCGGCGCCCTGCGCTGCGACGTCGCCCTGGCCTGACCTGCGCCAGTGCGACTTGCATGACAGGGGCTGCGGGGTGCCGCGACCTGTCTATCTCCGAACCTGGCGCATTTGCCAAAGTTCATAGTTTCCGAGGCGAGGCAGGCGCGCCCTCTCGGGTTCATGGCGCCTCGGCGCCCAACTTTTTCCACATCGCCCGGGTGATGCGCTGGCGGTTGGCGTAACCGGCCCAGGGATCGCCCTCGAGCTTGTCCAAGCGCTGCTGCAGATTGCCGATATGCCACTGCCTGGAGTCGCGCAATTGCGCCAGCTCGTCGCGACCGATCGGCACCGACACCGGCAGGCCCGGCCGCGCGCGTACCGAATAGGCGGCCACGGTGCTGGCACCCCGGCCGTTGCGCAGGTAATCCAGGTACACCTTGCCGATGCGATTCTTCGGCCCCATGCGGGCACTGAAGCGATCCGGCAACTGGTCGGCCATGAATTGCGAGATCGCCTTGCCGAAGGCCTTCAGGGTATCCCAGTCGACATGCCGGGCCAGCGGTACCACCAGGTGCATGCCGGCGCCGCCGCTGGTTTTCACGAAGGTTTCCAGGCCCAGCTCGTCGAGTACCGACAGGCTCAGGCGCGTGGCCTCCAATACCGCGCGCCAGGGCAATGCCGGATCCGGGTCGAGGTCGAGGATCAGCCGGTCCGGCCGTTCGATGCTGGCATAGGCGGCATTCCAGGTGTGCAATTCGATGGTGCCCATCTGCACGGCACCGACCAGGGCCGGCACGCTGTCGATGGCCATCAGCCGGTCGTGACCGGGGTCGAGATCGGCATCCAGGTGGCGGATGTTGGGAATCGCCAGGCGCTCGGCGTGCTTCTGGAAGAACTGCTCGCCACCCACACCGCTCGGCGCGCGCAGCAGGGACACCGGCCGGTTGCGCACATCGGGCAACAGCCAGTCGGCAATCTCGGCGTAGAAGCGCGCGAGCTGCGCCTTGGTGGTGCCGCTTTGCGCGTCGATGACCCGCTCGGGGTGGCTGACCGACACCTCGCCGATCTGCTCACGCCCCTTGCGTGGGGAAGCCTTGCCGGCAGGTTGGTCGCCAGTAGCGCCCGCCTCCACGGCCTGCGCTGGCGCGGCTTGCTCCTTCACGATCTGCTCGGCCGGCTTGTCACTGCGCTCGCCGACGAAGGCGCCCTGGCGCACCAGCCCTTCCCCGGTCCAGCCGGCAAAGGCCACCTCGACCACCAGCTGCGGTTCGATCCATTGCACGCCCCGGCGCTGCGCCGCGCTGGGTTGCTTGTGCAGCGGCGAGTCGTCCCGCGCCAGCGCCTTCATGCGCGTAAACAGGCTGCCGAGCAGCGCCTCGTTGAAGCCGGTACCGACTCGCCCGGCATAGCGCAGGCCCTGTGCCTCGTTGACCGCCAGCAACAGCGCTCCGAACCCCGAGCGACTGCCCTGGGGCTTGCTGAAGCCGACCACCACGAACTCCTGGCGCTGCCGACACTTGAGCTTGATCCAGTCGGCGCTGCGCGAGGAGCGATAGGGGCTGCCGGCACGCTTGCCGATCACCCCTTCCAGGCCCAGCGCACAGGCGCTGCCCAGTACGCTCTGGTGATCGACCTCGAAGGCGTCGGAAAAACGCAGCGGACCCTTGCGCTTGGGCAACTTCTTCTGCAGCGCCGCGCGGCGCTGCTCGACCGGCAGCTCACGTTGATCCTGGCCGTCCAGCCAGGGCGCGTCGAACAGGAAATACAGGATGGCGCCACTGCGCGACTCGTCGAAGGCGTTCTGCAGGGCCTGGAAATCCGGCATGCCCTGCTCGTCGAGCACCACCGCCTCGCCGTCCAGCCAGCTATCGCCGAGCTTGAGTTTTTCCAGGGCCTTGGCCTGAGGCGCCATGCGCGCCGTCCAGTCGTGGCCGTTGCGGCTGAACAGGGTCACCTTGCCGTCTTCTACGCGCGCCATGATCCGGTAGCCGTCGTACTTGATCTCGTAGATCCAGTCCCCCGCCGGCGGCGACTCGACCAGGGTCGCCAGCTGCGGCGAGAGGGTTTCCGGTATGGCCGACTGGGCGCCCTTGCCGGCCTTGGCCTTGCTCGCCCTGGCCGGCGCCTTGCTGCGCGCCTTGGCCTTGGTGGCCTGGTTGGCAGCCGGCTTGGCCATGCCGCCCACCAGTTCGCCGCTGATCACGCTGGCCGGCAAGGCGGTGACGATGTCGTATTCATCGGCCGGCCTGGCCACGTCGTCCTGCTCCTTGATCAACAGCCATTGCTGCTTGTCGCCGCTGCCCTTCAGGCGCGTGCGCACCAGCGTCCAGGCACCGCTGAGTTTCTCGCCAATCAGGGTGAACTTGAGCTTACCGGCCGCATAGGCCGCCACGGGGTCACCCTCGGGCTGCCAGATACCCTGATCCCAGACGATCACGTCACCGGCCCCGTAGTTGCCCTCGGCGATGCTGCCCTCGAAGCTGGCGTAGGCCAGCGGGTGATCCTCGACATGCACGGCCAGGCGTTTCTGGCTCGGATCGAGGCTCGGCCCCTTGGGCACGGCCCAGCTTTTCAGGGTGCCCTCCAGCTCCAGGCGAAAATCGTAATGCAGGTGCCGGGCATCATGCTTCTGCACCACGAAGGTCAATGCCCCGGCCTTGGCGCGGCTGCGCCGGCCGGACTCGCGGGGTTCGCTGGTGGACTCGAAATTGCGCTTGCGGTTGTAGTCGCTCATGGCCGCTCACCTCACTTGGACGAGCGCTTGCGCGCAGGCTTGCCGGAATTGCCTTCCAGGCTGCGCTTGAGCAGGTCGGTAAGGTCGATGACGTCGGCGCTCTTGCTCGCCGGCTTGCGCTCGCCGCCGTCCACGTCTTCGATCTTGCCGGCCTTGGCCTTCTTCTCGACCAGTTTCATGATCTCGTCGCGGAAGGTGTCCTGATACTCCTCAGGCGACCACTCCACGGTCATGTCGCGCACCAGGCGCTTGGCCATGTCGCGTTCGCCCTTGCTGAGCTTGGCGCCGGTTACCGCGCTACTCAGCTCCAGGGTGTCCAGGCCGCGTACCTCATCGGGCCAGCGCAGCATCACCAGCAGCAGCGCATCGCCGTCGACCATCACCGCCGCCAGGTGCTGCTTGACGTGCAGCACCACATTGGCGAGTGCCACCTTGCCGGAATCCTTGAGGGTCTGCTGCAGCAGGGCATAGACCTTTTCGCCGCGCTTGTCCGGCGCCAGGTAGTAAGGCCGCTCGATGTTCTGCAGGGGAATGTCCTTGGCGTCGAGAAAGCCGAAGATATCGATGGTCTGGGTCGACTCGGGATGAGCGGCGCGGATCTCGTCCTCGCTGATGATCACGTAGCGGCCCTTTTCCACCTGCACGCCCTTGGCGATGTGCTCCTTGTCCACTTCCTTGCCGGTGGTCTTGTTGACGCGCTTGTAGCCCACCGGCTCCATGCTGCGTGCATCCAGCCAGTCGAAATCGATGCCCTTGGATTCGGTCGCCGAGACCAGCGACACGGGAATGTGGACCAGCCCGAAACTGATCGCCCCTTTCCAGATTGCACGCGCCATGTGGCGAATCTCCCGTCAGTGGAATCTTTACGGGTGACTGGCCGGCGAAAACAAAAGTTTCAGTGATCCGCCGGAGGGCCCGGCGGCAGCGCGGGATCGCGCCGCAGGAGGGGTCTCTACAGGGCGACGCCGTCGCGGTAGATCACGTCGCCGTCGATGGTGATGTCACGGATCTGGCGCAGCATGTTGTCGGCGGCGGTTTCCGCCTCGCTCTCGCACACCGAGCCCAGGGCCGGCACCCAGAGCAACTGCACGGCAGCGCCAGCGCATTTGGGCTGGTACTCGATCAGACCAACGTAGTGCTGGCCATCCTTCATGGCGTCCGTCCAGGCGATGCATCCCTTGAAGTCGCGGAACATACGGGGCTCCCCTCATCCACCAGGTAGTGCATGAGAGCGTGACGGGAGCGAAGACGTTCCCATCTTCAGCGCGCACGCTTCTCCAGCCAGGCGATCAGGTGCGGCACGGTATTGAAGATGAACAGCGCCATCAGCGTGGCCAGCACCGCGGTGGCTTCGCGTCCCATGCCGATGGTGATGCCGATGGCGGCGGTCAACCAGATACCCGCGGCGGTGGTCAGGCCCTTCACTTCGGTCATCGAATCGCCCTTGATGATGGTGCCCGCGCACAGGAAGCCGATACCGGCCACCAGCCCCTGGATGACCCGGCTCATGGCGTCGTGTTCGGCGCCCATCTGCGCCGGCACCAGCACGAACATCGCCGAGCCGATGGCCACCAGCATATGGGTGCGCACGCCAGCGGCCTTGCCGCTGGTCTCGCGCTCGAGCCCCAGCAGACCGCCCAGCAGCGCCGCCAGCAGCAGGCGCAAGGTGACCTGGGTGAACTGCTCGGGGGTACTCAGATCGGAAAATTCGTTGGCCAGGGTGGCCAATACCGCGTCCCAGAAACTCAAGTCGATTGCTCCAGCCTGCTCGATCAGGAAGTAAGCGCAGCGCTCCCGCCGCGCTGCTGTAATCGACCCCATAAGCAGGTAGAGGTTTGGCTTTTTTGACGGCGTACCGCTGGGCGAAAAACCTGAACGCCGTGTAACGCCGGCCAGTCAGCTGTCATGACAGGCGAGCACGCCGCCCCGCGCCACAAGCGCACGACGAAAAGAGGTTCGGATGTCCAGAAATCACTACTTTCTCGTCAGCTACAGGCTTGGCAAGCAGAAGAAATCCACCGAGGTGCAGGCCGGTGCCTCGGTGCTGACGCCCGAGCAGGCCCGTTACCACATCGAATCGCTGCACAGCAGCGAACTGCCCAGTGAGATTACCGATATCGAGGTCAAGCCTCTGGGTGATTCGAACGAGCAGGAACCCGGTCAACAACGGCAGACCTGAGCCCGATCATGAGCGACCTACGCCCCATCGACAAAATCGCCCTCTACGGTGCGCCGGACCGGGTCACCGATGCCCTGCAGGACGTGCTGCTGGAGCGCGGCCTGCAGGTGGTGGTGATCGTCGATGACCCGACCGACATCGCCGCGCGCCCTGGCCTCGCGGCCAAGAGCGGTACGCCGCTGCAGGCCGACAGCGTGGCACGCAGCGTCGCCGGCATGGACGCGGTGATCGTCGTGTTGAACAGCCGACAGCTGCGCATCGAGGGATTCGAACGCACCTACGACGCCATCATCGCCCTGCTCGAGGGATTGCCCACGGCGGGCGTGGAGCGCCTGCTGCTGATCGGCGAACACGGCTGGCTGGATCGCGACGACGGCCTGCCGGCCGACAAGCTCGAACACCTGCAGCACAGCCTGCACAAGTCGCCGCTGGCGTGGACGCTCGTCGAAGCGCCCGGCACAGAGCCAAATGCATTCATGACGCTGCAACACTATGCCTGCAGCGTGATAGACCAATGCCTGCAGGGGACGAGCGTCAAACAGCGTTTGCACGTCGATTCTCGCCCGCAGGCCGAGGAGGCCCCATGAGTCCTGAAAGCTATATCCTGTTGATGATTTCCGGCTGGTTACTGGTATCGGCGGCCATGCTCTGGGGCATGCTGCGCCTGCTCAACCGTTACCAGCTCGAAGCCCAGCTGGCCGAAGAATTCCCCGCCCTGCCCGCCTCGCCGAGCGATCCGGTATGGCGTCGCCAGCATGCACCGCGCCGTGCCAAATTGCGCGCCCGCGCCCAGCGTACCTGCCAGCAGCATGCGCATGTGCTGATGAGCTAAGAACCAGTTGACGATTTTTAGGCAACGTTGAAGAGGCAGCTATAAGGCAGAAGCGGCCGTCACTGCTCCATTGTGGGGGGCAACTGTCTTGTTCAAGAATTTCGCCAGGCCGTGTTATCGCGCAGCCACCTAGGGTGGATGACGCTCTTTTCATCCACCGTTGCGATCACGAAGCGGTGGACGGATGAAGCGTCGTCCACCCTACAAATGTCCGCTCCCGCCAATTTGCAGGCAAAGCGCTGAAATCGGCCGAACGATTGTGAAAAGCTTCTGACACCCAGCTGAAAGCCCCTGCACCTCGCGGTACAGGGGCTTTTTCACGTCAGGCTGGAATCGCCTTGGTCAGCGGCTCGCGGGCCCACACGCGGTGCTTGGCGATGGCCGCGGTGAACGGCTGTACCAACCCACTACCCGCCTGCCCGGTAAGCAAGCCTTCATCCTCCTGGAGACGCAGCAGCTTGAGCAGATCGGCCGACTCGCCGCACAGGGCGATGGCCTTGAGGTGCTTGTAGGCCTCGAGCAGGTAATGCAGCGCCACGCCATCGCCTTCCAGGGCCTTGGCGAAGCTCGCGCCACCCGGCACCCACACCGCATCGAAGGCCACCGACGGCAGGCCCTGCATGGAGTCATTGGGCACCAGTTGCTTACCGGCATCACTGTTCACCGGCGCGGCACTCGGCGCCAGCAACTTGAACTGCGCGCCCTGCTTGTCCAGCTCGGCAGTGAGCGCATCGATATCGGCCTGCTTGACGCCCTCGCCGATCAGGATCGCCACCTTGCGCGACTTGATGTTGCCCGGCAGCAGGTTCATCTGGCTCAGCGCCGGCGACTCCTTCAGCGAAATCTCCGGCACCTGCACGGTCGGACCGCTCGGTGCGTCGACACCGATATTGGCCGCTACCTGCCTGGCCAGGTCCAGGTCGATGTTGGCGAGGATCTCGTGCACCTGGCGCTTGCGGATATGCATGCGCTCGACCTTGCCCAGCTCGAAGCTGTAGGCCGCCACGATATGCGCCTTCTCCGCCGCGCTCATGCTGTTGAAGAACAGCCGGGCCTGGGAGAAGTGATCGCCGAACGACTCGGCGCGCTTGCGGATCTTCGGCCCGGAGACCTCTTCGGGGTAGCTGACGTAGCCGCCGCCCTTCGGTGCCTCGGGGGTTTCCTTCGGCCAGCCGCCATCGATGGAGTTCGGCTCGTAGGAGGCACGGCCCTTGTTGATGGTCTGGCGGTGGAAGGAGTCACGGTTGTTGTTGTGGAACGGGCACACCGGACGGTTGATCGGGATTTCGTTGAAGTTCGGCCCACCGAGGCGCAGCAGTTGGGTGTCGGTGTAGGAGAACAGCCGGCCCTGCAGCAGCGGGTCATTGGTGAAGTCGATGCCCGGCACGATGTTGGCCATCTGGAAGGCCACCTGCTCGGTCTCGGCGAAGAAGTTGTCCGGGTTGCGGTTCAGCACCAGCTTGCCGACCACGCGCACCGGCACCTGCTCTTCGGGCACCAGCTTGGTGGCATCGAGCAGGTCGAAGTCGAATTTGTGCTCGTCATCTTCGGGGATCACCTGCAGGCCCAGTTCCCATTCCAGCGGGTCACCGTTCTCGATGTCGTCCCACAGGGTGCGACGATGGAAGTCCGGGTCCTTGCCGGCGAGCTTCTGCGCCTCGTCCCAGACCAGCGAGAACACCCCGGCCACGGGGCGCCAGTGGAACTTGACGAAGTGCGCGCGGCCTTCGGCGTTGACCAGCCGGTAGGTGTGTACGCCGAATCCCTGCATGCCGCGAAAGCCTACGGGGATGGCGCGGTCGGACATGGTCCACAGCACCATGTGGGCAGACTCCGGGGTCAGCGACACGAAGTCCCAGAAGGTGTCGTGGGCCGAGGCGCCGGTGGGAATCTCGTTGTGCGGCTCGGGCTTCACGGCGTGCACGAAGTCCGGAAACTTGATGGCGTCCTGGATGAAGAACACCGGCATGTTGTTGCCGATCAGGTCGAAGTTGCCCTCGTCGGTATAGAACTTGGTGGCGAAGCCGCGTACGTCGCGCACGGTGTCGGCCGAGCCGCGCGGGCCCTGCACGGTGGAGAAGCGCACGAATACCGGGGTCTGCTTGCTCGGGTCGGTGAGGAAATCCGCCTTGGTCAGCTCGCTCAGGTCTTCATAGACCTGGAAGTAGCCATGGGCCGCCGCGCCGCGGGCATGCACCACGCGCTCGGGGATGCGCTCGTGGTCGAAGTGGGTGAGCTTCTCGCGCAGCAGGAAGTCCTCGAGCAGCGACGGGCCGCGCTCGCCGGCACGCAGGCTGTTCTGGTTGTCGGCGATACGGGTGCCGTGGTCGGTGGTCAGCGCCTGGCCGGTGGCGTCTTCACGAAAGCGTTCGAGCTGCTCGAGCTTCTTGTTGCTGTTGCCGCGGTCCACGGTGTCGGTTCCCGCCAACTCGCTGGTGCGGCCCTTGTCTCTGGATTCCATCAGTCATCTCCTCGCAGTGGTATCGCCCGCCAGATCGACTGATCGGGGGCAACAGCGTCCGCCGCGCTCAGGCAGGCGCAGCTTGGACGTGTGGACGCCTCAGGAATGTGAGGCCGCAAGCGGAGGGACGTTCGGGTTATTTAGCGAAGCGGTGCCCGGCAACAGGACGGACGGCAGGCAACCTGGTGGCGCAAAGCAAAAAGCCCGGCATGCGCGAGGCATGCCGGGCTCTGCTCGTTGCCTGTCGGTCAGCCGTCGAGGCCGCCCACGTTCCAGATCTCCTTGGCGTACTCGCGAATGGTGCGGTCCGAGGAAAACCAGCCGGTACGGGCGGTGTTGAGCACCGCCGCCTGCCACCAGCGGTCCGGCGTGCGCCAGAGGATGTCGACCTTGCGCTGCGCCTCCCAGTAGGCCTGGAAGTCCGCACAGACCAGGAAGCGATCATGGGCCAGCAGGCCATCGATCAGGCCCGTGTAGCGGCCCGGGTCGTCCGGCGAGAACACCCCGGAGCGAATCGCCTCCAGGGCCCCCGCCAGCCGCTCGGAGGCGGCCACCTCGGCGCTCATGTTCAGGTCACGGCGCGAGCGCGCGGCGACCTGCTGGGCGGTCATGCCGAAGATGAACATGTTCTCGCGGCCGATCTGCTCGGACATCTCCACGTTGGCGCCATCCAGGGTGCCGATGGTCAGCGCGCCGTTGAGGGCGAACTTCATGTTGCTGGTGCCGGAGGCTTCCAGCCCGGCGGTGGAGATCTGCTCGGAGAGATCCGCCGCCGGGATGATCACCTCGGCCAGGCTGACGTTGTAGTTGGGGATGAACACCACCTTGAGCAGCCCGCGCAGGGTCGGGTCGGCGTTGACGGTGCGGCTGATGTCGTTGGCCAGCTTTATGATCAGCTTGGCCTGGTGATAGCTGGCCGCGGCCTTGCCGGCGAAGATCTTCACCCGCGGTGCCCAGTCGGTGGCCGGGTCGTTGCGCATCGCCTGGTACAGCGCCACGGTGTGCAGCAGGTTGAGCAACTGGCGCTTGTATTCGTGGATGCGCTTGACCTGCACGTCGAAGATCGCCTGGGTATCCAGGCTGATGCCCATGCGCTCGCGCACCAGTTCGGCCAGGGCGCGCTTGGCGTGCTGGCGCTGGGCAGCGAACTGCTTGCGGAACGACGATTTGGCGGCGAACGGCTCGAGCGAGCGCAGGGTGGTTTCCGGCGTGTCGAGCACGCCCTCGCCCAGGGCGCCGACCAGCAGCTCGGTCAGTTGCGGGTTGGACTGGTACAGCCAGCGGCGAAAGGTCACGCCGTTGGTCTTGTTGTTGATGCGCTCGGGGTACAGGCGATGGAAGTCGCTGAACACGCTCTTGCGCATCAGGTTGGTATGCAGCGCCGAGACGCCGTTGATGCTGTGCGAGCCGAGGAAAGCCAGGTTGCCCATGCGCACGCGGCGGCCATTGTCCTCGTCGATCAGCGAAATGGAGCGCAGCAGGTCGAAGTCGTGGATGTCCTTCGCGCGCAGCGAATCGATGTGGTAGGCGTTGATCAGGTAGATGATCTGCATGTGCCGTGGCAGCAGGCGCTCCATCAACGACACCGGCCAGGACTCCAGGGCCTCGGGCAGCAGGGTGTGGTTGGTGTAGGACAGGGTCGCGGTGGTCAGTTTCCAGGCTTCGAACCATTCCAGGCGGTACACGTCGACCAGCAGGCGCATCAGCTCGGCCACGGCGATCGCCGGGTGGGTGTCGTTGAGCTGGATGGCGACGCGGTCGGGCAGCGAGTGAATGTCGAGATTCAGCTCCAGGTGCCGGGCGATCAGGTCCTGCAGCGACGCCGAAACGAAGAAGAACTCCTGGCGCAGGCGCAGTTCCTGGCCGGCTTCGGTGCTGTCCGCCGGGTAGAGCACCCGGGAAATGCTCTCGGCCTTGACCACGTCAGCCACGGCGCCGAAGTGGTCGCCGGCATTGAAGCGTTCCAGCTGCAGGTCTTCCTCGGCGCGGGCACGCCACAGGCGCAGGGTGTTGACGCTGGAATGACGCCAGCCGACCACCGGGGTGTCATAGGCGATGGCGCGCACCT